>Ga0056121_1000108_pt1 | contig 38608 bp, 40 predicted proteins | sample WorMetHEROISLAND_FD_83872 | JGI IMG/M metagenome (GOLD analysis project Ga0056121, IMG submission 83872) | Marine gutless worms symbiont microbial communities from Max Planck institute for Marine Microbiology, Germany - Olavius sp. 1 HERON ISLAND ...
CCGGCACGTGCCGGGCTGGCCCGCAATAGCGTATACTGCGCGGCCGAAGCCACAGAAGGCAGCAGCAGATGGGCGAAGGTGAGCGGATTCGCGTGCGCTGTCCGACCTGCGACCATCCGGTGGTCACGGTGCCGGCCGGGTTCCGCTTTGACACGCCGCTGGTCTGCCCCGGCTGCGGCGCGGAGCTGGCCCCGCCGTCCGAGCTTCAGCGACTGGCCCATGAAGTCGGCGATGTGGTAGGACGGTTGCTGCGGGGCGGACGCAGACAGGGCAAGGAGGACTGAAGCTGGCCATTTCGCACCAGCCCGTGCCGGCCGGCGACGGCCGCAACGAGCACACGCCGGCGAAACGACCGTGGCTGGTGCTCGGCCTGAGCGCGGTCGTTGTCGGCTTGCTGTTCGCCCTGGCCTGGCCGCTGCTGGGCACCGCCTTCGTCAACGGCTACGTCGAGTATTTCTTCGTGCAGCTGCTCTATCAGCTCGGTTGCTACTGAGTTTGGCGGTACCGTGCTGACATGATCCTTCGTTTGTGCCGAACCCTCTCTGCCGTGGCCGCCGCCGCGCTGGCCGCGACGTTGCTCGTGCCCCCATCCGCCGCCGTCGCGGAGGACGCCGACCCCAAGCTGCCCTGGAAGCGCCTGGTCTTCTTTGGTGGCGGCATGGTGTTCAACTTCGACAGCGAGATAGCCCTCGACACCAGCTCAGGCAACCTGGGCACGTCGATCAACCTGGAGGACGTCCTCGGCCTCGAGGAAGACCTGGTCTCGTACCGTATCGGCGCCGACTGGCGGGTCAGGCCGCGTCATCGCTTCGACCTGCAGTACTATTCGATCAAGCGCGACGGCAACCGCAGCGCCACCGGCGGCTTCGATTTCGGCGATATCGAGGTCGGTCTCGGGGCAGGACTCGACTCCACCCTGAAGCTCGACACCTACAAGGCCAGCTACAACTACTCCTTCATCCAGACCCCCAAGTGGGACGTCCACGCCGGCCTCGGCCTGCACGCCATGGACCTGAGCATGCGACTGACGGTCTCGGGCGCCTTCTCGATCAAGGATCCCGACGGCGTCATCGTCGAGGATGGCGGCGCGGTGACCGAGGAATTCAGCGTGCTGGCGCCGCTGCCGGTGGTCGGCTTCGGCGGCGCCTACGCCATCACGCCACGGCTGTTTCTGCGCGGCAAGGTGGACATCTTCGCGCTCGAGTTCGACGACTACCGCGGCCAGCTGATCGACGGCATCGTCGGCATCGACTACGACTTCACCGACAATCTCGGTATCGGCGCCGCGTTTAACCTGGTCGACATCGGTGTCGAAGCGAACAAGGACAGGTTCGTCGGCTCCCTCGACTACCGCTACGGCGGGCTGATGGTGTACGCCCGACTGTTCATGTGACAGCAGACCCGCCCGCACGGTGCGGGCGTCGCGACGGTGCCTGCACGGCACCGGCATGGGGGGAAAAATGAAGCTACTGAAGCGGGCATATGCCCGGACCCTTGCTGCTGTCCTGCTGCTGACCGGCCTGGCCTGGCCGGCGGCGGGCGAGACGCTGCTCGAACGCGGCACCTACCTGATGCGCGGCATCGTTGCCTGCGGCAACTGCCATACGCCGCAGGGACCGAACGGACCGCTGCCGGGCATGGAGCTGGCCGGCGGGCTGGTGATCGAAGATGAGGCCTTCACCGCGATCGCCTCCAACATCACCCCGGACCCCGACACCGGCATCGGCGCCTGGAGCGATGGCGAACTGATCACCGCGATCCGCGAAGGCCGCCGCCCCGACGGCTCGCTGATCGGCCCGCCGATGCCGTTCGCGATGTACCGGCAGATGTCGGACCGCGACGTCCGCGCCATCGTCGCCTATCTGCGCCAGGTCCCGGCGGTGCGCAACGCCGTAGCGCGCAGCGACTACGGCGACCTGCCCCTACCGCCCGCGTGGGGGCCGCCGGTCGGCTCCGTCGCGGACGTCCCGCGCGATGACCCGGTGCGCTACGGCGCCTACCTGGCCGGGCCGCTGGGGCACTGCATCGAGTGCCACACGCCGATGGTCAGAGGCCGCTTCGACTTCGAAAACCGTCTCGGCGCCGGCGGTTTCAAGTTCCATGGTCCATGGGGCGTCAGCGTCTCCGCCAACATCACCCCGCATCCCCAGGACGGCATCGGCGCCTACAGCGACGCGGAGGTCAAGACCGCGATCACCCGCGGCGTGCGGCCGGACGACAGCCCGCTGATGCCGCCGATGGGCTATGCCTACTATCGCAACATGTCGGACGCCGACCTCGGCGCCATCGTCGCCTATCTGCGCACGCTGCGGACCCTGCCGGACTGACCGCCGGCGCTACAACGCCTGGCCGCGGATCAGCCGGGGCAGGTCGCCGCTGAGCGCGGCGGCGTGACGCTCGAACAGCCGTTTCAGCGGCGGCAGGCCGTTGACCATGCCGAGACCGAGGCTGCGGGCCAGACGCACCGGCCCGAAATTGTTCGAGAACAGCCGGTTCAGCCCGTCGGTCATGAGCAGCATGGTGAACGCGTCGAAGCGGCGCCAGCGCTGGTAGCGGCGCAGCACCGCGCCGTCGCCGTGATCCAGCCCCAGGCGGGCGGCTTCCGTCACCACCTCGGCCAGGGCGGCAACGTCGCGCAGGCCGAGATTGAGGCCCTGGCCGGCGATCGGGTGCATGGCGTGCGCGGCATCGCCGATCAGCGCCAGGCGGTCGTCGATGTAGCGCTCGGCGTTCTGCAGGCCCAGCGGATAGCGCCAGCGCGGGCTGTCGCAATGCATCGCGCCCCAGTGATCGCCGGCGCGGGCCGCGATCTCGGCGTCGAACGCGGCATCGGGCAGTGCCAGCATGCTCTCCGCCAGCTCCCGCCGCTCCGTCCACACCAGCGCGGAGCGGTCGCCGCGCATCGGCAGCAGGGCGAACGGCCCGGCCGGCAGGAAGTGCTCCTTGGCGATGCCGAAATGCGGGCGCTCGTGGCGCACCGTGCAGACGATGGCGTCCTGCGGGTAGTCCCACGACAGCAGGCGGATACCCGCCTCGGCCCGCAGGCCGGAGTTTCGGCCCTCGGCGCCGACCAGCAGCGGCGCCTTGACGCTGCGCCCGTCCGCCAGGTGGGCGACGACGCCGCCGGCATGGCGTTCGATGCGGGCGATCTCGGCCGGGGCCAGCAGGGTGGCGTCGGCCGCCGCCTCGATGCCACGCAGCAAAGCGATGCGGATATGCCGGTTCTCGACCATGAAGCCGAACGGGCGGTCGCCCACCTCGCGGTGGTCGAAATGCAGGAACAGCGGCATGCCGCCGTCGGACACGCGGATCTCCAAGATCGGTTCGGCCTGATCGGCCATGAACGGCCAGACGCCGAGGCGGTCGAACATGGCGTGCGAGCCGAAGGCGATCGACGTGACGCGGCCGTCGTAGGGCGGCGCGGTCAGCGCCGCCGGCGCCTGCCGGTCGATCACCACGGCCCGCAGGCCGGCCGACGCGAAGGCGAGCGCCTGGCTCAGGCCGATCATGCCACCGCCGATGATCAGGGCATCGGCGTCGATCGCGCGCGCGGTTGTCATAGCGGACAACATCGGTCGCACGCGTGGCGTTGTCCAGCCGCCGCGCGTGCCAAGGCCGGCGATAATGCGCTAACGTGACGGCCATGAACGACAGGCCATGGCATGAGATGACGGCGCTCGAGCTCGGCGCCGGCATCGCGGAAAAGCAGATCGACCCGGTCGCGCTCACCGACCATTTCCTCGCCCGCATCGAGGCCGGGGACGGCGAGCGGCGGGTCTACATCACGCCGACGCCGGCGCGGGCACGGGCGGAGGCACAGGCGGCATCGGCCCGTGCCGCCGCCGGGCTGCGGCTTGGCCCGCTCGACGGCGTGCCGATGTCCTGGAAGGACCTCACCGATACCGCCGGCACCCGTACCACCTTCGGCTCGGCGCTGTTTCGCGACCGCGTGCCCGAGGCCGACGCCCTGCTGCTGCAGCGCGCCACCCGGGCCGGCATGGTCTGCCTGGGCAAGACCAACCTGTCGGAGTTCGCCTATTCCGGCCTGGGCATCAACCCCACCTTCGGCACCCCCGCCAACGCCGCCGACCCGGCGGTGGAACGGGTGCCCGGCGGCTCTTCTTCGGGCGCCGGGGTTTCCGTCGGTCGCGGCCTCGCGCCGGCGGCCATCGGCAGCGATACCGGCGGCTCGGTGCGGATCCCCGCCGCCGTCAACGGCGTCGTCGGGCTTAAGACCACCGTCGGCGTGCTGCCGCTCGACGGCATCATGGCGCTGTCGCCGACGCTGGATACCATCGGCCCGCTGACCCGCGATGTCGCCGACGCCAATGCCGTGTTCGCCGTGCTCAACGGCAGCCGGCCGTTCGATCTGCGCGGCGCCAGCCTGACCGGGGTGCGCCTGCTGAAACCCACCGACATCGCCTATTCCGAGCTCGACGCCACCGTCAGTGCCGCCATTGCCGCCGCCCTCGACCGCCTCGCCGATGCCGGCGCCGAGATCGTCGAGGCGCCGGTACCGGAGTTCGCCGAGGCCTTCGAGGTGGTCGCCGCGCACGGCAACATCATCTCCGCCGAGGGTTACGCGATCTGGCGCGACCTGCTCGATGCCCGCAGCGACGAGATGTACTGGGGCATCTACTCGCGCTTCGCCCTGGCCAAGAACCTGTCCGGGATCGACGCCGAACGCGCGCACATCCTGCTGAAAGACGTGCGGCGGCGTTACCACGCCCGGGCCGCCGGGTTTGCCGCCGCGGTGTTGCCGACCTGTCCGCGGGTGGCGCCGCCGATCGCTCCGTTGCGCGACGATCCCGCCGCCTACGACGATGCCAACCTGGCCCTGACCCGCAACACCCGCCTGGGCAACCTGATGGAAGCCTGTGCCGTGACCATTCCCTGCCAGCGGCCCGACGAACTGCCGGTGGGCCTGCAGTTCATGGCCCTGCCCCGGCGCGAGGGCGCCGTGCTGCGGCTGGCCGCGGCGGCTGAGCGGGCGCTCGCCGCCTGAGCGGCCCCGGCGTCCCGCGGAACCCGATCTGCCTACTTCTTAGCCAGCAACGCGTGTCTGCCTATTTCTTAATCAATTCAGACCGGGCGGGCAACTGACGGCGCTGTCGCCGGTCGGCTTAATTCTGCCAAATCAATCACTTAGACGGATTTCTCAAAACTGGCACGGTTTCTGATTCCTTAACCGGCGAACGGCGCGGCGGTTGGTGACTTGCCGCCAGTACGCCGCATTGTCGGTTCAAGGAGCAAAACCCCATGACGATCCGAATGTCCCGCCGAGTTCTGCCCGGCCTGGCGACGCTGGCCGTCGCCGCCGGCGCAGCCAGCCCGGCGGCCGCGGCGGTCGAGGCCGAGACCGCCTATGTCTTCAACAGCTTTTCCTTCCTGATCCACGGCGCCCTGGTGATGTGGATGGCCGCCGGCTTCTGCATGCTGGAAGCGGGCCTGGTGCGGAGCAAGAACGTCGCGACGATGTGCCTGAAGAACATCTCGCTCTACTCCGTGGCCGGCATCATGTACTTCCTGGTCGGCTACAACCTGATGTACGACGGCGTCGACGGCGGCTTCATCGGCAGCTTCACCTGGTGGGCGCCGGACGACAGCGCCGCGCTGGCGGAAACGCCGAACTTCGAGGCCGGCTATGCCGCGACCTCGGACTGGTTCTTCCAGATGGTGTTCGTGGCCACCGCCGCGTCGATCGTCTCCGGCACCCTGGCCGAACGCATCAAGGTCTGGACCTTCCTCGGCTTCGTGGTCGTCCTCACCGCCGTGATCTACCCGATCCAGGGGGCCTGGCAGTGGGGCGGCGGCTGGCTCGCGGAGATGGGCTTCGTCGACTTCGCCGGCTCCACCATCGTCCACTCCGTCGGCGGCTGGGCCGCCCTGGCCGGCGCGATCGTGCTGGGCGCCCGCAAGGGCAAGTACGGCCCCGACGGCCGGGTGCACCCGATCCCGGGCTCCAGCCTGCCGCTGGCGACGCTGGGCACGTTCGTCCTCTGGCTCGGCTGGTTCGGCTTCAACGGCGGCTCGCAGCTGGCGATGGGCTCGGCGGCCGACGTCGTCGCGATCGCCAACATCTTCGCCAACACCAACATGGCCGCGGCCGGTGGCGTGGTGGCGGCGATCCTGACCGCACAGCTGCGCTACAGGAAGGTCGACCTGACGATGGCCCTGAACGGCGCCATCGCCGGCCTGGTGTCGATCACCGCCGGCCCGGATACGCCGACCATCGGTCAGGCGATCCTGATCGGCGGTGTCGGCGGCGTGCTCGTGGTGTTCGCTATTCCGCTGCTCGACAAGTTCAAGATCGACGACGTCGTCGGCGCCATCTCGGCCCATCTCGTCGCCGGCATCTGGGGCACCATGGCGGTGCCGCTGACCAACGGCGATGCCAGCTTCGTCACCCAGTTCATCGGCGTGGTGGCGATCGGCGCCTTCGTCTTCATCGCCAGCCTGGTGGTGTGGTCGGCGCTGAAGTTCACCGTCGGCATCCGGCTCGACGAAGAAGCGGAAATGGCGGGCGGCGACCAGTCCGAACTGGGCCTGGAGGCCTACCCCGAGTTCGGCCGCGGCTCGCAGATGTTCTAAGGACGACCTCCCGTGTCCTGACGACTCGGCCCGGGGCTTTGGCCCCGGGCCCATTTTTTTGGCAGTTACCCGAATTCTGCCTTGATTTTGTTCAATCGGCGGCCGCCGCGGACCCGGCCTGCCCGATCCTCCAGCACCAATGTATTGATCGTAAACAGTTATTAGCCATGCCTGGCGAACTGGCACAATTTTTGGTCAGTCTTCCCATGACCTGACGCAATCGGCGGCAGAGCAACCTGCCCCGGGCGTCGGCCTGTGCCGCCGGTGCGGGCAAAACAAGCAACGACATGGGAGGCTGGTATGGACCAGATCGTTCCGGGCGCTGACGTATTTTTCGTGCTAATGGGCGCCATCCTGGTGCTGTTCATGCATTCGGGCTTCGCCTTTCTCGAGGTCGGCACGGTGCGCCACAAGAGCCAGGTCAACGCCCTGGTGAAGATCATCTCCGATCTGGCGATTTCGAGCGTTGCCTATTTTTTCATCGGTTATCTGGTGGCCTACGGCGTGCACTTCTTCGCCAGCGCCGCAGTGCTGTCGGGCCAGACCGAAGGCAGCCCCTTCGCCCCAAGCGGCTACGACCTGGTGAAGTTCTTCTTCCTGATGACCTTCGCCGCGGCGATTCCGGCGATCATCTCCGGCGGTATCGCCGAGCGCATGCGCTTCCTGCCGCAGTGCGTGGCCACGGCCGTCGTCGTCGCCCTGGTCTACCCGACCTTCGAAGGCATGGTCTGGGGCAGCCGGTTCGCCTTCCAGGACTGGGTCATGGGCATGTTCGGCGTACCGTTCCACGACTTCGCCGGCTCCATCGTCGTGCACGCCGTCGGCGGCTGGCTCGCCTTCGCCGCGGTCGTGCTGCTGGGCGCGCGTCGCGGGCGCTACCGGGCCGACGGCACGGTGGTCGGCATTCCGCCCTCCAGCATCCCCTTCCTGGCCCTGGGCTCGTGGATCCTCTCGGTCGGCTGGTTCGGCTTCAACGTGATGAGCGCGCAATCGCTCGAAGGCGTCACCGGCCTGGTGGCGATGAACTCGCTGATGGCCATGGGCGGCGGCATCCTGGCGGCCCTGCTGGTCGGCCGCAACGACCCCGGCTTCGTGCACAACGGCGCGCTCGCCGGCCTGGTCGCGGTCTGCGCCGGTTCCGACGTGATGCATCCCATCGGCGCGCTCATGACCGGCGCCGGCGCCGGGGCGCTGTTCGTGGTCACCTTCAACCTGTGCCAGAACCGCTGGCGCATCGACGACGTGCTCGGCGTCTGGCCGCTGCACGGCCTGTGCGGCGTGTGGGGCGGACTGGCGTGCGGCATCTTCGGCCTCGAGGCCCTGGGCGGCATGGGTGGCGTCTCGTTCGGCGCCCAGGTGGTCGGCACCCTGACCGGGGTGGTGTTTGCCCTGGTCGCCGGCTTCGTCGTCTATGGCGCCTTGAAGGCGGTGATCGGCCTGCGCCTGAGCGAGGAGGAGGAGTTCCGCGGCGCCGACCTGTCGATCCACAAGATCGGCGCCAACCCGGAAAGCGAAGTCGCGGCCCGCTGACCACGCGAGGCGCGCCGGGTCAGCTACCCGGCAACCTTTCTGGCGACGCCCGCCGCAGCCGCGGCGGGCGTCGTCGTCATGGGCGATACCCGCCTGGCAGGCATCCCGGACCAGTGGGAACAAACCGCGAAGACCGGCCGCGGTCTGCGTCATCAGTTTGCAACAGGAACGAAGAACGCGACGCAAGTCCTTGTGGTCACAAGGAAAGGCGGCTACATTATCTTTGTCGCGTTTGTCTTATGTTCTCGCTCGGCGAATCACCTTGCGAATCACCCCGGTGCCGTAGCTGACGTGCCGCCATGTTGAACCCGCGCCTGGCCCTGTTGCCGGACTATCCGTTCGAACGCCTGCGTGGGCTGCTCGACCCGTTGCCACCGGCCGCCGGGCTCGAACCCATCGCCATGAGCCTGGGCGAGCCGCAGCATCCCTATCCGGTGCTGGTCGGCGAGGTCCTGCAGGCCAACGCCCATCTCTATGGCAAATACCCGCCGGTTGCCGGCACGCCCGAGTTTCGCGCCGCCGTGGCCGACTGGCTGCAGCGGCGCTACGACCTGCCGGAAGGGATGCTCGAGGCCGAGCGCCACGTCGCCCCCTGTGCCGGCACCCGCGAGGCGCTGTTCCGCTCTGCCTTCATCTCGGTACCGCCGGAGAAGGCCGGGCAGCAGCCGGCGGTCTTGATGCCCAACCCGTTCTACCAGTGCTATGCCGGCGCCGCCGTGGCCGCCGGTGCCGAGCCGGTGTACCTGCCGGCCGACCGCGAACACGGTTTCCTGCCCGACTTCACCGGTCTGCCCGAGGCCCTGCTGGCGCGCACCGCGCTGGTCTACCTGTGCTCGCCGGCCAACCCGCAGGGCACGGTGGCGGGCCTCGACTACCTGAGCGAGCTGATCGGCCTGGCCCGGCGCTTCGACTTCACGGTCGTGTTCGACGAGTGCTACGCCGAGATCTATACCGGCGCGCCGCCGCCCGGCGCGCTCGAGGCCTGTGCGGCGGCCGGTGGCGCCATGGACAACGTGCTGGTGTTCCACTCGCTGTCCAAGCGGTCCAACGTGCCGGGCCTGCGCTCGGGCTTCCTCGCCGGCGACGCGGAGTTGATCCGCCTGCACCTGCGCCTGACCGAGTACGGCGGCAATCCGTCGCCGTTGCCGGTCTACGCCACGGCGACGGCGCTGTGGCAGGAAGAGAGCCACGTCGCCGCCAATCGCGCGCTCTATGCCGAGAAGTTCGACCTCGCCGAACGGGCGCTGTCGAACCGGTTCGGCTTCTATCGCCCCGACGGCGGCTTCTTTCTGTGGCTCGACGTCGGCGACAGCGAAGCCGCCGCTCGCGAGCTGTGGACCCGCGCCGCCGTGCGGGTCCTGCCGGGCGCCTATCTCGCCGCCAGCGGTGCCGGCGGCGACAATCCCGGCGCCCGCTACATCCGTGTTGCCCTGGTCCATGACGCCGCCACCACGGCGGAAGCCCTGGATCGCATCACCAGCACCCTGTGAGGCCGAGAGCCATGTCACACAGCGCCCAAAGCCCCCGCAAGACGGCATTCCTGCCCGAGAGCGCCGTCCGCTTCCTGCGCCGCCGACTGGTCGAAACCGGCGGCCTGCTGCTGCTGCTGGTCGCCCTGGCCCTGGCGGTGATGCTGGCCAGCTACGATGCCGGCGACCCCAGCCTCAACGTCGCCGCGGTCGGCCCGGTGCACAACTGGCTGGGCACGCCCGGGGCGATCGGCGCCGATCTGCTGCTGCAGGGCGCCGGCCTGGCCGCCGTGGTGCCGGTGCTGATCCTCGCCGCCTGGGGCTGGCGGACCCTCTCTCACCGCGGCCTGCCGCGCTTCTGGCTCAACGCGATCGCCACAGTGCTCGCCCTGTGGGGCGCGGCGACGCTGCTGTCCGCCCTGCCGGCGCCACCGGCCTGGCCGCTGGTGGCGGGCCTGGGCGGCCTGCTTGGCGACTATGGACAGCAGGGCTATCTGTGGCTGCAGGCGCAGTTGCCGCTGGCGCTGCCGGGCTGGACTATCGCCGTGCCGGGCGCGCTGCTGACCGGCCTGGCCCTGCTGCTGGCACTGGGCATCGATACCGGCGAATGGCGCGCACTTGGCCGGGGAACCGGCATGCTGGCCCAGCGCTCGGCCGCCGTCGTGCGTGGCACCGCCGATCTGGCCGGCGCCCTGCGTCAGCGGCTGCCGGCCCTGCCGCGCCCGCGGCGGCGCGAGCCGCGGCTGCGCGGCGAAGGCCCGACGCTGAGCCGCCGCAACCGCGATGCCGCCACGGCAGCCGAAGACACGCCCGCGCCCGCCCCGGAACGCGGCGGCGCGCGGCAGCGGGTCAAGCGCAAGCAACGGGCCCTGCCGAAGAGCCGGCGGGCCCGCTCGGAAGAGCAGCCGATGCTCGATCTCGCCCCGGGCGACGGCGTCCAGCTGCCGCCGCTGCACCTGCTTGACGAATGGAGCGACCAGGGCCCGGCGAAGTCGATCAACGAGGAAGGACTGGAGCAGAACGCCCGACTGCTGGAATCCGTGCTCGACGACTACGGCGTGCGCGGACGCATCGTCAACGTCCGTCCCGGCCCGGTGGTCACGCTGTACGAGCTCGAGCCGGCGCCGGGCACCAAGACCAGCCGGGTGATCGGCCTGTCCGACGATATCGCCCGCTCGATGAGCGCGCGCAGCGTGCGCATCGCCGTGGTGCCGGGCCGTAACGCCATCGGCATCGAACTGCCCAACCGCGAACGCGAGACGGTATTCCTGCGCGAGCTGCTTTCGACACCGGCCTACGAGCGTTCCTCCTTCACCCTGCCGCTGGCGCTGGGCAAGGATATCGGCGGTGCGCCGGTTCTCGCCGACCTGTCGCGCATGCCGCACCTGCTGATCGCCGGCACCACCGGGTCGGGCAAGTCGGTGGCGATCAACACCATGATCCTGTCGCTGCTGTACCGCCTGACGCCCGAACAGTGCCGGGTGATCATGATCGATCCGAAGATGCTGGAGCTCAGCATCTACGACGACATCCCGCACCTGCTGGCGCCGGTGGTGACCGATCCCGGCAAGGCGATCATGGCGCTGAAGTGGACGGTGCGGGAGATGGAGAACCGCTACCGGGCCATGGCCTCGCTGGGCGTGCGCAACATCGCCGGCTACAACGAGCGCCTGGCCGAAGCGGCGGCCAGCGGCGAGGAGCTCAAGCGCACGGTGCAGACCGGGTTCGATCCGGAGACCGGGGCGCCGGTGTTCGAGGAGCAGGTCCTCGACCTGGCGCCGATGCCGTACATCGTCGTCGTCGTCGACGAGATGGCCGACCTGATGATGGTCGCCGGCAAGGACATCGAGGGCGCCATCCAGCGCCTGGCGCAGATGGCGCGGGCCGCCGGCATCCACCTGCTGATGGCGACCCAGCGGCCCTCGGTCGACGTCATCACCGGCACCATCAAGGCCAACTTCCCGACCCGGATCAGCTTCCAGGTCACCTCCAAGATCGACAGCCGCACGATCCTCGGCGAGCAGGGGGCCGAACAGCTGCTCGGCATGGGCGACATGCTGTACATGGCCGGCGGCGGTCGCATCACCCGCGTGCACGGCCCGTTCGTCTCCGACGAAGAGGTCGAGGCCGTGGTCCGCTTCCTGCGACGCCAGGGCCGGCCCGACTACCTCGACGCCGTCACCGAGGAGGCTGACGAGGCCATGGGCGCCGGCTTCGCCGGCGATGCCGGTGGTGGCGCCGGCGGCAACGACCTGTTCGATCAGGCCGTCGACGTCGTCGCCCGCCACCAGAAAGCCTCGACCAGCTTCCTGCAGCGCCAGCTGAAGATCGGCTACAACCGGGCTGCCGACCTGATCGACCGGATGGAAGCGGAAGGCGTGATCGGCCGGGCCAACCACGTCGGCAAACGCGAAGTTCTGGTCCGTCAGCCCGACGAGGAGCTGTGACGACGGGTTCCGGCCAGCGCCGCGACCGGATCGCCCGCCGCCGGCTCCTGCGGTCCGGCCTGGGACTGCTGGGCGCGGCCGCCCTGGCACTGCCGGCCGTGCGCACATCGGCGCAACAGGCCGGCGCGGCCTTGAACCCCGCCGACGCTGCCGATGTCACCCGCGTGCAGGATTACCTCAACCAGGTGCGCAGCCTGTCGGCCCGTTTCGTCCAGCTGGGGCCGAACGGCGAACTGGCCCGCGGGCGCTTCTACCTGCGCCGGCCCGGCCGCCTGCGCTTCGAATACGATCCGCCCTCGCCGCTGCTGATTGTCGCCGACGGCGTCTGGCTGGTGCTGTACGACCGCGAGCTCAACCAGGTCAGCCGCTTTCCGCTGAGCGAGAGCCCGCTGGCGGTGCTGGCGGCCGACCAGGTCGACCTGTTGGCGGCCTTCACCGTCACCGCCGTGCAGCGCCAGGCCGGACTGCTGCGCGTGCAGGTGGTCGATCCCGAACGCGCCGACGACGGCTGGCTGTCGCTGACCTTCAGCGAGCCGCCGCTGGCGCTCAGGCAGTGGCACATCCGCGACGCCCAGGGCGGTGTCACCAGCATCGCCCTGGAAGGACTGGAGACCAATCTGCCGCTCGACCCCGAGCTGTTCGTGTTCATCGACCCGGCCCCGTTCCGCGAGTAGGTCGCAACGCCGTCCTGGCCGGGCGCCGGGCTTGTCGCCCGGACCGGGCGCATGCTAGCCAGGACGCATGAGCAAGACCGCAGCCATCGGCGTCGTTGCCATCGCCTGCAACATCAGCGAGCAGAACGGCATCCTCAGCCACCGCGTCGGCGATCGCTACGTCAGCGCCGTGCACGACGTCGCCGGCGCCCTGCCGCTGTTGCTGCCGGCCCTGGGCGACGACCTCGACATCGCGGCGTTGCTGAGCCATATCGACGGCGTGGTGCTGACCGGCGGCGTCTCCAACGTCGAGCCGCACCACTATGACGGCGATCCGGAGATCGAGTGCGGCCCGCACGATCCGGGGCGCGACGGCCTGACCCTCAGGCTGATCCGCGCGGCGGTGGCGCGCGGCGTGCCGCTGTTCGGCATCTGCCGCGGCATCCAGGAAATCAACGTCGCCTTCGGCGGCAGCCTGCACCCGCGCCTGCACGAGGTGCCCGGGCGCTTCGACCATCGCCGCGAGCGGGACAAGCCGCTGGCCGAGCAGCTCGCGCCGCGTCAGCGCATCACCCTGAGCGCGGGCAGCCTGCTGCAGCGCCTGGCCGGCGGTGCCGAGACGGCCATGGTGAACTCCCTGCACGGGCAGGGCATCGACCGGCTGGGCGAAGGCCTGGTGGTCGAGGCGCTGGCCGATGACGGCACCATCGAAGCCGTGCGCGTGGCCACGGCGCCCGGCTTCGCCGTCGGCGTGCAATGGCATGCCGAATGGCAGCCGCAACAGCACCCGCTCTATCGGGCGCTGTTTACCGCGTTCGGCGAGGCGGTCGCGACCTACGTCGAGGCCCGGCGAGCGCTGCCGGCAGCGGCCGAATAGGGCCCGGCGGCACCGGCATCAGCCGAGCAGGGCGTCCACTTCGTGATCTTCCGGGAAGCGTCCGAGCGCCTTCTTGGAAAAAGCCAGCTGTCCGTCGACCATCACTTCGAACACGCCGCCGCCACCTTTGACCAGGGTGACCTCGGCGTCCGGCGCCAGGGCAAGAATCCGGTCCCTCGCACGGAGGGCTCTGGGTTCATAGTTTCACGCCACGCAGTATTCGATCTCGACCCGCATTAAGGTCCTCCGTCTGGGGCTGCCGCCAGGCGCGACACTGACCGCGGCCGGCGGCACTTGCAAGCAATCTAGGGCGTGCGGCGTGGAACGGAAACCGCGGCCGCCATGGCCTGAGCGTTCAGGCCTCAAGCATACGGCGCAACAGGTCGATGTCCTCGGTCAGATTGGCGTCGGTCTGGCGCAGCTCTTCGATGCGCCGCACCGCGTGCATCACCGTGGTGTGGTCGCGACCGCCGAACTTGCGCCCGATTTCCGGCAACGAGCGCGTGGTCAGCTGCTTCGACAGGTACATCGCCACCTGGCGCGGGCGGGCAACGTTGCGCGCGCGCCGGGCCGAATGCATGTCCGCCAGGCGGATGTTGAAGTGCTGGGCGACCTTCTTCTGGATCTCCTCGATCGTCACCCGCCGGTCGTTGGCGCGCAGCAGGTCCTGCAGCACGTCCTGGGTCAGCTCCAGGGTGATCGGTCGGCCGACCAGGTTGGAATAGGCGATCAACCGGTTCAGCGCGCCCTCGAGCTCGCGCACGTTAGAGGTGATGCGATGGGCGAGGAACTCGAGGACGTTCTGCGGGAAGCCTTCGATCGAAGCGGTCTTCAGCTTCTGCTCGAGGATGCCCAGGCGCAGCTCGAAGTCGGTCTGATGGATGTCGGCGACCAGGCCCCAGCCGAGGCGCGAGCGGATGCGCTCCTCGATGTCCTCCAGATCGGACGGCGAGCGGTCGGCGGAGATCACGATCTGCTTGTTCTGGTCGACCAGGGCGTTGAAGGTGTGGAAGAACTCTTCCTGGGTCGAATCCTTGCGCGAGAAGAACTGCACGTCGTCGATCAGCAGCACGTCGACGGACCTGAACGCCTGCTTGAAGCTCATCGCGTCGCGGTCGCGCAGGGCGCGGATGAACTGGTACATGAACTTTTCCGCCGACAGATAGATCACCTTGCGGTTCGGGTCGCGCTCATGGATGTGCCAGGCGATCGCGTGGATCAGGTGCGTCTTGCCCAGGCCGACGCCGCCATACAGGAACAGCGGATTGAAGGTGACGGTCGGCGAGTCGGCGACCCGGTGCGCGGCGGCGTAGGCCAGTTCGTTGGACTTGCCGACGACGAAGGAATCGAAGCGGAACCTGGAGTCCAGCGACGAACCCATGTCCGTCACCAGGGTCGGCGGCGTCGCCGGCGTCAGCGGTGCGTCGTTACCCTCGGCCTCGCCGCTGTCCGCCTCGCCGGCCTCAGCGGCGCGCGTCGCCGCCTGTCGCGGCCGGACGTGGATGCGGATATCCGTCACGACGCTGTTTTCGGTCTGCCAGACGGCGCGAACCCGCTCGCCGTAGTGGCTGATGACCCAGTCGCGCATGAACCGGGTGGGTGCGCTCAGCAGCGCCCGCTCGTCCTTGATGCCCTCGAACTCCAGCGGCCGGAGCCAGGAGTTGAAAGCCGCATCGCCGAATTCCGCCCGCAACCGCGCACAGACTCTTTCCCATTGGCTAGCCAAAGCTAGGTCCATGGACACGCCCCCAACTATTTACTTGGCGACAGCCCCTTGTCGGGACCGCAGGCCAAAGCTGCGTTCCCTGGAGCCGGACAGTTATGGTTGAGATCTCGCCGCCGCGGGCCGCGGGTCTCGGTTCGCGGGAAGTCGGCTGTAAGGTCTGCGCCGCGCGCCTTTCGGTCGCTTCGCCGCATTCGCCTCATGCCATCACCCCCCAACTACGCACGCCGGAAATCTCACCCGGTCAGCCGGAAACCAGGATCTGCTGTTTCAGTATTCAACACGGCTTTACTTGCTTTTGCTTGGGCCTCCCGGCGGAGCGCAAAGAAAAATCTTACCCGCCGGCCAGCTATGCATAATAGCCGCGTCCGCCACTCTCTAAACCTACTTATGTTTGATTTACTCCACCCCGTCTCGGCACGGGCTGTTTACAGTACTGTGACGATTTAAGATGTGCAACAGGACGAATGTAGAACACGTCAAGAATCTCTACCGGCGTCTGTGTTCGCCGCTGCGCGAACACAAAATCTTGTTGGCGGTTGTCGCCGGTGTCGATGTCGGCCGGCGCCAGGCGAAAACGAAAAAGGCCGCACCAAGCGGTGCGGCCCTGACCGGTTCGTCGCTGTGGCGCCGAATCAGCCTGCCATCGCATTCACCCGCCGCGCCAGTCGGGAGATCTTGCGCGATGCCGTGTTGGGCTTGACCACGCCCTTGGACACGCCGCGCATCATCTCCGGCTCCGCCGCCAGCAGCGCCGCCGTCGCGGCTGCCTTGTCGCCATTGGCGATGGCTTCTTCCAACTTGCGCACGAAGGTGCGGACGCGGCTGCGCCGGCTGCGGTTGATCACCGTCCGCCGTTCCGTCTGCCGCAGGCGCTTTTTCGCCGACTTGATCTGAGGCATCGTCCTACCGTCACATTCCAATTCCGCCACCCCGCTGCCGCGGGACGCGCGGTTATAGACCCCGCCATCGGACCGGTCAACCGGCCAGTGCGGGCCAGATTGCGGCCGCCTCAGCGATGCTTGAACTGCGGCTCGCGCTTCTCGATGAAGGCGGCCATGCCCTCCATCTTGTCCTCGGTGGCAAAGGTCGAATGGAACAGCCGGCGCTCGAACCGCACGCCTTCCGCCAGCGTCGTCTCGTAGGCCCGGTTCACCGACTCCTTGCAGATCATCACCACTGGCTGCGACAGCTTGCAGATCTTCTCCGCCGTCGCCACTGCCTCGTCCAACAGATCGTCCAGCGGCAAGACGCGGCTGACGAGGCCGGACCGTTCGGCCTCTTCGGCGTCCATCATCCGCCCGGTCAGGCACATTTCCATGGCCTTGGACTTGCCGACGAACCGGGTCAGGCGCTGCGTCCCGCCGGCACCGGGGATGACGCCAAGATTGATTTCCGGCTGTCCGAACTTGGCGTTGTCGGCGGCCAGGATGAAGTCGCACATCATCGCCATCTCGCAGCCGCCGCCGAGGGCGAAACCGGCCACGGCGGCGATCACCGGCTTGCGGCACTGCGCCACACGCTCCCAGCCGACGGTGATGAAGTCCTCCTTGTAGACATCCATGTAGGACCGCGGCGCCATCTCCTTGATGTCCGCACCGGCGGCAAAGGCCTTGTCGCTGCCGGTGATGACGATGCAGCCGATGTCATCGTCGGCCTCGTAGGCGTCCAGGGCCTCGCCCAGTTCGACAATCAGCGCCGCACACAGGGCGTTCAGCGCCTTGGGCCGATTCAGGCGGACGACGCCGACCGGGCCGCGGGTTTCGACGATGATGTTCTCGTAGGCCATCACTTGCTCCTTCGACCGTTGCCGCCGGCCCTGCCGACGCGCCGGAGTCACTCCGGCGTGATGCGAAACTGTACCGTCAGCGCCGCATCGCGGCGGCTGACTTCGATCACCAGCCGTTCCCCTTCGCGGGCGTAGCGATCGCCGTCGAGCCGCCGCCAACCCAGCTGCGGCAGGGTGCGGCGATAGAACCCGAGGAAGTCGGCCGCGGTACCGCTGCCGACCGCATAGGCCTCGACGATCCGTCCGCCAGGGGTATCGAACACCATGCCGGCCTGCGTCACCTCGCGCAGGCCCGGCGCCAGCGGCAGGTCTTCGACGCCGCTGAGGAAGTCCGTCGCCGTCGCCGTGGCAATAGTGAAGAAAGCCAGCGACAGGGCGGCGGCGAGACGGTGTAGCCGAAGCCGCGACATGAAATCAAGCTAGCGCGTATCTCTCGTCACGGCCATGGCCCCCGTCGGCCCGGTTGACCGCGCCCGGCGCGCTGCCAACAATGCCGCCGACAGACAGGATCATGCCCGCATGCGCAAGCACCAAAGATACCTGACGGGAGTCGCGGCCGCGCTTGGCCTGTTGCTGCTGGCGGCACCGGTCTGGCCGCAGGCCACGGGCGACCGGACCCAGGCGCCGCCGGCCCAGCCGCAGGCCGCGGGCGACCGTTTGCTGGCGGCGGCCCTGAACGGCGACCGCGCGGCGATCGAACGGGCGTTGATCAGCGGTGCATCGATCAACACGCGCGGGGATCTGAACCGCACCGCCCTGATGCTCGCTGCGCGGCAGGGCGACGTCGACGCGGTTGCCTTCCTGCTCAAACGCGAAGCCATCATCGACCTCGCCGACCGCGACGGCTACACGGCGCTGATGCTGGCCGCGATCAATGGCCAGGACGAGACCGTGGCACAGCTGGCCGCCGCCGGCGCCAATATCGACCGCCAGGACCGCCAGGGCCAGACCGCCTTGATCCTGGCCGCAGGCGACGGGCATGTGCTGGTCGTGCGTGCCTTGCTCGAGGCCGATGCCCGCACCGATCTGACGGACTACACCGGCCGCGATGCCCTGGACCATGCCCGCGACGGCCGGCGCCGCCAGGTGGTGCGGGAGCTGGAACGGGCCGGGCGCTGAGCTCAGCCGGCGACGGTGCCCTGGCCGAGCGCCTGATAGAGGCAGAGCAGCGCGCTCACCAGCAACGCCAGCCAGGTCAGGGTGGTGCCGACCAGGCGCGGCAGGCTGACGCCGGCCGAGCCGCTCAGGCCGACGGCATGCAGCACCCGGCCCAGCAACAGCGCCACGCCCAGCCCGTGCAATCCCCAGGCCGGCCCGCCGTTGAGTTCCGCCAGGCCGATCAGCAGCAGCACCAGCGGCACATACTCGCTGAAATTGCCATGCACCCGGATCGCCCGCTCCAGGGCGGGGACCTCGCCATGGCCGATGCCGACCTGGTTGCGCTGCCGTTGGCGGCTGATGTTGATGCTCAGGCCGAGGTAGATCAGGCCAAGCAGGCCGGCATAAAGGGCAGTGATCGGCAAGGTCATGTGCGGCCGCTCCCGTAATGGCGCTCGTGTCGGCTCAGCCGGCGACGGCCGCGGTGAGCGAGCGCCGCTGCTTCTGGCTGGCCGATTTCAACTGTCCGCAGGCAGCCATGATGTCGCGCCCGCGCGGCGTGCGGACCGGGGCCGAGTAGCCGGCGTCGTTGACCACCTCGGCAAAACGCCGGATCTGGTTGCCCGACGAGCATTCGTACGGCGCGCCCGGCCAGGGATTGAACGGGATCAGATTGACCTTGGCCGGGATGTCGCGGATCAGCCGCACCAGCTCGCGGGCGTCGGCCAGGGAATCGTTGACGTCCTTGAGCATGACATACTCGAAGGTGATGCGCCGGGCGTTGTTGGCGGCCGGGTAGCGGCGGCAGGCCTCGAGCAGCTCGGCGATCGGATACTTGCGGTTCAGCGGCACCAGCTCGTCGCGCAACTCGTCGCGCACGGCATGCAGCGACACCGCCAGGTTGACCCGCAGCTCCTCGCCGCAGCGCGCCATCATCGGCACCACGCCGGAGGTCGACAGGGTGATCGAGCGGCGCGAAAAGGCGAGCCCGTCCATGTCCATGATGATGCCCAGGGCGGCGGCGACGTTGTCGTAGTTGTAGAGCGGCTCGCCCATGCCCATCATCACGATGGTCGAGATCATGCGCCCGCCCGTCGGCGTCGGCCATTCGCCCAGCGCGTCGCGCGCCAGCATCAGCTGGCCGACGATCTCGGCCGGACCCAGGTTGCGGACCAGGCGTTGCGTGCCGGTGTGACAGAACCGACAGGTCAGGGTGCAGCCGACCTGGCTCGACATGCACAGGGCGCCGCGGTCGTCGTCGGGGATGTGCACGGTCTCGATCTCGCTGCCGTCGTCCTGGCGCAGCAGCCATTTGCGGGTGCCGTCGGTCGAGGTGAGGGCGGTGGCGACCTGCGGCCGGGCGACCACGTGGCTGCGCTCCAGCGCCGCCCGCAGCGGCTTGCCGATGTCGGTCATCTGGGCAAAGTCGACGACGCCGCGGTTGTAGATCCAGCGCCACAACTGGCGCACGCGCATGGCCCGCTGCCGCTCCGGCACATCGAGCCCGGCGAGCACCTGCGCGAGGCCGGCGCGATCAAGCCCGACCAGGTTGGCGGCCGGCGTGGTCATTTCTTCGGACAGGCCTTGCCGATCGCCTCGTGCGCCTTGGTGAAACCGCGCAAGGTATAGGTGTCCTTGGTCTTGGTGCCGCGCGAGGAGACGCCGCGCACGACCATCTTGATGCCGTCGCGCATCGCCTTGACCAGGGCCGCATCGGTCTTGCCGTCGGCCGCCCAGGCGGTCTCCTTGTCGGTGAACATCTCGAACTTCTTGGCGTCGATCTGCACCTGCACCTTGCTGTCCTTGCGATAGGGATAGCCGGTGTAGATGCTGACTTCGTCGCGAACCTTGCGATAGGGCCGGTGAGTCACCAGCAACCAGACCTTGCCGCGGCGCACGTTCTTCGGCTGGGTGTCGATCGGCTGGCCCGCGAGATAGCAGGCAGTTCCGCCCTTCTCGCTGACCACGAACGCACCCCAGTGCTTGGGATTCTTGATCAGGGCCTTGGGCTGCTGCGCCAGCGCGGGCGCGAGCGGCAGGACCAACAGCGCCAGAACGGCGCAACGGCGAATGAAGCTCGGAATCATGGCGGCAAAGATAATCACGGTGGCTGACGATTGCCAGCGGCCGGCGCGGCTCATCCGCCCCGGCGCAGCAGAAAGACGCCCTGCTCGCCCAGCAGATTGGCCAGCCGGCGGGCCCGACCGACGGCGCCCATGCGTCCCGAATGGTCGACCGCGATGCCGCGCTCGATGACCACGCCCATGTCGGCGCACAGGTCGACGAAATCGGAGATCGTGCAGATGTGGATGTTCGGCGTGTTGTACCAGCTCATTGGCAGCGCCGGGGTGACCGGCATCCGGCCCTTGGCCAGCAGGTGCCAGCGCACCCGCCAATGGCCGAAGTTGGGGAACGAGACCACCGCCTTGCGGCCGATCCGCAGCATCTGCGTCAGCACCTCGCACGGATAGCGCATGACCTGCAGGCTCTGGCTCAACAGCACGTAGTCGAAGGCGTCATCGGGATAGTCGGCCAGGTCGAAGTCGGCATCGCCCTGGATCACCGACAGGCCCTGGGCGACACAGGCATTGACGCCGGCCTGGCTCAACTCCATGCCGCGGCCGTCGACCTCCTTGAAGCTGACCAGGTAACGGAGCAACGCGCCGTCCTCGCAGCCGATGTCGAGCACCCGCGCGCCGGGCTCGACCATGTCCGCCACCAGCTGCATGTCGGGCCGCAGCCCGCCAATCAGCTCGCCCTTGTCGGCGTGCGGCGGCCGGTTCATCACGGGGCCAGACCGCGGCGGCCGGCGGCGGCCGCGAGGAAGCCGCCCAGCGTGGCGAACATCTCGGGCTCGTCGAGCAGGAAGGCATCGTGGCCCTTGTCGCTCTCGATCTCGACAAAGGAGACCTTGGCCGCGACCGCGTTGAGCGCGTGCACGATCGCCTTGTTCTCCTCTGTCGGGTACAGCCAGTCGCTGGTGAAGGAGATCAGGCAGAACCGCGTGCGGGTGCCGCGAAAGGCGTTGGCGAGCACCCCGTCGTACTCCGCCGCCAGGTCGAAATAGTCCATCGCCCGGGTGATGTAGAGATAGGCGTTGGCGTCGAATCGATCGACGAAGGTCGAACCCTGGTGGCGCAGATAGCTCTCGACCTGGAAATCGGCGTCGAAGCCGAACGACAGCGCCGCCCGGTCCTGCAGACTGCGCCCGAACTTGTTGTGCAACGCGGTCTCGGACAGGTAGGTGATGTGCGCGGCCATGCGGGCCACCGCCAGGCCGCCGCGCGGGTTGGCATCGTGGTTGAGGTAGTCGCCGCCGTGCCAGGCCGGATCGGCCATGATCGCCTGCCGGCCGACCTCGTGAAAGGCGATGTTCTGCGCCGAATGCTTGGCCGCGGTGGCGATCGGGGCGGCGACGAAGACCCGTTCGGGGTAGTTCGCCGCCCATTGCAGCACCTGCATGCCGCCCATGGAACCGCCGATCACGCAGAACAGCTGATCGATGCCGAGGTGGTCGATCAGGCGTGCCTGCAGCCGCACCATGTCGCCGATGGTGATCACCGGGAAAGTCAGGCCGTAGGGCCGGCCGGTCTCGGGATCGATGGATTTCGGCCCGGTGGTGCCAAGGCAGCCACCCAGCGCGTTAGCACAGATGACGAAGAAACGGTCGGTATCGAGCGTCAGACCGGGACCGACGACCAGTGGCCACCAGCCCGGCCGGCCGGTCACCGGGTTGGTTCCGGCGACATACTGATCGCCGGTCAGGGCATGGCAGACCAGGATCGCGTTGGACTTGTCGGCGTTGAGGCTGCCGTAGGTCTGATAGGCGACGTTGACCGGCGCCAGCAGGCGCCCGGAATCCAGCCGCAGGGGATCATCGGCGCCGATGGTGAAGCTGTGGCTGACGCCTTCCAGGCGGCGTCCCGCGGGCGCTGCCCCGCCGATTTCGGTGGTGACGGTGCTTGTCATTGCTCGCGATACGGGCGAAACGGATGCCGTCCATCCCCTGTCACGGGCCGCGCGATCGGACCCGTTGCACAGCTAGGCGGCGTGGCTGCAGGTGTCAATGCCTTCTTTGCGGTTGCCGGGCGTCCGGTCGCGGTGTATCACCCGCGTTCCGAGGGCACCGCAACGACGGCAGACGAGTCCGATTCCATGTCCGAGACCGAAGGCCGGCTCGAGGCGCTGCGCCGCGACATCGACGAAATCGACTTCTCCCTGCACGACGACGTGATGCGCCGTATGGCACTGATGCACGAAGTCGCTCAGGCCAAGCGGCACGAACGCAGCGAAGGCTCGATGATGCGCCCGGCGCGCGAGGCAGTGGTGCTGCGCCAGCTCGTCGACCGCCACGACGGCCGCCTGCCGGAGGCCGCCCTGCTGCGGATCTGGCGCGAGATCATCAATGCTGCGACCGCCCTGCAGGGCCCGCTGACGATCGCCGTCTGCGCGCCGGAGAAGTCGGTCGCCTATTGGGACATGGCGCGCAACCATTTCGGTTCGATCGCCCAGATGTCGCTGCACCGCTCGCCGGTGAACGTGCTGCGCCGGCTCGATGAAGAACCGGGCTGCGTCGGGCTGCTGCCGCTGCCGCAGGAAGGCGAAGAGGATCCGTGGTGGCCGCGGCTGGTGGGCGACATGTCGGCACCGCGGGCGCTCAGGGTGATCTGGCGCCTGCCGTTCTTCGTCTCGGCGACCGGCGTCTACGAAACGGTCGGCGCCTTCGCCGTCGGCGTCATCACGCCGGAGGAAAGCGGCGACGATCTGACCCTGGCGGTGGTCGAGACCGACACCGAGCTAAGCCGGGCCAGCATCTCCGGCGCGCTGGAAGCCACCGGCCTCAAGGGCCAGCTGCGGGCGGGCCATGGCGACCCGGCGATGCCGACGCGCCAGCAGCTGTTCGAGCTCGACGGGTTCGTCGCCGCGGACGACCCGCGGCTTGCCGCCCTGGCCGAGAAACTGGGCGAAGCTCTTGACCGCATCGTCATTCTCGGTGCCTATCCTCGGCCGCTGACGGCATTTTAAGTCGAACTGCGGAGTGGCCGAGATGAGCGGTCCGGAGCCGATCGAAGGTATCCTCAATATCGCCCCCTATGTCGGTGGCGACAGCAAGGCCGAAGGCCTGCGCCAGGTGGTCAAGCTGTCCTCGAACGAGGCCGCGACCGGCGCCAGCGCCAAGGCCGTCGCCGCCTTTACCGCCCAGGCCGACAGCCTGCACCGCTATCCCGACGGCGGCGCCAACGCCCTGCGCGAGGCCCTGGCCGAGTTCCACGGCCTGAACCCGGCTGGGGTGTTCTGCGGCAACGGCTCCGACGAGATCATCAGCTACCTGACACATGCATATGCCGGCCCGGGCGACGACGTGGTCTATTCCGAGCACGGCTTCCTGATGTACCCGCTGAGCGCCATGGCCTGCGGCGCGCGGCCGCTGAAGGCGCCGGAGCGGGCGTTCACGGCCTCGGTCGACGCGATCCTGGCGACGGTGACGCCGCGCACCAAGATCGTCTTCCTGGCCAACCCGAACAATCCGACCGGCAGCTACCTGCCCGAAAGCGAGCTTGCGCGCCTGCGCGCCGAGCTGGCGGACCACATCCTGCTGGTGGTCGACAGCGCCTATGCCGAGTTCGTCGGCCGCAACGACTACGATCCGGGCATCGGCCTGGTCGAAGCGCACGACAACGTGGTGATGACGCGGACTTTCTCGAAGATCTACGGCCTGGCGGCGCTGCGCCTGGGCTGGGCCTACGGGCCGGAGAGAATCGCCAACGTGTTCCACCGGGTGCGCCCGCCGTTCAACGTCAACGCCGCCGCCCAGGCCGCCGGCATCGCGGCCTTGCAGGACACCGAGCACACCGGCCATGCCCGCGCCCACAACGACGCGTGGCTGGCCTGGCTCAGCGACCGCTTTCGCGGCCTCGGCCTGGAAGTGCTGCCGAGCGTCGCCAACTTCGTCACCGTGCGCTTTGCCGGCGGCCGCGAGCAGGCCGTCGCGGCGCACCAGTTCCTCAAAGGCCGCGGCATCCTGCCGCGCGACATCGCCGCCTACGGCCTGGGCGACTGCCTGCGCTTCACGGTCGGCCTGCAGGCGGAGAACCGGGCCGCGGTCGAGGCCATGGCCGCGTTCCTGGAGCAGGACGATGGCGGCTGAGCCACCGTTCGAGCGCTTGGCGCTGATCGGCATTGGCCTGATCGGCTCGTCGATCGCCCGGGCCGCGCGCCGCGGTGGCCTGGCGCGTCATATCGCCTGCACCGCGCGCAGCGCCGCATCGCGCCAGACGGCGCTGGAGCTGGGCATCGTCGACAGCATCCACGACGACCCGGCGGCGTGCGTGGCCGGCGCCGATCTGGTGATCGTCTGCTCGCACCTGGGCACCTACGACGCGATCGGCCGGGCCATGGCGCCGGCCCTGCAGGCGGACGCGATCGTCACCGACGTCGGCTCGGTGAAGAGCTGCGTGTTCCGCGACCTTGGCCCGCACATCCCCGATGGCGTCCACCTGATCCCCGGACACCCGGTCTCGGGCACCGAGAAATCCGGCCCCACCGCCGGCTTCGCCGAGCTGTTCGACGACCGCTGGTGGATCATCACCCCGGGCGGCGACACCGACCCGGCGGCGATCGCGCGCCTGGAGGGCTTCGTGCGCGGGCTCGGCAGCCGGGTCGAACTGATGGACGCCGAGCGCCACGACCTGGTGCTGGCGATCACCTCGCACCTGCCGCACCTGATCGCCTACAACATCGTCGCCACCGCCGACGACCTGGAAACCGTGACCCAGGGCGAGGTGATCAAGTTCTCCGCCGGCGGCTTCCGCGACTTCACCCGGATCGCCGCCTCGCCGCCGGAATTCTGGCGCGACGTCTTCCTCAACAACCGTGAGGCGATGCTGGAGATGCTCGGCCGCTTCACCGAGGACCTGGTGGCGCTGCAGCGGGCGATCCGCTGGGGCCAGGGGGATTCCCTGCTGCAGCTGTTCACGCATGCCCGGGGCATCCGCCAGCGCATCATCGAAGCGGGCCAGGAAACAGACGCGCCCGACTTCGGCCGGCGCCCACCCGCGGGCGGCGACGGCGACGACTGACGCCGGCGGCGCCCCGCGCGGGCGCCAATCAGAGCAGCGGCCGCACCCGGGCGATCTGCGCCGGCCCCAGGAGAACCTTGCCGTCCTCCAGGCTCAACGTGGTCGCCAGCACGCCACCGCTGGCCAGTGCCAGCAGGCCCAGGGCCGTGCGCGCGGTGGGAAACAGGTCGGGCGGGAGCTGCCCGCTTGCGACCGCCATCTCCAGCAGTTGCTCATGGCCGCGCACCCGGGCCGACAGGGTCCCCGCCGGGTACCCGGCATCGTCCAGCGACAAGGCACCGTCGGCTTCCAGGCGGAGCTCGCCCCAGTCCAGCCGCAGGCGCTGCAGCGCCAGTTCGCCACCATTGTCGCGCCAGCCGGTCAAGACCGCGCGCAGATCGCCCGCGCTCAGGCTGCCCTTGAGACTGCCCTGGACCTCGGCCGCGGCGATCTCGGCGCCCGGCGCTGCCGGCGGCGCCTGATGCAACACCGCCGCGGTCACGCTGGCGGCGAAGTCGACCAGGTCGTCCGCCCCGGTCCCCGGTCGCAGATGCATCTGCAGCCGCTCGGCGGCGGCCAGTTCGCGGCCGTCGAGCTGCGCGTCGAGCCGGTTCAGGTCGACCGACAGCCGCTCCGGCCGCTTCGGCGTGCCGTTCATGCTGGCCAGGCCCTGGGCGACATCGATCGCCAGTATCCGTCGGCGGCCCTCGCGGTCGATCGTCAGGTCGTGCTGGCCGCTCAGGTCGGCGATCACATGGCGCAGGTTCCAGGGATGCATGACCAGCGACAGCTGCTGTGCCCGCCACCGCGGCCGGCCCGGTTGCGCCGGCCAGTCGAGCTGCGGCGCGGTGAAGCGCACGACCAGGCGAAACGGATAGCCTTCGACCCGGACCTCGCGGTAGGACAGCGTCGCCCCGAACGGGGCGCCTTCGCTCCGCACCGCCTCGACGCCCTGTTCGATGCGGTCGGCCGAGAAGAACCAGAAGCCGGTCCAGGCGAGGATCGCGACGACGACGGCGGCAACGACGATGAACGGGCGCATTCAGGCAACCGAGAGCTGGCAGGCAGGGTATAACGGTGCCACCCGGGGCAATCCTGCCTCGAACGGGTGCCACGCAGCGACGGCAGAGTGATGCGCCAGATGGATCACGAGTTCAAGGCCCATCAGCCACCGGCATTGACCCTGCCGGCAGGCGATATGTGGGTGTTCGGCTACGGCTCGGTGATGTGGCGGCCCGGCTTTGCCTTCCTCGACAGCCGGCCGGCGCGCCTGTTCGGCTATCACCGCGCCTTGTGCGTCTGGTCCTGGGTCCATCGCGGCACGCAGCAGGCACCGGGCCTGGTGCTCGGCCTCGATGCCGGCGGTTCGTGCATCGGCCGCGCGTTCCGCGTGGCGGCGGCGGAGAAGCAGGCGGTCGCCGAGTATCTCTATGGCCGCGAGCTCGTCACCCCGGCCTACATCGCCATGCTACACCCGGTCTATCTCGGCCGGCAGCGGGTTACGGCACTGGCCTTCAAGGTCGACCGACAGCACGACCAGTACGCCGGCAAGCTGAGCCCGGCAACGGCAGCGGCGGTGGTCCGCGACGCCCGCGGCGTGAGCGGCGCCAACCCCGACTACGTCGCCAGCACCGTCGCCCACCTGGACGAACTCGGCATCCCCGACAGTCCCCTGCACGCGGTGCAGGCGGCGCTGACGCAAGGCTAGCCAGCCGGCCGCCTTACGTCCTTTGCCGCGGTTCGCCCGGCAGTGCCAGGTACAATGAGCGGACGTTTGACAACGGGGACCGGCATGACGGACAGCGCTTTGGCACCTGTTCTTGAGACCGCCCGGCTCGTGCTCAGAGCGCACCGGCTGGAAGACTTCGCCGAAAGCGCGGCGATGTGGGCGGACATGGACGTCGTCCGCCACATCACCGGCGCGCCGTCGTCGGCCGAGGCGTCATGGTCGCGGCTGCTGCGCTATGCCGGCCATTGGTCGCTTTTGGGGTTCGGCTACTGGGTGGTGGCAGCGAAGCGCGATGGCCGCTTCATCGGCGAAGTCGGCTTTGCCGACTACCGGCGCGACATCGAACCGTCACTCGACGGCCGTCCCGAGGCCGGCTGGGTCCTGAAAGCCAGCGAGCACGGCCGGGGCTTTGCCACCGAGGCCCTGACACGGGCCGTCGCCTGGGCCGACCGTGCGCTGACCGCCGACGCGACGGTCTGCATCTTCGATCCCGAACACGCCGCGTCCATCAAGGTGGCGCAGAAAACCGGCTACGCTTACTTGGCGGACGCGGTCTATCGCGGCGAACCGACGCTGGTGATGGCACGGCGCCGACAGGAGGGGCAGGCATGATCGTCGACTGCCACGTCAATCTATGGAACGCGGCGCATTTCACGCCGCTCTATGCGGAACAGATGCGCCGGGTGCGGGCCGATGGCGGCTATGGCCTGGTGGCGGATGCGGACACCATCCATGCGGAAATGGCGGCGGTCGACAAGGCGATCATCTTTTCGCCGCGTTATCGCGATTCCGCCGGGGTCGACGGCGACGACCAGGCCGTGGCCGACGCCGTCGCGCGCTATCCCGACAAGTTCGTCGGCTTCGCCTACGTCGACCCGCGCGAGCCCGACTATATGGAGCGGCTGCGCCACAGCATCGAGGGCCTCGGCCTGAAAGGCGTCAAGTACGGCCCGATCTACAACGGCGTGGCGCTGTCCGACCCACGTATGGCCCCGGTCTACGACTACTGCGTGCGCCGCGACCTGCCGTTGACCCTGCACATGGGCACCACCTTCGCCGAGCACGCGCCCGCGGACCTGGGCCGGGCGATCCATGTCGATCCCGTCGCCGAACGCTGGCCCGAGCTGCGCATGGTCCTGGCCCACATGGGCCACCCCTGGTACGAGGACTGCATCGCCGTGGTGCGCAAGCGGCCCAACGTGTTCTGCGAAATCGCGGCGATCTTCTACCGGCCCTGGCAGTTCTGGAACATCCTCGTCGCCTGTCAGGAGTACGCCATCACCGACAAGATCTTTTTCGGCACCGACTTTCCCTTTAGCCGCGTCGACGAGAGCCTCGAGGGCCTGCGCGGGGTCAACAAGGTGGTCGACGGTAGCGGGCTGCCGCGGGTCAGCGAGGAGACCATCGAACGCATCGTCCACGCCGACCCGTTCGCGCACTGGTGGCGCAACTTCGGCTGAACGCGACAGCGCGGCTTCAGATCGCGCTGTAGCCGCCGTCGACGGGGATGGTGACGCCGGTGACGAAACCGGCGGCATCGCCAGAGGCCAGGAACAACGCGGTGCCGGCCATCTCTTCCGGCTGGCCCCAGCGGCCCATGGGCGTGCGTTCCATGATCGGCCGGTTGATCGCCTCGTCCTCGCGCACCGGCACCGTCAGTTTGGTTTCGATCCAGCCCGGAGCGATCGCGTTGACGCGGATGCCGTCGCCGGCATAGAGCGCCGCCAGGCTCTTGGTCAGCTGCAGCACCGCCGCCTTGGAGGCGCCGTAGCCGGGCACCCGGGGCGAGCCGAAGTAGCTGGTCATCGAGGCGATGTTGACGATCGAACCGCGGTCGGCCGCCAGCAGCGGCCGCAGGCGCTGACACAGCCGGTAGACCGCGTTCAGGTTGACGTCGATCACAGTCTCGAAGTTCTCCGGCACCAGCGCCTCGGCGGCGCGGTAGGTCATGCCGGCATTGTTCACCAGCACGTCGAGCCGGTCGAACGACGCCGCCAGGGCATCGGCCGCAGCGGCGTCGCGCAGATCGGCGCCGCGATAGGCGAAGCCCGACAGATCGTCGGGGTAGTCGCCGGCGCTGGCCTTGCTGCCGCTGACCGTGACGTCGGCGCCGGCCCGGCGGAAGCCGTCGGCAATCGCCAGACCGATGCCGCTGGTGCCGCCGGTGACCAGCACGGCCTTGCCGGTGAAGTCGAAGCTGACGGTCATGGTTCACCCCGGATGTCTCAGCCTGGCGTTGACAGCGGCATTCTCCAACAGGCCGCCGCGGAGCACCAGCCGGGAAAACACCGGCACGCGTCGTTGTGCGGTCTCACGCGGGCGCGCCCGGCAAAAAAAACCTGAACGGCGCTCAAAAACGTCATTGACAGGCCGGCAGGCCAATACAATGTAAATGAACATCGTTCATTCATGGAGGTACCGATGTGGAAGTCTATTGCCGGCATCCTCGGCGTCGTCGTCATGTCACTCCCGCTGGCGCTCAAGCCGGTCCCCGCCGCGGCGGAGAGCATCGCCGCCGGCAGCGTGACGGTGGCCACCATGTCGCTGACCAATGTCGCGTTGACGGCGAGCGCCGAGGCCGGCGGCGGCGCGCTTGGCGCAGACCATCCCTCCGCCTTGCCCGCCGGCAGTGTCATCCTGACGGTCGCGGGTGTCGAAATGGTCGCGAGCGGCGCGGAGATCGTGCTGGAAGGCGTTGCGGACGGATCCGCGTTCACCCTGACGGCGGCCGGGACAGTCGTCCGGGACGGCCTGCTCGTCGTCGGTCAGACGATCGAGGCGGTGTTCGTCGGCGTCGGTCACGTGTTGACGTCGGATGGGCGCACCATCGCCTTCGTCCCGAATGCGGCGGCCGAACCGCTGCTCTACTCGGCCAAGCTGACACGATGACGGGGAAGTGGCTGCTGGCGCCGGTGCTGGCGGCAGTCCTGGCCCTGGCGGCCGCGAACGGCGACGCCAGGGCCGGTACGGCGTGCGGCGAAACGGCACCGACCCCGGACACCATCGCCACCGCCGGCCGGGCCGCGCAACGCACCCTGGTGGCATTGCAGAGAACCGCCAGCGACACCGTTGTCATCGCACGCGTCGGCGCAGACATTTCGCGCTACGGGTTGCGCTACACCCACGCCGGGATCGCCCTGCGCGCGCCGGCGAGCGGTCGCTGGTTCGTACGCCATCAGCTCAACCATTGCGGTTCGGATCGCTCGGGGCTGTACGACCAGGGTCTGCTGAACTTCTTCCTCGACGACCTGCACGACTTCGACGCGCTGTTGCTGGTGCCACGACCCGGACTGCGCCGTCGGCTCCGCGCGGTGGCCATGTCGAATGCGGTGTTCCTCATGTATCAGCCGGCCTACAGCGTGATCGCCAATCCCTTCGCCACGCGCTACCAGAACTCGAACCAATGGCTGCTGGAACTGCTGGCGCTGGCCGAGGCGCCGCCTCACAGCATCGGCACCCGAGCCGACGCCCATCGCTTCCTGCGAAACCACGGCTATCGGCCCTCGCGCGTTCGGATCTCCGCATGGCAGCGCCTCGGCGCGTCGTTGTTCCGGGCCAACGTTCGCTTTGACGACCACAGCGCGGAAGCGCAGGCGCGAGGGGAGTATCCCGTCGCCAGCGTTCGCTCGCTCGAAAGCTACCTGCTAAGGCGCGACGCCGTCGGCCAGCGCATCGTCGTGCGCAACCCCTGAGCGCTCAGGCCACGCCGACACGCCGTTGACGGTGGCGTGCTAAAGCATCATCGGCTCGCTTGGAATCGCCAAGGCGATCCAAGTGAGCCGATAAAGATGCTCTATCTCATTGAAGAATAGAGCAATTCTCCCTGATTAGATTGAACCGAATTGGTTCAATCTAATCAGGAATTGCTCTAGGAGCACTTGGAATAGGCGCAGGAAACGCAGGTGTCGCAGCCTTCCTGGCGGATCAGGCTGGGCGCACCGCACTTCGGGCAGTTGCGCATGCGGGAGCCGCCGCCGGCATCGCTCAGCGCCACCACCTTGGCCTCGCCGGGACCGCCTTCCTGGTGCGGCGGGGCGATGAAGCCGATGTCGATCATGTGCCGCTCGATCACCTCGCCGATTGCCGCCAGCAGCGAGGGCACGTAGTGCCCGTGCATCCACTGCCCGCCGCGCGGGTCGAACACGGCCTTGAGCTCCTCGACCACGAAGGAGACGTCGCCGCCGCGGCGGAACACGGCCGAGATCATCCGCGTCAGCGCCACCGTCCAGGCGTAGTGCTCCATGTTCTTGGAATTGATGAAGACCTCGAACGGGCGCCGGCGACCGTCCTGGATGACGTCGTTGATGGTGATGTAGATGGCGTGGTCGCTTTCCGGCCAGCCGAGCTTGTAGGTGTTGCCCGGCAACGCCTGCGGCCGGTCCAGGGGCTGCGTCATGTAGACCACGCCGCCGGCATCGAGCTCGTCGCGCGGACGCGCCTCGGGCTGCTCGAGCGGCAGCTCGGGCTCGGCCGCACCGCTCGCCGCCTCGCCCCCGGCGTCCGCCTGCAGCACCGCGCCGGTGACCGGGTTCGGGCGATAGGTGGTGCAGCCCTTGCAGCCGCTGTCATAGGCCAGGCTGTAGACGTCCTTGAAGGCCTCGAAGGCGATGTCCTCGGGCACGTTGATGGTCTTGGAGATCGACGAATCGATGTACGCCTGCACCGCCGCCTGCATGCGCACGTGATCGGACGGGGCCAGCGACTGGGCGTCGACGAAATAGTCCGGCAGCTGCGCGGTCTCGCCGAAGCGTTCGCGGAACAGGCGGTAGGCGTAGTCGCTGACCTGTTCCTCGCGGCGATTGCCGTCGGGCATCAGCACGAAGCGGTTGTAGGAGAAGGCGAACACCGGCTCGAGCCCGCTGGAGACATTGTCGGCGAACAACGAGATCGTGCCGGTCGGCGCCACCGAGGTCAGCAGGGCGTTGCGGATGCCGTGCCCGGCGATCGCCGCGCGCACCTCGTCATCGAGTTCAAGCACGCTTTCGCCGGCCAGGTAGGGCTCGGCGTCGAACAGCGGGAACGCGCCCTTTTCGCGCGCCAGTTCCGCGCTGGCCAGGTAGGCCAGGCGGCGGATCTCCGCCATCCATTGCCGGGTCAGCTCGAGCGCTTCGGGCGCGCCGTAGCGCACCTTGCAGAACAGCAGCGCATCGGCGAGCCCGGTCACGCCCAGGCCGATGCGGCGCTTGGCCTGGGCCTCCTGCTGCTGCTGGGCCAGGGGAAAGCCGGACAGGTCGATGACGTTGTCCATCATCCGCACCGCCACCGGGACCAGCCGGGCCAGTTCGGCCATGTCCAGCTCGGGTGCGCTGCCGAAGGGATCGCGCACCAGCCGGGCGAGGTTGATGGAGCCCAGCAGGCAGGCCCCGTACGGCGGCAACGGCTGCTCGCCGCAGGGGTTGGTAGCGGCGATGGTCTCGCAGTAGTGCAGGTTGTTGCGGGCGTTGATGCGGTCGATGAAGATCACCCCGGGCTCGGCATAGGCGTAGGTCGCCCGCATGATCTGGTCCCACAGCCCGCGCGCCTGCACCGTCTTGTAGGTGCGGCCGTCGAACGCCAGGTCCCACGGCCGGTCGTTCTTCACCGCGGCCATGAAGTCGTCGGTCACCAGCACCGACAGATTGAACATGCGCAGGCGGCCGGGGTCCTGCTTGGCCTCGATGAACGCCTCGATGTCGGGATGGTCGCAGCGCATCGTGCCCATCATGGCGCCGCGGCGGAAGCCGGCCGACATGATGGTGCGGCACATGGCGTCCCAGACGTCCATGAAGGTCAGCGGCCCCGAAGCGTCCGCCCCGACCCCCTTCACCGGCGCCCCCTTGGGTCGCAGGGTCGAGAAGTCGTAGCCGATGCCGCCGCCCTGCTGCATGGTCAGGGCGGCCTCTTTCAGCTGCTCGAAGATGCCGGACATGTCGTCAGGGATGGTGCCCATGACGAAGCAGTTGAACAGGGTGACCCGGCGTTCGGTGCCGGCGCCGGCGAGAATGCGTCCGGCCGGCAGGAACTTGAAACCCTCCAGCGACCGGTAGAAGGCCTCTTCCCAGGCCCCCGGATCGGCTTCCACCGACGCCACCGCCCGCGCCACCCGGCGCCAGCTGTCTTCGATGGTGTCATCGACCGGCGTGCCGTCGGGCCCCTTGAAGCGGTACTTCATGTCCCAGATCTGCTGCGAGATCGGCGCGACCGTTGGCATCTGCTGACTTCCGTTGCGGCAGCTTATCGGAGAAGTGATGGCTGGCGTGGCGTCGGACAAGGGTCCGGCGACCGCCGGAGACGATACCGCAAGGTGCCGCCGCAGGCAATTGCGTTCCCGTTACGTACTCCCGATGCCACTGCAATTGGATGATGTTTTTCAATGCCTTGGAATGGTTATCCACAGGTCGGTCCGGGGGTTCCCAGGCGATTCTCAGGCAGCCGCGGCGGGATACGACTCGCACGCTGCCCGCGCTTCCGCCTCGAGCCGTGCCGTCGCCCCCTCGATTCGCGCCGTCAGCGTTGCCTCGAAGTCGCGCCGCTTGAGCCCCGACGGGATCGCCGGCAGGAACTCCAGGACGATGGTGCCCGGATAGCGTCGGAAACTGCGCCGCGGCCAGAACAGGCCGGAGTTCAGCGCCACGGGCACCGCCGGCACGTCGAGGCCGCGATACAGCGCGGCGACGCCGGGCTGGTAGGGCACTTCGTCGACCGTGGTGCCGGGCGCCGTGCGGGTGCCCTGGGGGAAGATCACGATCGGCCGGCCCGCCGCGACGGCCGCGCGGGCCCGCTGCAGCATCGCCTTCAGCGCCGCCGGCCCGGCCTTGCGGTCGACCGGGATCATCCGCGTCTTCATGCACATCCAGCCATAGATCGGGATCCACAACAGCTCGCGCTTCATGACGATGGCGGGATCGTCGAGCACGGCATGCCAGATCAGGGTGTCCCAGGCCGACTGATGCTTGGAAGCGACGATCGAGCCGCCTGCCGGCAGGTGCTCGCGGCCGCGGACCTCCACGTCGATGCCGGCGGTATGGCGCATCAGCCAGTTCACCCCGCGCGCCCAGCAGCGCTGGCCCCAGACCGTGACCTGCCAGGGCAGCAGCAGGGCCGGCGCGAACGCCACCACCATGGCCACCGACCAGACGTAAAACGAGATGTTGAACAGCAACGCGCGCAGCATGTCGGCCTCTGTGCCCGCCTACACCTGGGTCCCGGGGTCGGTCAAGCGCACGCCGATCAGGCTGATCAGGTACTTGGAGTACTCGGTCGCCAGCAGCCGCGCGGTGCCGGGATAGAACCACCAGCGGTCGACCTTCACGTGCGCCGGGAACACCGGGTTGGCGACCAGCCGGACCCGCGGCATCAAGCGGCGGAACAGCAGCAGCGTCCTGGGCATGTGGTAGTTGGCGGTGACCACGCGCAGGCTGGCGTAGCCGTCGCGGCGGCTCCACATGGCGGTCTCCACCGCGTTGCCGCGGGTATCGCGGGCCTCATGGCCCAGTTCGACGCAGCAGGCGAAAAGGTCCGGCGCCTGGGCGCTGCGCGCCTGCAGCGCGGCCGCGGTGGTGCCCGGGTCGACGCCGCTGATCAGCAGCTTGCGCGCTTTGCCGTCGAACAGCAGCGCCAGGCCGGCATCCAGCCGTTCGGCGCCGCCGGTAAGCACGACGATGGCGTCCGTCTCGCCGCCCGGCTCCTCGACCGCCGTCGGCAGGCCGGCGACGTAGTGCAGGAAGCCGCCGAACCAGAGCGCGACCAGCACCACAAGGCCGCGGCCCAGCCAGCGCCAAAGCGCGCCGCGCGGGCCGCCGTCGTCTCGCCGCCGTTCTTCCAGCCAATGCGTCACCGCGCCGCCTGCTCCTGTCGCCGTCGGCCACAGCGAAGTCTAGCGCGATATTGCGCCCCGGTCGGCAGGCGGCGCCGGGTCATGGCAGTCGCGCCAGGGCCCGCATCACGGTCAGCCGGGCAGTCAGCGCCGCCAGCGCGGCCGCTGGCAAAGGCAGCAGGGCAAGCAGCGCCACCTGGCGCGGCGGCAGCTGCAGCGCCGACAGCAGCGGCAGGTCCAGATCCCAGAGCAGGAAGAACAGAATCGCCAGCGTCGCCGCTGTCACCGCGACGCCGATCATGCCGCCGCGAAGCGTCAGCCAGAGCGCGTGGCTCTGGAAGCGACCGGCGATGGTGCGGTCATAGGCCCCCATGAGATGCAGCAACTGGATCACATCGCCATGCGCGGCCAGCGCGGCACGGGTGCTGAACACGACGATCAGGCACAACGCCGCGGCGGCGAGGCTGACCGTGACCACCGACAGCCAGCGCGCGGCGTCGACCACGCGCAACAGTCGCGCCAGACCGCTGGCATGATCCTCGATCCGCGCCCCCGGCGCGGCCCGCTCGACCGCCCGCGCCAACCGGGGCAGCGGCGGCGCCCGCGCCTGGTCCAGCCGGACATCGACCAGCCACGGCAACGGCAGCACCGACGCCGTGTCGTCGTCGCCGAGCCAGGGCGCCAGCAGGGCGGCGATCTCGTCGCGGCCGAGGGCCCGGGCATCCAGCACGCCAGGTTCCGCCCGCAAGGCCGCGGCCGCGGCGACCGCCAGCGCCTCGGCGTCATCGCCGGGCGGCACCTCTACCGTCAACGTGCCGGCCAACTGACCGGTCCAGGTGTTCGCCGCGGCGTTCAAGGCCAGGCCGGCGGCCATCGCCAGCTGGGCCGTGAACATCATGATCGCCAGCACCCAGGGCAGGTAGCGGTCCGCCCCCTCGTCGTCGGGAATGAGCTGCTTCAGGCGCTGCATGCTCAGCCGGACGTCGGCCCGTGGCCGGGAACCTCCGGCAGCAGGGTGTGCTGATGCAGGTGCAGGCGGGGATGGTTGAAGCGACCGACAAGATGGTCGTTGTGGGTCGCCACCACCACCGAGGTTCCGGTGCGGTGCAGCTCCTCGAACAGCCGCATCAGCCGTTCCGCCATGCGGTCGTCGACGTTGCCGGTCGGCTCGTCGGCCAGCAACAGACTGGGCTTGGTGATGACGGCGCGGGCGATCGCCACGCGCTGCATTTCGCCGCCCGACAGCACCCGCGGGCTGTCGTCGAGGCGCGCGCCCAGCCCGACCCAGTCGAGCAGCTCGCTGACGTTGCTGCGCGTGCGCGCCTCCGGCTGCTCGGCGATGCGCAGGGGCAGGGCGACGTTGTCGAACACGGAAAGGTGGTCCAGCAGGCGGAAATCCTGGAACACCACGCCGATGCGCCGGCGCAAGCCGGGCAGGCGGCGGCGCGAGATGCGCCGCAGGTTCTGGCCGAACAGCTCGATTCGCCCGCGAGTCGGCTGCAGCGCCAGGTACATCAGCCTCAGCAGCGACGACTTGCCCGCCCCCGACGGGCCCGTGAGAAAATGAAAGCTGCCCGGAGCGATGTGAAAGGAGATGTCCTGCAGTACTTCCGGCCCGCTGCCATAGCGCAGGCCGACGTTTTCAAAGCGTACCACCCGGCCGTACCCTTGTTCCGCCAGCCGGCGCACAATGCCACGACCCCGTAACCTCGTCCAGCGACGACCGGCACGGGCCGCGGTCAGCAACCGGCGCCGGGCGTGCGCCACCAGCTTGTCAGGCCAGGAGGGAATTTCTATAAGACTTTCGCTCATTTACCGGACGGCTGCATGATCATCACCTGCCCGGAATGCTCGACGCGATATCGGGTTGCGGACAATTCCATCGGCGCCGACGGGCGCACCGTGAAATGCGCGCGGTGCGGCCATCGTTGGCACCAGGATGCGTCTGCGCCGGAACCGGCGCCTGCGGCGCCCGAGCCGGCGCCGGCCGAAGCGGCGCCGGCGCCGGAGCCGACCGCAGAGCCGGTCGCCGCGGCGGCGGCGGAACCGGCGGTTGTCGATAGCGCACCCGAGCCGGCCGAACCGGCGACCGCGCCGCCCGAAGCGCCTGCGGACGCGGCGGCCGCGCCCGCCCGGCCGCGCCAACGCCCACGCGGCAAGCCGCCGGCAAAGCCTGCTGCCAAGCGCAAACGCGCCGGTGGCGGCTGGATGGTACTGGGCCTGGTGCTGGTGCTGCTGTTCGGTGGCGGCTACCTGTTCCGCGCCGAGGTCGTGCAGTTCTGGCCGCCGGCGCGCAAGCTCTACCGCACCGTCGGCCTCGAGGTGCCGCAGGTCGACATCGGCCTGGAGATCCGCAACGTGAACTCCTCCCGCGAGATCCAGGGCGGCACGCGCTTCGTGGTCATCACCGGCGAAGTCTGGAACGCCGCCGACGCCATCAAGGACGTACCCCAGGTGCTGATCCTGCTCGGCGACGACAGCGGCAACCAGGTCTACCGCACGACGGTGACCACCAGCGCGAGCCGGCTGCAGCCGGGCGAATCGGTCGGCTTTACCACCCGCCTGTCCGACGTTCCCGACAGCGCCAGCCAGTTGCTGGTCGACTTTCATATCGAGGGGTGACAAACGTGGCAGGGGCATCGGCTTCGGACGAACCCACCGTGACGGTGCTGCATTCGGCGGCCGAGATCGAGCACCGCCTGCAGGCGCTGGCGGTGGAGATCGCCGAGCGCATGGGCGAAGACCTGCTCCTGGTCTGCATCCTCAAAGGCAGCTTCATGTTCACGGCCGACCTGATGCGGGCCCTCCATCACCAGGGGGTCCGGCCGCGCGTCGACTTCCTGACCGTATCCAGCTACGGCAGCGGGACCACCAGTTCCGGCGAGCTGCGGCTGCTGCGGGACATCGACGAGGAGGTGCAGGGTCAGAAAGTGCTGCTGGTCGACGACGTGCTCGATACCGGCCGCACCCTGCGCTTCGCCTCGGAGACCATGCGCGAGCGTGGCGCCGCCGAAGTGCGGAGCTGCGTTCTGCTCGACAAGCCGGCCCGCCGGGCGGTGAGCATGAATGCCGACTTCACCGGCTTCGACATCCCCGACGTGTTCGTGGTCGGCTATGGCCTGGACTACGCGCACCGCTTCCGCGAGCTGCCCTACATCGGCCAGTTGCCCGAAACGTGAGGGCTTCTGCATTATGCTCGGCGGCTGAACGCGGAATGGCAGCAACGAAGCTGGGATAAGGCGATGGCACGCATCCTGGTGGCTGACGACGAGGATCCGGTACGCCGCCTGGTGGTGCGGGCGCTGGAGCTGCACGGACACGAGGCGACGGCGGTTGCCGACGGCGCCGCCGCGCTGGAAGTCCTGGTCGCCGCCGACCAACCCTACGATCTGCTGCTCACCGACATCGTCATGCCGGTGATGGACGGCATCGCCCTGGCGCTCAAGGTTTCGCGCGACTTCCCCGACACGCGCATCCTGATGATGACCGGCTATGCCGAAGAAAAGCGCCGGGCGCACAACCTGGACGCATTGATCCACGACGTGGTGTCCAAGCCGTTCTCCATCGACGAACTGCTGGCCGCGGTGCAGACCACCCTCAAGGGCGAAGACTAGGGCTGTTCACGTTGCGTGGACGCGGCCACGCTGGCCACCAAAGCACGCCGTAGTGCACTGGCGCAGGCATGGACGCCGGCTTTCGCCGGCGTTTCAGGCAAGATATGTGAACCCCCGGCGAAAGTGTGTGGTCACGCGGGATTGTTTCGACGGCGCAGGCGTACTCAGAGGTATCTCCTTCATCAGGGAGCACCTCGCATCATGCAAGTGAAACTGCACGCCAACGCCACGACTA
>Ga0056121_1000109_pt1 | contig 38566 bp, 54 predicted proteins | sample WorMetHEROISLAND_FD_83872 | JGI IMG/M metagenome (GOLD analysis project Ga0056121, IMG submission 83872) | Marine gutless worms symbiont microbial communities from Max Planck institute for Marine Microbiology, Germany - Olavius sp. 1 HERON ISLAND ...
AAATACAGGTATGCGAGTTGCAGCCTAACAAATCAGTGGAGCTGACGGCTTGTAGTGTGGTGGTTTTTCGTAAAAGGCCGTGCAGGCTCGATACTCATATGGGTCGCAGCTCACTTCTACGTTAGCCAATTAAAATGAAAATATCTTACGACGATATCGAAAATGCATTTTTATTTGTGAGCATGGGGCAGATGTACGAGAATCAGGCATTAATTTCTACCCAGACCGGAAAAATTTACTACATTTCTGAGTATGGCGATTCAGACGACTTGCCTGATGATATTGAAGAATCAGAAGATTATATTGATATCCCGCATAAGTATGAATTGGACTTGGGCAAGTCCCTTGTGTTTGATTTTGTGTCCGAACGTATCCCTGATGAACTGGATAAAGTCTCACACATATTTCGAAGGAAAGGAGCCTACTCCAGGTATAAAGCATTGCTCGATCATATAGGCCTATTAGATGAATGGCATAATTATGAAGATACGCGACAGAGGGAGGCACTCTTAAATTGGTGTTCTGAAACCAATATAGAGGTTTTTGGCTAACAAATCATTCAAGTGGATTGAGCAAAGAGCGCGCTCAACCACTTAATTCAAACGTTATGGACAATAATAACCATATAAATAGCCATATAAATATATTGACAATTAAAGTCCCCCGCCGTATCTTATCCATATGACAGGACAATCTGATTTTGAGTGGGATTCTGCCAAGGACCTGATAAATCAGGAAAAACATGGTGTCTCATTTGCCCTGGCGCAACTTGCTTTCCTTGATCACCACCGTATAGTTCTTGAGGACCTGGAACATAGCCAGGACGAGAAACGCTATTACTGTCTCGGCAATGTAGCTGGTGGAATCCTGACGGTACGATTTACATACCGAAAGCGCAAAATCAGAATCATTGTAGCCGGGTACTGGCGGAAAGGAAAAAAGATATATGAAAAGCAAAATCAAATACACGAATGAGCCAATGGGCAAAGTGAAGGTAATTGCTGACTTCCTGCCTTCACCAGAGGAACTTGCATTGAAAGATGAGACCGTGAAGGTCACAATATCTCTTAGCAAAACAAGTGTTGATTTCTTTAAAAAGGAAGCAAAGAAATACAACACTCAGTATCAGAAAATGATACGTAGGCTGCTGGATGAATATACCGCTCATCAATAGGAAAGTGTCCATAACAAATAATTTAAGAGGGATTGGGCAATAAGGCGCGCCCAACCCCTTAACTCAAACGTTATGCACTGAAAAATGATAAAACAAAGATACATTGAAAAAGACGGCCTAATAATTACCAATTTTGGTGGAATGCATACTTATGCAGATGCAGTTGAAGCGTTAAATGAGCTCCTCGAAATAAATAAAGGTAAAAATCAGATTTACGAGATTGTCTTAAATGATGATGATATTAAGATAAGCTTCAGTGTTGAAGAAGAGAAAATGATAGCTGAGAAGGTCAGGACCACTTTTGAAAAATTTGAATTAGGGGCATTGGCCGTTGTTGCAACTCAGGATTTTGTATTTGGCATCAGTAGGATACTTGCGACAACTATTGAAAATGAACGTATAGCTGTTTCAGTTTTTGGATCTGAGGAATTAGCTCGGAAATGGATACAAGAAATGCGAGAAATGCATAACAATTCGCTGCACGCGGACTAAGAAAGCCGTCACCCCTTTTGCATACGCAAAGGGGGCGCCATCTTCCTCAGCCGGTGAGCTCTGCGTTATGTATAGGAAAACTTAATGCGTAAAATTATAAGAATTGCGGTATTATTATCAGTATTATTTACGGTAGGCAGCCTTAATGCAGATAATACAGACCCAACAATGGACAAGTTGATAGTCCACGGCAAGAATTTCGCTTTTGCAGTAAAAGAACCCAAAGGATGGCTCGGTGACATTGATAATGCATATCGATTCAAGGCAAATATTATATTCTATCCTAAGAATAAGGTTCGGCCTGATACTATAGTTAGGATTAGGGTCAACCAAAAAGTCGACGAGAATACTGCCGAAGACCTTAAGTACGACATGGAACAATATCGAAAAAAATTTGAAGATATACAGTTTAGAGATTTAAACGTTTCAAATCGTGTTCATGAAGTTTTTCCAAAGCTATTTTATATGCCTGATAAATTTTATGCATATGTTACATACATAAACCCAGGCTTGGGTAAGAAAATGATTTTTTCAGTTGCGATGAATATTCAAAAAAGAGTAGCAACTGAAGAAGAATTTAAGGCATATTCCGCAATAGTTGAATCAATTTGGTTAATGACTGAAAATGTTAAAATGAAATAGAATACATAACATCACACTGGTGGTGACGCTAAAAGCAAGCGCCCCACAGCTCAGACGTTATATGCAATAATAATGAAAGCGTTCCTCCTTACCATAATAATCTTATTGGGAATCACCTCGATATCATGGGCAGAAGATTGTGGCGTGCTTCCATTCCCAGTTGATAAAATTGAATATGGTTGTGGTTGCGGTTACTTGTTGAAAGAGTCTGACATAAAAACATTTATACTCGAAACGGATATCGATTTTAAAGCTCCAAGAATTTGGTCTGATGGAGAAATACTTGAGATTGAACCAAAACAAATCGAGCAAATTCCTATAAACCCAAAGGTCGGAGATAAATTTACTCAAACCTACACTATTGAGGACATAAGCCTTGATTTCACCAATACCGTTTCTTTTGTATGCCCAAAAGGAACAGAGGGTGGGTGCGAGGTTACTCGATTTAAATCGATTTTAAAATTGCAGTGTCAAGAAGGGGCAAGAATTCTTGCTTTATATGGTTACTGCGGTTGTTAGGCCGCATATAACAACGGTCTGGTTGGGACGCAAACAGCGCGCCCAACAGCCCAAACGTTATAACAAAAAAATGATTGGAAGAATTACGGTAGGTTTCGGTAGATATCCTTGCGGTGGCCAACTTTGACTATCAGAATTACAAGGACCTCCTCTTGAACCTCATAGATGATGCGATAATCACCAGTGCGGACTTTGTGAAAAGGGTTGTTCCCTTTCATCTTTGTGGTGTCCTGATTCGGAAGATTTTCAGCCAGGCTGTCAATCTTTTTGATAATTCGCTTTCTGTCCGGTTTTGTAATTTTCTTGAGTGCTTTTGCAGCAGACCTCTTGACCGCTATCCGGTAGCTCAAATTTCAAGTTCCTTTTTCAGTTCTTCCCAGGGGATAGGTTCGCCGGGTTCGCTTTTGGCCTTCCAAGCATCATCAATATCAATTTGGTCTTCTAATTCCTGCAACAGTTTTAGTTCCCGCATGGACACCAGGGCGGCCATTGGCTCTCCGCGACGGGTCAGAACAAAAGACTCATCTCCGAATGCAACCCTGTTGATTATATTGGAAAATTTTTTTCTGGCATCAGCCGTTGTAATCTTATTAAGCATGATAGGCACTCCATAAGTACAATATGTTCAATTTGTACAAATTGTACGCACTGTTGCATAAATTGTCAACTTATATGATTTTGCGTAATCCAGAGGTGTTATAACAAATCGCTGGTGGTGGCGCTAAGAGCATGCGCCCACAGCTCAACTGTTATAATGCCGAAAACGAGACATGGCAGAACCAGTAAAAATACAAGTTCCGGACATACTTGATCATCATGTAGGAAGAGTTATTCCTGCATCGCAGTTCTCACCTTTTACAGATTACATAATCATAGAGGAAGATACATTTACCTACAAGGCAAGCTTTCTATCAAATCAAAGGACCCAATCGTACAAGCGGAGCAATATTCAAAAACTATTAGTAAAAATTTTAAAATATCGAAAATATATAACAAGGAAACACAAAATTCAGGTAAATAGCCGAGGAGGGAAGTTTGCTGAATTGTATTTAGTGGAAAAAGACAACAGCCTGAGACTTTTAATACCCAAAGTTCTCATTGAGATTGGAGAAAAGCGTTGGGGAAAGTTCATCGCGGAAATTCGCGAGAAATCCGGTTTACTGGTAGAAGAGACGGGGGCCGATATAATGCTAGAGTAATAAGCAGAATTTAAAAGGCTCTAAATATAGAGTGGCAACGAGTTAAGAAATTGTTCCACCTTATTAAATGAAATTCTATATATTCTTATTGTACTTCGTAGATACGCCAGTAACTGCTTTTTTAGTGCAACGGCAAGGTAAAATATAACGTTTGATTATAACACATTGCTGGAGACCGGACGCGCAGAACCCGCGCGCGTCTCAGCTCAACCGTTCTGGGGGGTAACTTGAATCAAACGTTCAGGGTGGAATTCAGGTTATGAAAGAAATATATAGTGTAAAAGAATTTCAAAAACGGCGTAAACGTGCATTCAAATTGTTTTTACCCTGCCTGACACTGATGTTTGGATCCTTATTCGCAATGATCTTTGGACCTCGCGACGTTGAAATTGATTGGGTAGTTTATGGGTTAGCTGGGTTCTTTGTATCAATCGGAGCGCAACTCGTCGTATTTCTTTCTATATATCGGTGCCCGCTATGCAATACTATTCCTATGCTGACAGAGGGTTCTATACTGACAGGAAGCTATGAAAAAGGAATCGATCTGGCACCAAAAGTCTGTCCGACTTGCGGTGCTAGGTTGAAGTAGACAATAAAGCAGTCAGCCTGGGACTCTCAAGACCCTTTATCGGAAGAGCAACTAAATAATTTAAAAAAAAGCCATAACATATCGCTGGAGAAATCGACGCGCAAAAACAGCGCGCGTCTCAGCTCAAACGTTATGGGCTGAATAATACATGATGAAATCCATCTTAATCTCTTTGTTAATATTGATCCCAACTAATACATTTGCTGTGAGTTATGCTTGGTGGGTGACGATTTCATTTACACCCACTGACACGCAAATATATGGCCAATCGGTTCACGATATAGATCCTACCTTGAAAAAGGTTACAACCATAGACTGGGCAATAATACAAAAAGAAACCATTGAGACTTATAATTATAACGAAAAAAATAGTAATGGATGCTTTTTCAAGATAAAGGGTGATTTTAATACCGATGCAATAGAAGATATCGCTGAAGTTGGAGTTTATGAAGACGATCAAGGAAAACTTGGTAGATTATTAATCATCAGAAGCTCTGATCGTAAACTACCTTATATTTTTAAAATTCCTGGTAAACCTGGATTCAGCATTCTGAAGGCTGATTTCAAGTTACTGGTTTGGTTTTTCTGTATGGAATGCGACAACTATGTAGAAATTAAATGGGACGGTATGAATTATAAAATGATAATCCCAGAGCCAATAGGATGATTTGCCCATAACAAATCGCTGGAGATGACGCGCAGAACCGCGTGCGTCTCAGCTTAAACGTTATGTTTGTATAAAAACCACATAATGAAGAAATTACTTGGAAAATTGAAAAAAAAGAAACACGAGGATAATCAAGTTCGCTTAGTTCTCCCTGATGATTCATACTCAATATTAGAGTGGGATCAAGAGGGATTACCATGTGTATGTGTTTTAAATACAGCGTTACAAGATTTCGAGCATAAAAACATATTTGGGTGGCATTTATCTTTAATTATCGATTTTGAAGAAATAGCAGATAATGGAATGCCATCTAAAGAAGAAAGAGAAATAGTAGATCCATTTTGCGACCAATTGGAGGAAGATATAAAAGCTGGAGGAAATGCGCTTTTTTTAGTTCGTGAAACCTGGAATAAAACTCGTAGGCTTGTATGGAGGGTATATGATCCTGAGATTGCAGATCAGCATCTCAAGTACCTCATAAACAACCATAAATACCCAAGGCAATTTGACTATCATATGGTCCAAGATTCGGAATGGGAACAAGTCGAATGGTACTATAACCTTTTAAATTCATGATAATATAAACATAACAAATCATGTAAGAGGGGATTGAGCACAAAAGGCTGCGCCCAACCCCTTAATTCAACCGTTATCCGAAAGAAACGATACTGATGCTTCAGAATGATTCGACTGGATAGCATTTTGGGCTGCGTGCACTAAAAATGAAGACCTGGACATACCACGCCGTTTCGCGGCAGCGTCAATTTGCTTAAGCGTCATTTCAGGAAGAGTGATATTGACACGCACTGTACGAGGTTTCGCGTCAGGAACACCAACAACCAAATAGGCTACAGCATCGGAAAAATCGCTATCGGCCATAATTTCTTCGAGCTTTGAAGGAACTGGTAACTTATCTCCATCTTCGAGCATACCCTGAATATGGAGAGTGATGGCTTCTTCAGCCATGTCCTTTGCTACATCAATATTCTGGTCGGCCGTTACACAGCCAGGAAAGTCCGGAAAAGAAACACCGAAATCGCTATCGGGATCTTTGTGAACGATTGCTATATAGTTTGCCATATCGCACCTCAATTAAACTTAATGCCCGATTGGCGTTCGATACTTTTCAGAGTTCCAATCGGTATGTCCTTTTTCGGGTGAGGCACTGTCACCCGGCCCTTTATTTTAGGATGCCGAAATTGTGTGTGAGAACCGGAGGTTGCGACTTTCTGCCATCCATTCTGCTTGAGAATTTTGATAATTGAACGGCTATCCATAATGTGTAATAATACACACTATTGAAAAATTGTCAATAATTGAGATAGTTCGGATAACAAACCACTGGTGGGGACGCTAAGAGCATGCGCCCCACAGTTCATCCGTTATCGGTAATAAATAATGAGTAGACTCTTAGTTCTCATAGCGACCTTTTTGATAATTTCGAGCATTTGTTTTGCCGATGACAGAAGTATCACCAAAGTGAATTTTGAGTGGTATTTGAAAAACACTGAGCAGATTGAATCAATTCTAAATAACGGATCAGAATTTGAAGCTGTACCCGTCATAAATACTCTTTGTGGAATCTGGAAATATCGTGACGGAGCAATTGGCTCGGAAATCGCTCAAATGATCGCCATAGCCTTTACTCGCCGTCCCGACTTAACCTTTGCCTGGTTCAAAAGAGAGCCTGCCCAATTTGATGCGTGGATTGAAAGACTGCCTTATGCCCTATTAACAGATTATTCCGGCAAACGTAGCCAGGAAATTTCAAATTTGAAAATGGAATTAACGGCGGCATTGAAAAAATATCTAAATGAAAAACATGGTGACTCTACCAATAATAGAAAATTGATTGCTAAACTTGAAGCAACCGAAATCAGATCGATCAAGTAGCCGATAACATATCATTTATACCTTTCATTGATAAATTAGGATTTAGAAAATTCGAAAAAATATAAGTACTATCTTATAAGAAGGAACTCACCCGATACGATTCTACAAAACCCTAATACTCTGTAAGGTGAAAAGGATGGCCACTACAATTAAGCGCATTAGCATGATTTTAGCCGTTGTAATTGCAGTAATATATATCGGTTTATGGATATTCCCTGTTCACATGATGTATGATTTCAAGTCGATTGAAGGAACAATCTATAAGCCCGGTACTGTGAGTATCGTTGAGATTAGAAAAAAGATTGTCCTTCTGCCGGGACCGCATGCGCTCTGGGCAGTTAAAACGCCGGATGGGTATAATGTTTATCGTAATTTTTCAACCTTTAAACAAAGTGAGAGAGGACGAACACTCTCTTTTCCGATAGATAATTTTGTAAACAAATTGATAGCAAGCAGCAAACTGTCATCCGGCACGCCTGACACTTCAGAAGCATTTAAAATTTCAGAGAAACTTCTTGTCCAATTTGAAAAATTCGATAATAAAAACAGGTCATTCATTCGCTTGGTAGTGAGCCCTGACAGGCGGAAGGTGTTATACAGCCAGAAAATAGATGGCAAAATCTGTGTGGTCACTGACGGCAAGCAGGGGAAACTGTATAAAAGAATCAATGGGATGTCGATCGAGTATAGCCCTGACAGCAAGAGGGTGGCATATACAGTACGTGATGTTCAAAAATGGTTTTATGTCGTAGATGGTATTGAACAAAAACATTACGATGCGGTAAACTATTTTTTGACGGTGTTCAGTCCGGACAGCCAAAGAACAGCATACATCGCAAAATCAGGGGACAATTTGTTCGCTGTAATTGATGGTAATGAAGAAGGACCATACGACAATGCATTTACACCTTATTTTAGCCCGAACAGCAAGCGAGTGGCTTACTCTGTTATAAAGAGAAATCGCGCTTTCATGGTAATAGACGGCATAGAAGGAAAGCGCTACGATTTCGTTTCCAGCCCCATCTTTAGTCCAAATAGCCAGCGTCTTGCTTATTACGCCAAAACAGGCAACCAGTACTCGATTGTTATAGATGGAATTGACGACGGCGGGCAGTATGATCGGATCCTTCGATCTCCGGTTTTTAGTCCTGACGGTGAGCGGGTTGCCTACGTGGTTCAAAAAGACAATATGTACTACCCAATTATAGATGGGGTTGAAGGTAAAAAATATAACTACCAGTCTACTGAAAATTATACCAGCACTGGTGCCACAGAAGATATTATTTTTAGCCCTGATAGCAAAAGAATTGCCTTTAAAATCGAAGAGGCCGGAAAAGAATTTATGGTTGTTGATGGTCTCGAAGGCAAAAAGTACGATTATATATTTAATATGCCTGTCTTCAGCCCAGACAGTAAACGATTGGCTTTTAAGGCCAAATTGGGCAACAATTTTTTTGTTGTAACAAACGGAATTGAAGGGAAAAAATTCAAAAACTATATTCACGGATTTCCATCAAAAAACATTTATCCGCCTCAAGGTATGCGCTGGAATGTATTCAGCCCCGACAGTAAAAGGTTAACTTATGCCGTTGTCGGAAAAAAGAAGGTTGAAGTCATATTAAACGGAAAATCGATTGGACAGCACTTTAAAATACCCGGGGCAGTCGTCTTCAGCCCTGACAGCAAGCATGTTGCATACATTGCCTTAGACGACGATAAAAATTATGTTGTCCTAAAAGACGTTGGAAAAATGGAATACGAAGTGGCAGGTTTAGCCGGTTCAGGGATTGCATTCGACTCAAACAATAGCTTTCACTTTGTGGCTTTGAAAAACAATGGTGTTTATCTTGTTGAGGTTAATGTTGAAGGTTGAGTTGATTAAGCTGCCATCCATTAAGTTTACAGGTGAAAGGTATTACCGATGAATATTATTAATCTATCCATAAATCATGAAAATTATAGGAAAGCTACTAATAATAATTAAGAGCTATTAAAAACAAAGTATAACAAAGCACTGGAGTAAGACGCGCTACAAACCGCGCGCATCTCAGTTCGAACGTTAGCTTCATCAAATGGAATTAAGATTTCACCGCACAAATAGAACCACAATTGTAACCTGGACTGTAGGTGCTGCCTTATTAGCTCTATACAAAGTTACAGGAATAGGTTTCTTTCATGCTCATTACTATTTATTATTGGTGGGGTTTTTATCAATAATATTATCACGAAACAAATACGCATTTGCAGATGAATTGGGATTAACTATTTTTTACGGTCCACTGTTTATTAAGAGGCCACTTCGACTAAACTGGGAAATGGTGGACTCGATGAAATTGACATCTACTAATATCAGTTGGGTTCAAACATTTGGGGCCCGTGTCCGGGCACCTTCTAAGGTGGATGTTTCGGTCAGCGCCATAAAAGTCACTCTAATAGAACCGCTATCTAAAGAGATTCAAGCTCAAGTAAAAAGATACTTATCAAAATGCCTATTTCCTCCTGTTGAGGCTATTACCGATTCTGGAAACGAAATTATCTTGAAAGAGCAGCCAAGTGGTGGGTTCAATGATTTTATTCAGAAGTTAAGTGTATTTAAGGATTTATCAGAACGAACGAAGACCTTAAGCTAACATGAGCCTGGACGCAGACAGGCTAAAAACCTCACTCGCTGGTTAGGCGCGCAGATATGTACTACCTCATTCTAAGTAATTTGAAAAAGCATCTCTGGGAGACTATCATGACTAACTCGGTTAATTGTACTACCCTTGTAGTTTTTTTGATCTTTTTAACTGTAAGTATCGCTAGTGCTAATATGACAGTCAAAAAATATATAGAATATAAAAATTCGCCAGACAGCGACACGAGAGATGTTATTGGTGTTTATATGCGCGGGGTAAAAGAAGGTATTTCCTGGACGAATGCGTATTTAAAAGCAGAAAACTACCAAGTGCTCTTTTGCCCACCCGAAACACCAGCTCTATCCACAAAAGACTATACGGACATCCTAGACAATATTATCGAACAATATAGAAAAATCCATGATGATGTAGATAATCAATATATAGAGCCTATTCTTTTGCGAGGATTAGAAAGAACTTTTCCATGTAAAGAGTAGACAAAACCAATCGTTGCACAAGGATTGCCAACGCTAGCGCGCTCTCAACGTGTAAGCTCAACCGTTATGATCAATGAAATATGAAAAACAGACTCCTATTTGCTCTTTGTATCATATTGGCTTTTTGTATTTACAGCTGCCAGAATTTAAACCGAAAAGATTCGAGAGACTCAAAATTAGAGAGAAGAATCCACAAATATTATAGCTTTCTAAAAAAGAAAGAATTCGAGAGAAGCTTCGCGTTTCATAAGAACATGCATCCTGATTTACAATCAAAAAGCATAGCTCATATTAAAAAGTCGGCAATACTTGTAGAAACATTTTCAATAGGTTCAATTGAATATAATGGTGATATTGCGATAGCTAAAATGCAGATTACGGCAACCGAACGAAATAATTCATTTACTGTAAATATTCTTGATAAATGGGAGTTTGTTGAATCAGAATGGATGATTGTTGAAGCTGGCAGAGCCCTTCCGGATGATCCTGATATTGTAAAACCATTTGATTACGACGAGTATAAAAAAGCGAGAAGCAATTAGAATCAAAACGGACCGATGACCATAACTAATCGCTGGAGAACTCGATGCGCAAAAACCGCGCGCGTCTCCGCTAAACCCTTATACCAATTAACAACAACTAAGGAGTACATATGGCTCGATTAATCACTATTGCCCTAATGGTTATATTACTATTTACCTCGAATTTGTTCGCAGGATTCGGAAAATACAATAGCCCATATCGTAGCGATACTGTTGTAGCTCCAATACAAATTAAGGATAAAGGCCTATACAATCTTGTGGTTTCGATACAATTTCTAAGCGAGCCATACGATCACAAAAAATATAAAACCGATGAATACGAGAGCTTCATAAAGAGATTAAGCGTTGAATGGGGTGGTGTTGCGTTGCATGAAATTCTGAAAGTGCCGGAGCAAAACGTTAGCGACCTGGTCGAGTTAAAGAAAAATATCGAAACTGAGATATCAAAATTGGCCGATCGACTTAAAACCAAATACAAAATAGAAAAGAACGTGGAAGTTGTCTTTTCGTTGTCAAATTTTTTCGTTCTTGAGCCGAAGGAAAATTAAACAAATGGTATAGCAAATCATTTAAGAGGGATTGGGCATGAAATCGTGCCCAACCCCTTAATTCAAACATTATGCTCAGCTAAAATACCGCTTGACATATTACGCGCTACGTAATACTCACCACGTATGATAAAATCATTTGCCTGTCGAGATACTGAGAAACCATTTAACGATAAACGAGTGCGACGGTTCCAATCCTTCGAGCGGCAGGCGCGAAGGCGATTGGCGGTTTTGCATGCAGCCCCCAGTTTAAATGCCTTGACGCTGAATCCAGGCAATCAGTTCCATGCCCTTGGAGGCAAAAGAAAGGGGCAGTACACGATTAGAATTAACCAGCAGTGGCGAGTCTGCTTTGAATGGCATGACGGGAATGCCTTCAATGTTGAAATCGTCGATTATCATTGAGGTGCGATAATGAATAACAACAATTTACTTGATCCAATTACACCGGGTGAAATTCTACGTGAGGATTTTATGGGCCCGATGAATATTAGCATTAACAAGCTTTCGCGGGATCTCGTTGTGCCGCCTAATAGAATAAGCGAGATCGTAAATGGCAAGCGCGGCATAACTGCTGACACCGCACTAAGACTTGAACGATATTTTGGCGTTGAGGCCCAATTCTGGTTGAATCTTCAATCTGAATACGATCTGCGTATGATAAAACGCAAAATCGGAAACGATATTGAGCAGAGAATAATTCCAGTAAAAAAGTTGGAATCTCAACTTGATTCAGGCGCGGGAGCATAACAAGGCACTGGTGCAGACGCAAATAGCCGCGCTGCACAGCTCAATTGTTTGCTTCAAAAAGTGTGATGCTTGACGTCATGACGTTATAGCGTTATAATGTCACAAAAACGTCGGAGGTGACATTATGGCAACACCCGCAAAACGTGCCACAGTGTATTTTGATCCGATTATACATAAGGCACTGAAATTAAAGTCTATTGAAACATCCAAGTCAATTTCTGAGTTAGTGAATACAGCCGTAAAAGAGGCCCTTGCTGAGGATGCTGAAGACATTTCGGCGTTCGAGGAAAGGGCTAACGAGCCCTTAATTAGTTTTTCAGAAATGGTTAAAAGGCTGAAAAAAGATGGCTGTATTTGAGATCCTTTTCAAGGAATCGGTTTGGAAGGATCTGAGAAAGATACCGAAAACCCACCTGAAAAAGATCCTTTCTCGAATTGAGAAATTAAAAGACGAACCCCGCCCAAACGGTTGTGAAAAACTAACCGGTCAGGAGCTCTACCGAGTTCGCCAGGGAAAATATCGTATTGTTTATTCTGTACAAGACGAGGAACTGACTATCTGGGTTATTAAGGTCGGACACCGCAGTAGTGTTTATCGCTGACGCGAACAAAGCGTTGGAGTAAGACGCGCTGCAAACCGCGCGCGTCTCAGCTCAACCTTTAAGTATTGAAAAAATGGAACAATTGTCATCAAAGATTTGCACCGAATTAATAGCCAGTATATTGGTACTAAATGGGATTCAAGTGTCTGATTTTATAGCTCTCTACTTATACACAGATACCGATCAGTGTTACATGATATTTTTAGATGATGAAAACAACGCCTGGAAAGTGATTCAATCTAAAGAACGACCTAAAGCCTCTGACATCGATGGAGACGAAGAATTTAAGTATATTTATGAAGACATTGCAGCTAAATACAATCTAAGAGGTAAGTATATCTCGAATTTCATCGAATCAGATAAAGGGAAATTTGCTGAGGGGATCTTGACTTTCTCTGACAGCTCTACACTGACCTTAGTCTATGGGTACAAATCAGAAAAGTCATTTATGAAATACAAAAATAAATAATTAATCACCACTTAACAAGTCGCCTGAGCATCGAAGGATATTGGCTTCGCCTTTACCGCTTCTCAGCTGACGTTAGCTTACAAAAAAATGATTGAAGAGCCGTTTCAAAGTATTCTTAATCGCGACTTAGGAAAATTGCATCGTTTCGTGCTTTCGGCACCGCGAGAAAAATGGGGTATGAGCGAGAGTGGTAGGACACCCTTACAACTTGCGTACCATAAAAATTCAGCAATATTGGGTGTAGTAATCGTTGCTACGGCTCCCGAATCCATATCAGAAGTTGATTGGACGTATGATCAATTAATAAAAGAGGTAATTGAAGAATATTCTGAAGAAAGTCTATGTGCTGGTTGGTATCAAAATATCGAATATATTCTTTGGGCGGTCATAAATCGACAATACACATTCGACGATAATGATCGCTTAGATTGGCTGCCTGATGAAATAAAGGAATGCATATTAAGGGCGGCCAAGCTTGGCGACACATGGGCTACATGGCCCGATGACGAAGATGCAATAAAGAATGTTGATATTGAAGCATGGATAGAAATGTATGAAGCTTGGAAAAAAACCAAAAGCTAGCCAGCGCGTAACTTAGACACACTTTTCGGTCGCTGCGCTCCCTTGAAATGCGGCCGTTACGCTCATCGTTAGCCACCTGAAATAGGATTACACATTTATGATCGAAATTCGTAAGGAAGAATCCAAAGACCGTGATGCTGTTCACCACCTCAATCTAATCGCATTCGATAACGGTCCGGAAGCCGTTCTTGTTGATAAACTCCGTGCTTCCTGTAAGGAGTATGTATCGTTTGTCGTCCTTGAGGACGGTTTTGTTATCGGCCATATATTGTTCACGCCGACTACCGTGGAAGATTGCTTCGCAGTTGGGATGGGATTGGCACCAATGTCGGTATTGCCATCGCAATAGAGAAAGAGGATTGGATCTCGACTTGTCCGTTACGGGCTACTGTTTTTGTGCAAAGCCGGTTGCCCATTCGTGGTTGTTTTAGGGCACCCTGAGTATTACCCGCATTTTGGTTTCGAGCTCGCGTCGAAATATCAACTTCGCAGTCAATTGGAAGGTGTGCCAGATAATGCATTCATGATTGTGGTGTTCAATAGCAAAGTTTTGCCGAAGACCGGTGGCATAGCAAGGTATGCGGGTGAATTTGATGATGCAGTGTAGGCGGCTATCAAAAAGATTCAACCGAATTTATTCGCGGTGCTCATAAATCACGTGATCTCAACGTTGTGCGGCAGCGAATAGACAGATCAGCCCGTAACCGGAGGAATGCAAATGATTTCTGCAAAACATAATTCGGTCATTCTATCAGTGGTTACTGTGGTCATACTGCTCTTGACTCATTCAGGAACACTCGCAGAAACAAAGCAGGAGCGGATCCACCATATGTCCCATCATGTTATGCCCTTCGATATGTCAAAAACCATTCATGTTTTCAGGATGACAGAGACAGGAGGTTTTCTGAAGGTTTTGGCACGGGATCCAAGCGAGGCTGACCAAATCTTACTTATTCGGCAGCATTTGAGTCATGAAGCGGAAATGTTTGGGCGCGGCGATTACTCCGACCCCAAAAAACTGCATGGCGCTGATATGCCTGGGCTTGCAGAGCTCAGCGCAAATCCCGCTAAAGTTAAGGTGGCCTATTCGGAAATTCCGGCGGGCGCGCAGATCGAATTTGAAACCAAAGATTTACGAATGCTTACAGCGATACATCGGTGGTTCGGCGCTCAGCTTTCCGAGCATGGAGCTGATGCGAGGGCGGAATGATGAGGGCCGTTACACCAACGGTATCCAGTTGACGATAAAAAAGCGCGGCCTCTGATACCACTCGTTATAATTACTCCTGATGAGTATACATGAAAATAAATTACGAAAAAGCAAAGCTGTCAGATTATAAAAAGATTTTCACAGTTATGCAAACTTCTGCCCGTGAGCTATCGCGTAAAGCATATAGCGACCAACTGAAGGATACATTTGACAAGTTTTATGTCGACAAAACGCCAGAATATGTCAGGCAAACTCTAGAAAATAAACACAGCTATACTATAGTTGCCAAAAGCCAAAATAAGATTGTTGGGTTTATTCAGTTAAAATTTCATAACAAAATTGGAAATGTTAGCCATCTTTATATTCTGCCTGGATATGAAGGAAACTCTATTGGCACACAACTGTTTGGTTTAGCGAAAGAGAGAGCAAATCAGTTGAATATTACTAAACTTTATATTGAGAGCACATTGAATGCTCTTAGCTATTATGAGAAACTTGGTTTTAAAAATAAAGGATTGATACCAGATGAGTCTGCTTACAATCTGGAATTAAAGTTAAAAAGGTGATTGTTAAATAGCTCAGAAGAGCATGGTTAACCTCCAAACCAGTATGATTAGATAATATTATAACCAGTCGTTCCACCAGCCTCGCTGAAGGTCGCCGGTGAACTCGACGTTAGGCGGTTAAGGAATGTATCCAGCAGACCATAAGGACCGAGTGCAAGAACTTTCAGATATTCCGCAATCTTCTGTGGGCGCCCCAATACCGGTCGTTATCGCGGGTGAACACTCGTTGGCAGTGGCCTTTTATGCCGAGATCTATGATCCCGAATGGGATGGTTCGACTGTTCGAAAAGTAGATCCCGATACCAAGGAAAAGTCGGTAATAATAGTTCGTTTTGACGGCTGCTATGCACATTTATTCGGACCACCGGATAGTGAGGCCTTTTCAGGCCATCCGTTATATGAACGGGGCCTGCGTCCATTTAGGAATTTCGAGGTTAAAAAGTCTTCGTGGCTAGCAGCGATGGAAAAATTGAATTCGGTTCATCCGTATCACAATAAAAGAAGCTTTTTAAAAGATAAGCGGCATTTTATACTAGCATTTCACGACTCAACATTCGAGTGCATAGCAAAAGGATACACAATAGAAAAGGTGGCAGGATCAATTCGCGAGATAGCCTCTCGCCTTGGATCGGAAATCGACCAATAGACCGCCTATCACGCGCATTCAGTCGGAGTGTGCCACTCGCTACGCAAGTCAACGGTCGCTGATGCGAGGTATTATATGAATGAATGAGAAAACCTAATGTTTGAATATCACGGATGGCTAAGCACATTTGAAACGGCGGATGCAGGTGTAATTCAAAGTACTCTAAAAGAGTTGAATAAACCTTATCCAGCGTCAGCAGAGAATGTAAATGGCAGATTACATGTCTCATTTAGCGGGAATCCCAACAGAGACATGGGCCAATTGAAAAATATAGTTTCGTACTTGTGCGGTTTGAAATTAAAGCTGTCCGGATGTGTTTATATCAATAATGCTAATTCAGAAAGATATAATCGGTTTGATATTGTAAAAATCATCGAGGATGTAGTTAAAGAAATGGAGGATCAGAATTTTACATTTGAAGAAACCCGACAACTTTTTGAATAACCACAAAACTTGCCGCTTGAGATCCGACCCACGAAAAACCGCGCGCGTCTGAGCTTGGCGTAATAGTCGCCTATGAATCAAAAGCAAGATTCGATACAAAGCGCTCTTTCAGTAGCCGACCTACTGTGGCCGGAATTTGTGTTGGTTGATGACACCTATTCTTTCCTTGGGCTGTGCCGGATAGCGTCAACATAGATCAGTGGAGTGACAGAACCGAGGTCGGGTCGTTCATAAACCATACTCATGTCTTAGATCTATTTGGCCACGACGCGAGTATCGATGAAGATCCTTGGCATAATCAGAAACACCCTGATTTGCTGGCGGCGTGTAAGTTTGGGCTAATTTGGGCGGAGACTATATCAACCAAATTGGCCAAGGATTTTCCAGGACGGCCGTTCTTCGTTTACTACACTGAACAAGACGAACCAATAGTTCGTTTCCACCAGGAGCACACCGGGGAAGTTCTTTGGCTCAGAGCAGAGGACTGGCAGGATGAGATAGAGGCTGGGGCTGTCGTGATTTACCACGTGTGCGGGTCTAAAAATTCGCTCAAACCGTCAAGCTTCGGCAACGATTGAGCTCATACGCTACGTGTAAAAGTGAATGAAAGTATATATAAACGGACAAGAAATAAATGTGATCGATGAGCCAACCTATACCCCCGGCTCTAAGGACAATGTTCGCATGTACGAAACAGAGGTATGCCGGACGAAAAGGTATCAACCTTGTTGTGCTCACGGTATATATATCGGTGATGAGCACTCGCAGAAAGGTTCGGTTGTTTTGCTCGGAATAGGGGGCACTACTATTGTTCACGATGATTCTGCAACCACAAATGGTAAAGTGCTTTTTGTCGCGGTTGCCGATAGTGTTTTTTGTCTTTCAGTTCCAGAATTAAATACGTTTTGGATTCAAAAGGTAGATTTTGTCGCATGTATGGGGGTTTTTTGGATAGATTCGCTATCAAGTATTATAACATGGGGCGAACTAGATGTTTGCCGGTATACCGAATCTGGTGAAAAAATTTGGTGCACGTCCGGCCCAGAGCCCTTAACCAGCGCTTTTGAAGTTCTGCCAAACCACATTAAAGTAAAAGATTTTGAAAATGACGTCTATACGATAGATTATGAGTCGGGCGCCATGGTTAAGATTAACAAGTAGCCATGACAATGCAACCGATGTTCGTACCTCGCCCTGCTTATTTTTACGGACAACGCTATGTATAAACTTAATGAGAAGGCCGCTATCTTTCGAATCGGGTTGCAGGTCGGCGTCTATACAGTTGATGATGTGATTGAGTGGGTTGACGCCGAGATATCAAGGGTTGAAACTCCGGATGATCTTTTACTTGATCTAACGCTTATGAAAGCATCAAATCCAAGTGATGTTTTGAGTAAACTGCGAGCACTATCATCCAATGCCGACAACATGCTGGCACTCCGTCGGGTATTAGGTGAAATGTATCCCTTATTACGATCAAATTCTCAATATGGCCCTACTTTTGCTAAAGGGTTGTATGAACTCTTTGTTGAGTTCGATTACGATGTTCCGGAAGATTTAACAGCCATATGTGCACTAGATGATGACTATTCCATGGCCATTCAGGGAGCAGTTGGGACTGAAAAAGCCGTGAATGACGGGTTTCTAAACTTTTTAGAGCCATTTTTTAACAAGTATGGCAGCGCTAACAAAATACTGTATCCGACCCTCAAGACGATGGTGGGTTAGCTTAACCGTCATGCCGGGATGAAATGACATGACGTTACAAGAAGAGAAAGGAGGTGCTTATGATACCTATTGAACAGAAGAGAACATATCGGGCTTTCTATGATTCGGCACGAAACAATGACATTCTTGATGCCAAAACAACATTATTATTACATTTCGCCTCCGCTCTCGCATTCGGTTGCTACCCTTGAATGGCAGAATACCTTAGCGTGGCTAAGGAGGAGGGGGTCAGCGAAGAGGAAATTGGGGCTGCCCTATCTATTGTCATGGCGGTTTCTGCGGGAAGAGTAAATGCCCAGTTAAAGGATGCCACGGGTATAGATGACTAAGTTTTAAGCACAAAATAAGGAAACTGCATGGCCTCATACTTGACTCTGACTGGGGTTATGCTGCCGCTCTACCTCAGCAGGTCGGCATGGTCGTTTTAAAATGGAAAAAGGAGGCGACTTGTTATGTTTGATTATCCCTATCTTATCGAGATACTTTCACCGAAAAGATCCACTGCAAATCACATTGAGGGCTTCTTGGATGGATTTGCTGAGCGATTTGAAAAAGTGATTCATGCCGGGTGCGGGATTTCCATACCGGACAACCCCATGGGACAGCCAAGGTTTGGCGCTCTGGAGAGCATTGAACTTAGAGGCCTTACAGTTGACCCTGAAAAGACTGTAATGAATCTGAACACTTTCCATACAAAAGACGAGCTTGATGTGTTGCTGGATAAAGCCTCTAAAGCAAAATTAAGATACATTCTCGTTGTCAGAGGTGACGGCGGACCTCTCTTGCCGAAGCTAGATCCCCAAAGCATCGGCGGTAAATTTAACGTAGCCACCTCCATAGACTTGATTCGATATATCAACACGGAATACCCCAATCAATTCATTACCGGTGCGGCGTTCAATCCTTATAAACCAATGCCTTTTGAATTAAAGCGAGTACAGCAAAAGATAGACGCCGGCGCCAAGTATTTAGTTACCCAACCGATCCTGGGTAAAGACGAAAACGTCGATAGGCTCAAAGATTTTGATATTACGATTGTCGTTGAAGCATGGATGTCAAACAACATTGACCTTCTTTACAAAAGCGTCGGCAAAGAAAAGGATGAAAAGGCTGAAAGATACAATCCAGCCGAAAACCTGCAAGCGCTTCACGAATCTTATCCGGAATGCTGTGTCTATTTGTCAATGCTCAGTTTCAAAGAGGATTGGGGTCCGATCTTGCCGAGGCTTTAAAAAGAAATACTTAGAGGTGGCCTTAAATCATGGGACTTCAGGTTCCACCAAAATGTACTGTCAAAATATGAAGAATTCTCATTTCTTGGCGAACCCTGATGGCCAACATGATATTTTGTTGTGTGATATTAGGTATCTAAATAGATTAAGAACTTTAGCCTGACGGTCTGGGTTATTAGCGTCGGACACCGCCGTATCGTCTAGCCCGGGCGCAAACAAATCGCTGGAGAACCCAACGCGTGAAAAGTGCGCGGGTCTCAGCTCGAACGTCAAATGCAATAAATACATGCGAGATGAACTGGAACATTTATTTGATCCCGATTTTATCGAACAGAAAGGAGTTGTGCTACTAGCGACTGAAAAGCAAAATTTCGATCCATATCTCACGTGGTTTGATGATCTGTCGGAGCTTGAGCTATTCTTAAACCATATCCACATACTCGATTTTTTTCAAAATGATGCAGAATCAGAAGAGCACCCATTTTATGATGAAAGCTCGGGCGACTTCAAATTTGCTTGGGAAACGGTTCAGACATTGGTCCCGGTATGGGCAGAAAAATTAACGATAAAATTCCCAGACTATCAATTCAAAATAATCGGAACCAAATACGACAATCCTATTATTAGATTTTGTAGGCTCAGATCACCAGAACCGCCGGAATATCAAAAGCACGATGACAAAGTGGTAATCATAACTTAGCAGCGAACATATGGCTGATTGGGGCGCGAAAAGCATGCCTCCTTCAGTGGGATCGCTAAAAAATCCATGTCCGAAGCTCAACCAGGAAAAACAGAGGCGTATGGTAAGCTGCAGCTTTGGTTTGTGAGGCTGTTTGTTTTAGCGGCCGCCGTGGGCTGTATTTATAAGGGGATTGACATTATTAAATCCCACAAAAGCACCGATTGGCCCTTTGTCAGGGGGAAAATTGATCGCTCATGGAGATCGGATCAGCCGACCAGGCCCAATGTCAGATACACCTACAAGGTAGGGGAGCAGACCTACCGGGGCAATACGGTGGCCTTTAGAGATATTGTTGGCTTAACTAAGACGAAGCGTGTTTTAGACCGTTACCCAAATGGAGAGACCGTAACTGTATATTACAACCCTAAAAATCATGGAGAATCAGCATTAGAGCCCGGATACCAAGCGGGCAGTGGGCTTTGGATCATAGTGCCACTGGTCATGTTTCTGATCGGCGTGCTTTTACATCGACATGTGTCTGCCGCTATGCAGAAGCCGAAGAAGCAAGCGTGACCCGTATAAGGGAAAGGGCCAGGGATTAGATTTTCTTTAAAGACAGAAAGCTGCCTATCTGGCTTGAATATGTAATAAATCAACAAGGGAGCGCTGGTGGTGAAAAACCCGGCCGCGCACAGACTCTAAGCCGCGGTCTACTTCTATCCGGATGCTTGTCAGGCTCATTCGTAAAAAATTCAAATGATCACCACACAGCTGGAATCCCACTGTTAAAGAGCCCGCTTTAAATTGTATTTAAATGGGGCAATGTTCAAAACGGAGGAATTTATGAAAAATAAGAATGAAAACACCGCCAACCTGCAAACGGGATTCAAACGCAGAGAGTTCATGACCATGCTGGCTGGCTGCACCGCCAGTCTGATGGTGCCCAGCCTTTTCCAAAGCGATGGAACAGTTGCTGCGGCCACCGATTACCGCTCCGACCGGCTGGGCAAGCTCCTGCCCCTGCGCAAGCTGGGTATTTCCGGCCAGGTCGTGACCAACCTGGGCGTGGGCGGGGACCATGTGGGCAATGCCTCGGAAAAGGATGCGCAGGCCATTATCGAAAAAGCTTTGGAAGAGGGCGTGCGCTTTTTCGACAACGCCCCCCTGTACAGCGGTGGCCGAGCAGAGGAGCGCTATGGAAAATTTCTCACTCCCAAGTACAGGGACGTTTCCTTCATCATGACCAAAACTTTGGCCACAAACAGGAAGGATGCCCTGAAGGATCTCGACGCCTCCCTTTCCCGCTTGAAAACCGACTACGTGGACCTGTGGCAGGTTCACGCCCTCCAAAGCCCGGGTGATGTGGTCGCGCGCATTCAAAACGGAGTGCTCGACGCCTTTCTCGAGGCCCAGAAAAAGGGCAAGGCCAAGTATATCGGTTTCACCGGTCATGGTTCTTACCAAGCCCATCTCAAGATGCTGGAGGAGTTAAAAAAACGGGGTGTGAAGATGACCGCTTCGCAGATGCCGGTCAACCCCGCCGACCCCCACTTTGAGAGTTTTGTCACCCACGTGGTGCCCAAGTGCGTGGAGGCGGGCATCGGTGTGCTGGCTATGAAAACACTGGCCTACGGTCGTTTCTTCGGTGGAAACAAGGGTTGGCGTCGAACGGACGTCTCCGTCAAGCCGGCTATACCGGCGGTTCTTTCCGTGGAAGATGTCTTCGGCTTCGTGTGGTCTTTGCCAACCACCACCCTTGTCAGTGGCATGGAAAGCGTCCAGCAGGTTTCCCAAAATGCTGCCCTTGCGCGTAAAACCTGGAATTGGAACCAGGCCGCACTCCAGAAACGCATCGACGCGGTGGCCCCCTTCGCCGGTGCGGACCTCGAGTTCTACAAGAATTGAATGTTATCCTTACGAAACTGCTCAAGCGTTAGCTGAATAAATAATGTGAAGGAAGCGCACCTATCATGTCCGGGAGAAGCTATTTTAATGAAATTCTGGTCTCCGCAAGTCCTGATCTGGTGTACAAAGCCATTACAGAGGGAATTGATAAATGGTGGACACAATTATCAAACAAAGCTTTGCACGTTGGAGACCGCTTAACCGTTCGTTTTGAGAACAAAACAAAGTGGGTGATGGCGGTATCCGAGGCTATCCCGAATCGATCTCTTGTTTGGGTCGTTATGGCGGCGCATCACGATCTTGAAAGTTTAGAAAAAAAAGACGAGTGGCAAGAAACAACCATTAAGTGGGAAATTATAGAAATGGAGATTGGAACCAAGGTGATATTGACCCATCAAGGTTTAGTTCCGCAACTTCAGTGTTTTAAAATTTGCCATGTAGGTTGGAACTATTTTCTGGATAGCTTAAAGAACTACCTTGAGACTGGCACTGGCCACCCATACGAAGCACCATGAGCAGATGAATGCGCTGAAGCTTCACCTAACATACCAATGGAGAAATCGACTCTAAAAACCGCGAGCGTCTCAGCCCAAACGTTATCGGAGAAAACATTAAATGCCCCATAAAACAGGATGTTCTGTCTGTGGCCAAGATCTCGTCTATTCCGCGGAAAACGAAAGATTAAAATGCTTTTATTGCAAAAGTATATATTCCACCAATGCAAAATGTATGGAAGGTCATTATATATGTGACCTTTGTCATTCGCTAAAGGCCAATGATATCATAGAAAAATATTGTTGCTCTTGCCTATCTACTGATCCCTTTGATATCGCCGTAGCCCTTATGAAACACCCTGCGTTGAAGATGCATGGACCAGAACATCATTTTTTAGTACCTGCCGTTTTACTGACTGTATATTACAACCGGGAAAAAGACTATTCCCAAAAAGAAGCAAAAATCAAACAAGCACGAAAAAGATCAAAAAGTGTTCCCGGCGGATCATGCGGGTTTCATGGTGCCTGCGGGGCTGCGGTTGGAACAGGTATTTTTATGAGCCTCATAACCGATGCCACCCCACTATCAAAGAAAGAATGGAAAATATCCAATAGAATTACTGCCGATAGTTTGATCGCAATAGCCAATTACGGTGGACCGCGCTGTTGCAAAAGAGATACGTTTTTAGCACTAGATACTGTGGTAAAACATTTGAATTGGCAAACCAAGAAAACATTACATTGCGATTTTAGCCATTTAAATAAGGAGTGCTTAAAAAAAGCCTGTCTATATTATAATGACAGCCTATAATCATTGTATGTGTCTGACTGGAGCTAAGTTGCGCTTGGCACCTCCCGGTGAGAAATACCTAAGGTGCTAAATAAGGGCCAAGGGATCAAGTATAGGTTTAGGGTGAAAGGTAAAGGAGGCGTTATGTTGTCGCGTAAGCTTGGGCAATCAGGGATTTCAGTTTCGGCCATTGGACTTGGATGCATGGGACTTTCCGAGTTTTACGGGGACCCCAAGCCAGAGTCGGAGGCCATCAATCTACTGCATTGGGCCGTAGATCAGGGTATTACTCATTTTGACACCGCGGAAATATACGGTCAAGGTAGCAACGAGGAATTACTGGGCAAGGCTTTCGCCGGACGTTGGGACCAAATTGTACTGGCGACCAAGTTTGGCCCCCAACGGGACCCGGCCACGGGGGCCTTCGTGGGGGTGGACGGCTCTCCGGCCAATGTCCGGAACTCTTGCGAAAAGAGTCTTAGGCGCCTGGGGGTCGAGAAGATCGACCTGTATTATCTCCACCGAGTTGATCCGGCCACCCGGATCGAGGAAACCCTCGGCGAGATGGCGAAGTTGGTTCAGGCGGGCAAGATAAGGGCGGTTGGCCTGTCAGAGGCTTCGGCCCAGACGATCGAACGGGCCCATGCAGTTCATCCCATTGCGGCCCTTCAGACCGAGTACTCGATATTCAGCCGGGATATTGAGAAGGACATACTCCCCACATGTGAGAGACTTGGCATCAGCCTGGTAGCTTACTCGCCCTTGGGCAGGGGGATACTGACCGGCCGCTACACATCGCCCAGCGATCGGCCCACCAGCGAGACTGATTTCCGGACCCAGATGCAGCCTCGGTTTCACCCAGGAAACATCGAGTCTAATCTCAAACTGGTAGAAGCGATCAAGGAGATTGCTGCCCAAAACGGATGCGTGGCTGCGCAGGTAGCTTTGGCCTGGGTGTTGGACCATGGTGATCAGGTTGTAACCATTCCAGGCACGACCAAGCGCACCAATCTCCAGACCAACCTGGGCGCTCTTGACTGTCGCCTTACAGAGGAGAATCGCGCTATGCTCAATGATCTGGCGGCGCAGGTACTTGGGGATCGATACTTGCCCGAAGGAATGGCGGCGGTCAACCGGTAACATCTGCGGGCTCTAATTCCCAGCCTGGAGGCAAAAGCTTTCCACCTTGCAGGGCGCTGCAGGGGACGCCAAAAACCGGCACCGCTTGGCTGTTGTGGTTGGAGGTAATCATGCCACTCGCGAGAATTGCGTGCGGAGCAGTCGTCTTGTAAAATAGGTCGCGGCGATTCTATCGGCAGTTTGCCAAGAACAGGCGAAGCTCTCAGGGTGCCTGAGGGCGATTGCCAGATTCGTTGTATTGAGTACAAGCTTTAGCACCTTGCGGTGCCGCCAGGAAAAACGGAGAACTACAGGCCAGTTGAGATAATCATGTATAGGGGCGGACATCGGCGGCGAAGCGGGATCGATGGGGTGGAAACCGGTTATGTTCCGTTAACCATCGGAATGCACGCGTTAGATAATCTCAGCGCAAGACTAGCAATCTCGATGGTGCTAAAAAATTGAGCCTAACCTGAAACTGGCGATGATGCGTAAAACCCATGTGCGCTTCAGCTCAAACGTAAAAGATCGTATATAACGAGTCCTTATGATCGAACAACCCCTTATCGAAACTCTGCGTCTGCGGCTGCGCCCGCTTGCAAGATCTGACATTTCGGCAATCCGAATGACAGCCGGCAAACGAGAGGTTGCCGATACAATGATCTCCCTTCCGCATCCCTATCGGGCTATCGAAGCCGAGCGATACTTTGACCGGCAGCAGGCAGAACGCGAAGCCGGACAGTCTGTGACCTTCGCGATCGAACACCTGGCCCAAGGGTTTTTTTGTGGTCTGATTGAGCTGCGTGATATTGACCGTGAGCATTCTCTGGGGGAGCTGAGTTTTTGGCTGGCGGTTGAACATTGGGGAAAAGGCTACATGAGCGAAGGTGTTCAAGCAGTGGTGCGATACGGGTTTGAGGGCCTCGGCCTCAATAGGCTCTATGCATACCACATGTTGCGAAATCCGGCCTCCGGAGTTGTGCTTGCAAGGAACGGATTCAAGCAGGAGGGCCTGCTGCGCCAGCGTGTGCGGAAATGGGGACAGTTCGAAGATGTGGCCCTATGGGCCTTCCTGCGACAAGACTGGCTGGAGGCCCCAGATGGCTGAGTCCGGATCCCAACTCAAATGCGGCCGACTCCTGAACTCACGGCTGTTTTGCATTGTGAACAGTATTGAAGTGTGAGAAAGTCAGGCGGTATGAAAGTAACAACTTTGATTGAAAACAGAGAGAGCACCCTGAAGCCGGGTCTTACTTCAGAATGGGGCTTGTCTTTGCATATTGAGTTTAATACCTATTCAATTCTCTTTGATACAGGCGCTTCAGGCGCATTTGTCGACAATGCGGAACATTTATCTGTAAAGGTCGACGCCATTGATGTGGCGGTTCTCTCACACTATCACTTTGACCATGGTGGTGGTCTTGAACGGTTTTTTGAACTGAACGCCAATGCGAAGGTGTACCTTGCTAACGCTCCCCGTGGTGAGAATTACATCAAGATTATGAGGATTTTTAAAAGGAATATCGGTTTGGATCCTGCCTTCATGCATGACCACCGGGAACGCTTGGAAATCGTCGGTGAAGCCACTGAAATTCTTCCTGGCGTTTTTATCTTTCCGAAAATCATTGACACGCATCCCAAACCCCGTGGCAATAAACAGCTTTACGTGAAATCAAAAGGAAAGCTGTCACTTGACGACTTTACGCATGAACTGGTGATGGCCATCATAGAGAATGGAAAACTGGTAATTTTTACAGGTTGTGCGCACAACGGTATCCTCAACATGATCGATACAGTAGCGAAGGAGTTTGTGGGTGTACCCATTAAGGCCGTTATCGGAGGGCTTCACCTTGTTGACTCACTACCATTCAATTTTATGGCGGGAAATAAAAAGGACGTTGAAAATATAGGTAAATCGATTTTGAGCTATCCAGTTGAGATGACATTTACAGGACATTGTACCGGCAAAAGGGCATTTAAGGTACTAAAATCCGTAATGGGTAACCAAATCCAGAATATACAGACCGGGAGCAGTTTTGATATTTGATGACGGCGGTATGCTTGTAGAAAGAAGGACCAAACAAACAACGCCCAATAAGGCAACGCACCGGCTTTTTACCCCTCTGCTTTTTGCAAAAAGCACAGCGTTCAATTGTAAACCAAATAAACTTTTTTGGTTTAAATAAAATTCCGGAATTTCTGACAATGGTGAAGGAAGCAATAATCATTGTGACCGTCAGCCTGGTCTATATCAGCCCTGCCGGAGCAGATATGTATAGATGGGTAGATCCTGATGGGGTGACGCACTATAGTGATACCCGCCCAAAGGCCGGACAACCGACAGAGGTCATAAAAACACCCCATTATTCAGAGCCGATTCAAAATCTCAAACCAGTAAAAACGAAAACGCCACTCGTCAGGCAACCTCTAAAAGAACCGCAAAAAATATCTCAAAAAAAGACATCCAATAAACCAAGACATCAGGTGCAAATTTTCACGACCAGGCGCTGTCGGTGGAGTAGGAAGGCGCTTGGATTTTTAAAAACGCATAATATTCACTATAAACAATACGATCTAAATAGAGATCAGGGCGCGGTAGAATTGATGCGCTTTTTAGGGGGCACGGGGGGCGTGCCATTCGCGGTCATAAATGGAAAAGCAATTCAAGGATTCACCAGCGAGGCATACAAACAGGCACTTGGGTTACGTTAAAAGGCCGTAAAGTTGAAAATGCCACCGCGCGAAACCCGTGGGTCTTAGACCAGCTTTTCGGCAGGCAACATCTGATTATGCAAAATTTTGCAATCATCGTAGCATTTCTCCTCATTGGAATAGCGCTGAGACACTTCCCGGATTTTTCTGATGACACTGGAAATGTATTAAATCTGTTTATAATCTATATATCCTTACCAGCATTGATTCTTCTAAAAATTCCCGAGTTGGTTTTCTCAAAAGATCTATTGGTTCCGGCGCTAATGCCGTGGGTAATGCTGCTGCTTTCTTGTGCCCTGGTATTGGTGTTATCCAGATTGTTACAATGGAACCGTTCAACTACGGGCTGTCTTTTATTGTTAGTCCCTTTGGGTAACACGTCTTTTTTAGGAATCCCGATGGTCAAAGCATTTTTTGGTGACCATGCAGTTCCCTACGCATTGCTTTATGACCAACTGGGCTCTTTTTTGGCCCTGGCGACATACGGGTCTTTGATTCTGGCATTATACGGTGCCGGGGAAGGCCGGCCGACAATAAAAGGTGTCGTGAAAAAGGTTGTTTCATTCCCACCCTTCGTGGCGTTAATTATCGCCTTTGTATTTAAAACCGCGTCTTATCCGCCTGTAGCCACTATCCTTTTTAAAATGTTGGCCGCCACACTAGTGCCATTGGCCATGATCGCAGTCGGTTTTCAATTTAGATTACAACTAAGAAAAGAGGCCTTATCCCAGCTAAGCATTGGACTCTCAATAAAGTTGATTGCGGCCCCTTTGGCGGCCCTATTACTCAGTGACTTTCTTGGATTAGATGGGGAGGTGGTGCAGGTTTCAATATTTGAGGCCGGCATGCCACCGATGGTTTCAGCCGGGGCCCTGGCGATACTGGCGGATCTTGCCCCCACCCTGGCGGCCGCATTGGTTGGTATTGGAATCATTCTGAGTTTTGTTACGTTGCCACTGCTCTATCAATTAGTGACGTACGGGTACTGATAATTGAGTAGGTCCTTGACCCTGACAGTGCTTATCCGGCCATTACGAGGAGCGGCCGAAGGGGTTTTCTCTACCTCAAAAAAAATTGAAGACCAGGGAGAGCAGTGAGCCCTGATATATTGGTCAGCACGCAAAACGCAATCACACGCTATCGAACGGTCGAGCGATTTGAACCTGAGTTGGGCAAACGATGGACTCTTTAACGCAACTGACATTTGGAGCCGCTTGCGGCGAGGCCGTCCTTGGCAAAAAGGTTGGGGGCAAGGCCCTTTTGTGGGGCGCGGTCCTGGGAACGTTGCCTGATCTGGATGTTTTTATTCCCCTCGGTGGACCGGTTAATGATTTTGTCTACCACCGGGGCTTCAGCCATTCTCTCCTGCTCCTGGCTCTGTTGGCACCGCTAGCCGCCTGGCTGATTACGAAGGTCCATCCTTCCACGCAGCGGTATTATTGGAGATGGCTTCTGCTGTCGTTCCTTGTGCTGCAAGCCGGCGTGCTTTTGGACCTGCTGACCATCTACGGCACGCAAATCTTCTGGCCCTTTGACACAACCCCCCATGCGATTCCCATTCTATTTATTATCGACCCCCTCTTTACACTACCGATATTATCCGGCGTACTGGCCGCGCTCGTGTTAAAAAGAGACACGCCCACAGGGCATCGTCTCAATACCATTGGGCTGACGATCAGTCTGGTTTACCTGGTCTGGGCCTTTGGCGCCGCGGAATTTGTCGAACGCCGGGTAACGGCAAAACTGGCCCGTCAAAACGTGTCCTATTCCCAGTTAATATGTTCGCCGGCACCGTTTAACACGCTGCTGTGGCGGGTATTGGGTGTTGAGCAAGACCGCTATTTTGAAACCTATTTTTCAATTTTCGATGGGGAGACACCGCTGTCGGTCGCTTATTACCCCAGAAACCTGGCCTTGATGGCGGACTTAGCAGCACACCCTCCGGTTGTTAAACTGCAATGGTTCACCCGGGGGTATAATGCTTTTGCAACTGTGGGCCCCTATGTCGTTATGACCGATCTGCGTATGGGGTCGGAACCGGATTATGTTTTTCGATTCAGGGTTGCGCGGCTGGAGGGTTCGCGTCCCACCCCGATCGACGATGAGAGGGTGAAAACCACCATGGATTGGCGGCGTCTGACCCATGTGTGGACGCGAATTTGGAACCCCAGACCCCAATCACGATAAAAACACAGGGCCTGGATCCGGGGTTGTCCTAGATTGAAAATCGCCAGGCTATTAAAAATAGGCCAGCTTCTAACCAGGAGATGTATTCGGGTTAAACGCTGCGGGAGCCTTGTTATGCGCGCCACGATTGCATTGCTGTTAGCGCTATTCTACGGTGGATCTATAGCTTATGCCGGAAATAATAATGCCGGGGTTTGGGTCGGCAGGCAATTTCGACCCGAACAATGCGTAAAAATCACCCCCGGCCAGTTTACATTCAAGCGTAAACTAGGCACCATCGTTTACAGTATCAAACGGAAAAACGGCATTTATGCAGTAGAGGGCCTCCTCCGGTTTGACAAAAAATTTATTCCGGACACGGTCGCACGCGTTGAGCTGGAAGTATTGCTGATAGATGAGAAATGGACGTGTACCCAGCAATTGAATCTGAACGCCGGGGTTGATGATTACCGGGCGAAGTTCTTTTTCCAGACTGACAACACACCTGACCAGCAGTATGTCAGAACGTACTATATCATTCATTACAGTCGGCAATAAGTGTATCGTTACGGCAAATGCCAAAATACTGGCCTGCTTTAAACTACCTGAGGACCAGATCTGAACATCTCGCAACCGTCGGAGCTGAAAGCCCTGCGGATCGCTCCGTCCCTGACCATTGACGAGCAGGATGTCGCTGATTTTATTAATGCGTTTGAAGCCGTATTATCTGGACAACCTGTTGGCGGAAAGGATTGCAACACATGAAACAATGGTACGAAGCCCTGTTCGCAAATTATGGGCGCAAATACGACCAGGAACATTTTACCCAGGGAACTTCCGGCGAGTGCGATTTCATTGAGAAAGAAATTGCCTATGACAAAGCGCTGCGGATTCTGGATATCGGTTGCGGCACCGGCCGCCACGCCATTGAGCTGACCCGTCGTGGTTACAGCGTTACGGGTATCGATCTGTCGCCGGCCCAGTTACAGCGGGCCCGGGAAAAAGCGGCTGGCCTCGGCCTGCAGATCGATTTCCAGCAGCAGGATGCTCGCCGGCTCCCTTTCCACCAGGAGTTCGACGTGGTCATCATGATCTGTGAGGGTGCCTTTCCTTTGATGGAAACCGACGAGATGAATTTCCAGATTCTGCGAAGTGCTGCCCGGGCCCTGCAGCCGGCCGGAATTTTGATCTTTACCACCCTGAATGGCCTTTTCCCATTGTTCCATTCCGTGAAAGACTTTTTGGCCGCGGCAGCCCAGGAAGGTCAGGCCACCTGTGACGGTAACAGTTTTGATCTTATGACATTCCGGGACCATAATATCATCCGGGTCGCGGATGATGACGGGCAGGCCCTGGAACTGGTCTGCAACGAACGCTATTATGTACCCTCGGAGATTACCTGGCTGCTAAAATCCCTTGAGTTTCGCAAGATTAATATATTCGGAGCTCGGCTGGGCGCTTTCAGCCGCGACCATGTCCTGACGACGGAAGATTATGAGATGCTGGTGCTTGCCGTTAAACAAGCGCCCCCGGGTTGAAGTTCGCCGGACCAATGTATACCTTAGGCACGTAAATAATCAGCCGAAAGGGGTTGCCGCATGCCTTATAGCGAACAGATTGAACAAAGAATCCAGAAGGCGATCAAGGGCTGGAAAAACACCACCCACAAGAACATGTTCGGCGGTGTCTGCCACCTGCTGAACGGAAACATGTTCTGCGGGGTTCACAAGGACTACCTGATTTTGCGGTTGGGGAAAGAAAAGGGCGGCGAGGCTCTGGATAAGCCTCACACGCGCCCTTTCGACATCACCGGCCGCCCCATGAAAGGCTGGGTCATGGTGCCCGAGGAGGGATTCAAGCGTGATGCCGACCTGGCCGGCTGGCTAGAAATGGCCCGGGAATTCGTTGATACCCTGCCGCCCCAATAATGGACCTTTAGGCCGAGGCGTGATTCGAGAGGAACTGAACAGATTTGCAGTATTTATACATTATCAAAACGGGAACGACGTTTCCCTCTACTTTGGCTCAGCTGGGTGATTTTGACGCCTGGACACAGGCGGGCCTGAAAAATGCCAAAACGGATGTCAGGATCGTGGATGCGGAAAACGGGGCGGCCCTGCCCCCGGCGGCGGATTGCGCCGGGGTGGTGATTACCGGTGCCCATGCCATGGTTACCGATGACCTGCCATGGAGCATTGCCCTTGAAAAGTGGATACCGGAGCTGCTGGCAGCCGAAACGCCGATTCTCGGTATCTGCTATGGGCACCAGCTACTGGCCCGGGCGACCGGGGGTGAGGTCGGGTATCATCCCCAAGGCAAAGAAATTGGGACTGTGGAGGTCAGCTGTCTGCCGGCAGCCGAACACGATTCTCTGTTCCGGGCCCTGCCGGCCGCCTTTCCTGCCCATGTAACCCACGCCCAGACCGTGCTCGCCCTGCCTCCCGGGGCAATCCGGCTGGCTGCCAACAGGCATGAACCCAACCACGCCTTTCGAATCGGCAAGTGTGCCTGGGGGGTGCAATTTCACCCGGAGTATACACCGAAAATCATGCGTGCGTATATACGCGAACAGGCCGGAGAACTGACGGCCGCCGGCACGGAACCCGAACCTCTGCTGGAGGCGGTTGTGCCGACCCCCGCGGCCGGCGGTTTGCTTAAAAACTTCGCCGGCCAGCTACCCCAGTACGGTGACTGACCGGCTGGCTCACGAGTTAACCTTTAAATTGGAGCAGCAGATGCGAATACCGATATACAAATTGGCAACACTTTGGCTCATATTGGGTCTTCTTTTTCTGGGCGCTTGCGCCTCTGGTCCGGGTGCCAAAATAGCGGGTAAGCCGGCAGTCTATACCGCGGGTGATGATCAAACGCTACTTGCAAGGCACGCTCCGGTATTTCTGGTGGAAAACAACCAGGTGCCCTACAACCGGATTGGGACCCCCCGAGCCGTCGTCCGGGAAGATGGCGGAGAAGCACTCACTGTCGATCCCGATCGCGCTACCTTTTATGTGCGGAAACAGACATTCACAACTGCCGGTGGAAGTTACACAAATCTGATTTACAGGGTGCACTTTGCAGAAGTCCCCGGCGGCTGGGCACCTTTCTACATAGGCGCTGGTCGGAATATCGGGCTGCTAGTGGTGGTCACCCTGGATCCTCAAAACCAACCGTTACTCTATACCACCGTGCACACGTGCGGCTGCTACCTGGCCTTTGTCCCGACCAGCCATCTTGCCCCAGCGGCATATCCGCGCGGTTGGTCGCAGGGGCCGCAGTTCGTCTATGGGGAAACCCTGCCGGGATATCTAGATTCACAAGAAGGTTCGGCAAGCGAGCAAAACCTTGTGGTCGTGCTCCGGCCTGGCAATCACCGCGTGAAGGATTTACAACTGCTTAAACCGAGTGGGCTGCAGGCCAGTGCCGCTATTACTGCTGACCTCCAGCCGCTGGAGGCTCTGGAAACCCTGCCCCTGGCAGCCGGGCGGACCACCTCATTTTATGAGACCACCGGCGACCGCCGGGGGTATGTGAAAGGCAGCTACAAAGTGCGAGAACGGTGGCTGATGGGCTGGTGGGCTTTGGACTGGCGTGTGGGAGAGGACAAGGTGTTCGCCACGGATAAAGCCGAGGGCATCAATTTCTACACCAGCCTTAAACCCTGGGCGCGGGAAGCGTCGGATATGCGTGATTTTACCGCGTTTCTAAAGTACTGGGGCTGGAAGTTGTAATTTCCTGATAAGTTCATCTTAAACCCGACGCCACTGTTGGGCCTCGATGAGTCTCTATCGACGGCAATCAGCCCAAACCACTCCTCGTAACAAACTACATTTGGAGCAGCCTCGCATTTTGGAACGCTGTGTTACTTTTCTTTTCCGAAAAAGAAAAGTAACCAATCAGGCGTCGCCTAACGGCTATGCCAGACAAGAAGAAATCGACCTGTTACGCGGCCCTGCGGGCTGCCCTGCGCTTCTCGGAAAGGCCGCGCTCAGCACAACTCGCTACGCTCAAACAAGCACTTCGCCCCAAGCTAAATTATGGTCGCCCTTTCCTGCGATGCTCGGCGCGTCACAAAGGGGTTGTAAAAGCCAATTAGGTTGTCAGCTTTCTTTTTGGAGAGTGTTTCTCGTTTTGCGGATCTCATCGTATGGAGGGCAAGTGATAGCTTTCATTCCCTCAAAAAGTTCAGGTTTAAACTTTGTCCCCGGAACCCTTGAACTCTTACATAGAAAAGGGCTTGCGAATGTGTTTCGCAAGCCCTTGGTGTAAGCTGGCTGGGGCACCAGGGTTCGAACCTGGGCTAACGGGGCCAGAACCCGTCGTCCTACCACTAGACCATGCCCCAGTGAGTGTTGTTCAATGTCTCGACGTAAACAGCCTCAATATAGAATATTGGGTGGTCCGTCAAGGCCTTTTTGGACAGTTTCTACTCTTCCATAAAGGCGACTGCTTTGGCAAGCCTTTTGAGCACTTTTTCCCGGCCGATGATCTCAATAATTTCGAAGATGCCGGGGCTGGCGGTCCGTCCGGTGAGGGCTACCCGGACGGGTTGGGCGATCTTGCCCAGTTTGAGCCCGGTTTCTTCCATAACGGACCGGAACACGTCCTCCAGGGCCTTTTCTTCAAAAACGTCCAGATCGCTCAACTTGACGGCCAGCAGGCGCACCGGCTCGAGGGCCTTTGGTTTAAGAAATTTCCGGGCGGCCTTCTCTTCGTATTCGATGTCATCCGCAAAATAAAATCCGGCGGCTGCGGCCATCTCTTCCAGCGTCTTGCTGCGCTGGTTCAAAGTGGTGATGATTTTTTCGATATATTCTCCGGGGCCGGGGTCATAGCCGGCCTTGGCCAGGAAAGGTTGCAGGTGGGGATACAGCTTTTCCGGGGCCGTGGCCTGGATATGGTCCGCATTGAGGGCCTGCAGTTTTTCCTGGTCGAAGATACCAGCCGATTTGCCGATGTTCTCCAGGGAGAACTTTTCGATCAGCTCGGCGGTTTGAAAGAACTCCTGGTCGCCGTATGACCAACCGAGGCGCACCAGGTAATTGAGGACGGCTTCGGGCAGATAGCCCATGTCACGGTAAGCGGTGACCGACATGGCACCATGTCGTTTGCTCAGTCGGGTGCGGTCCGCCCCCAGCACCATGGGTACGTGGCCGTACACCGGCAGTTCGCAATCCAGGGCATGGTAAAGCTGAATCTGCTTGGGGGTGTTCATGACATGGTCGTCGCCCCGGATGATGGTATTGATGCCCATGGTGATGTCGTCCACCACCACCACAAAGTTATAGGTGGGCGTGCCGTCGCTGCGGGCGATGACAAAATCGTCGAGCTCGCTGTTTTGAAACTCGATGTGGCCCTTGATGACGTCCTTTATGATGGTGCTGCCGACCAGGGGGGCCTTGAAACGAACCACTGCACCTTCCGTCTTGGGCAGACCCGTCTCCCGGCAGGTGCCGTCGTATTTTGGCTTGCCGCCGGCGTCCATGGCCGCCTTGCGCATGGCGTCAATCCTCTCCTGGCTGCAGGTGCAGTAGTAAGCCCGGTCGGCCTGCACCAGTTTGTCGATATATTCGCTGTAGAGGTCGTAACGCTCGGATTGGAAGTAGGGGCCGTCGTCCCAGTCAATACCCAGCCATTCCAAGGCTTCAAAAATGGCATCCACCGACTCCCTGGTAGAGCGCACCCGGTCGGTGTCCTCGATGCGCAGTACGAAGCGGCCCTGGGTATGGCGGGCGTAGAGCCAGTTAAAAAGTGCGGTCCGGGCACCGCCGACATGCAGGTATCCGGTCGGGCTGGGAGGAAAGCGGGTAACTATGGTGGCCATGGTAAGTTCCTTTTAAAGGTAGTCATGAGTCAATAGACATAAACTCTATATTGAGGTCTATGTAAAATATAACTAAATAAAACAATTACTTGTAAAAATACTAACTACTTATATTTTGTGTAGTTATTAGTAGTTTTGGAGTGCTCATCCGCGTAATGGGTCGCAAGGACCCACTTCCGCCGAAGGCGGCCTTAAGGGGGCTCTGTGGTCGTTTTGATGAGTCTCGCATTATAGGACTCTATTTAAATATATAAAGTTAACAATTGGTTATCAATAAGCCTATCCAATGCTCATTTCGGGCGATGTCAATAGCATACCCGTGTGATTTTCACAATACTACAAAACAAAAAAAGTTGCCGAAAAAGGTTGACAATCTTCATTATTTCAATTACTTAATGGCCTGCTCAATTTTGGAACCAATTTAACATTTATTTAGAATAAAATTAATGGTTTAGGAGATTGCTAATGGCTGTACCGAAGCGAAAAAAATCCAAGTCAAAAAGGGATATGCGCCGTGCTCAGAAAAAAACCGAGGCGCCCAACCTCACAACTTGCCCCCAATGCGGCGAGGCCAAGCTACCCCACACGGCCTGCAGCAGTTGCGGCACTTACAAAGGACGTGACGTTCTTGTAAGCGATGAAGATTAAAGGCGCCTGATGCCGGAATCCCATAAAAAAGCAGTTGTGGTCACCGGAGGTTCCCGCGGTATCGGCCGGGCGGTTTGCGAAGCCTTTGCCGAACCCGAGACGCTGGTCTTGTTCAACTACAACCAGGCGGCCGCTGAAGCGGACAAAACACGGGAGCTGGTAGCCGCAGCTGGTGGCCAGGCCATCGGCCTCCAGATGGATGTCACCGATGAATCGCAAGTCAAATCCTTCTTCGACAAAGTTCAGGAAATGGCCGGGCGGATCGATGTTCTGGTGAACAATGCCGGTGTTACCCGCGACGGTTTGCTGGTTCGCATGAAAGCGGACCACTGGGATACGGTTCTGGACACGAATCTGAAAGGCGCTTTCAATTGTACCAAGCTGGCGGCCAAAATGATGATGAAGCAGCGCTACGGCCGGATTGTGAACATCACTTCGGTGGTGGGCGCAGCCGGCAATCCCGGACAGGCCAACTATGTGGCCGCCAAAGCCGGCATCATCGGTTTCACCAAGGCCGTTGCCCGGGAACTGGCATCCCGGAACATTACCGCCAACGCGGTAGCGCCGGGATTTGTGGCAACCGACATGACCAAGGATCTGCCGGAGAAGACGAAGGATGCGATGCTGGTCCAGATTCCCCTGGGGCGGGCCGCCGAAGCGAGTGAAGTAGCGGCTGCGGTTGTCTTCCTGGCTTCAGACCAGGCAGCCTACATCACCGGGCAGACGCTGCACGTTAATGGCGGCATGTACATGTAACCTGAGCTCACAATTTAAATTGCGCGGATATGAAGGAGAGAGACTATGTCAGTAGAAGATAAAGTAAAAAAGATCATCGCCGAGAAGCTGAGTGTCGACCTTACCGAAGTTGTTCCGGAAGCCCATTTTGTGGATGACCTGGGGGCGGACTCCCTTGATCTGGTTGAATTGATCATGTCCATGGAAGAAGAGTTCGATATCGATATCTCCGATGAAGATGCGGAAAAATTGGCAACCGTCAAGGACGCCATTGCCTATATCGACGAGCACTAGAAGCCGCGCTAATAGCGTTGGTGGCCCCAATCTTCTTATTGGGCGCGAATATGAGCACGAAGTGTCGGTTTTAAAGCCGTAAGACCCAACCTTTAGTGCCATCCTAGAAATACTTTGGTGTATTTACCACGATGGGTATTGGTGTCGCTGGTACCTCTTGTTCAATATTCACGTTCGCTTTGCTTGTCAGGCGTAGACGGGACCGCGGACCGATAGCCGCTTTTAAAGCGCGCCGCGCGCTTAATTTTATGTGTTCAGAAACTACCATTTAAAGAAGGGCTGCTTTGTGAAGAACAGAGTTGTGATCACAGGTGTTGGGCTGGTCACCCCGGTAGGGGTTGGCGTTAGGGAATCCTGGGATGCGATTTGTGCGGGCAAGTCGGGCATCGGACCCATTACGCGGTTCGATACCAGTGCCTTCAGAACCAAGATCGCAGCCGAGGTTAATGGGTTCGACCCGCTTGATTTCATGGACAAAAAAGACGCCAAGCGCACCCAGCCCTATATTGCCTACGCAGTCGCCGCCGCCAAAATGGCCCTTGAGGACGCCGCCCTCTTGATTGACGACGCCAATTGCGATCGCATCGGGGTCTCTTCGGGTTGTGGCCTGGGCGGCCTGTTCCTGTTGGAAACCGAGGCCCAGAAGCTCGATCGCAATGGCCCCAAGCGGATCTCGCCGTTTTTCATCCCGACGATCATCGGCAACATGGCCCCCGGAATGATATCCATCGTTACCGGCGCCAAGGGACCAAACCTGTCCATGGCAACCGCCTGTGCCGCCGGCACCCATGCCGTGGGTGACGCCTTCAAGATCGTTCAGAGCGGGGCGGCCGAGGCGATGATCGCCGGCGGCGTGGAGGCGGTCATCTCACCGTGCTGCATTGCCGGTTTCAACGCCATGAAGGCCCTTTCCACCCGCAACGATGAGCCGCAAAAAGCCTCCCGTCCTTTTGACCGTGACCGAGATGGGTTCGTGGTCGGCGAGGGCAGCGGCATGCTTATCCTGGAAACGCTGGAAGGCGCCCGGGCGCGGGGGGCCGACATCTATGCGGAGGTCCTCGGATACGGCATGAGCGGTGATGCCTTTCACATGGCTTCGCCACCCCCGGATGCCGAAGGCGCCGCCCGCTGCATGCAGATGGCGCTGGACGATGCCGAATTAGGCCCTGAAAAAATTGAGTATATCAACGCCCACGGCACGTCAACCCCCCTGAACGATGCATATGAAACCAGTGCGATTAAAAAGGTTTTCGGCGATCACGCCGCCAACCTGATGGTCAGTTCCACCAAATCCATGACCGGCCACCTGCTCGGTGGCGCCGGCGGCATCGAGGCCGTCTTTACCGCCCTGGCTCTGTCAACCGGCGTCATTCCGCCCACCATCAACCTGGAGAACCCGGCGGATGGCTGTGACCTGGACTACGTACCGAATGTGGCCCGGAAAAAGGACATCTCGGCGGCCATGACCAACAGTTTTGGGTTCGGGGGAACGAATGCCGTTCTCATCATGGGGCAGGTGGAATAGATCCGGCGGTTCCCGGAGCAGAGCCCGCCATGCAGCGCTAAATCCAGTTGACCGGCAATTGCCGGT
>Ga0056121_1000110_pt1 | contig 38505 bp, 34 predicted proteins | sample WorMetHEROISLAND_FD_83872 | JGI IMG/M metagenome (GOLD analysis project Ga0056121, IMG submission 83872) | Marine gutless worms symbiont microbial communities from Max Planck institute for Marine Microbiology, Germany - Olavius sp. 1 HERON ISLAND ...
CCAGCAGTACCTTTTGGCCCCATGCTGCATCACCCTCCCTTCTTAGTATAACCAACCCTCCCAAATCCGGATAAAACCTATATCTGATGCCCAAATTTGATCTTGAGGCGCCAGGGTTAAAGCTGCAATTCACCCCGCTCTTACATTCGTAAACTCCCAGCGGGACAAAGGTTCTCAAATAGCAGTGCCCCCTGAACTGGGGCAGACTCGGGATTCAGGAAGGCATGGGACGACGCCCTCTGGAGCTTTAAGTCTCTTCGGGTTGAAGGCCCGAAATGGCTTACCGGCGCCTTCACCGCGAAAGGTGATTAGCTTCCGGATGCGGCAATCAAATATAGCCTTGAGCGTACACGGGGTTTTGCGCTTGAAACCCAGGGCATAGTTGAGTTAAGCTTGAAATCCGTTATGAGAACACTTGGAAGGCCCCGCAACTACAACGTAATTATTGGGATTATAAATGTTGTAATCTTCTTCCTGGTGTATATATCGCCGGGCATTCTGGAATATCTGGCCATCTATGCACACGGATTGCTGATTAGGAAGTTCTTTTGGACACCTGTCACCTACATGTTTACGCACAGCGGCCTCATGCACATCACCATCAATATGATAGCGCTCTTTGCAATTGGGCACCATGTGGAGAAGCGCCTTGGGAGCGGGGAGTATATCGCCTACTATCTAATCTGTGGAGCGCTAGCCGGGATTTTTTCGGTGATAGCCTATATGTCTCGGGACAGTTTCACGCCAATAATCGGCGCCTCAGGAGCCATTTACGCGGTGCTATTGGCATATGCGATATTGGAACCGCGTGCCGTTCTCCTGTTGTTCGGGATCATTCCCATAAGGGCGCCTATTCTCCTGGCGATGTTCGCGACAATTGATCTTCTCTCTCATGTTTTTCGGGCTGGAGGAAACTCCGCCCACCTCACGCATCTTAGCGGTGTGGCCTTCGGTTTGCTGTATTTCTCCATACGGCTTAAGATAAATCCCATCAGGGCAATGAGGAACTGGCGCTGAAACGCGGCGCCGGCCTGGAATCGGGATCCATTCGGAGGCTTGGTCCGCGGCGGCTCCTTGGGGTTGGCCTCTTGCTGATTCAGACGGACGTCCCCTTGGCGGCGGAATCCCTGCGGGGGGAGCTCCTACTGCTCCTGGAGCCCATTGATTTTGCCGCAGCAGGCATCGCCCCGAATCAAGACCGTTCCGAACGGGAAAAGAAGCTCATAAGTGAACTGACCGCTGATGGCAGGTGGATTTTTTCAGGCATGATATATGGATATGTGATTACCTGGACGCCTCCATTCAATGCCAGGGGAGTGGAAGAGGAACTCGAAATAGAGCCCATAGCCCTGATATCGGCAGGGGATGAGAGGTTGAAAACGCTCGGTATCAATGAGATAGACGGGATAGCGCGCGTCCTTATGGAATACGCGTGCGGCTTAACACAGCAGAAACGTCTTGAGGCCTGGAGAAGTCCCCTCTTTGCGTCCGCCACTGGCGAAGGGAGCTCCCCGATTTGGAGCGGTTCCCGGCGTGAGGCGCTCGAAATGGCTATCAGGGAGGCTATGAAGAATCACTTCACGGGAAAGGAATTCAACCGACCCAAGAGTATACAGGCCAAGGTGGTCTTGGCTGATTTTCCCCTAGTTGGCTTTGGCAGCGGGACATATCGCGCACTGGTAAGTATCAGGGTGGGCCCAAGTAGGGTTAAACACTACAAAATTGACTGAAAATAGTATGAAAAGACCATTTGGATATCTGGGAAAAGCAATTCTCACCCGTTACTTTCAAGGCTGAGGGCCGTTTATCGGCAAAATTGCGTTTAAGGATAAATCTTAATCATTTTTTGGCAATTTTCGGATAAATTTCAGTAAAAGGAAATGATTTAACGAAGAAAGTCTAGTAGTTATGCACTAGTCTTTTAGGACCAAATCCAAAAAAACCGGAAATACTTTGAGAAAAGCATGTTTTACTTGAAGATAATTCAAAATAAACCTTGTGTTTCCATTGCAGATGGTTTATTCTGTCAAATAAAAAACTGGAGGAACCCTCGAGATGAACCGGGGCATGCCAATAATAGATAAAGAAAGATGCAAGGGCTGCGGGTTGTGCATTGCAAACTGCCCGAAGAAGATACTGAAAAAGTCGGATAACCTAAACAGCCAGGGGCTTTATTACACCGTCTGTATCGATGAGTCCGCCTGTATTGCCTGCGGCGCCTGTGCGCTTATGTGCCCGGACGCCGCAATCGAAATTGATAAATATGCGGAGGCAGTTTGATGATGGAAAAGGTGTTGATGAAGGGAAACGAAGCCCTGGCAGAGGCCGCTATTATTGCTGGCTGCAGGCACTACTTTGCTTATCCGATAACACCGCAGAATGAGATACCTGTCTACATGGCCCGCCGAATGGCAGAGGTGGGAGGCACATTCATTCAGGCCGAAAGCGAGCTTGCGGCCATAAGCATGGTAATGGGCGCCTCTGCCGGCGGGGTTAGAGCCATGACCACCTCTTCGTCTCCGGGAATGGCGCTGAAGCAGGAGGGTGTTTCCTATTTGGCGGGGGCGGAATTGCCCTGTGTTCTGGTTAACGTGATGCGCGGCGGGCCGGGGCTTGGCGGCATTGCCGGCTCCCAGGGAGATTACTTCCAGGCAACCCGCGGGGGCGGGAATGGTGATTACCACACCATTGTTCTTGCGCCGGGCAGCGCCCAAGAGTTGGCGGATTTCACCATAGACGCGTTTGATCTGGCGGACGAATATAGGATACCGGTTCTTATTCTGGCAGACGGCTATTTGGGCCAGATGTCCGAATCTCTGACACTTCCAAAGCCCAGCGGGAAAAAATTTGGGAAGCCCTGGGCTGTAACCGGTTCCGAGGGCCGAGCCAAAAACATAATTGCATCTCTGAGATTGGTTCCCGATGGCGCTTTGGAGGTGCACAATCTTCATCTTCAGGACAAATATGACTGGATTACCGAAAAGGTAAGGCGCGTGGATGAGTATTTCTGCGAGGATGCCGAATGGGTGATTGTCGCCTATGGCACGGCAGGCCGGGTGGCCAGAAAGGCAGTGGGCAGGCTGCGGGCCGAAGGCATCAAGGCAGGTCTGTTTCGGCCGCTGTCGCTTTGGCCCTTTCCGGATAGGGAGCTAAACGGATTTGCCCAAAAGGCGGAGAGGGTTCTGACGGTGGAGATGAGTTTGGGGCAGCTGGTTGAGGATGTGAGACTCGCGGTGAACGGAGAAGCCGAGGTGGACCTCTATGGCAGGGCGGGTGGGGCGGTGCCCACTCTTGATGATATCACAAGGAGGATTTACGGTTATGAGCGTCAAAACCATGCCCATGTACAGGCGTCCTGAGGGGTTAAGCGATGTTAGAACTCACTACTGCCCCGGCTGCGGCCATGGAATCATACATAAGCTAATCGCTGAGGCGCTGGTGGAGCTTGACATAATTGGAAAGACGATAATCGTAGCGCCCGTTGGCTGCTCAGTGCTGGCTTACAAGTACATTGAGGTGGATGGGTTGGAGGCGGCCCACGGAAGGACTCCGGCGGTGGCCACGGGGCTGAAGAGGGCTCTTCCGAATAACATAGTGATCTCCTATCAGGGTGATGGCGATTTGCTGGCCATCGGCGTAGGCGAAACGGTGCATGCGGCAAACCGCGGCGAAAAGATTACAGTCTTCTTCGTTAACAACGCGAACTATGGAATGACCGGCGGTCAAATGGCGCCGACAAGTCTGGAGGGGCAGAAAACTGCAACCACGCCCGGCGGAAGAGACGGCGCTGAAATGGGTTACCCAATCCGAGCCTGTGATTTGCTTGATACTCTGGTATCTCCCGTCTATATCGAGCGAACATCGGTTCATAATCCGGGAGCGGTTACGAAAACCAAGAAGGCGATTCTGAAGGCCCTGCGCTATCAGAAAGAGGGAATAGGTTATTCTTTTGTGGAAATTCTTTCCATGTGCCCCACCAATTGGGGCATTGAACCGGCTGCTGCCGCGGAATGGATAAGAACCGATATGTTAAAAACCTTTCCCCTGAAAAAATTTCGTGATAGACCCTCAGAGGCTATAGCGGCAAAAAAGGCCTCATGACCGAGGAAATCGTCATCGCCGGTTTTGGAGGGCAGGGTGTCTTACTGGCAGGTAAGCTGCTTTGCGTAGCCTCTATGCGCCAGGGGCTCCAGGTCTCACACATCCCCTCCTATGGCGCTGAAATGCGGGGAGGGACGGCCAATTGCTCCGTGGTGATCAGCAGCGAGGACATACCCTCACCGGTAATTGAGAGCCCCAGCGTTGTAATCGCCCTAAATGGGCCCTCGCTAGCGAAATTTCTGCCCAGAATAAGGCCCGGGGGGATGCTGATTTGGAATCGCTCACTGATAACGGCAGCTCCGGAGCGCTCGGAGCTGCTTAGCTTTCCGCTTGATGCAACGGATATTTCCCTGGCAAATGGAAGTGAACGCGCGGCAAATATGGCCGCCATTGGCGCCCTCTTGCGGCTGAAGCCTGATCTGGTGCCAATGAAGGCGGTTGAAGAGGCCCTAGGCGAGGTGGTTTCGGCTCGAAATCGCAAGCACAACCCCATGAATTTGCGGGTGCTCAACATCGGCTACGAGATAGCCGGCCGAATTACCGCGGACAAATAGAGCCCGAATGAGCCATCGGCATCAGCGCATGACTCCGACGATCCTGCTCCAACATCGAAATTTACATTGCCAATCAATGAGTGACGGCGCTGATCGCTGTATAAGGAATGCAGCGCATTCACTGATCGTGATATCTTAACCAGCTTTTTGGTTAACCTCACATCTGCCATGCTGACGCTCATAGTCAAGGATTCCATTCTTTCGGTCACAGCCTTGATATTCATACCGAGACTCCAACGGCGGCCGATACTTTCAAGCAGCTTCAATCTCAAGATGGACGACTGATTCTTGCGATGAGGATTCTCAGGCAGACAGAAATAGTTTAAGCAGCAGGAAAAAAGTTCAAGCAACAGGAAGAAGGTGAAGGCGGAAAACCATAGATGAAACTGATTCGAGCTTATCTGGCTCGTCAAGATTCGGGTGTCAAGAGCAGGTTGTGCAGCTTGAGCTCTTCGGGGAGGTCTTCTCTGTTTGCAGCCCTGATTTTCCTCCTCATCCTCACCTTGCCTAGGAGCATCATTGATTATAGCATCACAGCTAGGAAGACTCGCGCTTCCTAATCTGCTGTGATGGCTTGATAATATGTGAGCCTTGGTTGCCCCCTTGGTTTCATGATTCGCATAATCCACGCGGATTCGGGGTTACTAAAGAGGCATTGACGGAGGAGCTCCTTTGATTTTTCATCGACTTAAGCTGCCGAGGATTGCGCATTGCGCGGTCGGGCTGGATTCAAAAAAATAGGTGTAGAATTTTGCGGGACTGTGCCAATTCCGAAATACTGATAAGATAATATTCATGGATGTTCAACTTAGGGAAATTATCGACAAGATCAAGCATGATGGGGTGAAAAACGCCCAGGAAGAGGCCGCTCGGATTATAGCTGAGGCGCGGGAAGAGGCTTCAGCCGTGGTTCGGAAGGCTGAGGAGGATGCGGAACGAATTCTAGGCAGCGCGGAAACGAAGGTGGAGAGGATGGAGAATAGCAGTAAGAACGCGTTGAAACAGGCGGGTAGAGATTTGATAATCACGGTTAAAGAGGAGGTTAAGTCAGTTTTTAACCGCTTATTGGAGAGGGAAGTTCACGATGCTCTGAGCGTTGAATTGCTGACAAACGTGATTGCAGCCGCGGTGAAGAATATCTCGAAGCATGAGAGAAAAGAGGTGAATGTTTTGATTCCCGCGGAATTGTTGGACGAAATCGAGCCTGCCTTAATGGCCAGGCTGAGCGCGGAAATTGCATCCGGGATGGAGATTAGGCCATTTAAGGGGCTTGATGCCGGATTCAGAATAGCGATAAAAGATGGCTCGGCGTTTTACGATTTCTCGGACAAGGAAATTGCCGCCATGCTAAGCCGTTATTTGAATCCGCGGCTCGCGAACCTCATTTCTGCTTAGGAAACTCCTTTGTCATACTGTTATTATTTGGCCGCGGCTCTCCCGATGCTAATCGGACCGGAACAAAGAGCGCCGATCTCGACTGAGGCTATGCTCACCCTTTCTCGTTCTTTTTTGTCAGCCGGGGATTACGAGGGATTGCTCAATTCCACCCTTGATGGAATTGGGACATCCGGAATATGCAAGGCATATGGGGAGTGGGAAAGAAGTCTCAGAAATGATTTGGTGAAACTTCGGGCTAAAAAGCGGAATCTCGATGCGGACGAGCACTATAGGGAAAATCCGCCGGTGTATGGGACAGCGCGAATTGCTGCCGAGGCTGTCATGATGGATTCTCCGCTGAAGGCTGAGCTTTATCTGGATAGGCGCCGCTGGCTGAAGATTGACGAGCTGGCGACGAGGCATTTCTTTGATATCGAATTCATTCGAAGCTATAGGATGAAGCTCTTAATACTGGAGCGCCGCTCCAAATTCGATGCGGAGCTCGGTTTCAAGGCATATCGCAATCTGTATAATCGGGTGCTCTTGGCCTCGGGGCTTGATCCGTTATGAGAACGGGCATTCGTGATGATGGGGAGTGAGGTATGGTAGCAGGTGGGAGAGTAATAGGGGTGAATGGCAACATGGTTTCGGTACGAACCGAAGGCAACATTGTCATGAATGAGGTTGGTTACATAGTTAGTGGCGACAAACGCTTGAAGTCGGAGGTTATTCGCATTCAGGGCGATGTGGCCCAACTCCAGGTTTTTGAATTAACCCGAGGCATTGGAGTTGGGGATGGAGTTGAATTTTCCGGTGAAATGCTCGCCGTGGAGCTTGGTCCCGGGCTCCTGGGGCAGGTTTTCGATGGGCTGCAGAACCCCTTGCCGGAGCTTGCTCGGAAAGCTGGCTTTTTTCTCGAGCGGGGTATCTATCTTGATGCCTTGAATCATGAGAGGAAATGGCATTTCAAACCCTTAGTTAGGGTTGGCGACAAGGTGAGCGCGGGGGACTATTTGGGTTTCGTACCCGAGGGCCCTTTTGAGCACAGGGTGATGGTCCCCTTCAATATACGAGACGAATTGACAGTGTCCAAGGTGAATTCGGAGGGCTCATATTCCATTGTGGAAACAATTGTAGAGGCCACGAATTCTCAAGGAATGGTTACTCTGCTGACTATGATGTTTGAATGGCCTGTGAAAAGGGCCATCGATGTATATGAGGAGAGATTGAAGCCTGCCGATCCGCTTGTTTCCAAGGTTCGGCTTATGGACACATTTTTTCCTGTTGCCAAGGGCGGCACCTACTGCATCCCTGGGCCCTTTGGCGCGGGGAAGACAGTTTTACAGCAGATAACCAGTCGGCATGCGGAAGTGGACGTGGTGATAATCGCTGCATGTGGGGAGAGAGCCGGTGAGGTGGTTGAGACTATCAAAGAATTTCCGGAGCTAGTTGATCCTAAAACCGGTAGATTCCTGATAGAGAGAACCATCATTGTTTGCAACACCTCTTCAATGCCGGTCGCATCGCGGGAGGCTTCGGTTTACACGGCGGTTACTCTAGGCGAGTACTACCGGCAAATGGGCCTTGATGTTTTGCTGCTTGCCGATTCGACCAGCCGCTGGGCCCAGGCTATGCGTGAAATGTCGGGGCGGTTGGAGGAAATCCCCGGGGAAGAGGCATTTCCCGCCTATCTTGAGTCGAATATCGCGTCCTTTTACGAAAGAGCCGGCATAGTTCGATTAAGGAGTGGGAATGTGGGTTCGGTTACAATAGGGGGAACTGTTAGCCCCGCGGGCGGCAATTTCGAGGAACCGGTAACCCAGGCGACGCTCAAGGTTGTCGGGGCCTTTCACGGGCTTTCACGGGAGCGCTCCGACGCTCGTAAATATCCCGCAATTCACCCCACCGAATCCTGGAGCAAGTACAGGGGCATCATACCAACTGAGCGTGTTAAATACGCTCACGATATATTGGTGCGGGCGGGTGAAATTGAATCCATGATGAAGGTTGTTGGCGAAGAGGGCACTAGTTTACAGGATTACATTGTGTTTCAGAAGGGAGAATTCCTCGATGCTGTCTATTTCCAGCAGAACTCCTTTGATCCTGTCGATGCCGCTGTGGCGCCCGATCGTCAGATTTGGGTATTTGGTTTGATCCTTGAGATTCTGGCTAGTAAGCTGGATTTGAAAGACAAGGGGGATGCTCGTAAATGGTTTTATCGATTGAGGCAGAAATTCCTCGACTATAATGGCGCGAAATGGGACAGCAGTGAATTCAAAAGACTGGAAACCGAAATTCGGGCTATGGTTCAATCTAAGAAGCTTGGAAGCGATCCGAAATCCGCAGCCATCCTTTGAGGGTTTTTAGGGATGAGTAAGGTATATAGCAGAATTGAATCAATAGCCGGGAATGTTATTGCCGTAAGGGCCGATGCCGTTCGCTATGGTGATCTTGCGCAGGTAAATACGTCCTTTGGAGTATCCCTGGCCGAGGTGATAAAGCTTGATGGAGACTTGGTGTCACTTCAGGCGTTTGCCGGCAGCCGCGGCATTTCCACCGGCGACGAGGTTCGATTTCTGGGGAGGCCGATGCAGATATCCTATTCTCAATCCCTGCTCGGCAGAATTTTCAATGGCTCGGGAGAGCCTCGAGATAGGGGGCCGAGCCTGTCCGAAAACCTGATTACGATTGGCGGGCCCTCCTTCAATCCCACGCGGCGAATCATTCCCCGGAACATGGTTCGAACAGGAATCCCCATGATTGATCTGTTCAACACGCTGGTCGAAAGCCAGAAGCTTCCGATTTTCTCTGTTTCGGGGGAGCCGTATAACGAGGTTTTGGCGCGGATTGCCCTGCAGGCAGAGGTGGATTTGATAATTCTGGGCGGGATAGGCTTGAAACACGACGACTATCTATACTTCCGAGATTCCCTGGATGATGGAGGCGCTCTTTCCAGGTCTATCCTCTTTGTCCATACAGCCTCGGATCCTGTCGTGGAAGGGCTTATGGTTCCCGATATCTCCTTGGCCATTGCCGAGAATTTCGCCTTGGATGGCAAAAAGGTTTTGGTGCTTCTTACCGATATGACAAATTTTGCTGATGCAATGAGGGAAATTGCGATAACGCAGGAGCAGGTTCCTTCAAACAGGGGTTACCCCGGGGATCTGTATTCTCAACTTGCAAGCCGCTATGAAAAGGCCGTTGATATTGAGGGTTTGGGCTCGATTACTATCCTGGCTGTTACGACTATGCCTGGTGACGATGTTACTCACCCAGTTCCGGATAATACCGGCTACATAACCGAGGGCCAATTCTATCTGAGAAATGGGAGAATAGAGCCATTTGGCTCGCTCAGCCGCTTGAAACAGCAGGCGAATGACAGGACGCGTGGGGATCATAGGGCTCTCGCGGATGGCATGATAAAGCTCTATGCCTCATACAAGGATGCGCTGGAGAAGCAGTCGATGGGTTTTCAAATGAGCGGTTGGGATGAAAAACTGCTTAAATACGGGGAACTATTTGAGGAAGAGATGATGGATCTTTCGGTAAATATTCCGCTTGAAGAGGCCCTGGATAATGGGTGGAAAATTTTAGCCGACTGCTTCGAAAAGGAAGAGACCGGACTTCGCTCGAATCTGATTGAGGAGTTCTGGCCGAGGGCTAGCCATGCTCAAGATTAGGCTAACCAAGAATGAGCTGAAAAAACAGAAAGACGCCTTGAAGATGTATAATCGATACCTTCCCACCCTAATCTTGAAGAAGCAGCAATTGCAGATAGAGATTCGGAAGGTTGAGGAGAGAAGGCATAGTCTGCAGGAAGAAAAAGACTCACTTGAGGAGGAGTTCTGGAGTTGGATAGCGGTTTTTGGTGAGGATGCTGGTTTAAGCGAGAGGATGATAGTGCTGGAGGAGTTTAGGCGCGGTAATGGGAATATCGCGGGTGTGAATATACCCCTCTTCGAAGGTGCGGGATTCGCGAAAATCGGATACGACTTATGGGTGACGCCGCTTTGGGTGGACAGGGCTATAGAGGAACTGCAGCGCGTGATGCTGTTGGATCTTGAGTTGCGGGTGCTGAAAGAGCAGCATTTCCTATTGTTTACCGAGCTGCGGACTGTGACCCAGAGGGTTAACCTCTTTGAAAAGGTGAAAATCCCCGAAACGAAGATGCACATCAAGAAGATAAGCATATATTTGGGCGACCAGCAAACAGCGTCGGTTGTGCGTGGAAAGATTGCCAAGCGCGGTTTGGAGCGGGTTGTCTAAGTGATAGCGCCGATGAAGAAGGTTTCGCTGGTAGTCCTGGATAAGGATACCAGGATTGCCCTGAAGAAATTGAGAAATGAGGGAGTCCTTCACCTTGAATCAGGGATCCATGGAGCCGGCGAGGATTTGGAATCTCTGCTAAGAATGCGGGCTAGGGTGGTTTTGGCCCTGACCAAACTCGATAGCAGTGTGAAATCCAAGCCAGTGGACGCATCGCGCGGCAAATCGAGAGAGTCGAGTTTGGCCTTGGTTGAGGAGATAATCTCAACCGAAGAGCGTATTAGAGGGCTCTATGAGAAGATTGGGAAGGTTACAAATCAGATTGATCTCCTTGAGCCCTTTGGCGATTTCGAGCCCAGTGACTTGAATTTTCTTGAGGCGGGCCGGATTGATCTGCGCCTCTTCAAAGGTGAATCAAGCCTTGCGAGAAACTTAGAGGATGCCGGCGCGATGATTTTTCAGCTTGGTAAGAGGGACAAGCAGCTAATCTTCGCGGCCGTTTTTTCTAATGGTGTTCCCGAATTGGCGATTGAGAGGGCAATCGCGCTTCCGGAGCGCGGTCTTAATGAATTGATCGCGATGAGAGACGGGATGATTGAGCGCCTGGAAATTCTAGAGGGCAAACTGCTTGACTTTTCCGGAATTAGGCCAGTCATCGAGCAGACGCTCTCCGGAATAGAGCAGGATATCGAGTTTGAGTCTCTTGCAACCGGAATGCCTGATGAGGGCGGATTGAGATGGCTTTGCGGGTTCATTCCGGTAAGCAGGCTGCAGAGCATCAGAGCTCTTGGTTCGGCGGAGGGCTGGGGGGTGCTGATTCAGGAGCCCAGCCCGGAGGATCAGCCCCCCGTTCTGATAGAAAACAGGCCGGGAATCAGGATAATTCAGCCGGTTTTCAGTTTTCTCGACATCCTTCCGGGTTACCGTGAATATGATATCAGCCTGTATTTTCTTGGTTATTTTTGCGTCTTTGTCGCTATGATTATTGGCGATGCGGGATATGGGATAATTCTTCTTCTTGCGGCTCTAACCTTAATCATAAGGAGTTTGAAGAATGGGCAGCGGGTGAAGGACAGCGTGAGACTGCTTACGGTGCTAAGTATAACTACAGTGCTATGGGGCGCTATTACAGGCAATTGGTTCGGATCGAGGTCGCTGGCCGAGCTGGGGTTTCTCCGCATGCTGACAATTCCCTCGCTCGCCGTATATCCGGATATCTTTCCCGAGCTTGAGACCGATCCGCAGCAAAGGATGATGCTGCTGTGTTTTTCACTGGGCCTTAGTCAGCTATGCCTGGCAAAAATCATAAGTTTTATCCGGGATTTTCCGAAGTTGAAATCGCTGGCTCAGCTTGGATGGGTAGCGGTTATAGGAGGGCTGTATTTCTTCGTTCTGTGGCTTGTATTGGAATTTCCCCTGCCGGGATTCGCGACGCATATGATAGTTGGGGGAATTTCTCTTGTTCTGCTCTTTGGGAAACAGAGCGAGGGAGTTAGTTTTTTCAGGGGCATACTAGGGGGGGCTAAAAGCGCCTTCATCACCTTTCAAGACGCCGTTAACGGTTTTACGGGAATAATCTCGTATATCAGGCTGTTTGCGGTTGGGTTGGCGTCGTTCTATACTGCGCTGAGTTTCAATAACCTTGCCTCTCCCCTGCTCAAAGATTTCATGCTGCCCATAGGCATTGTGATTATCATTGTTGGGCACTGTTTGAATTTAATTATGGCCTTCCTGTCCGTTGTGGTTCACGGCGTTCGCCTCAATGTGCTGGAATTCGCGGGGCAGTTGGGTATGGAGTGGTCTGGGACAAGATACAGCCCTTTTAGGATGCTGATTTCGAACGAAGACAAAGGAGTTTCTTTATGAATATTGGATTGATTGCCCCGGCTGCCGCCCTGGGTTTGGCGGCGATTGGCTCTGCGCTTGGCACCGGGGTTGCCGGTCAGGCATCTATGGGGGCCTGGAAAAAATGCTTCGCGGCGAATAGACCAGCTTCATTTATGCTCGCCCTTTTTTGCGGTGCCCCGCTCACGCAGACATTCTATGGTTTTCTGCTCATGCTTTTTATCCAACTATCCCAGAAAGAGCCGCTTCTCCTGCTTAGCGCGGGCGTTTTTGGCGGTTTGGCTATTGGATTTTCGGCGATGATGCAGGGCAGGGCCGCGGCTGGGGCCGCCGATGCCTTGGCCGACACCGGTAAGGGGTTCGCGAATTATATAACTGCGATTGGGATTATTGAATCCGTGGCCCTCTTCGTGATGATTTTTCTATTTCTGGTGCTCGTCATATTTTAGGAAGGCTCTTGCAAACCTTCAGCGGTGATAGCTGGCGGCTTTCTGATTCTTGGATTGCCCCCCACATAGAAGGCGGAATTCATGGCAGGGCCGCGAAAAATCGGAGGGCGCCCGCCGTGTTCCATCTACCGGGCATTAGGTCGGGTTTCCTTCTTTTGATTCTATTTTTTGCCGCGGTTTCGATTTTCGGAGCGGAATATCCGGCCTGGATACTCCTTGAGAAGGGCAGAAGCTCTCTCGCGCAGAAAAATCTGCCGGAGGCTCTAGACTACCTACTGGATGCTGTTGAGCTTCAACGGGAGTATCCTGAGGCGGAATTCTGGCTGGGCAGGGTTTACGAGGCCCAGGGTCAGATTATTCTGGCGGAAGAGCAGTATCGCAGGGCAATTGAACTTGCAATATATCTGCGAGTCCCACAGGATCTCACTCTGATTCAATACAGGCTTGCAAGGCTCCTACTGAATCAGGGACAGGAGCGAGCGCTTGAAGCCGAATCCATCCTGTACGGGATTGCCAACAGCGGGGGGGCTTCTTCTCGATCCGGCATATTGCTGGAGCACCAGTACATTGCCCGTTTAACAGAAGGCGGAATTGATGAGCTTGTGTTTCTCTACAGGGACGATTTGGGAGGCTCATTGGAGGCGAGGAAGCTCCTGGGCGAAATCGCGTGGAAGAGAGGAAACTATCGCTCAGCCCTGCTGCATTCGATGCGCGCCGCGCTATCGATACTGACAACGGCGGCAGAGCGCTATCGATCAATGCATTCGGATTGGCGTTTTGATATCGATGCGGCAAAGGATGTTCAAAATCCCGATAGGGATGTGAGATTTCCGGGGCGTTCCGATGGAGCCGGCAGATTGATTATGCTTGCATATGAGGAGGATGGGCCCCTGGTGGAATGGATGGAAGCGGCCGGCTTATGGCCTGTGCTCTATTTACTTTCCGTTTCCCTTTATGCGGAGGGCTTTGAGAATATCGCCGCATCAATCTGGGAATTGATGGTGGTGAGAGACAGCCCCGGTGGAACCCATAGCCCTCGAATTCAAGCCGGGCACTGGGGTGTTTTGGCAGGGGAACAGCTTAAAAGGCCCTTCATATCGGCTGACTCCCTATCGCCCTGAGAACGTAAAATGGACAAAATCGTGATAAGGGGCGCACGGGAGCATAACCTGCGGAATATAGATTTGGAACTCCCTCGGGATCGGCTTATCGTAATTACGGGGCTCTCGGGCTCGGGTAAATCATCGCTGGCTTTCGATACGATATTTGCCGAGGGACAGAGGCGCTATGTGGAATCGCTCTCCGCCTATGCGCGTCAGTTTCTTGGCAGGATGGATAAACCGGATATCGATTACCTCGAAGGCTTATCGCCCGCGATATCAATCGAGCAGAAAAGCACCAGCCGCAATCCGCGCTCGACAGTTGGCACCATCACCGAGATATATGATTACTTGCGCCTGCTGTTCGCCCGTATCGGCAATCCAATCTGTCCAAATGACGGCGCCCCGATACGGGAGCAGTCGGTCGATCAGATACTGGATACGGTGTTTTCCCTTCCTGAGGGCCAGAGGTTGATGATACTCGCCCCATTGGTGCGGGGTAAAAAGGGCGAGCACCGCAAATACCTTGACGATGCAAAAAGAGCGGGATTCGTACGCATCAGAATTGACGGCGAAATATTTTCACTGGATGATGAAATCAATCTCGACAAGAACCGTAAGCATGATATTTCGCTCGTTGTCGATCGCGTCATAGCGGGCCCCGAAAATCGGAAACGCCTGGCCGAATCGGTTGAAACCGCCCTGGAAATATCGGATGGCCAGGTGAATGTGCTGACAGGGAATACTGAATTCTTTTTTTCGGAGAAGAATTCTTGCTCCAAGTGCGGTTTTAGTCTACCCGAAATGCAGCCGAGGTTATTCAGCTTCAACAGCCCCTTTGGCGCCTGCTCCGCGTGTGACGGGCTGGGGGTTATGCTGGAATTTGACAGAAAGCTGATAATGCCCGACTCCTCGTTATCGTTCAATCAGAGGGGACTTCTGCCATATAATCCTGAGGCGGCCTGGTATCGAAGTTGGTTCGAGGCCCTTGCCAAGGCATACAAATTTAATCTGAGTACGCCTCTGAACGAGCTGGGCGATGAGGTGCTGAACGCCATATTCGATGGAACGGACGAGCCCATAGATATTACGTATGTCAGCAGAACCGGTACGGGGAAATTCGAGTATTCGTCTAGTTTCAAAGGGATAATTGCCGATCTTAATCGCCGCTACAGAGAAACCACATCGGCGGGGATGCGTGAGTGGCTAGAGGAATTTATGATGCGCAACCCTTGCCGGGAATGTGATGGGAAAAGGCTTAGCCGGGAGAGTTTGAGCGTCTTTGTTGGAGGAAGGGATATACACCAGATAACCACAATGCCGGTGCATCAGGCGAGAGAATTCTTTGACAAGTTGGAATTAAGCGATACGGAAAGCCACATAGCGAAACAAATACTAAAAGAAATTCAAGAGCGTCTGCGCTTTCTTCAGAGTGTGGGTTTGGACTACCTGAGTCTGGAACGTGAGGCCGCGACTCTTTCGGGAGGGGAGGCTCAGAGGATTCGTTTGGCAACACAGATTGGTTCTTCACTGGTGGGGGTGCTCTATATCTTGGATGAGCCCACGGTTGGCCTGCACCAAAGAGACAACCAAAAACTGATCGACACACTGATTCATCTGCGCAATCTTGGGAACACGCTGATAGTTGTGGAGCATGACGAACAGACAATCAAGACTGCAGACCATATCGTGGATATGGGGCCTGGAGCCGGCATTCATGGCGGCAGGGTAGTGGCCCAGGGCACTGTGGATAGGGTGATTGCCAATCCTGAGAGCCCCACGGGCCGTTTTTTAAGTGGATTGGATACAATTAGTCTGCCTAAAGCGAGGCGGGGGGGGAATGGGCAGTCGCTATGCATACTTGGAGCAAGAGAGCACAATTTGAAGAATATCAATGTCGAGCTGCCTCTTGGGAAGTTCATCACAATCACGGGTGTGTCGGGATCCGGTAAATCCACCCTATTGACGGATATCCTCTTTCCCGCGCTTTCAAACGCGGTGGGGCGAACCCGTCTGACAGCAGGCTGCTATGAGGATATCACCGGAGTGGAATTTGTGGACAAGGTGATTTGCATAAATCAGAGCCCTATTGGACGAACTCCCAGATCGAACCCGGCAACCTATGTGGGGCTCTTCACACCTGTGCGAGAGCTGTTTGCCGGTCTCCCGGAATCAAAGGCTAGAGGCTACAAATCCGGGCGATTTAGCTTCAATGTCAAGGGCGGCCGCTGTGAATCATGTGAGGGCGCCGGCACAAAGAAAATCGAGATGCACTTTCTCCCGGATGTATATGTGACCTGTGATGTTTGTAAGGGCAGGCGTTTCAACCGGGAAACGCTCGAAATTCGATACAAGGGTAAAAACATCCACGATGTGCTGGACATGAACGCGGAGGAAGCCTTGGATTTTTTTGCCGTGGCGCCCTCTATCGCAAATCGGCTCCGAACCCTAAATGCGGTTGGGCTTGGGTATATCAAGCTTGGGCAGTCTGCCCTTACCCTTTCGGGCGGTGAGGCACAGCGCGTGAAACTGTCGCTGGAGCTTTCGAAGCGCAGCACCGGAAAAACCTTCTATATCATTGATGAGCCAACCACCGGCCTTCACTTTGCCGATGTCAAAAAGCTGCTCGAAGTTCTTCAAACCCTGGTCGATAAGGGTAATACCATCTGTATGATAGAGCATAATCTTGATGTTATCAAGCAGGCGGATCATGTGATTGATCTTGGGCCCGAGGGAGGCGATCGGGGGGGTGAGCTTGTCGTTTTTGGCACACCGGAATTTGTTGCTCAGTCAAAGCGCTCGTATACTGGCTGTTACCTAAGGGAAGTCATGAAACGGCAGTGAGATCCAGCCAAGAGTTCCGGAGGGAATGCTTCCACCGAGCGATTTACCATAAGTCAGTCTGTTTCTTCTGCCTCTTCCTGTTTTCTCCCCTTGTGTTCCTCCACACCCAGGATAGCCCTCTTGCCCATGAAGATGCCGGGGGCTCTCAGGAATTAAACCGCAGTTTGGCCATCGACATTCAAAACGCCGAGCACGATGAGCTCTTAGCCTGGTGCCGCGTTCTCGATTTATCCGAGGATGGTGATGACGAGGCTCTCCGAGAGAGACTTCGGGACTATTATGACATTGATGCTGAGGCAGATGGGACAGGCGGCATTGTCGGCACGAAAATTGTTGTTGAATCCGCGCATAAGGGCGAATACTTCGAGGCGGAAGTTGATAATTCGGATGCGGAGGCTGTGGTTCGACTCTCCGGCAGAGTAGTTATCACGGCTGAGACGGCAAACAGAAAGCACAGGGTTGAGGCGGATCAAGCCATATTCAACCAGACCCAGAACACTATTTCGGTTATGGGCAACATTGTGTATATGGTTGTCATAGATGGGAAGGAGGAGAGGTATTCCGGCGACAAAATTGTATTCAAGATTTCCGATTGGACAGGAGTAATCTTTCGGGGCGCGGTGGAAAGAACTCAGGAAGTGGAAGATGAGACGATGGATTTCTCGTTTAGGGGAGAATCAATTAGGCAGCCCAGGGAAGGAATTTTGATATTCAATGAGGGAAACATAACCAGCGATCCGAATTCCTACTATAGACTTAAGGCAAAAAAGGTATGGATAACCGGGCCGTCTGAATGGGGCCTGCTTAGCGCCACACTGTATGTGGGCCATGTCCCTGTTTTCTTCTTCCCCTTTTATTGGAAATCCGGCAATGACTTATTCTTCAATCCCGCAATCGGGAAGCAAAACAGGGTTGGCTACTACATACAGACAAGCACCTATCTTATAGGCAGAAAGAAGCCGAAGGACGAATTCACGATTATGGGATTTGGGAGTTCTGATGATTCGAATAATGAGTTAGTACGAGAAGGGCTGTTCTTAATCCGTAAGGCAGGCAGCGGAAAAACCAAGAACACACTGAAATATATGCTCGATATTTACACATCCCTTGGCGCGATGACTGGTTTTCTCGGTGAATTCATGACTGAGAAATCTTCGATCAATTTCTATGCCACGATAGCGGTGAGCCGCAGTATTACTCCGGACGGCAGAGTTTATTTTCGGGACGGCAGAAAGGCGAAGGCGTATTGGAATAGCAGTCAAATTGGCGATGCGATGATCCCTTTTCGCTGGGGAAGTAAGATTGACTACAAAATAGACGATTGGTTTCTGACCTTGAATTGGTATTCGGACCCCTTCTACCTCCAAGACTTTGACAACAGGAAGGAGGATTTTGATTGGTTAAGTTATCTGCTCGGTGAAGAGGGTGCGGATGCCGAGGAAACGGATTTGGTGACGGACTTGAAATGGGAAATTGGAGGCTCCGAAAGAATCAGCCCCACGACCGGAAAACCCTGGCTGGGGAATTTTGCCATGGATAGCCTCAGGGCATCGCTAACTTGGAGAAATAAGACGAACCGGGAGCTCAGCAAATCCAATAGTCCGGACAGGAACTACGATCCTCTTAGAATCTTCTATTACCCCCACATATTGGTGCTGCCGGATTTAAGGCTTTCATTTAGCGGCAAATCTCCTCTTTGGTCGCTTGATAGGTCTAATCGGACAGAAGCGCCCGCGAAGGCGGCGGATACGCCGCCCGAGAAAAAATCGGAAAAGCCGGAGACGATTTCGGCGCCCTTTCGCGGTTCCCTCGATAGTGCTTATTCAAGTGAATTACTAAACGCGTCAATCAATTACGACATTCGCTCCCAGCTACATATCGAACACGAGTCCGATAGCTCCGAGTGGTCCTCTCCCTCGGATATTGATTTCGATTTCAGGCCAGCCAAGATAAGCACTTCCCCGCGGGGAAGCCTAAACTATAGGATTGATTTCCGGAACGGCCTAACCGGTCTGGATGGGACAACCAGCCTCTCGGGGCTCTATCAAACCCATATGGATATGTTTGGGAAGAAGTCTCATGTCAGTGATGGAACTCGCCTGGCCGATCATCAGAATACAAAATTCCTGTGGGATAATCGGACTGCCCTATACTTCAAACCTTTCCGGAGTGGCTCGACCTTCTCAGATTCTTCCCTCAATTATGCTTTTGACGCAACTCTCTACACCTATGGTTTTGCCAGGGGCGCAACTGCAGCCAATCCAAGATATTCTGGTTTTTGGCTGTCGGAGAAAGACGACTTCCGCAGGAATCTGGTATCCGCGGCGATAATCTGGAAACTGGGCGCCTTCAAGGTTTCATTTGTGAATACGGCAGATATTCCACCCCTCGACCAGCGCTATTCAATGAGCTCGGCTGTGGGCTTCGACTATGAGGGGTGGAAGTTGGATGTCAGTCAGCAAACCCTGCATGAATCAAACCGGTGGGATCCCCAGCCGCTGATTATGAAGGCGTCCTGGAAGGGATGGAAGGACGAGGTTGAGGTTTCCCAAGCCGCAAGATATGACATTGATCATAAGCGTATTGAAAATACGGAAACCATTTTCAGATTTTGGGGCTTTGAAACCAGTTTCGTGGCGAATTATGGGATTAACTACACTTGGAATCGGAAAGACTTCATGTGGGAGGAGGGCTCCATGGGGTTTGCGCCCCGACATTTGAAATTCCTGTTTCATAGGGATTTCAACCCAGAGCCATTCTGGAAAAATCGAATGCGTTTGCGCACTGTGGTGGATGTTTCCTGGAATATCAACCTGAATCAACCAACGGACAATGTTCTGAAATTCAAGTGGACTCAGGAATTCCATACCTATAAATTTATTGATGTCAAATTGACCTTTACCGCATCTAACAAGAGTATGTACGCCTACTTCCCATGGTGGCGCAGGAAATTTAATATCTTGGAGAAGCGCAACTTTTTTGAAGACCTGGCTAAATCCCTCAATATATTTAAAGCCAGGGACAGATATGAGTCGAATTTCAATATGGAGCGCCTTGATTTAACCCTTGTCCACCATCTTGGGAATTGGGATTTGACGGTTCGGTATGGAGGATGGCCCAAATATAATCCGGCGAGGGGCAGTTACAGCTGGAAATCAGACTTCAATCTCTTTGTCAAATGGAATCCCCTGCCTATGTTCAATCAGAGAACTATTCATAAGGATGATAAGTGGAGTGTTGATTCCTTCGAATATTGAGCTTGACTTCGAGCAGTTGGCGGTGTTACGCTGGGGGGCAGTCGTTATGCTGATGGCAGTCGCATAAAAGAGGAGCTATTGAGCGACAGTATTACCGTGGTAATCGATAACCCACATTTACTCGGAACCGTTTGCGGACCAAACGACGATAACATTGTTGAGATAAGCACACTGCTGTCCACACCCGTTCGGACCAGGGGCAACAAGATAGTTCTGGAATCCGATGACGATGAGGCGAGGTTCCTGTTCAGAAGCCTGTTAGACCAGCTTGCTGAAATAGCGAAAAATGAGGAGGTTGTAACCAGCGCGCGGGTGCGGGCGATTTTTTCCGCCTTGGAATCGGGTCAGGACAGGCATATTCAGGTATTCAGGGAAAACACTGTAGTTATTCCGGGGTCGGGCAGACGGATTTACCCCAGGAGCCAGGCTCAGGCGGCCTATATCCGTCAGATGTCCACCCACGATCTGATTTTCAGCGTTGGGCCGGCGGGCACCGGCAAAACCTACCTTGCGATTGCCCAGGCTTTGGCGGAAATTTTTTTGAAGAAAAAGCGCAAAATTATTCTAACCCGGCCTGTGGTGGAGACTGGAGAAAGTCTAGGCTTTCTCCCGGGGGATCTAACTCAGAAACTCGCTCCCTACCTTAGGCCCCTGTACGATGCCATTGAAGACCTGTTGGAATCGGATCAGCTGGAGCGAATCAGAAATTCCAACCAACTTGAGGTTGCGCCGCTGGCGTATATGCGGGGCCGAAGCCTGAAAAACTGCTATATCGTGCTCGATGAGGCTCAGAATACAACTCTTGAGCAGATGAAGATGTTTCTTACCAGACTTGGCGAGGGATCCCGGGCCGTCGTTACCGGGGATATGACTCAGGTGGATCTGCCCTCCGGGCGCAAATCGGGGCTCTGCGAGGCGGTTCAAGTTTTGGGCAGCGTAAACGAAGTTGCGATTACTGAGTTCACCTCGTCGGATGTTGTAAGACACCCTTTGGTAAAGAAGATAATAGATGCCTACGAAAACAGCAATTAACTCCTGGATAAAAAGGCGGCTTATAAGAATGCCTGTCGAAAAGGGTGTCTGGATACTGGTTATGGTGGGATGGTTTTTGGCGTCGCTGATTCTGGTAGGGGTGGAGCAAACTCGCTTCCTGTTATCGCGCGAGAAGGCGCTCAAATACAAGGAGGGAGACCTTGTTACAGACGATTTTTACTTGGATCGCGATTTCGGTTTCATCGACGTGGAGGCGACGGAGAAGGTTATCAATTTAAACCGCAGTCTTGTACCGCCTATCTACTTTGTTCACCATGAGATAACTGATTCAGTTTTGGAAAGATACAAGGAGTTTGCTTCGCTGCTGGAATTGTCGATTTCCGGCCGCTCCTCCACGGAGGACGGAGCGGCTCTGAGGGAGAAATTCCCAGGCGCAGCGAATGTGGTTGAAAGCGAAGCCTATCGGAGCGGGGCCGAGCTGACAGCCTTACTGGAAACTGCCGAAGATGCCCTGCGGTCGGTTCAAATCGAAGGGATTTTTAGAATCGACAGGTATGTCTCAGCGTCGGGAGTTGTGGAGGTGGTGTACAACGAGGCCCTGCCCGAAAGAAGGATGACGCTGTCTCAAGATGCGTTGACGGTCCCCGAGAGCCTTTCGGAGAAAATAAGGGCTATTGAAGCATTGGAATCAATGGCTCCCAACGATATCGAATTCGTGGTGGCCTTGGTAAGTTACTTTGCTGAATCAAACGGATATCTCAATATTGAGCTAACCGAAGAGAGTAGGGATGATGCCGAAAGGGCAACCGAACCAATTCGGATTTCGTATCCGAAGGGGACAAAGCTTCTAGAGGCTGGGACGGTTGTATCAGGGCATCAATACCGTGCCCTGGAGGCCCTGAGCGGTCAGCGGAGTTATCATGATTTCATTGATCCCCTGCTGTATATCGCGTTTATATTCGCGCTGGGTTTGATCATTGCCCTGACTTTCAATATCTCACTGGGAAATACTAAGTCCCGTTGGCTGTACATAATTCTCAGCGGGATATATCTTCTGCTTGCCTCGGTCCTAACTGCCTTGATTGAGTTTCAGAGTGAAATTTCGAATATTATGCCAACTGCTCTGTTCACGCTTCTCCTGGCCCAGTTGCTTCAGGATAAACGTGTTGCCATCCTCAGCTCACTTCTTATGGGTCTTTTGTTTTTTTTCCTGACATCCAATAGCAGCTATGACTTCCTGATAACCATGTTTGCGGGTATCGCCGGCGCCCTGGCTGTCGGCAAAAGAGAAACCAGGATGGGCCTGTTAAAAGCGGGCCCCAGACTAGCTATAATCATGACGATCACCGTGTTTTTGGCTGGCCTCCTATTTGGGAAACCCATGGAGCTTATACTTATCTCCTCGGCTTACTCAGCCTCCAATGGGCTGCTTACCGGAATTCTCAGCCTGGCCTTCCTGCCGCTGCTGGAGCATGTTCTGAATACCGCTACCACATTTCGTCTTATGGAGCTCTCCGATCAGAATGTCCCTATTTTGAGGCGAATGAGGATAAGAGCGCCGGGCACCTATATTCATTCACAAAATGTTGCCCATCTGGCCGAAGCGGCCTGTGACGCGATTGGCGCCAATGGGCTGTTGGCAAGAGTGGGAGCCTATTATCACGATATCGGCAAAATCGATCAGCCGGAATTTTTTGTCGAAAACCAGACAGGTGAAAATCGTCATGACGATTTGAAGGCCGCCTTGTCTGTGGCAGTGATAAAATCTCACGTCAAAATCGGTATGGAAAAGGGAAGAGAATTGCGCCTGCCTGATGAGGTTCTGGCAGTTATCGAGCAGCATCATGGGACCAGCGTGATCCAGTATTTCTACGACAGAGCCTTACATGCGGAGGGAAACGCCGAGGCCAGCCCGGATGATTTTTCTTATGGTGGGCCCAAGCCGGCCAGTCGTGAAGCCGCTGTCGTGATGCTGGCAGACAATGCCGAAGCTGCGACGCGCGCATCAAAACGGCTAACTCTGGCAAAGCTTGAGAAACATGTATGGGACCTCATCATGGAGCGCTTTCGTAATGGCGAACTCAGCGAGTGCGAGCTAACTCTGCGGGAGCTTGAGACAATAAAGAGCACCTTTGTGAGCGTGTTGACAGGGCATTTTCATACGCGAATCGAATACCCAAAGGCTAGCGGAATTTAACGTTGAACCATATTGATATAATTCTGAACACGAATGCCGGATCCTTGGATCTTGCTCGCCTGGAATCCTTTGTCAGGGAAAATCTACTCCGAATTGGCGCTGCCGATTGGCGACTCGGGCTCGTTATCACCGACAATACCGAAATCAGAGAGTATAACAGGCGGTGGCGAAACCTGGATGAGCCAACCGATGTGCTAAGCTTTGTTCAAACCGAAGGCGAGCAGGTGCCCGCTGTCCCGGGTATGCCAAAGGAGCGCGGGGACATAGTGATTTCCCTTGAAGAAATTGCGGGCAGCGCCAGAGAGTTGGGCAATAGCTTCGACGATGAGCTGCGCCGGGTCATTATCCATGGCCTATTGCACCTTGATGGGCAGGACCATTTGGAAAATGACTATGGTGTTGGAATGTTGAAGCAGCAGGAGGAACTTTTGGCCGAAACCAATGGTATTGCGATAGGCACCGATGATTTCTATTCTTAGAAGGCTCTTCCAATCAGGGAAGGGTAAAAAGCGGAGTGTTCTTATTGAAACAGAAGGGCTCAAGAGTCTGGATGAGGAAGGTAAGGATATGGTTCGGGGAATTGTTGAATTATCCGACACTACGGTTAAGGAGGTAATGATTCCACGGATTGATACGGTTTTTATAGCGGAAGACGCCGACATAGAGGAATCGTTGGCGAAACTCATCGAATCGGGTCACTCAAGATTTCCAGTATATCATGGCACTATAGACAGGGTTGTCGGAATTATTTACGTAAAAGACTTACTCCCATTTTTTGTAAGGGGGGAAGGCATAGCTATTCCCGGCATTCTTCGCCCCGTCTACTTTGTCCCCGAGAGCATGAAACTTGATTCACTGCTGAAGGAGATGAAGCAGAGAAGGGTTCATATTGCTGTTGCGGTGGATGAATACGGGGGTGTTTCGGGGATAATATCTATGGAGGATATACTTGAGGAAATAGTAGGGGATATTCAGGATGAATTTGACAACGAAAGTGAGGCAATAACCCGCGTTGGCGAAAACGAATGGATTTGCGATGCAAGGATGAATTTGGAGAGCGTAAACGAAGAAATCGGCGGCGAAATCCCAACGGATGATTTTGATACGCTTGGCGGGTTTGTCTTTGATTTATTCGGAAAGATACCGAATAAGCAAGAAAAAACCGCCTGGAAAAATTTTTCCTTTGTAATTCAATCCGTCGAGGGCCATAAGATAAGATTTGTCAAGGTTTTTAAGGAGCCGGAATCCTGATGAGCCGGGGGTTGGCGCTCAAGGCCGCGGTTTTCGCGCTGTTTTTCATCCCAGGCATCCTCTGTTCAGAGGCCCCAAAGGACGCGAGAAGCCTGTACTCCGAAGGCATGGAAGCGCTGTCCCTAGATAATCCCTACAGCGCCATCGACTCGTTTCGCAATGCCCTGAGAATAAATCCGGCCTATGTGGAGGCGAGACTTGGAATGGCCGAAGCTTTGTTTCAACTCTCCGAATATGAGGAAGCGGCAGAGGAGATTGAAAGGGCTCGCCCCTTTGCGGGCAGCCGACGGAGCCTGCGCCTGCTTGATGCGCGAATTCAAACCGCATTGGGTGACTTCGATATGGCGCTTAGCATCTACAGTGAACTGATTGCGATTCGGCCGCATGATATGCAGGCCAACAGCGGCTTAGCGGAGTTGTACGCCATTACGGGGCAGTATGAGCTTGCGGAGAGCGCGTTCCATAGAAGCCTGCGGTATTCGCCTGGGGATCGGCGGGCAATGCTGCAGTTGGTTCTGCTGTACGACAAATCACGGGATAAGACGAAATCGGATAGAATTATCCGGCAGGCGCTGAACCTCTTCCCCGATAGCCTGACAGTTAGAACCGTGGCGGTTGAGCACTTTGCCCTCTATGAGGAATGGGAATTAGCTGCCTTCCATTTAGAGAGGGCAAAATCCATCATCGGGAGCAGAGATGGGAGCAGAGATAAGGAACCTCACTCACTCCTGGCCCTTATTGAGGCTGAGATTGCCCTGCGCAATGGCGATCCCGCGTCAGCCCTTGAGGCTTTGGGGAAGATGCCGGGATTCGATGAGCCTAAGGTTCTTTATCTGCTTGCCCGCGCCTATCGTGATTTGTCAATGGAAAGTGAGGCCCAGGGCGCTTTGAGCCGTCTGCTCAGGATGCGAAGTGATGATGAAATCGCGAGAATGTTCAAGGAGGACTATCTTATTTCCAATGCGGGCGGGTTTGAAGAACAGCGCACCGAGTCGGCATCCTGGCATCTGGAAAGGGGTAGGGCCTACGAGGAAGAATTCCTTTACAAGCGCGCGTATTACGAGTATCGGCGCGCCCGTTTGATAGACAAGTATAGCCCGGATGCCTGGATAGCCTACGTGAACGTGCTTGGAAAGATGGGATATATGGAGCACTATGGCGATAGCCTGAGCGCGGCGCTGGTAGATATTCCCCCATCCAGCCCCGAGTATCCGGTGTTGAAGGACAGATTGGACTCGTACAGGCATTCGGAGAAGAATAGCCTGGCTGCCAAGTGGGGAATCAATGATCCGTGGCTGCTCTCCCCGGCTGAATGGGCAGTGGCGGTGTATGTGATGTCCAGCGGTAATTCCCTCCCCATCCACAGTGATTCCCAAGCTACGCTTGGCCTGTATTTCGCCGACCTTCTTGATCTCTATCCGGATATCGAGATTCCGATTGATGCCAGCGGCAGAAATCCAGTTCTGAAGATGGCGAAGAATTTTAGTCAGGCCTTCAGGGAATCGCGTGATTCAAATCTCGATTACTTTGTGATTCTCCATTGTTTTGAGACCGAACGAACCTTCAGCGCCAGCGCGGATCTGTATATCGCCCGAACCGGCGAGCTTTATGGCCAGTTCAATGAGCTTCGAACAGGGCAGAATAGGGTGGGAGATGCCCTTTATCAGCTCTCCACCGCTCTAAGCGCCAGAATTCCGAGACTGATGAGAATCGAAAAAATGAATGGGGAATATGTGCTGCTGAACAAAGGCTCCTGGCATGATATTGCTGCTCAAGAGTCGTGGATAGTCTTGCGCGGCGGCGCGGGACAGCCAGGTGCGGGGGAAGGGGGTATCTCCTATAAGAGGGATGATTTTCTGGGTACGGTGGAAATCAGCGAAGTCTCGGAGCCGCTCAGCGAGGGTGTTTTTGAACGCGAAGGAGATTTCGACTTCATCAGCCTGGGGGATGAGCTCTTTCAGCTGCCCGCGCCCGAAGCGGAAGAGGAGGATTTTTTCGCGCCGGATCCGGCCTTCCGCGCCCAATTGCTTGCCATACCCTAGTTTCCGCAAAGCCCCCATAGGCCAGCCGCATGGGGTTTTCCCCTTCTTTCTGGAGCTGCATCTGACGGCAGCAGCAACGCCGAAACCGGAGGATGGGAAAATTACTGCCCAAAGTTGTCAAAATACCCGGGAGAATCGTATAGAATAGTTCCCACGAGGTGGAATAAGATAGATCGCGAAGACTATAAGGGTGCTTAAGGTGCAGCTTCGCCGATGTCGCGTGAGGAGATTATGCCAATTAGAACAGTTAGAGATATGAACCCGAAGGGGAAGCGGATTTTGGTTCGAGTGGATTTCAACGTCCCTCTGGAGGATGGAAGGATAACTGATGATACTCGTATGATTAGCGCCCTGCCAACCTTGAAATACCTTCTGGACAGGGGGGCCTCTCTTATTGTGATGAGCCATCTCGGCAGGCCCAAGGGCCAGGCAAAACCGGAGCTTAGCCTCTCACTGCTGAAGGATCACCTGGCGGAAATCACCGGAACAGAGGTGATCATGGCCCCTGATGTGGTTGGAGAAGAAGTTATGGCCCTCGCTAAGGAGTTGAGAGCAGGTGAGATACTGCTTCTGGAGAATACCAGGTTTTACCGCGAAGAGACCGATAACAGCGCGGAATTTTGTTCCGAATTGGCGAAACTGGGTGATATATACGTAAATGATGCTTTTGGAGCCGCCCACCGCGCCCATGCATCCACGGAAGGAATTGCGAAACTGCTGCCTTCGGCGGCTGGTTTGCTGATGGAAAAGGAGTGCAAATTTCTTGATAAGATTCTTGATAATCCACCATCTCCCTTTGTGGCAGTTATAGGCGGCGCCAAGGTATCATCCAAGATTGCCGTTCTTGAATCACTCTTGGCGGATGTTTTCATTATTGCCGGGGGTATGGCCTACACCTTTCTAAGAGCGCAAGGCTGCCAAGTCGGGAATTCACTCGTGGAAACTGAATGCCTCGGTGCCGCCAAATCATTCCTGGCAAGCGCCGGGGAGAGAGGTGTGGAAGTGCTTCTTCCTCTCGATCACGTGGTGGCTAGTGAGTTTAGCGCTCATGCAAAACCTGAGCGAGTTGATGATGTGAATGTTCCGGAGGGAAAAATTGCAATGGATATAGGCCCCAAGACAGTTTCGGCGATTGATAAACTGATTGCCGGCGCCAAAACGGTTGTTTGGAATGGCCCCATGGGTGTTTTCGAATTCGAGGCCTTTGCCAGAGGAACTTTGGAAGTGGCCAAAATGCTTGCTAAATGCGGCGGCACTACGGTTGTGGGCGGCGGAGATTCAGTTGCCGCCGTTAACAAATTTAACTTGGCGGGCAGCATCGACCATGTTTCAACCGGCGGGGGGGCCTCGCTGGAATATCTTGAGGGCAGGGCGCTGCCCGGAGTTTCAGTGCTCAAGGAGTAGTTGTGTCACGGGGATGCCTGATATGCGGAAATTGGAAAATGAATTTGACGCCGGTTGAAGCCTCGAAATTGGCTGGATTGATCAAGGAGATGCGCTGGGAGGCGGGCATACAGGTGATGGTGGCGCCGTCCTTCGTATGCCTGCCTTCTGTCGCAGAGACATTGAAAGGCTCCGATATCATGCTGGCTGCCCAGAATATGGCCTCCGTTGAGTCGGGAGCGCACACAGGCGAAACCTCAGTTCTTATGCTAAAGGCGCTTGGGGTGCAGTATGTGATTCTTGGTCACAGCGAGCGGCGTCATATATATGGCGAGACGGACTTATTGATCAATAAAAAAGTAAAACTTGCAATCAAACACGGCTTAGGTGTTATACTCTGTGTGGGAGAGACATTGGAGGAACGGGAAGCTGGCAAGGTGGAGAGCGTTTGTTTCAGACAGATAGAGGCCGGGCTGTCAAGCATCGGAGGCAGTATGATGCCGAATGTGGTAATCGCCTATGAGCCGGTTTGGGCCATTGGCACCGGAAAGACGGCGACTCCGGGAGATGCGGAGGCCGTGCATAGGGCTTGTCGAGGCAGATTGGCCGAGTTATATTCCACGTCCGCTGCGAATTCCGTCATAATTCAATATGGAGGCTCGGTAAAGCCGGAAAACGCGGCCGAGTTAATGGCGCAAAGGGATGTTGATGGCGCCCTGGTGGGAGGGGCCTCCCTGGATGCTGATTCCTTCGGGAGAATTTTGGGGTGCGTAAGTTAATTGGGGGATAGATTTTGAGTATTATAGGAGCTCTTTTTCTCGTTGTTTTTGCCATCACAGCGGTTCTGATAATAACTCTGATTTTGCTGCAGGATGAGCAGGGCGAGGGTTTTGGAGGACTTTTTGGGGGAGGTGGAGCCACCCCCTTCGGCGCTGTCGGAGGAAGCGTATTGGTTAAGGCCACATCGGTTCTTGGCGTGCTGTTTATGCTCTCGTCACTTGGGGTTGCGATTGCCTATAAATCCAGGAACACGGATGATGTAATTGGCGAATCCCGCGCCGCAAGCGAAACTGAGCAGAACTGGTTCCTGGAAGAACCGCAGCCAGAGGGACCATAGCTCTTATAAGGAGAAATCACCTGAGAGTTGCAGTTGTTCATCTTAATCCGAATGATTTGGAAGGATTCGACAATGTTGTTAGGGGTTTGGCAAAGGGAATCGAAAGGCAGGGGCATGAGGTTTCGCTTGTGGATGCCCGGACAGAGGCGCTGCTAACCACCTTCTCGTACATTGCCGTCGGCACGGTGGCCGTTTCAGCCTTCTCGAAAACCGTCCCCGAGCCGCTGAGTGTTTTCCTGAGATCTGCCGGCCGGTTGACTGGCAAGCGATGCTACGCTTTTGTTGGGAGAAATGGCTTGCGGAAAAGAAAACTGCTTGCTTCATTGATGAAGGCAATGGAAAGAGAGGGGATGTATCTTAAAACATCCGATATACTTGGCACCGCTCTTGAAGCCGAGGCGATAGGGTCCAGGTTGCGAATTGAGAGGTCGAGTATCTAGCGTGAAGTTTGTACTTAGGCGGGGTATTTGAGTGTCACCCCTGGGTAAAGAGGATAGTATGAGGAAGAATTTCTTAGCCGGCGTGCTGGCGTTTTTCGTGGTTTTTACCGCGGCGGCGCAGAATATGGCCGTTGCTACGGTGAAATTGGAAAAAACCGAGCCCATTTCGGGGCATCAGCTTGATGAAATGATTCAGGCCATAGAGCAATTGGAGGGCCGCCATCTGACAATGGCGGAGAAAAAAGCCGTTTTAAACCAGCTTATAGACCAGGTTATCGTGCTGCAGGCGGCTGAGTCCGATAAGAAGGTGAGTGTGAGTGATACGGAGGTTGAAGAGGCCGGAATAATGCTCCTATTGCAGCAGCTCTCGGTGGCGGGCGTTCTGCCTCCGGGCGCGGTTCTTACGGACAAGGAGCAATATCGACAGATTGTGGAAGAGCAGGGTATCAGCGTTGAGGAGTATGAGGAAAGCGTGCGCAAGCAATTGCTCGCTGAAAAGTATATAACCCTGAATAACGAGGAGGCCCTTAGCTCAATATCCGACGCAACCGAGGAAGAGCTAAGCAGTGAGTATCTGCGGAGGGTGCAGGAGTTTGTCATAGAGGACTCCGTTTGGTTCAACCACATTTTTTTTGATACGAGCGATAGCGGCCCCGAAGAGTCCAAGGCAAAGAACGAGAAGGCAAAGAAAGTCTATAATCGTCTGATTAACACATCCGCGACCTTCGAGGAGCTTGTCATCTCTGAATCTGAAGACGAAGTTTCCAAGGTTAGAGGAGGGGTGATAGGGCCGGTTATGGTAGGGGATGAGGTTGCGAATCAGTTTTATGGCTCCGAGTTCATTGCCAGTATTTTTTCCATGGAAGTAGGTGAGACCAGCAGGGTCTTGAAATCCAATGTTGGCTATCACATTGTGCAGATAACAGAGAAAAAACCGGCACAGCTCTTGCCCGAAGATGATGCGGGCGTGCGTTCTTACCTGGAGGGAGTTATTTATGCCGCCCGTTACCAGGAGGTGTTCGGCAGGGTTACCCAGGCCACCATTGCGGAGCTCAGAGGACGCGCCACAATAAACTATTTTGGAGATTATAAGTAGGCGTTCAAAATGGGAGCGCGGCGGCAGGCCAGGATTTATGCATTCCAATCCCTTTACGCCTGGGAAGAGTCAAGGCCTCCGATTGATGAGTTGTTGAATTTTGACTGGCTCGGGGCTGAACCTGGAGAGACCGCGCGGACATTTGCTTCCCTTCTGGTTATAGGGACAATTGACAACATCGAAAAAATTGATGAGCAGATTAAAGAACATTTGACAAAATGGAAATTTGACCGACTTGCTAGGGTAGACTTAGCCAACTTGAGAACGAGTGTGTATGCGCTGATTTTTCAGCAGGACATCCCGTCTTCGGTTACCATCAATGAGGCCGTGGAGATAGCTAAGGAGTTTGGGTCTGACGAGTCATATCGCTTCGTAAACGGTGTCCTTGACGGCATTAGCAAGGCGTCTCTTTTTTAGTGTCTATGACTAAGGGGAGTGGTAAGCGCCTGCATTTGCTGCTGATAATCCTATTGATTTCGGCGGCTCTCGCCATCCTAACCGCACTCTTCTTTCTTCGAAGTCCGGATGGAGATAACTTCGACGAATTGATTTCATCAGCGGAATTAGCGCTTCAAAATGATTCGAATTTTGAATTTAGCCGGGAGTTGCTAAGGGCCTCCAGGAGGGCTGTCAGCTCCGCGGATTGGATGAAGCTCCTCTCGCTCGCCGCGGAGTCAATACCGGCGGATGCTCGTCCGCCTGATTATCGTCTGTTTACCGTACTTGCGGGACGGGCGGCATCGACACTAATCGGCAATGAGGACTTTCTGGCCTACTGGGTTTGGGGTTTGCTCCGCGGCGGCAATCTGTCTAAGGCGTCAAGGTATGCTCAATCGCTTTCCGGCGGCAAATGGTCTTCCGTGGCAGCCGAAATTCGGCTTAAAACCCTGCCTAGACACACTGACGACCGGGTAAAACGCTTCATAAGCGGAGACTATGACAGCTCCGATCCTGAACTTTTTGCCAGAGTCGCCCTGCTCACCGAGTCTGCCGAGCTAAGCTATGATGCGGCGCTGCTGTACATGCTGGGAGGCAATCCCGAAAAAGCATATGATATGGCGCTTATTCTGATGGCTGAGGGCTCGGACGTCCGCCGATGGTCGGATAGGAGTTTGCCTATCCGCAAGAACGTATACACGGCTTTGGCAGAGATTGCCTTGGATGCCGGATACAGGGATAGTGCGATTAGTTGGCTGTCTTTGCGCCTCGAAGACTCCCGCCGTCGGAGAATTGTTTCCTGGCGAAATCTTGAATTGCTTGGGGATCTCTATTGGGAAATCTATAGCGCGCAGGCAAAAACCGAATACCGAGATCTGGCTCGGGAGGCATGGAACGAGGCTCTAAGGCTCGTTAGCTCCGATAACGGAAACTTAGAAGATGATTCATGGCGTCTTTGGATAAACCTATCCACCCTTGAGGAAATGGCTGGGAATGTAAGACGATCAAAGGAAATTTTGGATGAGGCTCTAAGCCGCTTTCCGGATCGAAGCGAGGTTAAGGCCGCCTGGGCGCGTCAGCATTTCAATTCGGAGCCGGCCCTGGCTCGGCGGCTGATCAGGCAGTCAGCCGGAACCGGTGAGGACCCTATACTTGGAATTACAGCGATCGCCATTGATCCCGAGATAGTCAGCTCCCGCTTATACGCGGCTCGGCTTTGGGAGCTCTTTGGGATGGTTACGTCGGGAGAGCATACGGTGCATGAAACAGACGCTAGAGTAGTTGCGGCATTTTTACTGGAATTCATGGGTTTGAGGAGGAATTACTCCTCCATAGACATTGCGGTTGAACGATATCTGAAGGCTCGTCCTCATGAAACTTGGATTCTGGCATGGCGTTTTGCGGCGGACGCGGCGAGAAAGGCTGAGTTAATCAATTTAATTGCCCCAAAGCAGGAAGAGCCAAACCCCTATGAGATTTTCAGAGGGGCGGCCCAGTCGCAGAATAGTTGGCGGCTGCTCCATGATTCTGCGCTGTTTGCAATCCTCGCTTCAGCCGAATTGGATGAGAAGGCGAGGATGTATCCCGATGCCGCGGGCAGTGAATTCCCCAAGCTGTTTGAGGCCGCGGCATTGGATATTCTTGAACGGGATATTGATGCCGGGCGTATTGCCGCCAAAACTCTGGTGAATCGTATTGAGCTTGTTAAGAAAAACCGGGATGATCTGGTAAAAAGTCAAAGAGGCCTACACGCCTACGGGAGAAAGGGAATTAACATGCAGGCTCATGCGGGCGCCGCGCTAAGGCAGAAAGCTGACACGCTCGCTCAAAATGCGCTTGAAGATTTGATTCTCGCCGAAAAAACCGCCCAGGATCTGTCAGATGTGGATAGATCGGCATTACTCTATTTGCGCGCGGTTGCTCTGGAACGAATCGGGGAGAATATCGAATCTCGGGATATGGCTGAAGAGGCCATTGCGCTGGACCCTGACAACATCCGGGCCAGAGATTTTTTGGCAAGGCCTTATGATCATGATTAAAAGCAAAGCGCAGCAGGATGGCATTCGCCGTTCGGCAAATCTCCTTATAGAGGTTTTTGCCCGGGTAGGAAATAGGATATCAAGCGGCATAAGCACTCTGGATATTGATAGGCTAGTTGCGGACACCATCAGGGGCGGCGGTGGTATTCCGGCCTTCTTGGGCTACGGCGGTTTTCCCTCGTCTGCCTGCACCTCCGTAAACAATCAGGTGATTCATGGGATACCGAATAACAAACCCCTGCATGATGGAGATATTGTGGGCTGCGATATTGGAGTAGTGCTTGACGGGTTTTACAGCGATGCCTGCGTTACCTTCGGTGTGGGGCCTCTGAGCGAATCAGCCCGGAAGTTGCTTGAAGTAACCAGACAATCCCTAAGTGCGGCGATAGCGGTTTGTAAACCTGGCGGCCGTGTGAAGGACATAGGGAAGGCTATAAGTGAATTAGTCGAGCCGCATGGCTATGGCATTGTTCACAATTTTTGTGGTCACGGTGTCGGAATTGCGCTTCATGAGGAGCCTCAGATTCCAAACTACTATCCATCAAGGGGTTTGAATCCAAGATTGAGGCAGGGAATGGTGCTCGCTATTGAGCCCATGATAAATGCCGGAGGGGGAGAAGTTGAGGTTTTGGAAGATGGTTGGACCGTAGTGACTGCCGACGGATCTTTGAGTGCTCATTTTGAGCACAGTGTCTTGATAACCGAGACGGGTGCTGAGATACTAACTTCACGAGGAGGAGGAGATTTTGAAATTAACGCAAAAAAATAGAAATTTGATTATAGGGCTGCTAGGCGGCGTATTGATTGGTTACGGTGCATATATGGCCGCAAGCTTGCTGGGGTCATACGGCCCCCCTCCATACAGGGTTCTGGCAGAGAATCCCGAGCCCTCACCATTCAGCTCTGCCGAGGTAATCCAAGAGGCATTTAGAACCATAAGCGCGGAGGTGTCGCCGGCAATTGTTGAGGTTTCCGTAAAGATGGACGGCGCGGCGGAGGAAGACGATGATAGGGAACTGCCATGGAATGATTTTTTTCAAGACCCCTCGGAGGAGGGAGAAGGGCCGCAATTCCGTCAGAGTGAAGGATTGGGGAGTGGGATTATCATTGAATCTCGTGGCGATGACTACTATGTGATAACAAATTCGCACGTAATAGGAAACGCGGAGGAGATATTCGTTGAGCTCAGCGATAAGAGTGTCATCACGGTCGAATTAGTTGGCGTGGATAAGCGAAAGGATCTTGCACTGCTGATGTTCACCTCAAGCGAGCATAAATTACCGGTAATTCGGATTGGTGATTCGGACAAGGTGAATGTTGGAGACTGGGTGCTGGCCTTCGGAAGCCCGTATGGCTACGAGAGCTCGGTGAGCTCCGGGATAGTAAGCGCCTTGGGGCGGAGAAACGGGCCGCGGGGGAACATAAATGATTTCATCCAAACCGATGCTTCAATCAATCAGGGAAATTCGGGCGGCGCCCTTGTGAATATCAGGGGAGAGCTCATAGGGGTGAACACCTTTATAACAACGCCAAACCGTGGGAGCATAGGTTTGGGTTTCGCCATCCCCGTAAACAATGTCAAGACTATGTTTCGCCAGCTGATAGACACCGGAGAAGTAAAATATGGTTGGCTTGGGGTAAGCCTCGGAGTCTACGGCAAGGAGGCGGCGGAATCTCTGGGCTATGAACAGGGCAGCGGTGTTCTGGTTTACCAGGTATTCGATCAATCTCCAGCCGATAAGGCTGGCATAAAACCCGGAGACTTAATCACGGCCTTGGATGGAATCCCTTTCTCCGATACCCCCCAGCTTACCTACAAGATTGGGGATAAACCTCCAGGAGATTCAGCCCTCTTTGCTATTAATCGATTTGGTGAGGAATTTGACATAAGCGTAACTATCGCGGAGAGGAAGGAAGAGGAGTCAGTGAGGGAGCTTCATGGCGGTGTGAAGCCAGGTTTTATTCCTTCGCCGATAACACCCGAAATACGGCAAGCCATGGAATTGCCCGATGATGTTCATGGTGTGGCAGTTGCCGAGGTGTACCCTAGAACCCATGCACAGGCCATAGATCTTAGAGATGGCGATGTTATTACAGCCGTAAACGATATTGACATTGATTCGCTTGAGGAATTCTACAAGGCCTACTCCGGAATCCGGGATTACCGCCTAAGCGTATATCGTAATGGAGAGGTAATCGAGCTTCTATCGCTGCCTCCGATGGATACGGGAGCAGGCTCTTGAACAAAGAATTCGTTCCCTGCGAAATGGTTAGAAACAATGCCCTAAAGCTTGCCAAACGCATCTTCGAAGATGGTTTTGAACCGGATGTCATATACGTCCCCCTGCGTGGCGGGGCCTACCTGGGAAACGTACTGAGTGAGTTTTTCAAGCTTGTCAACAAGAAGGGGCGTCCAGTCTTTTATGCCTCGGTTGTCGCCCGTTCCTATGTCGATATCCATGAGAAAGAAAACGTGAGAATCGACGGTTGGACTTACAACCCGGAGTATTTGAGAAGCGGTGACAAAATCCTTTTTACTGATGACATATTCGACTCTGGAAAAACAGTCAACCACCTCCTTGAAGCGGTTTTTGATAAGGGAATTCCTCGTAAGGATGTGCGAATAGCTGTTCACGATTATAAATTTTTCACATACTGCGAATCGCTTCCAAACATCCCTGATTACTTTTGTCGGAAGCATATCATCGACAGGCCAGAGGACAACTACTGGATTCACTATCTCAGCCATGAGCTTGAGGGGCTGACAGATGGGGAGATTGACGAGCACTATCTTTCGACCAATCCGGAATTGAAAGACGTATTCGATCTGATTAGGGGGTGCAGGCAGGGAAAGTGAAAAAGGGCAGGGATATCTCCGACCTTGCAGCTGGGCGTCTTTGAAAACCTCGCCAAACCTGCTTTGATTTACTCTATCCGGTAAGTAATGGCGGAGGTTTTCATCGGCCGGGTTTATCGACGGGCGATAGACTGCTTCTGTCCAAGGCGAGAAAGAAGGCCGCCTCTGCCCGCTCCAAGGCCCCCCATAGCAGCGGAACATGTTTTTGCTCACCAGAGAGACCTGATGAATTTGACCCTCCGCGCCATCGACATTGCATGGGCCGAAACCAAAGCCGAAGTAAGCTAGCTTACATGTTTAGTCTGATCTTGGATAGATTGTTAGAACTGGCCTTACATGATCACCATGAACCGCTGAAAATCACATATTGCTTTAAGGTGGGCGGAAGTGATTATTCTTTTTCCGCATCTTCCAAAGCTGCCTCTCTTACAAGCTGACTCATTCCCTTTTTGCATATCAGAACTCTGTTATTCGCGACAGTCACGATTAGTTTTTCTACCCCGCAGAGGGCAACCGGAAGTTCGGAAAAAACAAAGTTATCCGAGGACTGATGCGAGTACACATTTGTATCGGGGGGAGGATTCAGTTTCGCAATAACATCCCAACTGCCCACATCGCTCCACTCGAAGCTGGCTCTAATCATTAGGCCCCTCACAGTTTTTTCCATAATCGCGTAATCAATGGAAATACTCGGGCAGAGGGTGTAAAGCGACCGCAGTTCCTCTCCTGGTTCGTATACAACTATTCCTTTTTCACTTCGTTTCTTGAACCATCCTTCTTGCGGCTGCTTAAACAATTTGCTCACTGCCTGAGCATGCGACTCCAATTCACGGAGAAATACATCGTTCCTATAGGTAAAAATTCCGGCATTCCAAAAATGTCGTCCGGAAGATATATATTCCTCTGCAGTTTTGACATCGGGTTTTTCATGGAAGGCCTTCACCTTGCGGCATTGGGGGAAGTTGGTTTTGGAGAATTCTGATCCCTGAGGGGAGGCGGTTTCTATGTATCCATAGCCGGTAGCGGGACTTATTGGTTTTATGCCGTAGAATACGATGAAATTCTTTTCAGCTTCGGTTGAAGCAAGGCCAACAGAGTTGGAAAACTCATCGGGAGGTGAAATAATGTGATCCGCTGCCATTATGAGACATGTTTGCTCGCTCCGTCCATCCAGCAGCATCCTAGATGCCGCAAGGGTAAGGGCGGGCGCGGTGTTTCTTGCTATCGGTTCTGCCAGTATTGCGAGCTTGATGAGTGAATCGACACTTAAGAATTGACATTCCCTTACCACGGCTCCTACATGGCTTTGATGCGTTACAACGTAAACGCGTCCCGACACTCCCAGATGAAGGGCCAATTTCAGGGTTTCCTGAAACAAGCTTGTTTCCCCATTCACCTTTAGGAATTGCTTGGGTTTGCTATCGAGGGACGCGGGCCAGAGCCGTCTGCCGGAACCTCCAGCCATGATAATCACATTTTCGACCATATCCGTATTCTAGCTTGTTCGGGTCTCGACTATAACCACAAAATCACCATACCATGGAATTTAAACTAAGGATTACGAGGTGACAAGGTGGGGTTTAAACTGTCGATGTACCCGTGGATTCATCAAGCTCGCTTCAATGGCAGAGTCTGGGAGGAAGAATACATAGAGCAAACGCACCGTACATCGGAAGAAGAGGCGGCGATGGACGGGGAGCAATACGCGGCTCTGGTAGATAGCCGCAACAGACTGGCACATTTACCCATCGTGAACTACTCAACTCAATACGGGCTTAGCTGCTTTGAAGGGCTCAAAGCCTTCCCACAGTCGGATGGAACCTTAAAACTATTTCGGCCCGATCGCAATTGCGCCCGCATGGCAGCTTCTATGAGGGGGCTTAGAATGCCGCCTATTGACGAAGAACTCCTGTTGAAGGCCATGAAGGAGACAGTACGGCGAAACGCCACTATTGGATTCACTCCCGAATACAATCCGGCCTGGGAAGACGATTTTTGGCAAAGCGGCGATTCCGTTTATGTACGGCCATTCTCATATTCGGAGGGAGGGATAGGCATAAACCTGTCCCAGCGCCCCTGGGTAATTACCATTTGCACCACGGTTTCGCAGTATTTTACGCCAGGAAAAAACGATGCGGTTACTTCAAAACGAATTCGCGCAACACATAATGGAATCGGATGGATCAAAACTTCTGCCAACTATGTTACTTCCATTCTTGCAAAGGCAGAGGCCATTGATGAGGGTTACATGGAAGCCATATTCCTTGATTCCGCGAATAGGCGCTACATCGAGGAGGGATCGTCGAGTAATTTCTTTGCTCTATTTCCCGGAGGGCGTCTGGAAACCCCGGCAATAGGAGACACTATTCTCCCCGGTGTCACCAGGGAATCCATAATCACTCTCGCAAGGGAGATGGGTTTGGCTGTGAAAGAGAGTAACTTGCGCATAAGTGATGTATTGAACGGTGCGGAGGAGTGCTTTGTTACAGGCACCGCCGCCGGAATTACCCCCTTAAGCTCGCTCACCCATTTGGGGAAGAAGCAGAATTTTCTTAGTCTCAAAGAGAACTCTGTTACGATGCGTCTTCTCAAGGAACTAAAGGGAATACAGTACGGCGCTGTGGCGGATCAGCACAATTGGATGCTTGAAGTCTAAGCTTGCCGACGGGGCATCATGCCAGTGGCCTTCCCCCGTGCATGGAGCAGGCAGGGCGGGACCTACCTAACGCGGAAGCGGGGTATGTTCAATCAACTGTGTCAAACCTCAAGTAGGTTATTATTATCTTAAGGAGTACGACATGGCAAAAACAACGGACAAAGATGGAAACCCCGTCGATTTCGAAACTTTTCGCAAACAGG
>Ga0056121_1000111_pt1 | contig 38319 bp, 32 predicted proteins | sample WorMetHEROISLAND_FD_83872 | JGI IMG/M metagenome (GOLD analysis project Ga0056121, IMG submission 83872) | Marine gutless worms symbiont microbial communities from Max Planck institute for Marine Microbiology, Germany - Olavius sp. 1 HERON ISLAND ...
CATTCCACTGTATTTGGAACGTTAGGTTGTAGTAAGTCGCGTCGCTGATACCATATTTTCGACAGGTATCCATCACCTTGGCGCCAACTACGACCTCGTTCAAAATCTGTACGATTTTCTCTTCTTTAGTATTTTGTTTTCATTCCGATCTCACTTGTATTTTAGGTCAGAACACTAAGAGTTTGTTGGCCCCATTTTGGGGGGTAAGGTCAATGAGCAGGCAAACCTGTTCTTCCAGGTGGTGAATGCCAGGTATGAGCAGAGAAGCATGATCATTACGACAAATAGACCATTCGGCAGGTGGGCGGAGATAATGAGCGATTAGGCGGTTGCCAGCGCGACACTGGACCGTCTTCTTCACCATGCCCATATCTTGAATCTTCAAGGGGACTCGTACCGAATGAAAGATCGGTTGAAAGCGGGAGTCGTTGACTTCTTTTAATGCCCAAAACCGGAAAAATTAAATCGGTGATTTCCGGAAATATTTACCGGTGTTAACAGCTTTCTCTATTATATTGTGAAAGCATGAAAACTTATTTCTCGAAATGGAAACTGGACATTGATCGATTTGGGTTTCATTATAGTCGGGGATTATTCTCTATGTTAGATTTCTAAACCATTCTGCTTCATAATACGGAGTGCTGTCTTTTGGATCGCATAAGTAGAAATCAAAGAAGTCGTCTCATGGCTTCAATCAATTCGAAGGATAACAAAGCTGAGAGGAGGGTAAGATCATTTCTTCATACTTCAGGATTTCGGTTTCGTTTACATGGCTGTGTCGGAACTTCCATTCTGCCTTCAGGTGTACTGCCAGGAAAGCCAGATATTGTACTATTGCGCTACAAAACAGTCATTTTGGTGAATGGCTGTTTCTGGCATCAGCATGAAGGATGTCCTAAAGCTCGTAGATCTGTCACCAATGCTGACTTCTGGGACAAAAAGCTCAATGCGAATATTCAAAGAGACGCCGCAAATATCGAAACACTGAACAAGCTCGGATGGCGTACTATCGTAATATGGGGATGTGAGTTAGAGAAACGACTAAAAAAACTGCCGGAAGAAATCAAGAGAGTGAAGAATGGCTGAACGAACTATTCCATTTACTCTTCATCCAAGAGTATTTGAGGCGTTAGGTAAAGATCTTGTAACTAATCCAATAGTGGCGATGATTGAACTCGCCAAAAACTCTTACGATGCAATGGCAACATCACTTAGCATCAAGTTCGGCAATGATGAACAAGGCAAGTATGTTCTTGTTAGCGATGATGGTTTCGGTATGAGTCCGTCTGAGGTTGAAACTATATACTCTGTTGTTGCAACTCCTAATAAACTTGAGAACACCCTAGCTTGGCGCGACGGTAAGAAACGCCGTGTGACAGGGGAAAGAGGCCTTGGAAGACTCTCACTGGCTCGACTTGGTACCTCTGCTACGATTTCCACCAGACACAGTGAGGGTGATACACAAATCGCTATCGACTGGAATGATTACTCTCAAGCTGATCACCTAGAAGACTGTGTCCTCGTATTATCGAAGGATATAACACTACAGATTCAAGGTACTACTGGAACGACTATCCGTATCGACAATCTTGTAGATGAATGGACGGAAGATGAATTCAATGAGCTATCGGACAATCTATCAAGAATAATTTCCCCATTCATGGATGATGATGACTTCATCGTTTACTTGAAGACAAATCAAGGCGGCGATGTTCAAGCTCAGAGGATCGAAGCACCAGAATTCCTCAACTTCCCAAAGTACTCGGTGAAGGGAAATTTCGACCCGAAAGATTCAAAGATACTTTTCTCATATGTTTTTCGTAAGCACACTGATAAGAGAGTTTCTCGGGACACTGATGACATCTATACTTGGGAACAGTTCTGTTCAGACTTACCTCAGGCTATCAAACCAAAGGTAAATAATACGGGATCAATCTTGGGGCCTTTTGACTTTGATATTAGAGCTTGGGATATCGGAGCTAGTGATATCGAAGAGATAGCCACGACGTATGAGATCAAGAAGAAGAGTAGTGTGCGAGCAGGAATCCGATTTCATAAGGGGATTTCTCTCTATAGAGACGGGATTCTTATACTGCCAAAGACCGAGAACAATCGAGATTGGTTGGGTCTTGATCTTAGGCGAGTTAGTAGAGTTGGCCCACGAATTAGCACAAGCCAAATAGTTGGATATGTTTCATTCTCTGCGGATTCTAATAGTGAGATACGAGACGCTAGCGATAGAGAAAAATTGGTAGCAAACTCACACACACGTGAGTTCGAGCAGATACTCATTGCGATTGTACGTCTACTTGAGACGCAGAGAAACAAAGACAGATCAAAAGAACAACCAAAACGAACTATGACAGAGCTGTTCGCTGGGTTAAATGCGAAGAAGATAGTCTCGGACATTCGGAGCATAAAGGAATCGGATGGGAGTCTTGATGATGCAGTAACTCTAGTAGAGGCATTTGGAGAAGAGGTCGATTCAACCCGAGAAAAGATCCAACACCGACTGATTCACTACAACCGAATGGCAGCCATGGGAACTATCGCTCAGATGATTGTGCATGAAATCCGAAATCGAACATCAACGTTCGCGAGTACCATCAGGCAGGTTTCAGACTCGATTCAACCCATGTCTGATGACCTGATAGAGCTACTGAAACGTTCACGCCAAGCCGTTGATGCTCTTGATTCTCTCGCAGGGACCTTCGCACCACTGGCCAGTACCCGATTTGAGAGACAACGAAAAGACTCCTATCTAAGGACAGTCATAAATATCACGATACAACATCTCGAAGAATCAATAAGAGTGTCGAAAACCCAATGTTTGCAGAAATTCGACGATTGTGTTGTCGCAATTGATCCAGGAGAATTACACATAGTCCTGTACAATCTTCTTATCAATTCTTTATATTGGATAAACAAACAGACTGGAGAACGAATGATACACATCTCGGAAATTGAAAGATCTTCTGACTATATAACACTTGAGCTCAGTGATAATGGGCCTGGCATTAGTGAAGAAGACATTGATTTGGTGTTGCTTCCTGGTGTGACCAATAAACCTACAGGCATTGGAATGGGTCTGACTGTTGTCTCAGAGATAATATATGGTCGTGGGGGGCAAGTTGCCGTGAAATACCCTGGTAGTTTGGGAGGTGCAACATTTGTTCTTACTCTACCGATTGGGGGCGGTAAATGAAACGAAAAGTACTTGTAATTGATGATGAACCGGATCAACTGCTGCCACTACGAAAGGAACTCGAAAACAATGACTATACGGTAAAAATTATTGACTTCCCTCGCGATGCAAGAACTATCCGAGACCATCGACCGGATTTCATTGTATTGGATCTTGTAGACAAGTCAGAATTCTCGGATACCACTGCCACACCTGGGAACCGTTCACTCAATCAGATTAGGGAAGAACATTTCTGTCCCATAATTTTATATTCCGGCTTTGCTGATCTAGTTCCACCATACGAACACCCTTTAATCCAATTCGTTACGAAGGGAGCTGATTCTGAAACAGAAGTTCTCACTTCGATTCAAAATTTTTCACCAGTCGTTAATGAGTTAAATGATACTATGATGCGGCTTGAGGCGCGTTTTCGGGAATCACTAGAGACAGTGTTGCCTGTGATAGGATTGGACAACAACAAACTTCCAGAGATCTTCCAGGAGCTTTTCTATCGTCGTCTTGCGGCGACCATTCGGTCAGGTCATCTTTCCAAGGAACATAAACTGTCTCCACTGGAACAATATGTGTTCCCTCCAATTGGAGACCAGTTGCTTGTCTGTGACGTCATTAAGACCACAGATAGAAATAGAGATCAAAGTCCGGAGAACTATAGAATGATCTTGACTCCATCCTGCGATTTACAGCGAGTAGCAGGGCGGTCAGCAAAAGTTGATAATGTACTGGTCGTTAGGTTGTTTAGTCGCCCTGAACCACAAGGAAGATGTCAGCCAAAGCAGAGTCCCTCTCCTGATAACATAAAAAAATATGCAGATGATCTCAATCAACGAGATGAATGTATTTTTTTACCGGGGATCGAGGGAATATTTCCCTCTTGCTTCCCTGGATGGAAAGCCCTTGAGCTTATCCCCCTTGATCATATTGCTGTTGCAGAACCTAGTGATGGGAAAACATGGATTCGCTATCTTTCTGTGGATAGTCCTTTTAGGGAACATCTAGTCTGGATGTATACGAAGGAAGCAGGGAGAATAGGTCTACCCAACAGAGACTTTGCAAGTTTTGCAGAAAAACTAATTCGGAAATACAGGACAAATCGATCGTGATGGACTACCAGAAGTAATTTTTGCCGGTTGCGGTAGATCCTAAGTGTGAAGCGATGAATGATTTTCCAATTGCATACGATACAAGTGGTGGGACTGCGTTACCAATCATACGGGTTGCTTCTGCAACTGAGTTTACGAAAAATTTGTACTCTACTGGGAAGCTTTGAAGCGAAGCTCCTTCGCGAAGTGATATCGCGCGATTGTCCTCTGGGTGCCCATAGCGACCATTTGAGTAGCTGTTGAACCTAGTAGTAATAGTTGGTGCGGGTTTATCCCAGCTCATCCTTCCATATACGTCGTAGTGTCCTTCATGCGATTTGTAGCAATTCAGTTGGAGATCCGGATCATGCTCCCAAGCTCGTCTGTTTCCTCCGTTTTTCGGTGTTGCACAAATGCGTTGTAAATTAAGGTTGCTAAGAGATGATGCGGTATGCATTCTGTAGCTTGAATCGCGTGTCCCCGCTTGGATCGAAGGATATTTTGATCGGTCTCCTATTTCCTCTCCAACAGTTTTTGGTTTTCCAACGGTTGGTCTTGGAAGATGGATATTATCCCCAAGTCGATCGGCGATAAGAACATATCTCAATCTATTCTGCGCCACTCCATATCGACTTGCATTGATATTTCCTTCGGAGAAAACGTAGCTATGTTGACCAAGTGCATTTCGAAAGCGATTTATGGGACTGTCATTATTAGTATCGAAACCGGGAACATTCTCCATGAACACAAACCTGGGCTCATAGTGAATAATAAACTCCAGGAAGTCATCCAATAGATATTTTGTTGCTATGGACTTCGCTTTATCTGTATTCACTTTTGAAAAGTACTGGCAAGGGCTACAGCCAGCAAATATAAGGTTATCCGACTTCTTTCCGATTCCATACTTTTCGGTGAAGTACTCAAAGGGGAGGTTTGTTATATCCGCATTTATGAAGTCGGTACCGTTATTCTCACTGTATGTCTTCCCTACGGACTCATCAACATCAACCCCAGCGAGGACCTTAATCCCTGCCCTATTGAATCCGTAGGTGACACCACCAGCACCACAGAAGAAATCTATTGCAATCAGGTTATTCTGTTCAGGTTTTATACTTACCATCACTTAACACATCTTACAATATTCGGTATCGAAATCTTAGGGGAATACTTCGGTACAAAGAGGTCACCACATTGCTGGCACTAATGGATACCGGCAATTATTGTGTCAAGCCAACCGTGCGAATACGATAGATATTTGACTTCCCCTGCTTGTCGCCTTGCTACACTCCTACAATCATTCCGGGCAAAAAGAAAACCCTGCATGTGAAATCGACTTTTGAGCAACTTCATTCCATACTGGATCTCTCTTCCTCCCCCGGACAGACTCGAACTGCCGACCTAGTGGTTAACAGCCACCCGCTCTACCAACTGAGCTACAGGGGATGTGATTAACAGTACCTAAGATTGAAATCCTGTGTCAATGCGCTCTCACGGGCTAGGCAGGTTCGCATACCGTATGTTCAGTTTGACTTCCAAAATTTGTTAGTCTAGGCCCAGTTCGTCCTTGATAATTTTCTGAAAGGCTGCCTTGGGCAGGGCCCCCGTATGCATCTTGGGCTCGCCGATAAGCGGGATGAACAGAATTGATGGGATGCTTTGGATTTTGAACTCGCGCGCGATTTCCGCTTGAACGTCGGTGTCCACCTTCCAAACATTCAGTCTGCCCTCATAGTTCTTTGCCAGCTCCTCAATGATCGGCGCCACCATCTTGCAGGGTGCGCACCAGTCCGCATAAAAATCGATGATGCCGGGGATTGTGCCCTTGTATTTCCACTTCTCTTCATTTTGATAGTCGTATACCTTTTCTTTGAAAGTTTCCGATGTTAGATTTTCTGCCATTCCAAATTCCTTATCTTTCCCCTACAGTGAGATACCTGACAGCGAGTTATTCCCGGCCGGGCTAGGTGTATGAATAATACATGTTGTTACGGGAAAAGGCAAGAGTTTGATTCCACAGGCTCATGTGGATGACCATGAGAATCTATCAAAGCAGCTGCCGTGAATTTTTGACAATCATCACCGGCTGGTGGAGTAAATCCACGGACAAAGGGCGGTGACCAACATTTCAGGGGAAAACAATGCTGAAATCAAGGAGGATCTTCACAAATCCGCATGGCATGATGAGATATATCTGTCACCACCATATTATGAAATGCTAAATTGGAGATAGGCTCTGATAGCCTTCGCAAGCTGCTTATAGGTGGAAACCCTCTTTGCATCATCATTTTCCAGCAGGGTTACCCGAAATCCGGGAAGCTGGCTGCAAAAACCGCTCAATGGCACAGAGCAGATGCCTGTCGCTCCCAGAAGCCAGTAAACAAAACGCTTATCGGGGGCAATGCCGATGGCAAGCTCTTCCACCTTCGCGGCCACCGCCTTATTCGCGATTGGAGGCAGCATGCCGCTTTCGGGCAGCTTTCGGTTGAAGACAACCGTGAGGTAGAAGGCGCCATTCGGTCTTTGGACTGTGATTCCCGGAGTCCCGGAAAGTATGGACACCGCCTCATCTGCCCGCTCGGAAAACATGGCTGCCCGCCTTTCTAGGTGGCTCAGGTAGCGATTATCCGAAAATATCTTGGGCACTGCCATCTGGGGTAGGGTAGTGGAGCAAACCTCCAGGCGTTTTGCGTCCTGGAGGCTTGTGATATAACGGCGGAAAATCTCGTCCCGCTCCTGGTTATAAACCTCCATCCAGCCGCAGCGTGCGCCTGGCCATGGTATTTCCTTGGAAATACTGCGGAATGCAATTCCCGGCACCTCTCCGATTACCTGGCTCAGTGTCGCGGTTTCCACCCCTGGATAGATGATATTCGCGTAGGTTTCATCGCATAGCACGAAAAGATCGTTTTCGCGGGCCACTTCGACAATGGTTTCCAAAGTGGGAATGGGATAAACAGCGCCTGTGGGATTATCAGGATTGATCAGCAGGATGCCTGCCACCGAATCGTTGTACTTCACCTTCAGCCGAATATCTTCAAGATCCGGCTGCCAACCATTATCCGGATCCAGCCTGTAGGTGAGATGCTCGTATCCCGAATGCGAGGCTTCCCCCGAGGAGAAGGTGGAATAGGCGGGCGAAGGGCCCAAAACCCGAGCCTCCCTTCGCAGATGGGTGAAAGAGGTGGATACCGCGTCCCCGAGCCCATTGAAGAAAAGAATGTCCTCCGGGCCGATCCGGGCGCCGCCTCTCTTGTTCACCTCTTTTGCTAGGAAGTTTCGAGTGTCGAGATTACCCGCAGAATCCGTATATCCGTAGCTATAATCCTCTTTTGCCAGCGAGTTTACGATTTCCTTAATCCACTCCGCCACCGACTCGCCCTTCTGAACCGGATCTCCTATGTTTTCCCATATGATATCTACGCCCAGTTTGGTAAACAGTTTGGCTGTTTGGACAATCTCCCGAATTTCATAGCGAAGCTGGCCCGCCCCAATATGCACTATATTTCGTCTCATTATCTAGCATTCCCTTAGGCTTACCCAAAACGCCAGAGCTAACCTCTGGCGTCGGCCGTGTTGCTTTGGAGTCAATCGCTGCTCCAAACAGCAGCAGGTGAAATCAGCCAAACTAAAGGGGCATCCGATAAGTGTCAATCAGGCGCAGCCCCTAGTCGCGCCAGCACAGGCTCGCTCTAACCCCACCAGCTAATCCATCTGTGCCACGGTAGGGTAGGCACGCGTAGGATGATATGAAAATGGCTCAATCAAAGCAAGATGCGCTGCTATAGCAATAGCAGAAAAAAAGTCAGAGCTATGGGGGGTGCGGTTAGTACAAGAAGGAGCGGCAAGTCGAATGGCTTTAGTTTCAATTCCACGGCGGTAGGGTTGTCCACATAGCACCGGGATAAGAGGGCCTCGGCGCATATGTCGGCCCTTCTCAAGGCGGCGTTGGCCATGGGCAGGCACAGAACTAGGGCCCGCCGAAACATCCCCCCATAGGCGCGCTTGATTCTAAAACTCCACTTCATAGCTCGTTTCTTCCCTTTCCTCTCTCGCCCCCCCCTTAGCCCTCTACACAGAGCCGCGTCCCGTATGGTCGCGGCATCATCGAGAAGAACGGGAATAAAGGCCAGGGTGAGTGAAATTGCGGTGGCCAGACTCCCTCGCCACCGCATTGGCAGAAAGAAGAAAATCTTCCGAATCGCTGCCGCCAAATCCCAGGGATCGGTCGTGGCCGCCAGCAATTCGGCGGCCAGCAGCAGGATGAGCAGTCTGGCCGAACGCAGTGCCCCCGCATATAAACCATCCCTCCCCAGCGGCAGAGTTTTTGCGCCGAGGATCAGTCGGGGCCCCGCATCGTTTAAGGCTCCCGCCAGCACCATCGCAGCCGCCATAATCAGCCAAAAAACCAGGGGGCGGCTCAGCGTTGCCGGTTTTGTCTTGACGAGGAAGTGCATCAGCACCATCATCAGCCCAATTAGCGCTATCACCAGCGGCCTCGCCCTCAAGGCCAGTATGCTCCAGACAAGCAGCTCGAGCAGTTTCAGTCTCGCATCATGGCGATGCATCACACTCGCGCCATAGCGGAAATGAAAAAAACCAACCTCTCTCAAATTCGTTTCACCCGGGTATTCTGCCCTCTTCCATCTTCCTTACTAGGATACCTGGCGGATTTCCAGTCTCCGATCTGTCCAGGTCATTGAGGAGATTGCCCCGGGTGGACGCCGGACACCGTAGTCTTCCACTCTGGAAATCAGTTTGCCTGGCCTGTCATCGGCAGCTATTCGCCCTGCTTTCATCAGAATCAGACGGTCTGCATGGGCGAGCACCCTATCTAAATCGTGTGTTATCAGCAATATCGTTTTGCCGGCGTTGTGAAGCCTGAGCAAAACCGCTATGAGCTTGGCAGAGCCCTTCCAGTCCAAACCATCAAATGGCTCATCCAATACCAACACGTCGGGATGCATTACGAGCACTCCCGCAACCGCCAGGCGGCGCTTCTCACCGCCCGAGAGGCTGTGGGGCCGCCTTTGACTGAGGTTCACAAGCCCGGTTGTCTCGAGGACATCGGAAACGCGCTGGTCAATTTCCGCTCGCCCCAGCCTCAGATTCTCCGGGCCAAATGCCACATCTCTTCTCACGGTTTCCCGCAGGAGCTGGCTGTCCGAATCCTGAAAAACCAACCCTATTCGTCTGCGCGCCCCCGCGAGGTCATCCAAAATGTTAACTCCATCAAGCAGCACGCTGCCGGTGGTGGCCTTCGCAAGCCCGTTTAGGTGCCGCATTAAGACTGTCTTACCGCTGCCATTTTCTCCTGCCAAAACCACAAAGCTGCCGGGGATGATGCTCAAATCGACATCGCGAAGCCCATGGGCGCCGTCGGCGAAAACATGTGTAACCGAGCGCAGTTCAAGAATGGGCGAGCTCAAGTAATCCTGTCCCTAAGAGAGTGCGCAATAAAGGCGGCGGCGAGGGCCTTAATTGAATCGCCTGCCAGAAAGGGAAGGGTGTACTTTGTCCAGGTTGATATCCAGCTCCAGTCTTCGACAACGTTTGTAAGTTGGTAGTGCATCCAGGGCAGACCCGGAATATAAATCGCGATCGAGCCGATAAATGATGCAAGGATGTAGAAGAAAAGGGTGCGCGGAGCTGCAAGCAGCCCCGCCGATATCGCCGCCAGGGCATAGCCGACAAGGAAACCGCCGGTTGGTCCGGCCAGTATCTGGATTCCTCCGCTGGCTCCCGCGAATACGGGTAGGCCCAAAATCCCCAGGAAGAGATACAGCCCCACCGCCGCGAATCCGCGCCATGGCCCCAGCATCAACCCTGCCAGGACTGCGAACAGTGTGGCCAGGGTAAATGGGACTACCGGATTCCACGGCGCCGGAAAGCTGAAAATCGCTCCTACTATAATCAGCGCGGTGAAGGCTGCTATCAGCACTAGAGATCGAAGTGAAGCATCCTTCATATGCGTACATTGCCTCCCGGCAGCCCACGAAGGCTGCAAGTTCCGATGGGTAGATTAGCATTGAAATTTTGCGGTGCATAGACCGCGCTGCCCGGGAATACTCGAAGATGAAGCCACCACACACTCAGATGGAGGATCAATTGGGAGATGTCTGATTGTCTCGACGAAATTCGCCGGATTATTTTCAAGGTCAGCACGTAGGATTGTTAGCAGGGGTAGGATTCGAACCTACGACCTTTGGGTTATGAGAACGACGAGCTGCCAACTGCTCTACCCTGCGATACTGTGCAGTTTGAATGCCTTTCCTTACATATAGTTGGACCGAGTTTCATTGAGTCGATACAATTTCCGCCCACGAATTACTCACCCACGGTCCGGGTGGAAATTAGCAAAGGCGCACCGGACTGTTTGCCATTCTCCTCCGCCGGAATCTCGGGGAACATGAGGCCCAATCTCCGACGGGTGTAAGGTGCACCTCTTGGCCGGAGTTGAATTGACTGACCAAAGGTGGACGACTGCGTTTGGATGTCCGCTTAGAGAAATCCATTCATGCCTTGTTAGGACGAACTGAGCCGAGTTCCAATCCCGGCGGCTGGTTTTTACCTCTATAACGAGAGGTCGTTCATCTTCTTTCGATACGCATGACAGTAAATCAAATCCGACATAAGAAGTGTCGAGCGCGATCCAAAGGGGAAGTTTTCCGGTTCTGGCCAGTTCGTAATCAACCGACAAACGCTCACCTGTTCGCCCAACCTCTGTGAGGGCGATATCTCGGAACTCGCGATGTCTCGCCGCCAATGCATCCCACCAGCGGACAACTTCTTCGCCGTATCCGTCCGACAGCTCCGCCGCGTCGAAGCATTGGCGTATGTTGCGATCAACGTAGTTTAGGAGGGCTTCTCGGCCTTGACAAGCCAGCGCCGCCCAATGGGGCGCTGTCTCCTTTAGGAGTATTTCGATCTGCAAACGAATCCTGTGAGGACCCGGGAGCGACAACAAGCGGTTGCCCGTCTCGCTTAGTGCCAGTGTGCCGGAATTATGTCGCTCAACCAAGGAGAAGCTGATCAGATAATCAACAACTGAACGCAGGAGCACACCACGGAAAATCCCATCTGGAAAAGCTCGATATAGCTGTGCCTCTGTTAAGTGCTGCTCGCGAAGCATTTCAAGAAGAATTGTCGAGCGGAATAGTACACCATAGCGCCAGCACGAAGTCATAATCCAAGCATCTCGCGTAAATCGTCAATGTCTTGAGAATCAATTCCATCTGTCTCGTCGTCGAGTGGAAGCGGCGTGATCGCGAGCGACCGATCATTCAACGCATCTGCCATATCAGCTACTTTGGCTTCGAGTCTCCGTGATACCGACTCGTCGATCGTACCCGGGGAGTTGAGCAACACGATACGCGTCACGGTTTCGCGAGTGACTCCGATTCTATGAATCCTGTCCTCTGATTGAAGGTAGTGGGCTGCATTGTAGCTGCGATCAACGTATATCGCGTCGTGGCAAACGTGATGAAGCGATATTCCTTCTGAACACGCAGCAGGATTCGCAACAAGCACTCTGGTCGCGCTTTCGGGATCGTTGAACCTTCTAATCACAGCCTCTCTTGAAAAGACATTTTCATCATCATCGTCTGTGCCGACACCGCCGTGGACAAACTCAGCGCCTACGCCCACCAGCAATGAGGCCAAATGCTCGACCGTACGGACAAAACCGGACCAGATCAGGACCTTTCGCCCACGGGCAACCAGTTCATGCGTCAGCCGCATTGCCGCGAGGAGCTTTGGCGACACTCCATCAGCCAACACAGCGGCTACCAATTCATGTTCTCCTATAGGGGCATTCACAAGCAGAGCGGGATTCGAAGCCGCTTGAAGCATGTATTGGACAATCTTGGCCACCGACCGAAATGCGATTCTCTCCGTCGCAGCGAGTCCCATTAGGAGTCGAACAGCGTCAGATGCGAGGGTCTCGTATAGTGCTTGTTGAGGTTCGGACATCTCTACGTCGACTCTCAATCTTTCCACAGGCGGGAGACCGAGTTCCCCTTTGGTCGTACGGACGAAGAACGGTTGGATATCATCGATTACGGTTGTTTCATCAGTTCTAACTTCGGGATATAAAAATCGGAACTGAGAAACCAAATCCCTTGGGCTATTGGGCATCGGAGTACCGGACATCAGTAGCTTGCGCTTGGGTAGGGACGATAAAGTCAGGATGCACGATCCGTGAGTTCCTCGTTCGCCTCTTTTCATCCTGTGGCTCTCATCAATCAAGAGACACACTTCGTTTCGCGACAAAAAAGCCCCCAACGAGTCCATCACGTAAGGCAGTTGATAATAGGAGATGATAGAGAACTCAGGATTTCCCCTGAGGATCGCCTCAACAGTGGACATGCCTCCGATCAGACGGGTGATCTGGCCTTGCGGATAGCACAAGGGCAACTCATCTTCCCAAGCTACGAATGCGTTGTTCGGAGCAACCACCAATAGCTTCTCGTCCGCAATACGTGAATAGAAGAAGAATGCGAGAGCCTCTGTCGTTTTCCCAGCGCCCGGGACTGAGAACGTTGCTGCCGCAGGTAGTCTTGCAATTTCGACGACATTTCGCGCTTGGTAGGGCATAAGCGTCCTGTCGAAACCGACGGCGGCGAGTGATGATTGAATATCCGCTTCAAGCGGTCTACCAGTTTCTGACGCTCCCCCTGATCTGAAAAGAGCTTCGCGATCTCTCGCTCGTCCGAGTAATTGCCGCACTTCATCGCTGGGACGCAAGGCAATGCCTTCTGTACGCAAGACAAAACGAAGTGCGTCCCGGTGAGACACAAACTCCCACCATGGAACTTCTATTGTGTTTGCTCTGATGAATGCGTTGTCGCTTCTCTCCTCGAACAGTCTTCGCAAAGCGCTCCATTGCCGGTTGCCGCGAGACGGATCAATGGCAATCAGCGCCAGTTGCCGATTCTCATCGAAGTCGAGGTGTAACTCGGTCATCTTTGGCTTAGGATCATCCTTATCTGGCTCGACGCGGCGTCAATATTGTTTAGTATGCTCTCAAGGCCATCCACATCCGAATCTTTATCGAGATTGCTTCGAACATTCTGCAAGGCAGTTAACGCTTTGCGAGCTTCTCGTAAACAATATGTGGTGCCCTGCTGCTCGTGCTCCTCGCGTTTCCGTTGCTCTATCTTGTCCCTCACGATTGCCCGAACCTTGCTTTTTCTCGACTCATTTCTGACAACCGGGATTAATGGCTCGTATCTGGAACCTTCGCTATCGCCAAGTAAGTCAAGCCCATCACTTGCGTTCCCATCCGTAGTGGTGGATTCGATCTCCAGATCGACATGGCACTGGTCCGCTATATCGTCAAGGAACTTGAGCGCATCTGGGATGTTATCATAGAGTCGGCCACCAGTTTCTCCAGCGTCATCAATCATCATATACGACACGTATGTGAAAAACTGTTTCTTCGCTTCATCCATTCCGCATTTTCTGCGTCCCCTCTGTAGTTCTTGAAACGCATATTGGTGATCGACGACTCGGCTGTACTGTCCAGCTTGGTTTCGTTCGTCCAAATACGCCTCTGCATCCTCAAGCATGGCGATCCAAAGCTGTACGTCTTTCTTGATCATTTCAAAGAACTTGGACAATTTTTCAACGGTCCATCCCCGTTGCTGCCGCTGCCTAAGAACTATTGCCTTGTTCACCCAGCTATATTCCGACCGTCCATGAGGTAGCCACTGGAGCTTCGCCTCAAGCTCATCAATATCCTCTTGTGTGCATGGCGGCAAAAAGAGCACCTGCACGTGCTTGAACCTCGTGTATTCGGTCTCGTTTTGTCCAACAAGCATCCGCATTGCACGGAGACGCCGATTGCCGTTGATTACATAGCCACTACTGTCAAGAAACAACGGCTCCGTCTGTTCGTCTCGCTGCAAGATTTCAACTATCTGCTTGTCAGTTCCGGTCAAGATCATTTTCCTCAGAATCTCATCTTGTCGTTTCAGCGCCTCCGCCGAGTCGGGGTCAGCAGTGAAGAAATTCGATGAAAGACCTTCCGTGGAGATGATCTCACTTTGCGCAGCTTGCGTTCGACCGTTTGCCAGCCGATAACAAGGAAATCCCAAGTCGACCTTATATACATCGCGGAACTCAACTGTGCCTTGGAACTTCACTTGGTGCCGTCCTATTGGCCTTGAGTGATCCGTTAGCTGCCTGATGAAGTCCAAACGCTCTTGAAGCGACCACTGCCTAACGTTCATATGATCTCCTAACTCTCGATTCCAATTACGAATGTGGGTACCGTTATGACTTTGTTAAAAACCTGAGAAAGTTCTGCTGTCAACCTTTCGTAGTTAGCGATATTGCTTCCCATTACCTGCGCACAGATCCGTGTTGGCAACAGGTAAAAGGCTCCCGATATGGCCCCGTCAAGGTATAGGGCTTGCAGTTTGAGTAGGTCGGCGTAAAACCTTGCCATATTGCCCGTCTGAAGGCACAATCCGACTGTTCCAAGCATGGCCGTGATCGTAATGCGCTGTCGCTTATCTATTTGCACGGGATCGGACCAACCGTCGCGATTCAGTTCATCGATAATACTCTCCCGAAGCTCACGCGCACAGTTTGCGCGAATCTTGAATTGCAGGTCTGTCAGCGTAGCTACCATGCGATTGCACAGGAACTCACCGATAGCAGGCACCGGACTTCGGTGTTGGAACCGCACAATAGTCATTGGCTCGGCTCCACAGAGAGTGACGATTGCCGATGATCATACAGCGGCTTCTCGAACGGACGATATTTCACTGTCCCGGTTATCGCAGCGTCGAGCCGTTCTCTGCCAATTGACACATAATCGCGAACGATTTCACAACCTATGAAACGTCGACCGTTCAAGAGTGCCGCGACGCCAGCAGAGGCTACTCCCGCAAACGGATCAAAGACCGTCGAACCTGGCGGCGTCATTGAAAGGACGAATCTGTCGATCAGCGCTACCGGAAACTGGCAAGGGTGCGGCGTTTTCTCGATATGATTGCTCTTGACGTTCGGGACCTCCCAAACAGGTCGGTCCCATGGCGTGATTAGGTTATCTGAGATTTCCCACAGATCTTCAGGATTCTTACCCTTGGGATTTCCCGAGTACTTGCCCACGTTGGGACCTTTAAAATGTTTCTTTCCGGAGTACTTCGATTTGACCCGAACAGCATCCAAATCGAAGTAGTAATCATCTGTCTTCGTAAACCAGAGAATCATCTCATACCTACCGCTGAAACGGTGCTTGCAGTGAAGACCGTGCCCGAAGTGCCAGATGATGCGATTTCTGAGCTTCAAACCATACGACCTGAAAAGATCAAAAAACGCAATATCCAGCGGGAAGATAGAGCTTTGCTTTCCTGTTTTACCCTTCTCAAGAAAATTACCGACCTGCCAACAGATATTCCCAGCATCGGAAAGATGATTCAAGCACTTACCTATCACACGTTTCTGCCAATCGAGGTACTCTTCAAGCTCCTTTGTCTCTTCATACGGTTTACCGATATTATACGGCGGCGAAGTAACCACCAAAGCAAACTTTTCGCTTTCTGGGAGCGAATCGAGAAACACCTCAACGTCACCTTCCCAAAGGAGAGATTTGGCCGCCGCATGCGGTGCTATCTCGTTTTCGGTACTAATCAAGCATGTTTTTTCGGGTGCCAATCGTTGCCTCCAACTCGCAGTGTTGCATTGCTGGATTCCGAGCAAGAGAAACACAGGCAGTGCACAGAGCTTGAAGCGCCATCGCTTCACAGATTTGGCGTGATGTTCTTGGCCTCATTGCAAATTAGCGAGACAAACGTATCTGCAAGCCCTCACGCCATTTTCTTCCACCCATATTACAAGATCGCTGCGGAGATGTCACGGATCAAAATCAGTCCGGCAGCTTTGGGAATCGTTCCCGTCGCTTGTATTTCTGTACCGCGTGCGTGCAACATGGCTACCCGTTTCACACTCCCCCAACCCCCGCTGCCTCCGTTTCGGCAAGTGACCAGATACGCTTCAGCGGGATTTCGCTTCGAAGCCCCTCATCCAGCTTTTCGTAGCTCTTCTTCAGTTCCTCAATAACGTCCCGCCTGTCCTAGAGACGAACTTTGAAGAATTGACCCGCCCGTTCCTTGTCGACCGTGCTCTTGAACCCACCGCCTCGTCAAGGAATTGGGAGAAGACGTTCCGAAAGTGTTGCTCCTTCTCCCAACTCAGCAATGAACTGATCCCCAGCATCATGCCACAGCTTCCGCCAGTGCCGCTTCCCTTTTTCGAGTCCCATGGTGCGAATGCAGCGTTCGAGAGCCTGCTCCCAGATGACGGTGCTTCTATCACTTCTTATCGAAGACTCTCCGCTACGAGCTTATCACGACTGATTCCGTGTCTCTTCAACCACCGGCTCACCGTGGCCTCTGTCACTTTGTAGCGTTTGCTATATACGACTGGGTTGCTCCGGTCGCCAAAAGCCCCTTGATCTCTGGGCCGTGCTGGTCCAACTTCGACCTTCCGGTACCTTTTGGGCGGCCCAGTTTGATACCCTTACGCCGCACCGCATCTAACCCTTCGCGGGTCCGCTTTGAGATAAGGTCACGCTCGATTTCGGCAGCTATCGAGAACGCCATAGCCATTACCTTGCCGACAGTGCCAACATAAAAATGAAATTTCGAAAATTCTCATTTAAAATGCACATTTTTCTCATTTTGAGTGCAAAATTACAACTATTCTCCCAGCCATGAGAATAATCCGAACAGGGAATGTATCCTCAGTTATTATTTCTCGGATAGCGACAGTCACAGATTTATGAGGCATGGTTCTAAGAGAACGATCTTTCTAGATATCGACGAAGATGTAACCATTGCTGTACTACGATCAATCCTTGACCAAACACACATTGACGAAGATGTTGAAGAAATATTGAGTAGTATGATCAAAGATAATCACATCCGTTCAGGTAGTTTTTCGATTAAGGATACCTAACAACCTTGTGCAAATCGCGTTTCGGGAGGAGCGGAAATAACCAACCAAGATACCAATCAGCTGGATTAATCGGAAGATCGTTTAGAGATCCATACTCCAATCCCCCCCGGCGACTACCGGTACATCCCGGGAATCTCATTCTGTCGATCAATTTGGATCAGAAATCTGCAACGGATAATTAATAACCATTGTAACCATCTCAAGGTTCGCATATAATTAATGTATATTAGTCTAGGATTAAAGGAATAACTCATGTTTAATAATCAGCAAATACAAAATAGGTTGTATCCGTACACTGTTGACTCCACATTCACGGCGTTACGGGAGGTAGTCGAAGAGAAGTTCAAGTTGAAATCGGTTGATGACATCACAAAGGCGTTAACGTTTAGTTCAGGTCTTAGCGCCTTTACTTGGGGAGAGAACTTCACGGCAAGTGTTGAAAAAACAGACAATGGTGCTTCTGTCAATATCTCAGGTGTTGGGAAAATTGGTGGTCAGATGATGCAGTCTAGGAGGACAAACAAACTTCTAGATCAAGTTTTCTTAATGGTTTCTGCAAAGTTGAAACAAGTAGGTATTCCTATGGAAGAAACAAATCCAAGTCTCGCGCCCGGTCAATCCATACCTGAACAGTTAGCACAGCTTTCCAAGCTGCGTGATTCGGGTGCGCTTTCAGATGAAGATTTTAATGCTGCAAAGAAAAGAATACTCGATTCCTGAAATCTGGTATTGTCAGCAATATAGCAATACGGCGTCTACGCTACGTCAGAAAGGGCTTTGTCCATGACTGTAGGAAGCTTCTTGATGTTTTCCTCGGTGGTATGGTTCGTATACTCTTTGAACACAGCTTCGGTGTTATGACCTATGGCAAGCATGGCTGTTCTCTGATCGGTGTTGTCGGCCAGATAGGCTGCGAAACGATGCCTCCATGAACGGAACACCACGTTCCGTTCCTTCCAGTGCTCGGCGGCTTTCTTTCGCTGTTCCTCTGTGGCGCCTATCCCGGATCTCATAAGTGTCAGGGTATCTTTGAGACCGTCGAGTAAGAAATGAAAATCCATAGGGCGGTCGCTCATACTCACCGACCAAAATACAAACGATCCGGGTCCAACGCTGTGGGGGTTCATCTCCCTCAAGGTGAGGAGTACCTCCGGAGATGGGCAGTCAGTGGAATGACCTGTTCTTCATATGTCTTGGTGCTCTTGAGGCCGTCCTGATCACTCCAGCTATGACGGACGTGCAGCCGATCCTGCCCGATGTCCTCATACCGAAGGCCCAGTACTTCCCCGGCCCGGAGTCCGGTTCCAGCGGCCAAGAGATTCCCCACGCGGGCCCTCTGGTCCGACCATTCGGTGGAGAAAAGGGCGGTTATTTCAGAGTCGGTGAGTATACCGCGTTTCTTGGGTTGACCGGAGAACTTGCGGAGGCCCTTGGTCGGGTCGGTTTGAATCATCCCAGACTCATGGGCCCAATGCAGGGGTACAGTACCAGCGGACCGGATATTATTGATCGTTTTCGCCGCCAAGCCTTTGTTACTGAGGTGTCGACCGAAGGCCCGCAGGTCCTCGGTAGTGACCTCGGACCGCATCTTCTCGCCGAAGTAGTCCTTCCAATGGTTCTTAACCACATAGCCCATATCCTGACAGCGCCGCCGAGTGATCCGCTGGCCATGGGCGAGCTTGTCGGCGACGTACGGCAATGATGCGAAATCCCAGAACCGTGTGAGAAACGGTAAGAGCCGTTCGCATTCGATTTTATTGGACTGAAGAACCGCAGAAGCGATGAGACTTCGATCTTTCAGCGCCTCCATGATGACTTGAACATGATCGTCAGTCAGTGGTGCATGACGGACGAGGTGGAGCATTGTGAGCATATTGGGCAGATCGCCGTGTGTCTTCATGCTCCCAGTTGCCCACGATGGCGCGCGGCAGATTCCTTACGCGCACCCGCGGCTTTGGCGCCTGCGCAGGTTTTTGCGCTTCGGAATCTTGCGTGGGGAACCCCCAGTGAAGAGAAGAACAACACTCAGCCTTCCTTCCAAGAGACACAAGAGCCCTTTCGGAAGCCGATGTTATTGGGATTGTTAGCAGGGGTAGGATTCGAACCTACGACCTCCGGGTTATGAGCCCGACGAGCTGCCAACTGCTCTACCCTGCGATACTGTGCAGAGAATATAGATTTGCAAAGAAAGAGTCAACTAAATTCGATATTTCTTGCGCGGCCTAGAAGCCAGCCTAGAATCAGCCAGCCGATAGCAAGGAGGGGGAAAATCAATAAATCCGCTATCCCATCGTCCATCAGGCACCAGTTGTAGAGGCCGTGGATAAACACCGCAATTAAAAAGGCGCCGCCGACACGGCGAATGGATTTAGTTCCCTTGCGAGCTATTGCCAGGCCCATAAACCCCCCAGCCAGCGCATGGAGGGGAACCGCGGTAACACCGCGCATTAGGGCTATGGTCATTGGAGCTTGAGAATTGAGCACGTACAGAACATTTTCCATCAAGGCAAAGCCCATGGCGGCCGTTATGGCGTGGATAGCCCCATCGATGGGCTCATTGATATCTGTTCGTTTTCTCGCTATCATCAGAATAATTGCGAGTTTGAGCCCCTCTTCGACAGCTGCTACGCCCAGGAATGCGCGGGCCGGGATTATTAGTCCCTCCGGGAAGTAATCGCAGAGCTTGAAGGTGATGAACTCCATGATGATTGCTGCAGCAGGGGCTATGAATCCTGCGCCGAAAAATTTCAGGCGAAGTAGAATGGAAACCCCTTTATGGCGATGATGGATAAGGGCAATGAATAGCAGGCAGGGTGCTGCAGTTGCGATTAATACCGGGTAAAGAGCCATTTAAGGGGGCAGCCCATCTAGGATTTTTAGCAGAAGCTGGTTATGCGTCCTGCCGCCAAGGGTGTAGCGCGCCATTTTTGGCAGGCCGAAGGAATCAAGCTCACGCAGAGCGATTCCCCTTTGAGCAATCCATTTCCAAATGCTGCCGATTTCCCGCTCCAACGCGAAGCAGATGAAATTTGCCTGGGTGGGGTAGTTGAGTATTCCGCGCTTATTCAATTCGGTCTCCAGGAATTTTTTTTCCGTGTGAACAAGCCTTAGGGTGTTGTTTCGATGCTCAGTGTCGGCCAGAGCGGCGCTGGCGGCAGCCTGCGCCAGGGAATTCACGTTGAAGGGCATGGCAGCCTTGGCCAGTTCGCCGATGAGCTCCGGACGCCCAACGGCATAGCCAATCCTAAGGCCGGCCAGGCCATAGATTTTTGAAAAGGTGCGAAGTACCAGTAGATTGGGGAATTTTGCCAGCAGCGCCTTTGAATTCGGAAAATCCTTGGCGTCGGCGAAGTCCGCATAGGCCTCGTCTAGCGCAACCACAGTTTCGGCGGGAACCTTATGGAGAAAGTCTTCGAGCTCTTGGCTGCCGCGATAGGTGCCTGTCGGGTTATTTGGATTGCACAGAAAAACCACTTTAGTATCCGAATTTATCAACTCTAACATGCCTGAGAGGTTGTAGAACCCTGAGAGAAGCGGTTTTTCACGCATCTTGCCGCCAAATAGGCGGACTGCATATCGATACTGGCTGAAAGTTTGGCGGGCGCTAACCGCATTGCAGTCTGGGTGGATAAGGGCCGCAGCAAGGAGAACAAGCAGCTCATCGCTTCCGTTTGCCGCCAGAACATTATCCGCATCAAGCCCCCAGAGCTCTCCAATTTTGGCGCGCAGTTTGACGCAGGCGCCATCCGGGTAGCGGTGAATTTCGGGAAGGGCGTCTTTTATGGCCGCTAGGGCAAGAGGGGAGGGGCCGAGTGGATTCTCGTTCGAGGAGAGTTTTTCCGCGCCCTCGATGACTCGTCCGGGGATGTAGATTTCCATCGAGGTAATGTTGGGCTTTGCTTTCATGTTCGCACTATCCTCACAATTTCGAATGCAGTCTCCATCGCGGCAATTGGCGGGCGGGGCGGGAAACCGGGCGCTCGTGGATAGGCTCAATTCCAGGACATGCCCGTCGAATCGTGGAGTTAACCTACCCCCAACTTTCCGCTCGGAATGAGTTGGGTATCTAGCTTCAAATCGCCTCCCTTACTCAATCTTGCCGCCTTTTGGAGATTTTTTTCTAGAGGCGAAAAAAAGTTATATTGCGTAACCTTTCCAACTGCCGATGATTTTGTGTAATGAACAGGGTTCGGGGTTTCCTCCTTTCCCCGAGCACCTCATAGAGATTCTTTCCTGGACGCTGCCTGCAAGATGCTGTCGCTGTCTTGTAGGCGGCGCTTTTTCGGCAGGATTGAGGGACCGGGCTGCTGCCTTTCGCTTAAGTCGGTTTAAGTTGACTTCTTTTTAGGGTATGACTCCGATTCTTTAGTCTATCTTCTTCATATCCGGATCCTTTGATGGATCGGCAGTTTTCATATAGCTGTGCTCCTTGTGAATATGCGCAAGGTATTCCTCGATGCTCCAGCCCATTCCGGTTTCGGTTACCATAGCAAAGGCTGGATCGGCATCGGGGCCGAGGACGCTTTTGAAACTGCGCATAAGCGCCACGGCATCGCGCTTAGTGGCTCCGGCAATCAAGGCGCTGGGTTTGGCTCCAACCCTTGGGGTCCCGCCAGGCCAGCGGCCCTCGGCCGCGTCGGTCACTGCCGCGGCTGTATTCTGCCTGGCGACTAGCTCGGTAATTGGCGCCACTATGATTCTTGAGGCGTCACCTCCGGCGTCTTCGAAGACAGAGAGCGCAGCCTGGGCGCTGCTGCGTGAAAAGCAATCCAGGAGCACAACAATTTTCTCGTTAACTGACATGGCCCTATAATATTTGCCGAAACCCGCTATTGCTAGTTATCTTAGACAGGATAAGGAAAAATAAAAATGATGCAGGATCGCTACACGACAAAGAGTCGAGAAGCCTTGGAGATGGCCGCACAGATTGCCGGCGGTCTCGGCCATAATCAGCTGGATGTTGAGCATCTTTTCAATGCCCTATTGCGCCAGGAAGATGGAATTGTGCCGCATTTGCTGTCTCGGATGGGAGTGAGCGCCGGGATTCTGGAGAAGGAGCTGGGAAGGATTCTGGAAAGGAAGCCCCGCATCTACGGTGAGACGGTGCGAGCTGGCATGAGCCCAAGATTGGCCAGCCTGCTCCGGCAGGCCGAAAAGGAAACCGATAAGCTGAAAGATGAGTACATTTCCGTTGAGCATCTGCTGTTGGCCATGATTTCGGAAGATGCGGAGATGAGAAAACTCTTGAAAGCTCACGGCGTAAGTCACGATTCCCTCTTAAAGGCGCTGAAGGAGGTTAGGGGAAGTCTGAGAGTGAGCGATCAGGATCCTGAGGGTAAATTCCGCGCGCTGGAAAAATACACTGCGGATCTCACTCGAATGGCTCTTCAGGGAAAGCTTGATCCTGTCATTGGCAGGGATAATGAGGTAAGGCGGGTAATGCAGGTGCTGAGCCGGCGGACAAAGAACAATCCGGTGCTGATTGGCGAGCCTGGCACCGGCAAGACTGCCATTGTGGAGGGGCTTGCCGGGCGAATTGTGGCTGGCGATGTTCCGGATTCACTGAAGGGGAAGCGGCTGCTTAGCCTCGATATGGGCTCTCTGGTGGCAGGCGCGAAATTTCGTGGGGAATTCGAGGAGCGCTTGAAGGGAGTGATTACGGATGTAAGCTCGCGCTCGGGAGATATCATCCTGTTTATCGACGAGTTACACACGGTGGTGGGCGCAGGAGCTAGTGAGGGAGGCACGGATGCCTCAAACCTGCTGAAGCCAGCCCTGGCCCGCGGAGAGCTGCATGCCATTGGCGCGAGCACCTTGGACGAATATCGGAAATACATAGAGAAGGATGCCGCCTTTGAAAGGCGCTTCCAGCAAGTACTGGTGGACGAGCCCTCGGTTGAGGATACTGTTTCAATTTTGCGTGGTTTAAGAGAGCGGTATGAGGTTCACCATGGTGTTAGGATTCGTGATGAGGCTCTGATTGCGGCTGCCGCCCTTTCCAAACGCTATATCACCGGCCGCTTCCTCCCCGACAAGGCCATTGATTTAGTTGACGAGGCCGCCAGTCGAATCAAGATGGAGATTGAGAGCCAACCGGTGGAATTGGACACATTGGAGCGGCGCATATTGCAGCTCGAAATCGAGAAACAATCCCTGGAACGGGAGAGTGATGCCGCTTCCATGAAACGCCTTGAAAGCCTTGGCAGGGAATTAGCTGATTTCTCGGCCTCTCGAGACGCCTTAAAAACCCAATGGGTTAACGAGAAGGAGGCGATCGAGAAGATTAGACTAATCAAGCAAAGAATAGAAGAGCTAAAACTCCAGTCAGGCATCGCCGAGCGGGAGGGGAACTTGAGCCTTGCCGCGGAAATCCTTCATGGCAGGCTTCCCGAGACAAGGAAATCACTCAAGGAGGAGTCCGAGCGCTTGAAGGAGCTGCAGGGCGAAAACAGCCTGCTTCGGGAAGAAATCGGCGAGGATGATATTGCCCGTGTGATATCGGCGTGGACCGGAATTCCCGCGGCCAAGATGCTGGCCTCCGATAGGGAGAGGTATCTGAGCCTTGAGAGCATTCTAAAAAAACGAGTGGTGGGTCAGGATGCTGCTCTTGCCGCTGTGTCCAATGCCGTGCGGCGTAACCGAAGCGGCATATCCGATTCCTCAAAACCTCTCGGCGTCTTCATATTCCTAGGCCCCACGGGGGTGGGAAAAACCGAACTGGCCCGAGCCCTTGCGGGCTTCCTGTTCGATGATGACGGCGCGCTTACCAGGATCGACATGAGCGAGTACATGGAGAAGTTTGCGGTGTCGCGGCTAGTTGGGGCTCCTCCTGGATATGTTGGCTACGATGAGGGAGGACAGCTAACTGAGGCGGTGCGAAGGCGGCCATACTCGGTGGTGCTCTTTGACGAGATAGAGAAGGCTCATCCGGATGTATTCGATATATTGCTGCAGCTGCTGGATGACGGGCGCCTCACTGATAGCCAGGGTAGGATAGTTAGTTTTCGCCATTCGATAATAATTATGACCAGCAATTTAGGCTCGGATATGATTCTGGAAAGGGGGGTGAACGATATCACCCGGGCCGCCCTGAATGAGCGCATGAGAGCCGCGTTCAAGCCTGAATTCCTAAATCGTATTGATGAGACAATTATATTCGAATCCCTCACACCCGAGCATATTCACCAGATATTGGAGATCCAGATTGATCATCTTGCCAAACGCCTGGAGGAAAAGAAAATCGCCCTGGAATTTACGAAAAATGCCAAGAAGCTAATCGGCTCAAGGGGATATGAGCCGGCCTTCGGCGCACGGCCGCTCCGGCGCAGTTTGCGGGAATTGGTTGAAAATCCGCTGGCCAAATCCTTGCTGGCAGGTGAATTTACCGAAGATGACAGGGTTGTTGTGAGCTCGGAGGGGGAGAAAATCATCTTCACCAAGGCGCCTCCCGGCGCCTAAAAATTATTTGGTTTTGTGGCGGAAAGCCCCATCCCAGTTTGGCGGCGGGCTCATGATGAACCTGCTGCTGCGGTCGATAAACAGCTGGAGCAGTCTGTTGTCGGGGTATTCTTTTTGGGCGGTTTGAAAGCGTTTTTTTGCTGCTGGGAAATCACCCTCAAAGTAGAAATTCCGGCCATTTTCGAAGACCTCCCACATTTCAATGGTTTCATCCCCCAGCGTTTCCGTCACCGCGAATATGCTTATGGGATTGGCGCTGCCAGCAACCAGCACCCTATCCAGCAGAACGGTCTCTATCTTCCCACCCAGAGAATTTCTGACCTTGTCCGAGATGATCATTGGAATCCGATAATGCTTGGTGAGACTTTCGAGCCGCGAAGCGATATTTACGGGCTCGCCTATCACCGTGTAATCCATTTTTTTGTCTGAGCCTATGTTGCCGGCGGTAACCTGGCCATGATGTATTCCGATTCCGATCTCGAATTTGCCGATCCTGCGCTCTTTCTGCTCTCTGTTGAAATCCCTAAGGCGGGAAAGCATCTCAACACCAGCCTGAACGGAGTTCAGTATGTCGTTTTCGCTCTTTTCAGGGGCCCCGAACAGAGCCATGATTGCGTCGCCTATATACTTGTCGGTGATACCCCTGTGTTTATCAATTATGTTCACCATCCTTTCAAAGTATCGATTAAGGGAGTTGACAAGCTGATCGGGCTCCATGCTCTCACTGATTGAGGTGAATCGGCGGATATCGGAGATCAGAATTGTTACCTGCTGGAATTCGCCTACCAGGAGATCCTTGCCGGCGCGCTCGATGTTTTTGTCTATCACCGATTGGGGCACATATTTCTGAAATAATACGCGGAGGCTCTGCTCCTGCTCCCTTGCCTCCTCTGTTTCTATCTGGGCCTTGACGGCCTTTCTTCTGGCCACAACGCTGCGCAGGGCAAAATTTTTGACATTTTCGTTGGCCTTGTGGAGGTTGACAGTCATCCGATTAAAGGAGTGAGCCAAACGGCCGATTTCGTCATTGTGCAGGATTGGAACCTGGATTTCAAGGTCCATGGTTTGAGTAATATGCACGATTGATTTTGTCATTTTTTCGAGGGGTTTGGTGACTGCCCTGGCGGCTGTGACCAGGAAGACCAGGGATAGGCATAGGGAGAGGGCGGCTATGATGCCGATAATGATGCTGTTGCGGGTTACCGGGCTGTAGAAGGTGCTCCATTCCTCAGTTACATAGACGATCCATTCCCACGGCTCAAAGTGCTGGGAGTAGGCTATTCGGCGAATCTCATCGACGATAAGGGAGTCTGTCCATTTTTCGCCGCGGATGGAATCCGGGGCCTTTGCGTCGGCAGTTGTCCCAACCCCGCTTTGTGGATTGGAAATTGAGTTTGGCGAATTCAAGCCGGTGCTCATCACAAATTCTCCCGATGAATCGACCGCAAAAATCAGCTCGCTTGGAGAGCGGATGAGGCTCATCGCGAATCCGGAGATGGTTTCCTTTGCGGCATCCTGATACTGCGGCTTATCCTCCAGGCTGTTTGATATAAGCAGGTTCCACTGGGATTCAATATAGTTGCTTAGGGTTTGAGATTTGAATTGCAGGAGATTGGCGGCAACGGCTGTGATGCCGGACTTGGACGAGAGATGGGAGACAAAGGCGGCAAGCGTTAGCGGCGCTATGATTAAAGGGAGGACTACGAATATTATTTTTGGACGAATGTTCATTTATATTTCAGTATAATAGGGGGCGTGGAGTAGTGGAATGAATAAATTGATAAGGAAATAATAAAATGAACAGTGAAAACACAGCATCGTTCAATGCTTCGGGCTATGAGGGAGCGCATGAAATCTCTCCGGAGGAAAGACAGGAAATCCTGAGCTCAATTGAGGAGGCGCTAGAGCGAGAGCGGGAGGGCTTTGATGCTGGCGCCCCATCAGCGGATTTCAGCCCCGATTCCGCAAGCCCAGCGATGAAAAAGTTTTCGGCGCCGCTCCCCATCTGGATGAATATCGGGGCCCTGCTGCTGCTGGGAGTTAGCTCCTTCATCATGTGGAAGCTCTTAGGGGCAAGGCGCAGCCCGGAATCCTTGATCTCAACCGGCATTATCTCCACTGAAGGGCTGATTATAGAGAGGCTGCGGGAAGAAACTCAGGCCGAGCTCGATGCCAAAAACAGGGAGCTTGAAGAGGTTCGGGGGCGATTGGAGGCTGTCGAATCGGAAAGGCTTGAAGTTGAAGAAGAGATCGAAGGCAGGTTGGCAATATTGGAGGAGGATCTGCTAATCGAATCTCGAAGTGATTTGGAAGACGAGCGGAGAAGGCTGATTGCCGCCGGAATCTCCGGGAATCGGCTGCAAAGTGACTTGGCCGACTACGAGGCGGCGGCGCAGGAGGAGATGGAGATAAGGCTGGCTGAGTCTAGGGCCCAGCTGGAGATTGAGTATGGAGGTCTTATTGCCGAGCTTGATGCGCAGCGCAGCCTATATGAGGCTCAGATCAAAAATTACGATGCGGAGCTAAAGCGCCTTGCGGAGGAGGTGGCAAACCTGGAATCCGAAATCCAGTCTCTTGCGGAGAGTGAGGCCCTAGAGGCCCGGCGAACATTGGAAGATCTCCAGGCGCGGAGGGAGAGCGAGGATGGAATCCGTGCCCAAATTGCGGCTTATTATGAGGGGGTAGGCGATAATTGGCGGGAAGGCAACAGGGCGGCAGCTGCTGAGATGCTTGATTCACTGGATTCGTATCTTAGTGAGCCTGGAATAAGGCAGAGCGAGGCGGCTCGTAAGGATCGGAGTGTAAATAGCTTCCTTATAGCATCCCTTAGGCAATTGATTAATCCGGAAGAAGCTGTCAGCGATATGGAAGTCAGGGCACATGAGGAGGCCGCATTCGGGCCAGAGGACTTGGAGCTGGCAAGGAATGAGGCCCTCGCTGAAGCTGCTGAGGAGTTTAGAGCCCTGGAGGAGCGCCTGTCCGCCTTTCTCCTTGGGCTGGATGCCCTTAAGGATAACTATGCCGCCCTGTACAATGCAGCTCTAGAGAGTAATAGAGGGAGCTCGGAGCGCATTGCCTATCTTTTGAGCGATAAGCTCAAGATCAAATCCAACTTGGAGCCCTCATCTCATGCGCTCCTGGACACCTTCGTGGAATCGGCTAACGCCCTGGAGACAGACGAGGCCCGTGAGCGGATGTACGGAGAATTTCTGGAGGCGATAGATGGGCTGATGCTGGAATCAAAACCATAAGCGCATCGGCATATTTTAGTGCCCAAAGTCGATTAGTATCTGAATCCCGTTCCGATATTCAAGGCTATGCCGGTGATGTGTGAGGTGTTCGGGATGATGGCGCCAACCTTTTCGAATGCGTTATGCAGCTCGGTTTCCACGAATACGCCGAAAACATCGGCAAGTCTAATGTCAATTCCAAGAGCCGCATCGACATAGGGAACAATGCCAGCCTGGTCCTCCTTATGGCTATAGGCGTATTTGAATAGCCAGGCCCCCCCGACTCCACCCGCAAAGTAGGGGTGGAATTTTCGGCTTAGGGCATATGAAAGCTTGATTTCAACCGCCAGCGGAACCATCGTAATATTGGAGCAAGTGCCATTATCGGAGCAGAAAGATGTGGTGGAAATCCAGATCAAACCAACCTTGATGCTTGGATTTAGTGAGAATTTTTTCAAGAATACCACATAGCCAAAGCTCACATGGCCTCCAAAACCCAATTTCGCGATTCGATTAGATTCGGATATCGGAATAAACCTTGCAAAATCCAAGTCCAGATTCCATTTATTCTCCGGTTTCTTCTCCTCCGTTCGGATCCTTTTTTTCATTTTCCGGGTAATGAGCCTGTGAACGGCATTCTGAATTTCGGTGTCCATTTTCAGGGAAAGCGTCCCCTCCCACTTTGTTTCGGTGATTATGCCTCCCCCTTTGGTTCCGATTTCTCTCGCCTCAAACGATATTGAGAGGTTGGCGCCGATAATTTCGTACGAGGCTCTTATCATGTAATCGGAGCTATGCGGCTCACCTAGCGCAAAGCCATCCAGCTCCAATTGCGTGAGTATGGAGAACTTGATTGCTTTTTCGAGCTCACTTTTCCTGTGCGGCTCGGGGCTGATTATCACCGTGCTAACCAGCGCCGGGCGAGTTCCTTCCTGACTCGAAACAGCGGTGGGAATCAGTAATGCGAATAGTATCATCAAGCTAAAACGTCGGAAACTGCGCATGGCTATTCCTGCTCCGCTGGCTCACCTCCTAAGATAGGAAAGGTTCTTAGGCAGCACGATGTTGTTGCCGAATTTGTCTTCTCCATAACCGCTCTCCGCCAGCGCTTTGATATCCTCAAGAACTCTGATGTCGCCCTGAAAGCGCACCGTATCCCCGCTTATGATGTCGATTCTGCCTGTGGCCAAATACAAAACGATGGCCCGTTTAATGAATTCAGCCAAGGTTTCACTCACATGCGGCTCTATATCGTCGAATGAATAGTCGTTATCGTAAATCATTATTTTCTGTTTTTCCAATAAATCCAGAAATATCGCCCTGAGAACCTTTTTCATTAGGATGCCGTCATAACTCGTTCCGGCGTCATTTTTCACGAGCCTATGGGCCAGGGAATACTTGGTTACCGCATCTCTTTTGTGCTGATTGAGCTTCTCGTTAGCGCGAAAGAGCTCCAGCGGCAATGAGGCGTCATAGACGGTTTTATCGAATTTCATTTTCACTTCGCTGCCGTAGTGCATGATTATCTTGGCGATGAGTGTGGAAGGGCGGACATGAAAACCGCGGTAATTGGGAATAGGGACTTCAATCTCGCCCTGAACAGCGTAGGATTTCAGGATATCCCTGCAAAGCTCCTGGGTTATTCCAATGTACTTGTCTGCAAACGCTATGAAGTACTCGATTATAATTGCGAGCAGCTTCCTCTTTGCAATGGGAGGTTTCAAATTGGCATTCCAGTTCGATAGGGTATGGCGCTCATAGAAGTGCACCAGTGTTACAACCGTGTCCAATAGATGGAACACAACGCTTATCTGCCCCCTCATAACGGGTAAATTCCCATCGGATTCGGCAAAATTCGAGGCCGATAGATAGGTGTCGTACATCGACTGTAGATTATGAAAGTCATTTGCAATATGCCGCAGCTTAACCTCGCTTATCACCTCCGGTATGCAGCTGTGATACTGCTCAGGCTTCAATTTTTCATGCACATTGAAGCAATCGCATTTCTCAGCCAAATTGAGAAAGCTGGTTGCAAGATTAACCGCCGTATCCCGCGAATTTCCGTCACTTTGGCGCCTCAGGTTTGATTTCAGTCTCCTGTCAACAGGCGTGTTCCTGAACCTGTACTCCGACTCAGGGAAAAGCATCCCATCAAGTTTCATACGCCTTGCTATTTTCACAAAATTGCCCGATGCGCCCGCAAAAACCCCTAGCAGCGAAGAGAGCGATTCCCGTGTAGCGGAGACGAAATCGCCCTCCACCTCCAACAAATTGTATCCCTTAATCGAATGATGTATATGAAACAAGTTGTAAATAACCCGGCTAAATGCCTTTGCGACAGCGGCTGCCATGCGCACGGGGGCCCAGTATTCATTTCTAAGAGCGCCAAAGGCGTCGAGTAATTCCTCACATTTGGAGGCCTCAAGAAGAATGCGGCCAACCATGTATCGAGGAATCTTATCGGGCGGGAGCCTTGATATGAGTAGTGAAAGCGATATGAAATCCGCTAAATCGGGCTCTATGCAGGGCCCGAGATCCTCATCTTTGATAATTTGCATTTCCTTCTCTTGGTGGTACTTGCCTTGGAATAATTTTGCAATACAAATTAGAATAATTTTGCAATACAAACATCAAATAATCTATCGATGCTGGAAGCTCTGGAATCACTGACGCCAAAAGCCATCGCCGGCAATCTCATCGGCCTTTGTTAGAATTGCTGGAATATATAGCAATAGCGCCTGGGGCTCAATTCAAAGTAGAATCGATTCAAGATTGAAGTTGGGAAGGCTGGTATGAGCAAGTTGTGGTCCAAGGGAGCAAAACTCAATGCTGCAATTGAAAAATTCACTGTCGGTGACGACCCTACTCTGGATAGCCGCCTAATCAGGGCCGATGTGCTGGGGAGTTTGGCCCATGCCAGGATGCTTGCGGCGGTGGGCCTCCTGGAGGGGAAGCAGCTTAAGGCCATTCAAACCGGTCTGCAGGCCATATTGCGCGAGCAGCAAAAAGGGGAATTTGAAATTAGCGTCTCGGATGAAGATGCGCACACCGCAATCGAAAATCGCCTTTTGGAGCTAATCGGCGAAGATGGGAAGCGCATCCATCTTGGGCGGAGTAGAAATGACCAGATTCTAACCGCAATGCGCATCTGGATGCGAGATTACCAGATCAATCTAGTTTCCAAAATGGCCGCGCTTGTTCAGCATCTGATCGAATTTGCGCATAAGCACAGACTCATGCCAATGCCGGGGCGCACGCATATGCGGGCAGCGATGCCCTCCTCCGTGGGCCTCTGGGCTGGGGGTTTTGCCGAGCTTCTGCTTGACGACCTCGAAGGGCTTTCAAGCCTTTTTCATTTTCTCGATCAATGCCCGCTAGGCTCCGGTGCGGGTTTTGGCGTTCCGCTGCCGCTTGACAGGGAGCTCTGCGCAAGGCTTCTTGGTTTCCAAAGGGTGCAGGTGAATGCGGCTTATGGCGGGCTTTGCCGCGGGAAATTCGAATCCCGCCTCGTAGACATCCTTGAGCAGATTGCGATTAGCCTCTCCAAGCTTTCCCAGGATTTAATCCTGTATTCCATGCCTGAGTTCGCGTGGTTCGGCATTCCCGAGGAGATGTGCACCGGCTCAAGCATCATGCCTCAGAAGAAGAATCCGGATGTATTGGAATTAATGCGGGCCAGGGCCGTATCGGTTGGGGCAAGGGCAGGCCAGATTAAGGGAATCATCCGCGCCCTCCCCTCAGGGTACAATCGAGACTATCAGGAAACAAAGGAGCCGGCGATGAGCGCCGCCGATACCTTGGAATCGATGGTTGAAATGAGTATCCTCATTATTGAGAAGCTGAGAGTGAACAGGGGAAATTTGCTAAAATCATTCAAGCCCGAAATTTTCGCCGCCGATGCGGCCCTCAATCTGGCCGCGAGTGGGATGCCCTTCAGGGATGCTTACAGGGTGGTGGCAAAAAACCCGGGGGGCCGGAAGGGCAGCCCGCTCTCGGCGATTAGGGATAGAACCGGCATAGGCTTTCCCGGCAACCTCGCCCTTGAACGGGCGCAAACCGCATTGGATACGATAATGCTCAGGAATGAAGGAAATCGGAAAAGAATTTCGGCTGCGCTGGAAGCGCTCACAGCCCAATAGAAATTCTCTTTATCCGGGATGCCCCGACTGCCGATTCCGCTCTTCTCTTAAGCTCAATCCCTGCCGTGCGCCCTAAGCCGTTCCAGAATAAATGTCCTTAGTTTAACATCCAAATTACCCATGCTGTGCTCCATCAGGGCGCATAGCCGGGGTTTATTGAGGGGGCCATCGGAAACTAGCACCGATTTTGTTTTACCATCCTCGCCGATGCCCTTCTTCCAGGTGACGGAGCGGTTTCCGGCAAGCTTATCGTAGCAAATCTGGAACCCCGAGAGCGTTTTTGCCTCATCGTACCAAAGAATCAGCTCCAAATCTTTGTCGACAAACCAGCGCCGAAAACCATCACCCCCGACTTGCCGGATGTTCGGAAGTTCTTCAAGCATAGGCCCCTTCAAAATTCGCTTTTCTAAATTTTACCGCATTATGGGAATAGATCTAACCTATCATCGTAATAAAAAATTGCGCTCCCCCTAGCAACCTTGATTTTTTGCCTGATTTGACGCGTGCTGGTGGAAAGGCAGCGTTTCCCCCCCAGGCTGGCTTTATTCCTGGATAGCCTTGCAGCATTATCTTAGCAGGGCAGTCTTCCCACCCAGTTGGGCCAATCCCTTGCCTCAGGAAAATATATTATGATAATTACAGTGAATACAAATTCAAGGAAGAAAGGATGAGAAAAATATGATTGACAGATCATTGTCATTCAAACCTGGCAGAAATGTGCTCAAGCGCTGCAGAGCTTTGTCTTTCGTGATATTAGCCCTTATTACCTGCTCCCTTTTCACTTCCTGCCCCAAGCCCAGTTCCAGCTCCAGCCCCAGTCCCGGCCCCAAAAGCCCTTGGACCTGGATCGATCGTTCGGGGGCGACCGGTAACAGAAACTGGGATTCCATCGCCTCATCAAGCGAAGGGACCAAGCTTGCTGCAGTGGCGATGGGAGGGGGTGTTTACACCTCAGAGAACTCCGGGGGAACCTGGACCAACCGCGCGGAGGGGGATAATGCTGATTCCGACATCGCTGGAGATAAAAACTGGAAATCCATCGCCTCATCGAGCGATGGGAGTAAGCTTGCCGCAGTGGTGAGTGTATGGGGAATTTACATCTCAGCCGACTATGGGGCGACCTGGACCCATCGCTTGGCGGCCAGCGGCAGATACTGGAGATCCATCGCCTCTTCAAGTGATGGGAGCAAACTTGTTGCAGTGGGGGATTATGGACTTATTTACACCTCAGCCGACTATGGGGCGACCTGGATCGATCGTTCGAGGGCGAACGGTAACAGAAACGGGTGGAGATCCATCGCCTCATCGAGCGATGGGAGGAACCTTGCCGCAGTGGTGGAAAACGGCGGTCTTTACACCTCAGGGAACTCCGGGGAAACCTGGAAAAACCGCTCGGAGGGGAACGATGCTGATCCCGACATCACCGGGGATAAACTCTGGATATCCATCGCCTCATCAAGCGATGGGAGGAGACTTGCTGCAGTGGCGTGGGGGTGGGGGGGAGGTATTTACACCTCAGCCGACTATGGGGCGACCTGGACCCACCAGACGGCGGCCGGTGATAGAGACTGGAACGCCATCGCCTCATCAAGCGATGGGAGGAGACTTGCTGCAGTGGCGTTTAGAGGGGGTGTTTACACCTCAGACGACTTTGGGGAAACCTGGACCCACCATACGGTGGCCGAAAGCAGAACCTGGTGGCACATCGCCTCTTCAAGCGATGGGGAAAAACTTGCTGTGGTAAGTGGAGGGGGTGTTTACACTGGGGTTTTCCAATAGAGCTCTCTCTCTTTTGAGCGCCATGGGCCTTAGAGCTTATGAGAAAGGCGGACGGCCGTCAGAGGCCCAAGCTGCCCGGGGGCCGCCCCATGGGGAGAAACTCAGAAATGTGGGGAAAAATTTTGCCGTTTTGTTTGTTGTTTGAAGTAAGGCGCGTTATACTAAGCATATGGTTACAAAATCAAAGAAATTCGGCATGGAGGATAGCACGATGCTTAATAAGAGACTTTCATCTAAGCCTGGCGGGAATGTGCTTAAGTATGTTTCGTCTTTCGTGATGCTGGCAGTTATTGCCGGCTCTCTTCTCACTTCCTGCCCCAAGCCCAGTTCCAGCCCCGGCCCCAAAAGCCCGTGGACCTGGACCCCCCGCGCGACGGACAGGAACAGAAAGTGGAAATCCATCGCCTCATCAGACGATGGGCAAAAACTTGCCGCAGTGGTGTGGGGCGGGGGTGTTTACACCTCAGAGGACTCCGGGGAAACCTGGACCTCCCGCTCGGAGGTGGATAATGCTGATCCCGACATCACTGGAAACAAAAACTGGAATTCCATCGCCTCATCGAGCGATGGGAAAAGACTTGCTGCAGTGGTGAATAAAGGAGGTATTTACACCTCAGACGACTTTGGGGCAACCTGGGAAAACCGCTCGAAGGGGGATAATGCTGATCCCAAGATCAGGGGAGGTAAAAACTGGAGATCCATCGCCTCATCAAGCGATGGGATCAAGCTTGCTGCAGTGGTAGGTGGAGGGGGTGTTTACACCTCAGAGGACTCCGGAGCGACCTGGACCCACCAGACGGTGTCCGGTAACATAGACGACTGGATATCCATCGCCTCATCAAGCGATGGGGGAAGACTTGCTATAGTGGAGCATCATTATGGGCGTGTTCACATCTCAGCCGACCACGGGGCGACCTGGACCCCCCGCGCGATGGTAGCAACATGGAGGTCCGTCGCCTCTTCACGCGATGGGAGGAACCTTGCTGCAGTGGTGCTTGGTGGGGGTGTTTACACCTCAGATGACTTCGGGGCAAACTGGACCTCCCGCTCGGAGGGGGATAATGCTGATCCCGACATCACTGGAAACAAAAACTGGATATCCATTGCCTCATCGAGCGATGGGAGCAGACTTGCCGCAGTGGTGCTTGGTGGGGGTATTTACACCTCAGACGATCTTGGGGAAACCTGGACCCACCACACGGCGGCCGGAAGCAGAAATTGGTGGCACATCGCCTCATCAAGCGATGGGACCAAACTTGCTGCAGTGGTGGACGGAGGAGGTGTTTACATTGGGGTTTTCCAACAGGACTCTCCCTAAGGCGCCCTTTTAGGGGCAGGCTGCTGCTGGCCGGCTGCCTCGGGGGGGGGCCGCGCCCTCGTCTATGGGAAAAACCTGCTATCCAGTTTAACATTTGGGATGTGAAGGAAGTATATTATAATGATTTAAGTGAATATAAAATTCAAAGAAGAAAGGAGGAGAAATATGATTGATAGGTCATTTAAACCTGGCAGGAATGTGCTCAAGCGCTGCAGAGTTTTGTCTTTCGTGATGCTGGCAGTTATTGCCGGCTCTCTTCTCACTTCCTGCCCCAGTCCCAGCCCCGGCCCAGAGGGCGAAAGCTCTTGGACCTGGACCCCCCGCGCGACGGACAGGAACAGAAAGTGGAAATCCATCGCCTCATCAGACGATGGGCAAAAACTTGCCGCAGTGGCGTATAATGGGGGTGTTTACACCTCTGCCGACTCTGGAGAAATCTGGACCAACCGCTCGGAGGGGGATAATGCTGATCCAGACATCACTGGAAGCAAAAACTGGAATTCCATCGCCTCATCGAGCGATGGGAGCAAACTTGCCGCAGTGGTGTACAATGGAGGTATTTACACCTCAGGGAACTCCGGGACGACCTGGACCCACCACACGGCGGTCGGTGACAAAAACTGGTGGTACATCGCCTCTTCACGCGATGGGACCAGACTTGCTGCAGTGGTGAGTGGAGGTATTTACACCTCAGATGACTTTGGGGCGACCTGGACCCACCAGACGGAGGCCGGTGACAAAAACTGGGAATCCATCGCCTCATCAAGCGATGGGAGAAGACTTGCTGCAGTGGTGAAGGGAGGGGGTATTTACACCTCAAGGAACTCCGGGGCGACCTGGGCCCACCAGACGGAGGCCGGTGACAACAACTGGAATGCCATCGCCTCATCGAGAGATGGGAGAAGACTTGCTGCAGTGGCGTATAATGATGAGGGTATTTACACCTCAGATGACTTTGGGGCGACCTGGACCCACCAGACGGCGGCCGGTGATAGAGACTGGATATCCATTGCCTCATCGAGCGATGGGAGCAGACTTGCTGCAGTGGTGAAGGGAGGGGGTATTTACACCTCAAGGAACTCCGGGGCGACCTGGGCCCACCAGACGGAGGCCGGTGACAACAACTGGAATGCCATCGCCTCATCAAGCGATGGGGAAAAACTTGCTGCAGCGGTGGACGGAGGGGGTGTTTACACTGGGGTTTTCCAACAGGAGGATTCTCCCTAAGGCGTCCTTTTAGGGGCAGGCTGCTGCCGGGTTCAAGTTGCCCCGAAGGCCGCGCCCTCGTCCGGTAAAGAGGCTTTTAGGCGCTTCATCGTGGGGCTGCCCCGATTTAGCGGGCAGCCGCCCTTCCTCAAAATAGGCTTCTGAGCGTTCTTCCCTGCATCGGGCTTAGCCAAGGAATAAATGCCTACAGCTGCCTAGGGCGCTTCTAAAGAACTCTGGGCAGGAGCATTATCCCAGCAGCCTTATCTTTGCGCTCCATGCTGCGCCAGTACCGGCCTTCCCAAATCCGGATAAAAGCTATGCCCTCTATAGGGCAGGATTGAAGCTGCAATTCACCAAGTTATCTGCTGCAGGCAGGTTTTGAGCTCCTAAGTCCGTGGTCTTCTTGCGAAGCGGCCGGATCGTCTTGGCGTTCAGGAGCCCCCTACAGCCGTTGACGCGGGAATCTGGGAGCAGGCTGTCTGATGCTGGCCACTGTGAAGGCTATTAGGGCTGCGGCATAGGGCAGAGTTTTCAACATGGCAGCGGGGAGAGCGCCCCCCTGGGCCATATTGGAAAAAGCCATAATCAAAGAAAAGAAATAGGATGAAACTAGAATACCCAGTGGATTGCGAAATCCAAGCCAGATAAGCACTAATGCAATCCATCCGCGCCCCGAGCTCATACCCGGAACATAGGCCTCAACCCTCATTGCCAAAAAGGCGCCGGCAAGGGAGGCCATGGCCGACGAAATCGCCAGCGCCGAGATTCTGATCCTCTTAGGTGAAATACCCCGCTCACGCAGAAATTCGGGGGCAAGCCCCGCGGCTCTAACTCTGATGCCAAGATAGCTTCTGTGGATAAGAAGGGCAAATAGCAGGGTTAGGGGTATCATCAGCCATGAAACTGGGGATAAGATGTAATTACCGGCTATCCTCAGGGCTCCCTTGTGGCCCCAAATCCCATTTGAAATCAATCCGCTTAACGAGGGAATCAGAATATTGATTCCCATTCCCGCAATGAACAGGTTTGCCTTCAAGCCCATGTGGATGCCGGAAAGCAGCAAACCAAATAGCGCGCCCAAAAGCAATGCCCCGCAGACAGCCAGAGGCGCGGATACTCCGAGGGTTATCAGCAGCGCCGCGGCAAATGCGCCCAGGGTAATACAGCCCTCCAGGGAAATGTTCAAAACCCCTGCCTGCTCCGATAGGAGACCGCCCAGGCCGGCCAGAATAAGGGGCACTGCCATTGCGGCTGCGGATTCAAACAATGCTCCTCCCCTTAGCCCCCCCGGCTGCCATTAAAAAAAAGATGATAGCTTGAACCAATCCTCTAAGATCAAAGGAAAAACCGGAGCTAAGCGTCGCAGTTTGAGCGCCCAGCACAACCCAGGTATAGATAATGGCGAAAACCGGCACCCATTTCGGCTTGGTTCCGGCCACCAGGGCGATTGCAAGGCCATCCCAGCCCAGATTGCCGGTAAAACCCTGAACGGCCTGACCGCTGTCCATCAGAGCGGCGACGCCCGTCAGGCCATAGATAGCGCCTGAGGCAGCGAGGGATGCAATGGCAATAGAGCCGGTGTTTACGCCAACATAGGAGGCAAATGCGATATTGCCCCTTCGCAGGCGCCACCTATAGCCCCAAATGGTGAATTTCAGGAATACATGGGCTGCCATGGTGAGCAGCGCCGCCCAAATTAGGACTGCGCTCAGGCGGGAAGGCGGCCACCAGGGAAGTAAGCGGTAGGCCGGGGGAAGGGGAGGGGCGGCGATTAGATAGCTGTTTGCATCTCTTAGCGGCCCCACTAGCAATGCATCGCCAAGATTCAAAGCCGCCGCGGAGATTAGGAAGGTGGTGATCAGCTCATTCACCCGCCACCTTGCCCTAAGAGCGCCCGACGCCGCCCCCATCGCGCCCCCCGCGCAAATCCCAGCCGCCG
>Ga0056121_1000112_pt1 | contig 38208 bp, 42 predicted proteins | sample WorMetHEROISLAND_FD_83872 | JGI IMG/M metagenome (GOLD analysis project Ga0056121, IMG submission 83872) | Marine gutless worms symbiont microbial communities from Max Planck institute for Marine Microbiology, Germany - Olavius sp. 1 HERON ISLAND ...
GTATTAGCAGTTAAGCCTAAAGCGTTTGCTAATTCCCAAAGAGAATCACTATCGCTCTCTGAAAACATTTCAGCAAATTGTCTTCCAAGACTATTGTTCCATAAATCCATTTGTGAATCGGCTCGATTTCCAAAACCGCCTACGTCATATATTTCGTGATTATCACCTATTATCTTGGCCTTATCTACACCAAACGCCTGCGTATTTTCAACATTCCATGTGAAATGTCTATAGGCATCTGCTTCATTATCTTCGGGAATAGTCAGTCCGAGAGCTTGGCCATACAATGCTGCCGCTTCCCTCCTATCATCACCAATCCTCTGAGCTTTTGAACTACCGACAGGGCCCAACAATTTGTAAGCTGCTTTCTTTTCTGGCGTATCTATTCCTACAGTATCATATACATCAAGACCCGTCGGATCCACATACTTCACTGGGTTATTGCTCGTATACGAATACCAATTAACAGCCTCAATAACAGAGTAGCCGCCCCGATTCGGGTTTATAAGAGCAAACCCGGCAGGGTCCGCGCTCATTGCTGCTAAAGGCCGTCTCGCTGACCTTCGTCAACCTTAAAAACCTGCCGCGCCCACTTCCGAAGTGTCTCCGGCGTGCAACCGCTCCTGGCGAACAAATTGCTGGCCACAGTGAGCGCTGTTTTTCTGTTTCTCTCAAGCACCATCCGGCCTACACCCGGTCTTCCTTGAGGCGCCTTATTCACTCTCCCATGACACAATCCTCATCAAGCAATTGCGCCTCCGATAAAGCCGAGCCGGTTCGCTGGAATCGATTGATAGGCAAGTTGGAGCATAATGCTTTTGCCCCTGTGTGCGATCTTCGACAACAAGACTTCCCCTTCGTCAGCGTGATGCAGCCTCACAGTGTCTCTGAAACTTACTTCACGGTTTTATTCCGGGAGTTCCTGATGTTTAACCTTGTTTTCAATTATTGCTCTCGTCATTTAGACGGATTGGCGGTAGGCTTTATCACTATGAGTTACAATGTCGCGATTTTCTGGGACGTGGAGAATGTAAAACCGTCAAGTTCCGCGAACCTCTTCATCCAAGGCTTATGGGACTACGCCGAGGGACTAGGGCGCGTGGTAAGCGCATACGCTTACGCTGATTGGAGCATGCTCGGCTATAAGCAGCTGGGCCCCTCTCTCGCCTCTCTCCATTTCAACATGGTCCATGTCCCATTCAGGGGGCGCCGCAGGGATAAGAACAGCGCCGACATGCACCTAACTAACGACTGTCTTGATCTCCTGCGCTTTCAAGGTCATATCAATGCTTTTCTACTGCTTACTGGCGATAGCGATTTCAGGCCGCTTGTGATGAATCTTAAAAAGGCAGGCAAAATAACTCATATCGTTTGTGACATAAAGAATGCCAGTAACGATCTTCTGAGACTGGCCGACAGCTTCACTGATTACAGAGATATGTTTCCCTCGGAAGAAGAAGATATATTCGACGATGTGGCCGACGAGGCCGCGGGGAAGCGGGCTATTACAACAGCCTACTCAAAAGAATACTGGTTCGAGCGTCTGGCTGAAACCGCCTCCATCCTTCGCAAGGAGAAAAAGGGAACCGATCCCGGAAACGTAAAAATCTCGATGAAAAAGCTAAATCAGGGATTCGATGAGAAATCCCTGGGGTACAAACGCTGGGGAGACTTCATAGCCAGCGCATCCAGAGCCGGCTATGTGAACATGGAGTATGATGACAAGCAATCGGCAATCATTCCGGGAGGGCAGTTCAGCCAGGAGACAGGCTCACTCCAGATTGCCTTGAAGACACTGGTTGAAACACTTACCGAGATGGATGGGCAAGGGGGACAGCCGGGATTTCATCGATACGCGCTTGTCAGCTCTAAACTCAGGGACAAAGGTATTAACACAAAGACGCTGGGATTTAGCCAATTCAAGAAATTTGTTTCATCCGCTGAAGCACGCGGGCTGGTAGAGACACAGGTGGAGAAGCTCGCAAATTTCGTGAAGAGGCTCTGATGGTTTATGAGCAGTTGCCCGGGCATCAATCCCGTCTGTCATGAATTGAAATGGTTAACTCAGCTTCCCCACGACTGATTCCCAAAGCAGAGGCGATCTGCTCTATACTCTCGCCCTTGCGAAAAAGAACCAAAATCCTTTCCTGAGTTGACAGCGATTGGGGCCCTGCGAGTTCACTGTCGATAACACCAAACGATTTCCGATTGCCCGATTGCCCATCTACATCCTCATTCTCGATAGGCTCATTGCCCGTGTTTTCCAGCACAAGGTTAAACGGTCTGGATTTGCCAAGCTCGGTATAGACATGTCTGGAGAGGTCTTGCCTTTCCTTTTCCTTCTTTAGGACATTTACCACCTTGCCGGCCCGGTCAATCAGGCCATTCATAGCCCGAATCCTGTCCTCAATCAGCAGGATGTTTCGCTCAGTCACGCCATTGATATCGGTGAGCATGGAGTTTATCTCATTCTTCAGTTTTTTGAAGGTTTCGCCCGTTTTCATATCACGCTCGAATTTTCTGCGCCAGAGGTAAGCGAACGCGGCGCTGCTTATCAAGGCCGTGATAATAGAAACGGATAAGTATAAAAAAAACATGCTAGCTGGACAGGTTGATATGTCTCCCTATTTCCGGGTCCGTAACCACCTTCCTGCCATTTTTCGGTTTCTTATTCTGCCTGCTTCTGTTTTTTTTGTATCTTTGCTTCCTATTCGGAACGTTGTTTTTGATGACCTGGGCCTCATCTTCCGGAGGTAATTGTGTAACCATTCGATCCTCTTCCATTTTCCGCAGAATCTGAGATCGTGCGGCTTGGGATTGCTGGAGCGCCGATTGCTCCTTCATCAAGGCCTGCTCCCTGCTCACCTCATCCAATTTTGCAAAGAGAGTTTGTAAGTCAATTGGCTTAATGCTCATTGCTCTTATCTCTGAGCGAGATCCTCCTCAATCTCATGGAAATTGACCGCGCGGATATAATCACTTTCCAAAATGAAGGTTACGGATTTCTCATACGATTCCTTCACAATATACTCCACATCGTGAATTTTGAGGACAACACCGACGAGCACCTTTTTTGCCGCCGAGACCTTGCCATTGGCCTGCAATGATTCCTGATATTCTCTATTCTTATGTATTTCTTCATCGACGCTTTGCAGCTCCGCATGGAATTTCTCATACTCCTGGCTTAGTTGCTTTAACTGCCCAATCTTATCCTCCGGCAGTTTTCTTCCTTGGATCTCAGCCTGACGCCTAAGCCCCTTTAAATTCAGCTCCACTGAGTCGTACAGGGATACAATTTCGCTTTTCCTCTTCAAAAGCTCCTGCAGATCCCTACTGACTTTCGGGTCGTATCCAACTTCAATTCTAGTCTCGGCCCCGCCAGCGGAGCCGAGGATTACCGCATTTACCTCTTCCAGCGCCTGTATGCGCCCGCCGACTATTTGCGCGCGATGTCCCTTGCACAGCACCTTTTTCTGGGCGACAACATCCGAATTGACGATGCCGGAGCTTACGATTACGAACTCGCCAGCTTCAACTTGAGCATTTTGGATAAAGGACGACCATATGGACTTCCCGGCGACAATATGCCCGAAAGCATCGCTTTCTCCGCCGTTAACACCTCTTGAGACAATGATATCTCCTCCGGCGCTCAGGTTTGCCCTCCCGACATAGCCCCCAACCCCTATTCTGCCCTGTGCGGTTACGGAAAATCCATCCTCGACATTGCCCCTGATTTCCACCGAGCCCAGCACATTTACGTTTCCCGTCGAGGCATCAACGCTGCCGGGAATCAATAGCACTGTGTCGACTATGATTTTCCCATTCTTCAGCATCACATGACCGCTCTCTGTGGCGATAGCCTTCATGCCATTTTCGGTAAGAGCAACATTCGCGCCGATCCCAATATCTATGTCTCGGCCATCCCTGGCCGGAATATACTGGCCATATACCGTCTTCCCACTTACACCCAATTCGGGCTTGGTCTTACTAGCCAGGGGTTGACCCTTAACCACATTTCGTATTTTGTTCAGCTCCTTGAAATCAATGCTGCCATCTTCCCGTTCTTGTATGTGAATTTTATCCGGTTCGGTTTCAAAATTGTAATACACCTTGGCATCGACACCATGAATGGGAGCCGCTCCCTCGGCAACAAGGTAGGGGGTGTTGAACACTGGGAAATCTTCGAACTCCTGCAGAGCAGCCTCAAGCAAGCCAGTGACAATGCCGTTGTTCATCATGAACCCCTTGATATCATCGACAATGAGATCCGCGCCGCCGGGCCCTGGCTCCGTAACATTTACATAGGCTCTCATTTGATCGTTGGATACCACTAAGGACATCAGCGCATCATTCGCAGGATTGTAATTAATCTCCCCTACCCTAATCCACATCATGTCCGCTTGCCGAACCGCGGTATTTATGCTGCCTATATCCGGCCCGCTTACGCCCCTTCCTTTGAGTATTTCCACAATTTCCTTCGCTGCTACGCTCGTTCCCCTGCCAATCGGCGGAAACACCTTCACCCAGGCGCCATCCGAGGCTAGTCGAACCGAAAAACGCCCATCAGCATCGGCAGGAGTCTCCGCCTCCTTTCTGCCATAGGGCGTTAAATCAAGCTCATCTTCATGGCCTCTGGCCTCTTTCTCAGCGCCCTTGCTGATGGCTTCGTAAGCGATAATCCTGCAGGGCTTTCTCCTAAGCCCCAGAAAACCAAACGATCCCCTATCGAGTATCTCATACTCAATCACTCTAATCGGCAATCCCAGCTCCAAAGACGCCTGTTTTAGCGTATCATCCAGATTTCTGCCGGAGACCTGAACGTTTTTCATTTTTCTAGTCTTTTCGATTTCCAATTTCATTCTGGCGCGAAAATCATCAAGACTAAGCATAATTAGAAAATACCCTTCTTCACGTTCATCAGCTTTGCTCTGAGTCTGCTAATCGCCTTGGTATGCAGCTGTGAAATGCGGGATTCCGTAACATCCAGCACCTTTCCTATCTCTTTAAGCGTTAAGTCCTCATAGTAGTAGAGAACCAAAACCTTCTTCTCCTTGTCCGGCAGCTCGTTTATAGCGTCAACAATCACCCTGCGCATCTCATCTTTTTCCGCAATGGCGTCGGGTCTCAAAGAATTTGGCGATTCTATGCTTTCCACGGCGGAAGCACTGGCTTTGGTTTCGCTATTATACCAAATATCGTTAAGCGAGAGCATCGAAGTGCCGCTGATTTTAAGCATCATCTGGTTATACTGCTCGATGCTCATCCCCAGTTCAGCCGCCACCTCTTCATCGGTGGCAGCCCTGCCAAGCTTGGTTTCCAGGTGCTGGATGGTCTCTTCAATTTCTCGCGTTCTCTGCCTAACTGACCTGGGAACCCAATCTATGGATCTTAGCTCATCGAATATCGCGCCTCGAATCCTGGTTACTGCATATGTCTTAAATTTGACATGCTTATCAGGATCAAACTTCTCGATTGCGTCAAAGAGCCCGAAAATTCCAAAACCGACGAGATCGTCAAAATCGACACTTTGGGGCATGCCAACCGATACCTTGCCAGCCACGTACTTTACCAGCGGCGCATACTGCCTGACTATGGCGTCTCTAATCGATCGATCCTTAGCATCGCGATATTGCTGCCAGAGCTCTTTTTCGGGGTATCCGGCAATGACAATGTCGTCGGCCATAAATTCTAATTCCCTTCATCTCTTGCAATAACTGTATGTATGGCCTGAGCCAACTCCTCAGGATCTCGCTCACTGCCCAATACCGATGATTCATTGTCTTGGGGGTTGGAATGGACTTCACCCACATCGGAATCGGAAAACAGGCCAGGTTCATTTACGGAAGCAATGTCCTCGCCCCCCCGTGCAGCGGTTGACTCAAAGCCTCCGTTGGCAGAGTTGTCAGCCGCCTCTGACGAAAGAGTGATATCCACCCGAGAGCCTAAGGACCCATCTTCACCTCTACTGTTGGCAGATTTCGCCTCATCAAAGAATTCCGGGAATAAATTCACCAGCAACAAGTTTATTCCGATGGCAAGCACTGTAAAAACCGCAGCTCCTATTGATGCTCTAATCGTCAGAGTTCCCAGGCCTATTCCCTTCACTCCACCGATCAAAAACGAAAACGCCATGGCCAGGATAGCTGACGCGGCAACGAATCTCCAGCGTATAAACCCTCTCACAAGTTGACAATCCCTTCCAGAAAAATATTCGAGTTAAGTACTAGCGCGTCCGAACAGTCGTCTGATGAATCGGGAAAGTTCGCCTCCTTCCTTGAAATTCACGTTTTCAAGTCTCCCAACAATGTGCTGAATACATTGAGACGCTCTGCCATATTGGTCAATCACAAAAAAAGGCTGCTGCTTGCGCACAGCCGCTTGCACCGTCGGATCCTCATAGACAAAGCCTAGATAATCAAGCTTCACATTTAAAAACTGCCCGGCTATATCAACCACTCTCTGCGCCACTTTCTTGGCCTCCGTAGTGCTTGACACCCGATTTACCACTAGCTTTATCCCCATATCCAAATCATCTATTTCCACCGATATCGTCTTGATGATGCCATAGGCATCAGTGATGGCCGTAGGCTCCGGCGTGGTTATTATCACCGCATCGTCGGCTGCTCCTACAAAGGCAAGTACATTGGATCCGACACCCGCGCTAGTGTCAATTATTATTATATCCACGTCTGAAAGAGTAGTAAATTCATTTACAAAATGCAGACGTTCGTCTTCGGAAAGGTTTGCAATCCGGCTAAAACCCGAGGCGCCGGCAACTATCTGTATGCCATAGGGCGTGTCCACTATTATGTCCTTCATCTCCTTTTGCTTGCGGACAACATGATAAAGGTTGTGTTTCGGTATTACTCCCATCATTACATTCACATTCGCAAGCCCCAAATCCGCGTCCAGGACCAATACCTTCTTCCCCAATCTGGAATAGGCTATTGCGATGTTTATGGATAAATTTGTCTTGCCCACGCCGCCCTTTCCACTAGTGACGGCTATGACTCGTGTTCTATTCGTTTTCGATATCTTTGTCTGACTGCCTTGAGCATCCATAATCTCTCTAAGCTTCTCTGCCTGATCGCCCATCACTATCTCCAGAGAGCGGTTATATCGGGGGTGGGATTCCGATTGGCGAAAACAGACTTCTCGAATTCAAGATCCTGGAGTTTCGATAGCAGACGAATGGGTGAGGCGATGGCTATATCCACGGGTACGCTCTGCCCATCCGTGAGATAACTAATAGACGCAGCAGTGGGAGTTAGCGCGCAAAGAAGATTTCCAATATGATTGGTTTCATCCAGTTTGGTGATAATAACCGATCGGTAGCTGAACAATCGGAACTGCTCCATTATTACCCTCAGATCAGATGTCTTGGTTGTGGCGCTTAGCACTAGATGAACCTCCATACTCTCTCCGCAAACGGACAGCAGCTTCTTCATCCCGCTAAATTTCTCTTTATCCCTGGGATTCTTGCCAATGGTGTCTATCAATACCAGATCGGAATCGGATGCCAGAGCAATTTGCCTATGCAGCTCATCGGGATCATCGACGGTCTGTACGGGTATCCCCATTATCTTTCCGTAGGTTTCCACCTGGGCGCGGGCGCCAATCCGAAAATTGTCAACTGTGATAATCCGCACATCCACACCATCCCCCAACCCATGGACAGCAGCAAGTTTTGCAATTGTGGTTGTCTTTCCAACGCCGGTTGGGCCAACCAATGCGACAATGCGCGGTTTGACACCTGCATCACTCCGAAAAAAATGGATATTCTCAACAATATACGACGCGGCAAGCTGGTGAATATAACCCCGATTATCAAGTTCTGCGACATTGCAGGTTTCCTTTATTCTCTCCAGCAGCTCCGAAATATACCTATCCTCAAAATCATTTTTGCCGAGTATGTCCGATAACTCGGAGAGAACAGGAAAGGTCTGCGGGGGAGGTGTCGATGCGCCGAGTGTCAGATAATCTTTCAAATGTCTTAATTCCTGGAGCACCTCGCCGATCCTTTCATCTTCAGCTGATTCGGCCTCCCTGCCCCTCAGAGCAGCCTCGTCATTTTCAATGGAGTCCTTCCCGGTTACCGCCAGGATTGCAGCCCGGGCCTCATTGTCCCTGCTCTGCTGTATCTCGCGGGTTTCTTCACCGGTTCTCAAATACCCCCTGTACTCATATTGAACCTTCCCAAAGAGGCCCATTATTCCGGTTGCCGGGACAGTTCTCTGAATCTGAATTTTGGCCCTATCGCCATATTTTTTGTGGATTCTCTCAATTACTTCCATGTGGCTATTGCCCCGCTCACTGAAATAATGCGGCATCAGTTTTCTCCCGGCCGAATTTCACCGAGGGGAGTAATCTTGATTCCCTCGGCAATTTCCGGAACTGAGAGCACCACCAAATCCGGTATTTCTCTCACTGTGGAAGAACGAACTAGCGGCCGTGCCGATTCGCTGCACAGTATTACCGGCCATGAACCTCTGTCTCGGGCTGCTTTCACGGTGTTGGCAACAGCGCTTACCCATTTCTTATGAAAATCAGGGCTAAGAGCGGCAATATCTCCCCCTATCGTTTCCGTTCTGGAATCAATTATTTTCTTCTCTGTCTCGGGGTTGATGGTGAGAACATTGATCGATTTATCATTATCGGCATACTGAAGGCAGATTTGTCTGCCCAGTGTCTGCCTGGACTTTTCAACCAAGAAACCGATGTCCTTTGAAACAGAGGAGAAGTCGCCTAGAGTTTCCAATATCGCGACTAAATTTCGTATGCTTACCTGCTCTCTAAGCAAACCCTGGAGAACTTTTTGGATTTCACCGAGCGAAAACGATTTTGTAACCTCATCAACCACCGCGGAGTAATCATTTTTGAGCGCGTCCAGCATAGAGCGAATTTCCTGACGGCCAAGTATATCGCCCGCATGACGTTTCAGAATTTCGGTTAGATGGGTAGCAATTATCGAGGGGCCGTCCACAACCGTATAACCGGCGCGCTCTGCCTTATCACGCTCACCCTCGCCTATCCAGGTTGCGGGAAGCTCAAAGGCTGGATCGACAGTGGATTCGCCCTCTAACGCATCTCTATCGCCGCCAGGATTTATGGCCATGTAATGGCCCATACGGATAATTCCCCCTCCCACCTCCGTGCCCCGCAATTTGAAGGCGTACTCGGAAGGCTCCAGGCGCATGTTATCCATGATTCGAATGCGCGGCACAACGAGCCCTAAATCAAGCGCGGCCTCCTTTCTGATTCGCGTAACACGCTCAAGGAGTTCCGCGCCCTGATCCTTATCCACCAGGGGTATAAGCCCGAAGCCAAGTTCAAGGGAAACCGGATCAAGGGGAACGATTGGGGAAATCCCATGGGCTTCGGCGCTGGGAGCCTGTTCCTTAAGGGGCGCCGCCCCCGCTCTTTTGCCCGGGCGGCTCAGCCTGTATGCCAGAAGCCCCGTCACTCCAGCCAGGGGGAGCATGAGATACAGGGGGAAATCCGGAAGGAATCCCATAAGCAGCATGAACACGCTCCCAACGTAGTATATTCTGGACTGCCGAGAAAACTGATAGCGCACATCCGCACCGAAGCTGCCATCGCTAATAGATCTGGTGACTATCAGCCCGGTGGCCACGGAAACCAGGAGCATCGGCACCTGCGATACCAGCCCGTCTCCAATAGCCAAAGAGACGTAGGTTATCAAGGCCTGCTGCAGGGGTTCCCCATGAATTGAAGTGCCCACGATTAATCCGCCAATGATGTTTACCAGGGTAATAACGATGCTTACCTTTACGGTCCCGCTGATGAATTTAGTCGCGCCATCCATGGAGCCATAGAAATTGACAGAGTCGTCAAGGTGTTTCTTCTTATCACGCGCCTCATCTTCGGTAAGCGCCCCCGAGCTGTATTCCGAGTCGATAGCCATCTGCTTGGCCGGCAGACCATCAAGGGCAAATCGGGCCGCCACCTCCGACACCCTTGTAGCGCCCTTAGTAATCACCATGAACTGCACCACCACCAGGATGATGAATATGATTAGCCCAATTACCAAACCCTGGGTCCCCTCCGATCCGACAACGAATGTTGCAAAGGCCCTGACAATCCTGCCGTCGAAGTCAGCTCCCTTTCCGAGAATCAAACGGGTGGAGGAAACATTTAATGCCAACCCAAATACAGTTGAGATCAAGAGGATAGTTGGAAAAAGTGAAAACTCAAGAGGGTCCTTGTTATACAGAACCAGCAGGATTATGAGCAGCGATATCATCAGATTCATCGCCATCAGTAGATCAAGCACGATAGTGGGAAGGGGGATGATTAGCATCATAACAATGAGCACAACACCCAATGCCAGCACAATGTCTCCTGCCTGGCGTCCAAATACTCCCCGGAATGTGCCTACGGTAGTATCAGCCACTGCTGCTGGCTCCTATGACTGCCCTGTTGCCAAGGCGATACACCTCCGCCAATATAACGGAGACAACCTCCCAATATTCCTCAGGAATTTCATTCCCAAGCTCAACATTGTCATATAGCGCCCTTGCCAGCGGCCGATTTTCCACCAGAGGGATGTCATTGCTCCTAGCAATCTCCCTTATCCGCATTGAAAGATTATCCTGCCCTTTGGCGATGACGGTCGGAGCATGCATGGTTTGACTATTCCACTTGAGGGCTACCGCAAAATGCGTCGGGTTTGTAATCACCACATCAGCCTCAGGCACCTGCCGTGCCATGGAAAATGAAAGCACCTCCTGCATTCGCTGCCGCAATCGACTCCTTATCAGCGGATCGCCCTCTGTCTCCTTAAGCTCCTCTTTTATCTCGTGTTTGGACATCTTCAATGAATCTCTGTGCTGCCTGCGTTGAAAAAAGTAATCGGGAACGGCAAGTATGAGCATCAATATCGCCGCCCACAGCATCATGCGAAAGGCTATCCCGCTGATAAGCAGCATGGCCTCCAGGAGCGGGAGCTTAGTCGCATTGACAAGGCGGGGGATTTCATTTCTGATGCTTATGTAGGCAAGAAAGGCGATAATCACAATCTTTGTAACCGACTTGAAGAAATTGAAAAGCGCTTCCGTCGAAAGGAAGGCTTTCTGAGCCCACCTTGAAAAATTTAAGGAAATCTTCGAAAAATCCGGAGTAATCGGCTTAGTCGAAAAGACAAAACCAACCTGGACAACATTGCCGAGAATGGCCGCCAATAAGCAAACCATTATCACCGGTGAGATTAGGCGAAGCAGATAGCTGCCTAGAACGTTGAATCCAACAAGCATGTCGCTTGAGCCGGAAACGGAAACTGTAATGAAGTGCCGCACCATATCGGTAATTATCCGGATGATGCCGCCGGAAAAAACAAACAGAGCCAATAAACCAAACAGCATCACCAGGGCCGAGGCTATATCTCCGGATTTGGCGACCTTCCCCTCTTCGCGGGCCCTGCGAATTTTGCGCTCGGTTGGCTCCTCCGTCCGCCCCTCATCCTCGGCGGCAAACCACTGGAGGTGCATGTCAAATTGATCCTCGGCTTTCCTCCCTATCTCTTCCGGCTTCTTGGGCAGCTCCATCGCTTCTTTCATCCCAAGGCCTCTCTGCTGGAAAGCAGGTAGGTTTCAATCAGCTCGAATCCCATATCTATCAGAATCGACATCTTCTCGGCAATGAAGGGAGTGGCGAGCAGCATTATGATAAAACCTACTCCAATCTGCAGCGGAAAACCCACCAGGAGCAGATTCATTTGCGGCGCTGCCTTTGCCAGCAGGCCCATGGTTACGGAGATCAGAATCAGAGTGCCGAGCATTGGAAAAGCCAGCATCAGCGACTGCTCAAAAAGCCCTCCAATGGATCCAATAAAGGTATCTTGCAGAAAAGATCTCGAAGCCAGAAAATCAGTTCCCTTCATGACATTGAACGAGCCCGTCAAGCCCATTATAAAAATACGCAGCATACCGCTAACGCTTAGGAACACCCCTATGCCAACCAAATTCAAAAATTGCCCGATTAGAGGTATTTCCACCTGCGCCAGGGGATCGTAAACCTGGGAGGCTCCAAACCCCATTTGAAACGAAAACATCTGACCAGCTGTTTGGAATATCGCAAATACAAGCTGAAGGAAGAGCCCCATGATTATCCCAAGCGCAATTTCGGCAATAAGGGCAAGAGCATAGCTTAGGCCAACCTGCGGAACGGGGCCATACAGCCTGCCTGCCGATGAGAAAAGCGCTAGAGCCACGAAGAAGGCGAGCCCTCCCCTTGAAAGAGGCGGAATGGCAGAGGAGGAGATTAGCGGCGCCGTTCGCAGCAGGGCTGCAACCCGGGCAAAAATGAGCAAGTATAGCCGCGCCTGGCCCAGCAGATTCCCCCAGTCCATCATCCGGCCAAATCCGGAATTCTCTCGAAGAGAAATATCGTGTATGAGGTTAGACGGGTGGCCATCCACCCAAAGAGCAATGCCAAAACGCCAAGTATAGCCAGTATTTTGGGAACGAAGGTGAGAGTTTGATCCTGTATGCTTGTAGTAGCTTGAATAATGGAAATAATCAGGCCAACCCCCATGGCTGTCAAAAGCACTGGCGAGGCTATGGTTAGAACTGTGACAATTGCCGATCTCATTAATTCAATAGCATTACTTAGCTCCACGATACCCTCCCCTAGTTGAAGCCCGATACCATTTGACGAATCAGCAGGGTCCACCCGTCAACCAACACAAATAGAATCAGCTTAAACGGCATCGATATCATCACAGGCGGAAGCATAATCATTCCCATGGACATCAAAATCGAAGCAACAACCATGTCGATAATAATAAAAGGTATATATATGTAGATTCCTATGCGGAAGGCCACGGTAAGCTCATGGAGCACAAAGGCCGGAATTAGAGCATAAGTTGGGACATCGGCGAAGCTCACCGGTTTGCTCAGGCCAGCCATATTCATAAACAGCGTTATATTTGCAGTATCATCGGACATCTGCCTGTACATGAAATAGCGTATTGGGGCGGAGGCCTTCTCATATAATTCCTCACTGTCGATACTGCCATCGGCGAAGGGGACAAATGCCTCCTGATAAACCTCTGTGAAGGTGGGAAACATGATGAACAATGTCAGGAAAAGGGAAATTCCCATTAGAATGGTTGCCGGGGGCACCTGCTGAAGGGAAAGCGCCCTTTTCACAAAGTCCAGCACGATGGATATTCGAAGAAAACTTGTCATTAGCACAGCGATTGAAGGGGCGAGACTTATAACCGTAAGAAGAAGAAGGAGCTGGATGGAGAGCGCCGTTTCCTGATTTGAATCAGGCTCTCTGAGAGTCAAATCAACAAAGGGAATGGGCAGATTTCCGGCTTCATCGGCAGCTGGGTCTTCCTGGGCAAAAAGCGGCAAGGGCAGCAGCGCTGAAACGAGAAGCAGCATCCACGTCAAGAGTTTTCTCATAGGTTCTTCAGCCGCTCTCTCTGCTTCTGGAGATTAAGTATCGAATCATCGGCCGAACGGTCGTCCATCCTGCTTTTTTCAGCGCCCTTGTTCTTCTTCGCCGGCTTGGCTGAAAAATGATTCTTGATAAGCCTTGCAAAGCTTCCGGATGCGGGCGCCCTGGAGGATCTCAATCGAATTGAATCGATTGCCTCCTTCTCGTCGATTTCGGAGATCAAATTGATAGAGCTGTCTGTGCTGCCAATCAGAAATATCCGGTTTCCAGCCTCAACCAGGTGCAATGCCGAATTGCCCTTGATTGGCCGTGTGTGATACACGCGAATCTCATCCCCCCCTCCACTGGCCTTGATTCCGGTTAGTTTTCTTAGTATCCACACAAGGGCGTATATCAATGCGATGATGACACCCAAAACCACGATGACCCGCAGGAAATCCCCCAGGCTCACACCAGGGAAATTCAGCCCCTCGAAGTCCGCTGCCGGAGTTTCGGCCGCGGCCTGATCGTCTAGCAGTAAGTCACTTTCCGCCGGGCGAGTTGGAGCTGCGTCGGCTCTTTTAGTTTCCGAATCCTGCGGGGCGACACTTGCTCCGCTAAGCAGGAACACAAGCGTCAATACGATAATCTTCAGTTTTCCCTCCCAAAATAACTGATATCATTCCCCATCAAAGGGGCATCTGTTTTCCTATCCTTCCCTCTGACTCATCGGTCTGCCGGCCTGTCCAGCATTGATACAATTTCAGTGACTCTCACACCAAAATTTTCGTCGATAACCACAACCTCTCCCCTGGCGATTAGATTATTGTTCACCAATATGTCCACAGGCTCTCCAGCGAGTTTATCCAATTCGATGATTGTGCCCTCGCCCATTCCAAGGATTTCCTTTATTTTCCACTTGGTGCGGCCGAGCTCTACAGTGAGCTCCATGGAAACATCCATCAACAATCCGATGTTTCTCTGTTCCCCTGTGCTGATGGTTGGAGAGAGCTCCGGAAATTGGACACCCTGGACATTCGGCGCTGACTGACCCGCGTAAGCGCTCAAAGTCGGGGTGTCCGTGTTCAGCAGCGGCTGCTGAAATCCTCCACCCGCTCCTTGAACACCGCTCTTGGGGCCTGGGGTCTCGGAAATCATATCAGAGACTCTTTCGGAGCCGGAATCACTGGATGAAGGGCCGAGCGCCCCCGCAAGTTCCTGGATTACCGAGAAGTCAAAAACCTCATTGAAGACCAAACTGCCCTGATTCGCTATCTCCACGGTGTATGCAATTACCACGAATTTATCGCCGGGAAGAGCCAGCATTGCCTTGGGGACATTCTGACCCTCCGGGGAGTCCACAAGGATGTTATAATTGATTCTGTCGCCAATCTCCTTCGCGGACACGCTGGTAAGCTGATCCATTGCCTCACTTACCGCGCTGATAGTTGTCCCGCCAAGCTCTAAATCCTCCTGGCCAATCATCGGTGAGGCAAGCTTGAGCGCATCTTCCCCATCCAGCACAAAAAGATGCGATCCCTTAAGCCCACTTCTGAAGTTGAGCTTTATCTCGACCGCCTCATCGGGTAATCCGGAAAGAAACTGCTCGCGTTCCACAATACTTAACTCTCTCACGCTGATTACCACACCGACTGCCATGGTCCCGGATAAAGCCGCGCCCTGCGCCCCGGTTATCTCGGTGAACAGCCTCAAAAGGGCATTCTTCTCCGCCTCGCCCAGATCGCCCCTGCTTGGAAGCAAACTAGCGCTCGGGGCAGGTGATTCATCGCCCATCAACAATGCATCTATTTCATCCTGGGAGAGGGAACCGTCACTCATCATTCATCTCCTTCGGCAGCTAGCTCTTCAAACTCCTCTGCCTCTATATCCTCTATTTTACGTGTTACCTGCACAGCTATTTTCTTGCCCACAACACCCGGGCGGCAATAGAACTTGGGCCGATTCCCAATTCTCAGCGTCATAGAATCCCCAACCCGTGTTCCGGATAAACGGATCACAGACCCCAGCTGCAAATCCATGACATCCTTCATAGCCAGAGTGAGGCCGCCCACCTCCGCCGCCAGTGAAATGCCAATATTCGCCAGTTTCTCTCGGAGGAGATTGAGATTCTCCGTGGTTGCGCCTCGGCGAACCGAAGAATACCAGTATTGAGCCGAAAGCTTTGAGATTATCGGCTCAATTGTAAGATAGGGTATGCAGAAGTTCATCATTCCCTCTACTTCCTCAACCTTGGTTTCGAGTGTTACCAATACAACCATTTCCGTTTGGGGAACGATTTGCACAAATTGAGGGTTGGTTTCTATCTGCCCGAGCCTCGGCCTTAAATCGATTACCTGGCTCCAGGCCTCACGCATATTGCCAAGTATCCGGACAATAATAGATTCCATTACCGCCCGCTCGATTTCAGAGAGCTCTCTGTTTAGCTTCACACCCTCGCCGGGGCCGCCAAACAGGCGGTCAATAATCGTAAAAGTTATGGTAGGGTCTATTTCGAGAATGGCGGAGCCTGAAAGCGGATCCATGTTTATTACCGCCAATGTGGTGGGAGAGGGTATGGACCTCAAAAATTCCTCATAGGTTAGCTGATCCACCGATGCCACATGAACATGAACTATCGATCGCAGCTGTCCGGCAAGGCTTGTGGTGCTCAGTCGCGCAAAGGTATCGTGCATAAACGATACGGTTCGTATCTGCTCCTTGGAAAACTTATCAGGACGGCGAAAATCCCAAATCCGGATATTTCTTCGCTCGGTTACCTGCCTGGTATCGTCAATTTTGACTTCCCCGGAGCTGATAGCGGTGAGCAGCTGATCTATTTCATCCTGGGAGAGAACCTCCGTCACATTTCACTCCACTTCAGGGCTAAAACCCGATTATTTGATACTGGAGGAACAGAATCTGCTCCACCTCGCCACGCGATAGAAGGCTGTTTATCCTGCTCATCAACTCCTGCTTCACGGCCACCTCGTCCGATAACTGCTCCCGTGTCCGCTGGCTGAAATAGAAACGTATGGTGTCCATTAGGGCATCGTTTTTGGCCGTGAGCTCCCTGTCCAGCTCCCTGTATCTACCGCTGTCAAATCCAAGCTTTATTCTCGCCGATATGGTAAATCGCTCGACATCGGCCGTTTGAGCACGCAGATCATATCCATCGTCGCTTAGAAAGCTCCAGATTGTATAGTCCGGAACCTCGGTTTCAAAGGCATTCGACAAAACCGGAAGATAACGGGAGCGATTGCCCCTGTCCATAAATCGATAGGTGAGAATACTCACGGTAACGCTGACAAGCAGAACGACAATGCCGATGGCTATGAACATCAGAATCCTGGCTACCCTCTCAGAGAAGTAACGGCTTACCTTTCGCTCCTCCTCATCTTTGACATTGTCAGTCTCGCCTCCGAGTTCGAATCTTTCAGCAGCCATAGGCAAATCCTCTTAGCCCAATTTTACTCAGAAAGACCTTGGGACACCAAGCCCGGAAATCGCATTCCGGCAAAAAAGACGCTTAAGACCCCCCATTTCCCTCTGCACCCTCATTCGTGAGCCTCCTTCAGTATCACTATGTCCACGCGCCGATTCTCGGCCCTATCCTCCTCCCCCAGCTCAGGCTCCTTCAATTTGACCGTATCCGCAAAACCGGCGATCTGGAATCTCGCCTCGTTCGCGCCGTAGTCAACCAGATAATGCAGCACCGCAGCAGAGCGCGCGGAAGAAAGCTCCCAGTTTGTCGGCCAGGGGCCATCGGCATCTGTTGGCGAAGAATCCGTATGCCCCTCAAGACGAACCTTCCTGTTCGATATTTCCTCTGAGTTCAGGAATCGAGCCAGTTTTTGAAGCGTATTTCTCGATCGCTCGAGATTTACCTCCGCACTGGCGCGTTGAAACAGAATGTCTCCGGCCAGGCTGATGACAAGCCCCCGTTCATCCTCTTTGATTTTTACAAACCGGTTTTGAATTTCCGGCTTAAATTCACTCACGGCCATCCTTCGAGCCTCATTTAGCCGTCTGCCCTGTGTGGTTGATGGCATCGCCGACACATCGTTCCCCAACTCCGCCAGGACGCCTTCCGAAAGTGTATTGCCTCCTCTAAGCGTTCCAAGCCCCTGAAAGGATTGCACAATAAGCTCGATTCTCTGGCTATCTATCGGATTATCCGGATTCATCAGAAGGATGAAAAAGATCATCAGAAGTGTCACCATATCCGCGTATGTTAGAAGCCAGTCGTCTTTCCCAATATCCTTCTTCCTTCTTCTAACACGCTGATCGGGCAGCATCGGCTAAAATCCTATCTCGGCCTGCACCGGCCTATCCGAGGGCGGCAGGAAGGTAAGAAGTTTGTCCTCAAGTATGCGCGGGTTATCGCCGCTCTGAATCGAAAGAATGCCCTGAATCATGATCTCCTTGATTTGCATTTCCTCCTTATGGCGATCCTCGAGTTTGAACTGAATCGGCGATAAAACAAGGTTTGCAAAAATTGAGCCGTAAAGGGTTGTGATGAGCGCCACCGCCATATTCGGGCCTATGGAAGCGGTGTCTTCGAGATTGGTGAGCATGCCTATGAGCCCGAGCAGAGTGCCGATCATTCCAAAGGCGGGAGCGAGTTTTGCCCAGCGTTGGAAAAAATCGATTCCATCATCATGCCGATTTTCTATTTGATCGAGATTGGTGTAAAGAATGCGTTTTATGACATCCGGATCCGTCCCGTCCACCACGAGTCTAAGCCCGCTTTTGAGAAAATCATCCTCGATTTCATTCAGTGAGTCATCCAGGGAAAGCAATCCTTCCTTGCGGGCGTTATCCGAGAATTGAACTAGCTGGTTGATGAGCTCCATCTTGTTTTGAAAAACCGGAACGCGCAGCACAAGATTGAGATACTTGAAGAAGCCAAAGGCCCTGCTTAGGGGATTCGAGGCCATAACGCCGCCGAAGGAGCCAAAAATGACTATCACGAAGGATGAGAAATTCACTAATCCTACAATGCTGTTGCCGTTGAGCACGAAGGCAGTCACGATAAGAACAATGCCGCCGAGCATTCCCCCTATTGTCGCAGCATCCACAGCCTACTCCTCTTGAGCTGAAAAACCGATCTCACGCCGATAGGCTATAATAAGGGCCCGCACCTCATCGGGTGACTCGGTTACAACAAAGCGCTTACCTGTTGTGAGCAGCAATGCCGTCCTGCCTTCTCCGGCCCTCTCGGCATATTCAATCAAGTGAGGATTAAGAAAGACATGTCTTTCAGTTTTTCCCGGTAGGTTAACTTTTATCATCAAGCTTCCTGTAATCTCAAAAGCGCTACCCGCTGCTCAACTAGCGTTTTAGGGTTAGCAATTCCTGCAGCATCTGATCTGAGGTTTGAATCGTCTTGCTGTTAGACTGAAAACCTCTCTGCGTAACTATCATATCGGTGAACTGCTCGGCCAAATCCACATTGCTCATTTCCAGGGTTCCCGAAATAATCTTACCCCTGCCGGCCGTATCGGAAGGGCCAATTAGCGCGTCCCCGGAATTAATCGTCCTTTCAAATTCTGTCTCGCCAGCCTTCTCAAGCCCGCCGGGATTTGTAAAAGTGGCCAGAGCTATCTGCCCAAGGTCTCTTTCCGCTCCATTGGAATACACGCCGGTAATAATCCCTCTTTGGTCGATCTTGTAATTTTCGAGATAGCCCATGGTATATCCGTCCTGCCTAAAAGCCTTGGTGGTGGAAGCCTCCGCAAATTGGGTTGTTGAATTCGTATAGCTTCCAACCTCTCCAATATCGATTAGGAAGGCTTGAGTTATTGTCGCGCCTGTCGCATCGTTCTCGATATCAAAGGTTATCGGTATTTGAATCCTGCCCTCCTCCACCAGGTTGCCCTGGGCATCCAGCACATTCGCAATCGCGCCGAGGTTATCGAAGGTTATCGTGAACTCACCCTCGCCATCGATGTTGCCGGCGGCAGTCGCAGGATCAAAGCCCAAGGTTACATTTGGGGGAACATCGGCATCCGCAGGGCGATCGGGATCAATCTGAACTATCACATCCCAGGAGTTGTTGATTCCTGGAGTTCGGGTGAAGTTCATCCGAAGGATGTGAGTATTGCCAAAGGGATCGTAGATGTTTTTATCCAAAATCCAAGTGCCCTCGCTTATAAGCGCAGGAGCGGCGCCGGGAGGGATTACAGGCGTGCGCTTATCGAGGTTAGATGCCAATTCAACGAGAGTTGTCTGCCGCGCGGGGTCCTTGGAGCCAATGGGTATGATGAGGTCGGTAACATCCGCCGCTGTTCTTATGGCGCCAAGCAGACCGCCCCCCAAATCTTCCGGGAGCCATCCCTGAAGACGGAGCCCGTTAGCGGGGTTAACCAGATAGCCATTCGCATCCAGGCCAAATGCGCCAGCCCTGGTATACAGCTCCCTTTCGCCTCTTCGAAGTACGTAGAACCCATTTCCCTGGATGGCTATGTCCGAAGTCACCCCTGTATGCTGAAGGGACCCTTGAGTGTGAATTGTATCAATGGTTGCCACCATCATACCGAGCCCAACCTGCTTTGGGTTGATTCCTCCAACCTCCTCGGTAGGCCTGGCCGCTCCGCCAATGCTCTGAGAGATGATGTCCTGAAAAATCACCCGGCCCTTTTTGAAGCCGACTGTATTGACGTTGGAAATATTGTTGCCAATCACGTCCATGTAGATCTGGTGATTCTGTAAACCGGAAACGCCTGAATAAAGTGATCTCATCATAAGCCTATCTCCTATTCGCTTACCTTGGATATTCTGTCATAATCGTAGTAGGTTCCGTTAACCAGCACCTGGGGAAAGGGCCCTGCGGTAATCGCATCCACAAAACCATGAATCCGCTGTTCACCCTGGTGAATTTCAACTTCCTTACCCAAAAAATTCGTCACCAGTGAGCTCTTGATGGCGGCGCTGAGGTCAGCAAACTGCCTGCTCAAGTTCGTCATCTGCTCCAACGAGGAGAATTGAGCCATCTGGGCTATGAATTCCCTGTCCTCCATGGGCTTGGTTGGATCTTGATTCTGCAGTTGGGTTATAAGTATTTGAAGAAAATCATCTTTGCCGAGCTCCTGCCCGGAAGGCTCAGGAGCGCTCAAGCCCGCACCTTTCTCAATCCGCGCATTCAGGCGGGCTGCATCGACTGCGCCAAGTGTTGATTCGATATCCATCAAAAATCTCCTATACAACCAGGTTGACGAGGTTATCGTCTAAGTCGGCATTCACCGGAAGATTGTTTTCAAACTCCAATGCCGCGTCCTCAGCCTTTCGATCGCGCAAATTACCGCCGTTAAATCTGAAATCCGGTGAGCTCTCATCCCTGGCCATCTCCAGATCCGCTGCCCCAAAACCGCTCTCCAGCAGTTTTGCCTGAAGCCCGTCCAAAGCGCCTTTGAAGACCTCTCTGGCGGCCGAGGATTCAACAAAAAATTTGCCCCTAAGATGGTTGTCTTTCAGTTGAATTTCCACCCTCACCCGCCCCAATTTCTCAGGTTTAAGATTGATTCTCAGCTCACCAGCCGAGGAGCGGTTAAGCACAATCCTGATTTGCCTTACAATTTCATTCCCAACCTGACCATCAAGCCTTCGCGCAAACTCCATGGCCGCCGAACGCGGTGTATCCCTTCCTTCGAACCTTGTCGGAATTTCGATTTCCATGTCGGCTCTCATCGGCCGGTTTTCCAACCTGAATTCCCCATCTTCACCTGCTCGGCCTGAATAACGCTCAAGATTCCTCACCTGTGAAGCTGGATTAGCCTTTGCAGTCTTCGTTCTCCTATCCCGAACTTCAACCCTAGGCGCCATGCTCGTTAGATTATTCTTGCCCTTCCCATCAATGTCCCTTCCGATTATGGAGGTGTTATCATCCTCCCTTCGATTCCGAGAGCCCCCTATGTCTGCCAATTGCATAGGGCCATTTGCAGCCGGGGGGGGGGTGAACAAGGCTGCCGCCCGGCGCCTCCTGCCTACGGGCCTTCCCCTTATCACTGCCCAAATATTTCAACTTCCCCCCTGTCTTATCGGCCCTGATTTCGAGCCTGCTGCTGTCTGATCTGCTCCTGTTTATGAGTTTTTTTTTGGCTTTGCGGGGGTTTTCAGCCCCTTCCCCCACCTTTTCATTTCCGAAGCTGATCTTTTTCTTCTTCCCGGATCGCGCCAAGGATTGCTTTAAAACCTTTAAAAAAGTTCGGCCATCCGGGCTGCGCTCCTTCTTGACGCCCAAGAGCGCTCCCTCCTCCGCATTTGGGTTATGACGGCCGCTGCCGGTTTTTGATATTGCGATGGAGGCTGCTCCCATGCTCACTTATCCATCCTGATTCAATCCCGGCTTTTCAACCAGCAGTCTTTGAATTTCCGCCGCGCGCGTCTTATCGGGCATGATGGACAGCCAGTATGCAACCAGCGACTCCTCTCCGGCCTCCTGCGAAAGCCTCTCGCTTGTTCGAAGTAAATCCACCAGATCCCTCACATCATATTCGTTCATGATAGATACAGCCTCGTTTGGCGGCATTCCCATCATATACAGGGCTGTCTGCTCTAAGTTTGCTACTTTATTGTCGTATTGACTGATTGCCTCGATTAGAGATTTTTGCTTTTCTTTCAGTGAAAGCTCTTTTTCACTGAGCTCACTTTCTTTCTGCTCTATCTGGGCCTCCCTCAATCTGAGCTCCTCCGATGCCGCTTCCAGGGCTCTGCGCTCCACAGCTATGGCCAGGCGCTCTTTGGATAGGCGATCGGTATCAAGGAGCGTGGGTGAGAATGGCTCTTCAACCGTATCGCGGGATTCAATGCCAAGGAGGGATTTAATTGGAGCCATCTGCTCCTTTCCCTCTATGATTCCCAGGAAATCCAGCCAGATTAGGCCGCCGATAACTAGCGCCAGTATTAAAATCACAAGGAAGATTATCTTCGCGATACCCGCCCTTCTATAGCGTAAGCTCATTCTTCCTCCTCAATATCGGGGTTGGATGGGCGCGATTCTGCTGGATATCTCATCCAGTTTTTTTATTTCCTCCTGCCTTGCCGCTGAAATCCAATAGCGCCTGCGCCTCTCCTTTAGTTTTTCCAGGGCGGCGCTCTTCGAGTGAGCCTTCAGATAAGCGCGTCTGGCTTTCTCAACGCCCTTCTCCGCATCCGCCAGATGCGCCCTTAGGGCCTTACTCTTATTCAAGGCCCGACGCAGCAGGTTTTCCCGTATCCGAAGCCCTTCCAGGTCCGCCCCGGATCTGAAAAATGCGCTGTCCCTGGCCTCTTTGGTGTTTTCTATTTGCCTTCTTACCTGCATCAGCTTGCCTATCTCGGCCGCCAGCAAGCTTTCACATTCCTGTGTTTGTTCCTTTCTCAGGGAAAGCAGCGCCGCTAAGGAGAACCGAAACCTCTTCACTGCCCCTCTTCCTGCGTATCCAGGGCCACGCCTGCAAGCTCTGCCCCCTTAGAGAAGATGCTCCGGGCCTCTTCGTGCTCCGTGATACCCTGTATGAGGAAGCTATTCAGCTCCTCCCGCTTGTCTATTGCCTCATCCACAACGGGATTGGAGCCTCTGGCATAGGCTCCCACATCTATTAAATCTTCCTTGTCACGATATGCCGCAACCAGTTTTCGAATCTTTGCCGCCGCCCTTGCCGCGTTTGCCCCTGCAATTCTCGGCGCCACCCTGCTCACCGAGGCCAGGATGTCGATCGCCGGATAATGATTCTGCTCGGCCAAACGCCGATCGAGCACGATATGCCCATCAAGATAGCCCCTGACAGCATCCGAAATAGGCTCGTCCAAATCATCACCCTCCACCAAAACGGTGTACAGGCCCGTTATGGTTCCCTTACTGGTAACCCCGGAGCGCTCAAGCAGCCTTGGAAGCAGGGAAAAAACAGATGGGGTGTAGCTCCTGGTTGTGGGGGGCTCTCCAATTGCAAGTCCAATTTCACGCTGGCTCATTGCGAAGCGGGTTATGGAATCGAACAGCAGCATCACATCGCTGCCCAAATCTCTGAAATACTCCGCTATGGCGGTAGCGGCGAACGCACCCCTTACCCGCGCCAGGGCCGGCGTATCCGAGGTGGAAACGACCAGCACAGAGTGCTCAAGTCCCTCCTCGCCAAGCTCGGATTCGATAAATTCCCGAACCTCGCGCCCGCGCTCTCCAATCAAGGCAATTACATTGACATCGGCCGATGTGTTCCTTGCCACCATGCCCAGGAGCGTTGATTTTCCCACCCCGGAACCGGCGAAAATACCCATCCTCTGCCCCCGGCCGATTGGGGTGATCGCATCAATTGCCCGTATTCCGGTGTCAACTCTCTTCGAGATCGGAGCCCTGTCCATAGGTGGAGGAGAGGATGCAAACATTGGATAGCGCGCCTGCGCCGGAATTGGCCCCCCCCCGTCAATTGGCATGCCCAGGGCATTTAGAACTCGCCCGAGCATCTCAGTTCCAACAGAAACATCAGGAAGACTTCCGGATGCGATAACCGCATCGCCCGTTTCCAGCCCGTGCAGAGGCTCATAGCTCATCAGCTGCACCAGCTCATCTCTAACGGACACCACCTCCGCCAGTAGGGATTTCCCATCCTGCGGCATTATGTGGCAAAGCTCGCCCACGGCTGCCCTGGGGCCGACGCTTTCAAGCAGAATGCCCTGCACTCTCTTCAATCTGCCTGAGTGCTTGACAGGATCGGTTTGATCCACCGCGTCCATATATTTCTTCAGCAGCATGATTACGGCGTTCCCGCGCCCCGAATCGGCGCCAGCTCAAAAATCCTGTCTTCAATTTCCTTTAGTTGGCTGAATATTCGGGCATCAATCTGACCAAAGTCCGTCTCAATAACCGCCCCCCCCCGCTCAACCGACGAATCTTCCAAAACAGTAATCGACTTGGCCTTTTCAGCCATTTTCATGAAATCCTTCACATGCTCAGTGGTAATATCCAAGTCAGCCAGATTTACCCTGATAGCGACATCGCCCCTGCTCCTTAGCTTGTCGAGAGCCTGAACAACATTCTTAATCACCACATTTTTTTGATTCTCACTGATAACCTTGATAACCTTTCGGGTGATCAGTAAAACCAAATCAATGAGCTGGCTTTCCGTTTGGTTTATTATATCCTGCCTCTTTTCGATAGCCGCATCCAAAATCTTGTGAAGGCGCTCAACCAGCCGCTCAACCTCCGCGCGCCCCTCTCTCCATCCACCCTCATGCCCCTCTCTGAAACCCAGATCGCGCGCTTCATCGACAATTTTGTCCTTATCCTCCGCGGCCCGGCTGCGAATTTTCTCCGCCTCCGCCAAGGCATCATTCTTGATTCGCTCAGCCTCATCCTCTGCAATTTGCTTGTCCCTAATGGATGAATCGATCCTGGCTTTCACCTCTTCCAGGGCCGACTTTTCCGCATTTTTCCTTATGCTCTCAGCCTCATCTCGGGCCTCCCGAATCAGCTTCGATTTCTCTTCTTCCCAGGAAATTCGAAAGCTCTGAGCCTCCTTTCGCAAATCCTCGGCGGTCGGGCCCTCATATACATCCAATTTCTCAGACTTCTCCGCGGCAAACACCGGAGCAGCCACCCTTACCTTCTGGGTAGTTAGATCCACTATTTCAACTGGTTGAAAAACGTTTTTCGCCATAGCGCTCCCCCTAAACCAGGATATCCTCTTCACCCGCGCGAGCAATTACTATGTCGCCCTGCTCTTCCAGTTTGCGGATAACCGACACAATCTTCTGCTGGGATTCCTCAACATCCTTGCGCCTTGTGGGCCCCATGTAATCCATATCCTCCTTCAGTAAGGCCGCAGCACGTTTTGAAACATTGCGGAAGATCTTATCCTGCACCTCTGAATCGACAGATTTAAGCGCCTTTGCCAGCTCGTTCGCGTCAACCTCTCTTACCACGCGCTGGATCGCCCTATCATCAAGCATGACAATGTCCTCGAAGACGAACATTCTCTTCTTTATCTCCTCGGCGAGCTCCGGATCCTCCTCCTCCAGGGTTTCAATAATGAATCTTTCAGTCGTCCTGTCCACAAGGTTCAGAATATCGACAATGCTTCCCACACCGCCTGCTGTCGTATAATCCTCGTGAGACAGTGAGGAGAGCTTCTTATCGAGCACCCTCTCCACTTCCCTGAGTATTTCGGGGCTGGTCCTGTCCATGGTGGCGATTCTCTTAGCTACATCCGACTGCTTCTCCTGCGGAAGCTGAGCCAAAATGACAGAGGCCTTTGTCGGCTCCAGATATGCCAGGATCAAGGCGATGGTTTGGGGGTGCTCCTGCTGGATTAAGTTGAGCAGGTTTGTGGGGTCGGTGCGCTTTATGAAATCAAAGGGGCGGGTTTTCAGTGAATTTGTCAGACGATTAATAATTTCCATCGCCTTTTTATGGCCCAGCGATTTCTCCAGTAGCTCCCGCGCATACTCGATTCCGCCCGTGGTGATGAAATCCTGGGCCATCATCAGCTCCTGGAATTCCTGCAGCACCAAATCCCGCTCGGAGGCCTCTATCTTTTCCAGGCGGGCAATTTCCCAGGTGATGGTTTCTATTTCCTCCTCTCCCAGATACTTGAATATCTCGGCGGATATGTCGGAGCCTAGGGTAACCAGAAAAATCGCGGCCTTCTGCTTCCCGCTTAGCTCCTCCTTGTACCGCGCGCCCTTGGAATCCGTGAGGCTGCGGCTTTTAGCCGTTTTGCTCTTTGGAGCCGTGTCTGTCTTCGCCATGCTACTCCTCCGACAACCAGGTGCGAATCAGCTGCGCTACGTCCTCCGGATGTTCGCGAGCCGCAATTTTGGCATTCTCCTGCATCTCAATTCTCGATCTCTCCTGAATGGACATTTCGACATCAATTCCCTCTTCTTCCGCGTCCCTAATAGCCGCCTCACGCATCTCCCGGTGCTGCCGTGCAAGCTCTTCCTCCCGCTCCCTGCGGCGTCTTGCCACGTAGAAGGCGATAATCCGTATGAGAACGAGGATTAAAACAAGGGCGCCCAGGGCCAGGGAGCCCCATATCGCATATTGCCGAATTGTCTGCTTCCTCATCCATGCCTCATCCTCCATCCTAAACTGCTCGCTTCGGTCAAAGGGAATGTTCTCAACCGTAACAACATCCCCGCGCAGCCTGGAGAAACCCACCGCCCCCTCAACTACCTGCTGGGCCTGGAGCAGCACCTCCGGCGGGACTGGCCTGTAAACACGCTCCCGCAGCCCCGCCGAGTTTACAACGGGCTCGCCTGCATCATCAAATTCAATTTCCCAGGTGCCGTCAATAACCATTCCCAGGCTGATCCGCCCAATCTCATAGGGCGATCGCTCCTCTGTGATGTTCCGCACGTTTATCTCAAAATTCTCAATCGAGCGGTCAGCCTCATAGCGCCCCACCAGATTGGTCAAATCCTGATACGCCGGCGGAGTTTGCCCCTCCTGTCCCGGCGGGCCTTCCGGATTGAATCCCGTGCCCTCAAAATTCTCCCTGTTGCTCTCCCGACTGCGCACAATCGACGGGACAACTTCCCTTTCGCTGTACGGAGTGTTGGGGTTGTCCTCTGTCATCACAACCGGGAAGTGCTCCTGGGTTGAAATCTCCTTCTTCACAAAATCCAAGTCGATATCAAAATTCACGATATCCACCCTGGACGGAGTGAAAACATGGTAGAGAGATTCCAGGATTGCCGCTGTGTACTGGGCCTCCAGCGCCCTTTTCTGCCGGAGCATCCGATTCGTAAGATCCAGCCTGTCAACATCCTCCAAGCCTTCAAAGTCATTTAGGACCTTTCCGTCAATATCCATAATGGTGATGTTTTCCAGGGATAGTCCCTCGACGGCAAACTGAATCAGTTTGACAATGCCCTCAACCTTGTTTCGATTTTCGCTGATGTCGCTTCCCGGTTTCTGCTGGATGATAACTGACGCGGTAACAGGCCTCTGATCCTCAACGAATAGCCGGTCCTCGGGGATCACCAGAGAAACCTTCGCTGAATCCACATCGTTAAGAGCGCTGATATGCTGCTCCAGATTGATTTTCAGGGCATGCTGCAGATTGACATCCCTGTCAAAGTCGGTAAGCGTCCAGCGCTCCATGTTTGTAAAGAAATTCCACGGGTCCAACTGCCCGGGCAGCAAATCCTCCCTAACCAGAAGCGCCCTGGCCTGCCTTGCAGTCTCCTCGTCCACCGTGTAGAATCTGTTGTCGGCCCCGCGGCTGTGTGCAATATTCTCGGTGTCCAGGGCCGTTGATATCCTATCCGCCAGCGATTCATCGGTGATCACCGCATTGAAAATGGTTACCTCTGTCGGTTTTCCGGAAAATGTGGCCAAAATCACGAAAGAAACAATTATTACAGCAACAATGCCTATCAGCGCCAACTTCTTTGTTGTTGACCACTGACCCCAGAAGACTTTTATCCTCTTGCCAATGTTTTTGAGCCATTCCCACATAGCTTTACCCTCCCAATTTGCTTAAAAAACAGCCAGGCGGCCGTCGAAACCCTTACCTCATAGCCGTGATATCGTTGTACGCTTTCACAGCGCGGTCCAAAACGGTCTTGGTTAAATTCAGACCCATATTTGCCTGAGCCATTGCGATAGTCACATCGTGAGGCTCAATCTCATCGGGATTGGTTATCATTCTTACGAAGAGCTTCTCCGCTTCAAGCTGCCTATCGGAAACTCTTCCGATGGCGGCTGCCATCAAATTCCCAAAATCTTCACCATCCTCCGCGGATCCCCTTTTCCGCCCCCCGGAATCCAGATGATTTGCATGAGTTTGAGCAAGGTGAATCACATTGCCCTTCGCACTATTCGAATCGATCAAAAGCATAACTACCTCCCTATTTCCAGAGCCCTGCGGAACATACTCTTCGAGCCGTCCATAATCGCGACATTGGCCTCATAGGCCCTGGATGCGGAAATCATATCCACCATTTCGCTGACCACATTGACATTGGGCAGCTCCACATAGCCTGTTTTGGGCCCGGTTTTAATCGCATCCGGATGCGTGGGATCCCACTTTAGCACTAGATCGCTGTCCATATCCTTTTCAATCGACACAACCCGAACGCCAAGCCCAATCTTGTCTTTTAGCCTTTCCGGCAAAAAGGGGCTCCTCCAGTACGGCTGCCTTACCCTAGGCCGAAATATCACCCGGCTGCGCCGATAGGGGCCGCCTTCGGCAGTGCGGGTTGTATTTACATTGGCAATGTTATCCGCAATTACATCCAGCCTGACTCGCTCCGCCGTCAGCCCCGATGCGGCTGTGTTGATTGTTGTAAACAGACCCATCTTTACCCTACCTTAGGACAATATCCACCTGATTGAACTGGAAGCTAACCGCACTGCTCATCAACTCGTAGAGCATCTGATTCTCGGCGGCCTGCATCATCTCTCTCTCGATATCCACATTGTTGCCGTTGTTCTTCGCTGTCGTTAGGTAATCCAACATGAGCCTTGGGCGGACATCCCGATAATCAATGGGCCTCCTAAAGGGAATGTGCCGCTCATGCGTAAGCGCGCCAATCGAAGAATCAAGTTTCTCCGAGGCCAAGGCCCTGCTCAGCTCCGCCTCAAAGTTCACATAGGAGCGTTTGAAATCGGGGGTTTCGACGTTTGCAATATTGTTTGCTATAACCTGCCTGCGCAGGCTGGCCGTGTCCATGTTCCGCCGGAGAATATCGACTGTTTTAACGAAGCTGGTGTTCCCTAGCATTCACCCTCCTATTCAATTACCCACATTTTCGGCATATCTTAGGCCCCCTCTTAGTCTCCCAAAGCTACAATATGTAACGGGAGAGATCTCTATCGTCGACAATTTTGTTAAGCCGCTCGTTTACGTAATCCGGCGTTACGCGTATCGTCTGACCAAGCAGATTAGGCGCATTGAAAGACACGTCTTCGAGCAGGAGCTCAAGCACCGTATGAAGGCGTCTGGCGCCAATGTTCTCCGTGCGCCCGTTGACTTCCGCGGCAATGTCCGAAAGCCGCCTAATCGCATCATCCTCGAAAATCAGCTCCACCCCTTCGGTGGCCAGCAATTCCGTGTATTGCTTGGTGAGGGCGTTTTTGGGGGAGGTTAGAATGGTTCTGAAATCCTCGGCGCTTAGGGATTCAAGCTCAACCCTGAGCGGGAATCTTCCTTGAAGCTCAGGGATCAAGTCCGACGGCTTGGACAAATTGAAGGCCCCGGCTGCGATAAACAGTATGTGGGAAGTGTCAACCATGCCGAATTTGGTATTGACGGTAGAGCCCTCGACAATGGGGAGAATATCCCGCTGAACCCCCTCGCGGGAGACATCCGGGCCGCCGGAAGAATGGCCGCCCTTAACGGCAATTTTATCGATTTCGTCAATGAATATTATCCCATTGTTCTGAACCTTCCCCCTCGCCAAATCGATTGCGCTCTCGGTGTCGATGAGTTTTTCCTGCTGCTCCGCCTCCAGCAGCTCTCTCGCGCGGCCCACTTTCACCTTCCGCGGTTTTTTCGGCCCCTGGAAGAACGAGCCGAGATTACTGAAATCGAAACCCACCTGCTCAATACCGGCGCCCGATATCACCTCGACATGAGGAGGCCGCGATCCATGCGTGGAAATCTCAATTATGCGCTCATCCAATTCTCCGGCCTTCAGTTTCCTCCTTAGAACCTCGCGGGCATGCGCCCCGCGATCCGGCTCTACCAGAGTTTTCTTATCCGCCCCCTCGGCCGGCGGCTTGGCGGAGCCGGGAACGAGGGCATCCAAAAGGGCCTCTTCAGCGGCCTCCTTCGCAGTCTGCTCGACTTCAAACTTCATCTCCTCCTTCACCATGGCCACACCCCTTGCCATTAAATCCCGAACCATGGATTCGACATCCCTTCCAACATAGCCCACCTCGGTGAATTTAGTGGCCTCGATCTTTATGAAGGGCGCGCTTGCGAGTCTGGCCAGGCGTCTGGCGATTTCCGTTTTGCCCACGCCGGTGGGCCCTATCATCAAAATATTCTTTGGCGCAACCTCATCCCGTATGTCTTCCGAAAGATGCGCACGGCGCTGACGATTGCGCAGCGCAATGGCCACGGCCTTCTTCGCCGCGTTCTGCCCGATGATGTAGGCATCAAGCGCGTCAACTATTTCCTGCGGTGTCAGTCCATCAAGATTGCTCATTGCCCAAGGTCTCCAATGTCAAGTTATTATTTGTGAAAACACAGATATCGGCGGCAATTCGTATCGACCTCTCGGCAATCGTTTTTGCGTCCAGGCCTGATTCGTCAAGATATGCCTTCGCCGCCGCAAAGGCATAGTTTCCCCCGCTGCCTATCGCAACCACGCCCTCATCGGGCTCAATCACATCGCCGTTCCCGCCGATAAGAAGGGTCCTGCCTATATCCGCCACAAGGAGCATTGCCTCAAGCCGCCGAAGCACCCTATCTGACCGCCATTCCTTGGCCAGCTCCACGGCGGATCGAGTTACATCACCCGCAAACTCCTTCAGCTTCCCCTCGAAGCGCTCCTCAAGCGTAAAGGCGTCGGCGGTGGAGCCCGCAAAACCAACCAGCACCCTGCCATTATATAGGCAGCGAACCTTCTTGGCGCGGCCCTTCACAATCACCGATTCTCCCAATGTCACCTGCCCGTCTCCTGCCATGGCAACCTGCCCATTTCTTCGAACGGCGACTATGGTGGTTCCCCTCATCTTGAACATCTTCACCTCCGGCCTTCTTCACGGCTCTTTGCGTGTGGGTGGGACAGGCGATACAGCTGCTTAATCCGATCCATGCCCGTATGGGTGTATATTTGAGTTGTGGATAAATTCGCATGCCCGAGTAACTCCTGCGCCATACGGATATCGGCCCCCTCATCCACCACATGGGTTGCAAAACTATGCCTGAATGTATGGGGCGTAACCCTCTTGGCCAAATTCGCAAGCTCGGCATAGCGCTGCGTTAAATAATACACCCCTCGGCTTGTAATCCTCTTCCCTCTCAGATTGAGGATCAGCGCACGCCGGCTGTCAGGGTCTTCAGCGGCGCGTCCAAGTCTGTGGGGAAGGTATTCCGCCAGGGCAGATGAGGCCTTGGCTCCAATGAAGACCACTCTCCTCCTGCCTCCCTTGCCGCTGACCATAGCCTGCCTGCCGGAGAGATCGCCAAGATCGAGAGAGCAAATCTCCCCAACTCTGCAGCCAGTGGAATAAAGCAGCTCAAAGAGCGCTCTGTTTCTAAGGCCGGCAAAACCATCACCGCAAGCTTCAAGAAGGCTTTCAATCTCCCGGTAAGTAAGATAGCCGGGGAGTCTTCGCCCTATCTTGAGGATTCCGATATCCGCAAATGGATTTAACTCCCATCGAAATTTCCGCCGACACCACTCATAATAGCCCCTGATAGCCGAAAGGCGCCTGTTGATAGTCGCAGCCTCCATACCACTCGAGGACATGCGGGACATGAATATCCGGGCCTCTGTCAAGCCTGCGCCCCCCTCCAAAACCTCTAATTCGGCAAGGAAATCCTGCCAAGCCGCCAGATCCACCCTGTATGAGCGGATGGTAGCCTCCGATAGATGGAGGACATTTCTCAAATATCCAAGCCAATCACGCCCTTGAGTATTCAAACCAGCCTCCCATGTGCCGGAAAACACGCCTATCCAGCTCCAACCGCATCATGCGCGATAACTCAATTGATCCCCGAGGGCCCTCGATCCTCCTTATCGCCCCTTCATCCGAGGCTCTTCCCCAGTCAGCGAACACATCGGATGCATGGCTGATTATCGGCGCACCCTGCATCTTGAGATTGCCCGTGCCCTCGGATATGCTCCCCGAAAGGCCCGCGGAGCCGACGTAAAGGTCTCTCCCCTGGTCCAAGGCGAAATTAGCCGTTATCAGAGCGCCTGACTTTTTTGGGGCCTGCACAATGATGCAGCCCCTAGCCAAGGCGCTCAGTATTCGGTTGCGCCGATGGAATGCGTATTTGGCAGGGTAGTTGCCCGGTGTAATCTCACCCAAAAGAGCCCCGCCTCCATCCAAAATCGCCCTGGCAAGGCCCTGATTCGACATTGGGCTCGGCCTCTCCAGCCCACAGGCCAATACCGCCCATGTGATTCCCCGGCCCGCTAGAGCTCCCTCATGGACGGATCTGTCAACGCCAATGGCCAAACCCGACACCACGGGGTATGAGGCAAGGGCGAATTCCAGGCCAAGCTGATAGGCCTGCCTCTGCGCGGCGGCAGAGGGGCGCCTTGTCCCAACTATCGCGATTGCGGGATTGCAATCACAGTCCAGAGCTCCCCTGCAAAACAGAAGCAGCGGCGGGTCGGCTATGAGTGAGAGGGCCGCAGGGTAATCAGCCTCGCCAAGCACCCGATACGCGATTCGGTGGCGTTTTAGCTGGGCATAAATTGCTTCTGCGTCTCTTAGCAGCGCTTGGGCGGAGGGGATGGGGCTTCTTGCCCTGGGGGATCGAAGATACTTGTATTCCCGGATGGCCAAATCCAAGTCGGCCTCATTCCCGCACGTCTTCCAAACATGGTATTTCAGCCAGCCCCTGGCGCCGGGCAGCTGATTGATCGCCAGAAGCAAGATGGGATTACTGTCCATACTCGCCACTTTCAACCAGGCGGCGGAGCTCATTTGCCCTGCTGATGTCGTCTTCGTTCCCGGCAATATCCCCTATCTCCCCGTAAAGCCTTAGGGCCCCGCCCTTGTCGCCGAGCTCGGCGTAAACCCGCGCGAGTAAGAAGCGGGCCTTGATATCGCTGCGCTCTATTTTTAGGTAATCCTCCAGCAGGCCCTGCGCCTCCAGCGGGCTCTCAAGCTCGAATACCAGCAGGATGGCAAGAGCATACATTGCGGGGGTGTGTCTGGGGTCGATGGATATTGCCCGCCTATAGCCCTGCTCCGCTCGCAGGAGGTAGGCCCTTTTCTGCTCCTCGGTATCCGCTGAAAGGGATAGCTGAGCGATGCTCAGCGCACGATTATACAGCAGAAAGGCATACTCCGGATAAACGCTTATCGCCTCGTCGAAGGCTGACACGGCTTCGCCCCACATCTTATAGTCCATGTATTTCAAGCCCAGAAGCCGCCAGTAGACGCCCTTGTCGCGGACGGATTCAATAGTCTTTTCAACCTCTCTTTCAACTCTTCTTATCTCCGATTTCAGCTCCGAAATTCGCCTTTTATCAAGGGCCTGATTCTCTTCGTCAGCCATTCGGCCCGCTAGCTCGCTTCTAGCCCGTGCCATTTCGCAGGAGATAGGCAGCAGCAGGAACAGGCATAGGATGGGGGCAGTTTTCCGCATGTTAAAATTGAGACGCAGGGAGTCTGGGCAGTTTCCCCAAATCATGGCGGGGATGGCTGGAATGAAACCGGGCTTTGATGGAGTCTGAGCTGGATTATCCATCGCCTCAGCCTCTTGGGTGGAATTCTTTGTGCGCACGCCTAAGATCCTCTCTGTTTAGGTGGGTGTATATCTGAGTAGTGCTGATATCGGCATGGCCCAGCAGCTCCTGCACGCTCCTCAAATCCGCACCCCCGCGGAGTAAGTGGGTGGCAAAGGAATGCCTAAGGGTATGAATTTTCCCGGCCACCTGCGCGCGTTTTACTATATCCTTGAAGCGCTTCCACATGCCCTTGCGGCTAAGCCCCCTCCCCCTGTTGTTCAAAAAGACCTTATCCGGCTTTGACGCTCCCTTTAGGAGGCGGGGTCTGACCTCATCGAGATAGCGCCGCAGCCAATGCAGCGCCTCGTCGCCAAGGGGTATCAGGCGCTCCTTGCCGCCCTTGCCGTGAGCGCGGATGAGCCCTTCCTCCAAATGCAGCTGCGACAGCTCCAATTCGACTGCCTCGCTCACCCTCAGGCCGCAGGAGTAAATGAGCTCGAACAGGGTTCTGTCTCGAGTGCCGAAAGGCGTGTCAAGCTCGATGTTGTCGAGAATTTTCTCGATTTCGCGGAGCTCAAAAAACCTCGGCAAATCTCTTCCCACCTTAGGGCGCCTTGTATCCGAAGAGGGGTCGTCCGGGCGCAGGCCAAGGGTTTTCAGGAAACCAAAAAGCGAGCGAAGGGAGCTGAAAATACGGGATACTGTCCCCGTGCTCAGGGATTCCGACAAACTCCTCCCGGCCACATAGGACTCTATATCCGCTGCGCCAAGAAGAGAGGGGTCTAGGGAAGTTAGCTCAAGCCAGCATCCAAATCTCCTCGCCTCCGCGACATAGGCGGCATTTGTTGAATCCGCGACTCTAAGATTATGTCTTAGGTAGGCCTCGTACTCCGCAACTAGTTTCTCCCAATTCAACTTACCGCCCTCCGCCAAAACGCTTCTCCCTTAGAACGGTTGGAATTAAAAGATCCGCCTCATCCAATAGGCCATCAAGGGTATTCGGATGAACCTCCGGAGCGGTCTCCGCTCCGTACTGCCCCATGGGGGGCGGCGCTGAGGCGGCAAGCCCGCGGCCTTCGGTTAGGCCCCTCCAGACAGTGTATGGCAAGACATCGCTTTTCACATCCAAGGACAGAGGCGATTTCTTCGAAGCGCGCTCGATTGAATTGCTGAACCCTGTGGCAATCACCGTAACTCTGACATGATCGTCCAGATTATCATCCGAATCCTGCCCGGCAATCACTGTTGCATCGGAATCAGCGCGGGAGGAGATGATGTCCATGATTTCGTTGTACTCAAAGAGGGAAAAATCGGGGCCGCCGGTAACATTGACCAAAAGCCCGCTGGCCCCCTCAATGTTCACATCATCCAAAAGCGGGTTTTCAATAGCCATTGTTGCCGCATCAACCGCCCGATTATCACCCCAGCCCTCACCTATCCCCATCAGTGAGTCACCCTGCCCCTCCATCACTGTTCTCACATCCGCAAAATCGATGTTGATTTCTCCCGGCTTGGTTATCAAATCCGAAATGCCCTGAACTCCCATGCGCAGAACGTCATCCGCCTTCAGGAAGGCATCCCGTATCGGTGTTCGCCTATCGACAAGTTTCAGGAGGTTTTCATTCGGTATGGTGATTAGGGTGTCAACGTGCTTGCGCAGTTTTTCGATTCCGGTCTCCGCCAGCACCATCTTGCGCTGCTTCTCAAATTTGAAGGGCTTTGTAACCACGGCCACGGTTAGGCATCCAAGCTCCTTTGCGATCCTGGCGATAACCGGAGCAGCCCCTGTGCCGGTGCCGCCGCCCATGCCCGCGGTTACAAATACCATGTCGGCGCCTTTTAGGACATTTTCTATCATCTCTCTGTCTTCCTCCGCTGCCTGCTCACCAATTTCAGGTTTTCCACCGGCGCCAAGGCCGCAGGTGGTCTGGCGCCCGAGCGGCACTTTGATCAGGGCCAGCGAGGATTCCAGGGCCTGCAGATCGGTGTTTGCCGCGACAAAGTCCACGCCCTGAACTCCTGCTTGAATCATGCGGGCCACGGCATTGCTTCCGCCTCCTCCACAGCCAACCACCTTAATCACTGTTTTGCCAGCAGCCCTTTCATTCATGATTTCCAAATCCATTTTTTTACCTCCCTAAGCTTTGATCGACAACTTAACTAAAAGAATTCACCTAACCACTTGAGAAGCCCTCTAAACGGATTAAAGAGCTCCGTTTCTTGAGTTTCTCTCCCCTTGCTCGTGTCCGCAATTACATCTCCGAGCAAAACCAGGCCGGCCGCCTTTGCCCACCTAGTATCGCGGCAGGAATTGGGCCATGAGACAGAGGGCCTTGGATTTGCAACTCTCGCGGGCTGCCCAAAAACGTCTTCCGCAAGATTCGTAATGCCGGGCAGCAGAGCGCCGCCTCCGGCAAGCACTATACCCGCGGCAGTTTCCGTCAAACCGCCTGCTTTCTCTATTCCCCGCTTTATCATCATGAAAATCTCAGCTATCCGCGGCTTGAGAATGCGGCAGATTTCACTTGCCGAAACACTAATCGTCTTCCTGCCTCCAATCCCCGGGACAATCGCATTTTCCTCTTCCCTGATCAGGGGCTCCCAACAGCACCCCAATTCGCGTTTAATCCGCTCCGCCCACTCCATCGGTATTTTGAGAACAATCGAGATATCTGAAGTGGCCTGTGTTCCGCCAAATGGAACGGATCCTGTAGCTCTAGGCGCTCCCCCGCAAACGGAGATGTAATCCGCGGATGAAGTTCCGATATCCACTAGGAGCGCGCCCATTTCCTTCTCTTCATCACTCAGCGAGGAGCGGGCGGTGGCCAGGGTTCCCAAAACCACATCCCGAATTTTGTAGTCCGCGCGCTCCATCGCCTTTTCCATGTTCTTTATTGCCGATACGGAGGCTGTTACAATGTGAACCTCGGCCTCAAGCCTTATCCCAATCATATCGATCGGGCTGCGCACCCCTCTTTGGTCGTCAATAATGTACTCCTGCGGCAGGATATGCAGGATATCGCGATCCATCGGTATCACCACCGCCCGCGCCGCCTCAAGCACGCGCTCAACATCCGCCGCGCTTATCTCACGATTCTTGCCCGAAACGGGGACAACTCCCCGGGAATTCAGACTGCTGACCGAGGGGCCGCCTAGGGCAACCAGAAGCTCGGTTACCGTTCTGCCTGCCTCCTGCTCCGCTGCCTCAATCGCCCTCAAGATAGCCTCCCTGGCAGCTTCTATGTTTACGACAACCCCCCTGCGGGTTCCTTCCGAGCGGCTCTCCCCCCATCCGGAGACTAGAAACTTGCCTTCTGAATCGTATTCGGCAACCAGCACACGAATTCTATCGGCGCCAATATCCAAACCGGCGATTACCTCGCTATCCACCACGACTATCCACCATGTTTCCTGCCGGCCGATATATGACATGCCCGCCGCGGATGTCCGCCTCATCAACTGACTCAGGGGCAGTGAGCGCCAGAACATCAATCACGATAAGCGCATGCCGAATCGACTCAGGGCTTAAATTCATGTCTATGAGCACCGGTATTGGTATGTGATTCATATACATTCTTAAATCGTAGCCAATTTCGCCATGCGGTATAAATTCAATTTCCGAAATCAAATCAAAAAGCTCAAGGTTATCCGTTTTCAATCTCAGAAGATCCGATAAAACCTGCCGCATCGCCTCCGGAATCCGGGCTCCGGACGCGGGCCTATGCACAGGGGGCCCTGAGAGTATAGGGAGATCGGCGCCACTGACTTTATCGCCCGCCTGAATTACGTATCCCTCTTCGTCGAACGCGGACATGCGGGGAACCATGCCGTCATCGAAAAGGGCCAGGGCCAGAGGCTGGCGGCGGAAAATATAGACGCGGAGCCCATCAGGAAACACCCGGGAGACTCGGGCGCCGCGAATCGCCGGATGGGATTCGAGCCGCTCCCGGATATCCTCTCCATCCACCGAGGCCCAAGTTTTACCATCCAAATCCAGCATCTTGAGCAGCTGCTCATCAGGGATTTCGATATCGCTTTCCAGGAAGACTTTCTCAATCGCCAGGCGCGGCGAGACAATAAGAACCCAAAACGATTCCACAAGCAGTATTGACAGCAGAATCGCGATCACCGCAGCCGCGAATCTCCGCCTTCGGCTCCAGCGCCCGATCACCTTGGCGCCTCGGAGAGATTGAGAATCAGCCCAAAGACAATCAGAGTGATAAAGGCCGCGGACCCACCTGCTGAAAACAGCGGCAGCGGGATGCCGGTTGCCGGCAGCAGGCCTGACACAACCGCGAAATTCATCAGGGCCTGCCAGTAGACAGCGCTAATCAAACCAAATACCGCCCAGCGGGAAAACAAATCCGGAATTTTTTCGCTTGCCATCCAGCCCTTCACCGCGAAAACAGTGAAGAGAACAAGAATCGCGAGTATGCCAACCAAACCGGCCTCCTCCCCCAGAAC
>Ga0056121_1000113_pt1 | contig 38189 bp, 30 predicted proteins | sample WorMetHEROISLAND_FD_83872 | JGI IMG/M metagenome (GOLD analysis project Ga0056121, IMG submission 83872) | Marine gutless worms symbiont microbial communities from Max Planck institute for Marine Microbiology, Germany - Olavius sp. 1 HERON ISLAND ...
TATATTCGTTTTCAGGATGCAAATTACCCTTCTCGTGGAACATATTTCATTATCAATCTTCAGACTAATGAAGTAACGGTATTAAGACACGATGAGTTTGAGAGTATTGATACTATGTCAGGGGTAATACATATGGAATAGGAATCTGTGGCCAAAATTGCCAAGTAGGCCAATTTTAGAGCGGCATCTTGGTTCGGAAAGATTGTTTTCCCAGAGTCGCCAGGCCCGCCCTGTTATTTGCTGGACTCTGGTACTTGACAATTCGTGAACTGACTCTACGCGCGCCTATCCCTTGGGAGCTAAGCTTAGCGCCCAAGGGCCCATGAGCTCCATGGCCATAGGGCTAAACAGAACATTCGTTATTGTCAGTAGGCCTCCTGGCTCTGGACCTAAACAGAACATGCGTTATTGTCAGTTCACTTTGGCTCTGCCAAAGCGTCTGTTCACCTGGCGGGACCAGCTCCCTTTGAGATGGACACACTTAGCCGCTTTAGCTGTTAGTTCCTCAAGGGCCGAGGCACAAAGTGCGGCGGCCCGTGGCTTAGGGATTAAAATGATTTCTTCTTCTTCCATTGGGATTTCAATCTAAGAGGGATATTGAGTTTTCCTTCAAATTGCATTCGGACTTCTTTCAGGTCTAAGCCGCCTTTAGGGCGTTAGCCTTAAGGTGAGCGTTTAAGGGGCCCCAAGGGTGGGCAGAATGCTTGAGCATTCTGTCTATTCCAGGCGTCAGTTAGCAAGATAAGCCTCATGTGCCATGGAGGGCGCATGGGGTGAGCTTATGGCGGCTTGAATTACTACGTTTTATACCCTCCATCTCGCCAGGGACGTAAGAAAGGGCCTGTCAACACCGGTGAATATTCTCCGGAAATCACAGGTTTTATTTTTCCGGTTTTGGGCAGAAGTTAACGATTCCCGCTTTTAACCGATCTTTCATTCGGTACGAGTCCCCTTGAAGACTAGAGAATATAGGCATGGTGAAGAAGACGGTCCAGTGTCGCGCTGGCAACCGCTTCACCGCCAGCATCCCTGAAAGCTTCAGGCGGCTCTTGGCACTTCGTTCTTTCCGAAGGATATATTCCAACTCCGTCAGGTCGGCGATGATATCCAGGACTGTCTGTTCCTGTCTGCGGAATTCCGCCAAGAAAGACTCCAATCCGGCTGACATGAAACTCATACCCAACGACTCCATTCTCTCTTATCACAGCCTCTAGTTTGATATTCATACCGAGACTCCAACGGCGAGGAAGCGCTCGTAGTAAGCAGGATTCCTGATATCAACGATGGTCTGGTCGTTCTACTGTTTCCGAAAGAGGCTTCTTTGTCTCCTTCTTACGCTGTTTCTCCCATAGAGCAAAAAGTGCTTCCTGGTCTTCACTGCGGATGTCCTTCTCTCGGTATCCGGCAGGAAGAAGGTGGAATTGACGTATCGAGTCTTTCCTGCTTTGAGATTTCTCCGATTCTGGAAAGTGAATCGATTTTCAGTGTCAGTTTCCTGCCTGCCAATTCCGGCGACACGCTGTACTTGTTGATCTTGTAAGTTACTTAAACCCTCTCGACTTACAATCAAGCTGCATGCTCTCACGGTAGTCAAAGGCGCCTTACAAGAGGAGGCGGCCGCGGGAAGAATTTCTCTATCTCTATGATCTTGAGGGCGCCGGATAAGCGCATCGTCTCGGAGAAAAGCCGTATTTGGTAATATCTTCCAACCCATTTGGATCCGGCAATCGGCCTTGAGTTTCGAAACAGCGCACAAATTCTCATCAGGTATCTCATCCCGGATTTTTTGACGCAGTCCTAAGAGAATAGAAATTCCTTCGGTGTACCCCATGGCTCTTAAGGTTCCTGTGAAGTATTTCGCAATTGAAGAGTGGTTCCTCCTCAAGTACGGATATGCGAGTGGTTGAGCTTGCTCTTCCTCTTTTTCCTAAGGGCCGGGTTTTGGGCTGTGCCCACTTTAAGGTAATTCCGAACCGTTCGATTGGTAACGCCGAGAATTTCGGCGATGCAGTACTGTTTGCACCCGGCCAGTACTTTGCTCTGCTGCATGCGTATCTCTTGAATCTTCACGGGCGGTGTCCTTTAGATGAGAATATGATTACTTCATCTTTCGGATGCTTACCTGTTCTTATTGGCTCAAAACCATATTAGGAACTTTATCATCGGTGCTGACAGCTATCCAAAAAAGGGTATCAACACAACTAATGTGTCACCTTGGACTCTGACTGCAGTTTTGAACACGAAGCGCATGTGCGGGAATTGGTTTACCCTACAGTGCTTAGATTTTTCACCCTTGGGCAGTCTTTATTTTTTTGTAACCAATACTCCCAATAGAGATCCTCATAGCGCCATGACTTATGAGAAAAGCGGGCGGCTGCCTTGCAGGGGCGTCGCTGTTTTGAGGAGAACCTTCAGTCCTCCACCTATGGGGGAAAATTGCCGTCTGATTTGTCATTTGGTATGAGATGTGCTATTCTGACTGTAGTGGCTAAAACCTCATAAAATTTGATATAGAGGGAAATAATATGTCTGATAAAATACTACCATTCAAATCCGACAGGAATGTAATCAAGCATGTTTCGTCTTTCGTGATGCTAGTAGTCATTGCCATCTTTTTGCTCACTTCCTTTTCCAATCCTAGTTCCAGTCCCAAAATCTGGACCTGGACGCACCGCGCGGCGGTCAGTAGCAAAAGCTGGCAGTCCATCGTCTCCTCAAGCGATGGGAGTAAACTTGCCGCAGTGGAGTATGGAGGAAATATTTATACCTCAGCCGACTTTGGGGAAACCTGGACCCGCCGCTCGGTTGGCAGCAGAGACTGGATGTCCATTGCCTCTTCAAGCGATGGGAGCAAACTTGCCGCAGTGGTAGATAGAGGGGGTATTTACACCTCAGAGGACTTTGGGGAAACCTGGACCGATCGTTCGACGGTCGTCGGCAGCAGAAGCAACTGGATATCCATCGCTTCTTCGAGCGATGGAAGCAAACTTGCCGCAGTGGTAGATAGAGGGGGTATTTACACCTCAGCCGACTTCGGGGAAACCTGGGCCCACCGCTTGGCGGCCGGTAACAGAAACTGGATATCCATCACCTCTTCAAGCGACGGGAGCAAACTTGCCGCGGTAGTGAGTGGAGGGGGTGTTTACACCTCAGCCGACTTTGGGGAAACCTGGACCCGCCGCGCGGTTGGCAGCAGAGACTGGATGTCCATTGCCTCTTCAAGCGATGGGAGCAAACTTGCCGCAGTGGTGGACAACGGGGGTGTTTACACCTCAGCTGACTTTGGGGAAACCTGGACTCGCCGCTCGGCGGCCGGTGACAAAGACTGGACATCCATCGCCTCTTCGAGCGATGGGAGCAAACTTGCCGCAGTGGTGTACAGAGGGGGTGTTTACACCTCAGTCGACTCTGGGGAAACCTGGACCCACCGCTCGGTGGCCGGTGGTGATGAGGACGTCACTGGAAGAAAAAACTGGAAGTCCATCGCCACTTCGAGCGATGGGAGCAAACTTGCCGCAGTGGTGTACAGAGGGGGTATTTACACCTCAGCTGACCTTGGGACAACCTGGACCAATCGTTCGGAAGCCGGTGGTGATATCGATATCAGAAGGGGAGAATTATGGACATCCATCGCCACTTCGAGCGATGGGAGCAAACTTGCCGCAGTGGTGTACAGAGGGGGTATTTACACCTCAGCCGACTCCGGGGAAACCTGGGTCCACCGCTCGGCGGGTGGTGATTGGGACATCATAGGAAGGAAAAACTGGAGGTGTATCGCCTCTTCAAGCGATGGGAGCAAACTTGCCGCAGTGGTGTATAGAGGGGGTATTTACACCTCAGCCGACCATGGGGCAACTTGGGCCCGCCGCTTGGCGGTCGGTAACAAAAAATGGAGGTGCATCGCCTCTTCAAGCGATGGGAGCAAACTTGCCGCAGTGGTGTATGGAGGGAGTATTTACACCTCAGCCGACCTTGGGGAAACCTGGACCGATCGTTCGACAGCCGCTGGCAACAGAAACTGGATATCCATTACCTCTTCAAGCGATGGGAGCAAACTTGCCGCAGTGGTGCAAAGCGGGGGTGTTTACACCTCAGCTGACTCTGGGAAAACCTGGACCGATCGTTCAGAGGGGGACTATGCTGATCCCGTCATCGCTGGAAGCAAAAACTGGATGTCCATTGCCTCTTCGAGCGATGGGAGCAAACTTGCCGCAGTGGTGCAAAGCGGGGGTATTTACACCTCAGACGACCTTGGGTCAACCTGGACCCGCCGCACGGCAGCCGATAACAGATACTGGGGTACCATTGCCTCTTCGAGCGATGGGAGCAAACTTGCCGCAGTGGTGGATGGAAGGGGTGTTTACGTCTCAGAGAACTCTGGGGAAACCTGGACCCACCGCTCGGCGGCCGGTAACAGAAATTGGACATCTATTGCCTCTTCGAGCGATGGGAGCAAACTTGCCGCAGTGGTGCAAAACGGAGGTATCTACACCTCAGATGATCTTGGGGCAACCTGGACCAATCGTTCGGCAGCAGGTGGTGATTGGAAAATCATTGGAGGAAAAGACTGGTGGTCCATTGCCTCTTCAAGCGATGGGAGCAAACTTGCCGCAGTGGTGGACAACGGGGGTGTTTACACCTCAGCCGACTACGGGGCAACCTGGGTTCACCGCTCAGCAGGTGGTGATTGGGACATCATGGGAATAAAAAACTGGGATTCCATCGCCTCTTCGAGCGATGGGAGCAAACTTGCTGCAGTGGTGGATGACGGCGGTATTTACACCTCAGCCGACTTTGGGGGAAGCTGGACCCGCCGCTCGGCGGCAGGTAACAGGGACTGGAACGCCATTGCCTCTTCAAGCGATGGGAGCAAACTTGCCGCGGTGGTGCATAGAGGGGGTATTTACACCTCAGCTGACTCTGGGGAAAGCTGGGTACACCGCTCGGCAGCTGGAAGCAAAAACTGGATGTCCATCACCTCTTCGAGAGATGGGAGCAAACTTGCCGCAGTGGTGTGGAATGGGGGTATTTACACCTCAGCCGACTTTGGGGCAACCTGGACCGATCGTACGGTGGCGGCTGGCAGCAGAGGCTGGGCATCCATTGCCTCTTCAAGCGATGGGAGCAAACTTGCCGCGGTGGATTCTAAAGGAGGTACTATAGGAGGTATTTACACCTCAGCCGACTTTGGGGAAAACTGGATTCATCGCTCGGCGGCCGGTAACAGGGACTGGGACGCCATCGCCTCCTCAAGCGATGGGAGCAAACTTGCCGCAGTGGCATCAAAAGAGGGTATTTACACTTCAGAGAACTCCGGAGCAACCTGGGATCACCATGCGGCGGCTGGCAGCAGACTATGGACATCCATCGCCTCTTCAAGCGATGGGAGCAAACTTGCCGCAGTGGTGTATGGAGGGGGTATTTACACTGGGGTTTCCCAATAGAGATCCTCAAATAGCGCCATGACTATGAGAAAGGCGGGCGGTCCACTGGAGCAGTGCGGCTGTCCCCAAGCCCGAAAGCGCTGTCCAAGCTAAAATAGAAGGCCAAAGCCGCCAGCTCCAAGGTTCGAAAGAGCAGTGGAACATGTCTTTGTTCACCAAAAAAGCCTGATGAATTTAACCATCGGGACCATCGGCCTTGCAGGGGCCAAGACACCGCTTGGATCACCTTTAGGATATACAGCGGCTCTAAGGTATTTTCAAAGCCCATCAACCCCTACAAACGGCCCATGGATGTGAGTTCCTATGAGGCGCCCAAAGCGAGTGAACTAGGCGTGATGCGGGGCGCTAACTCTTTCATTTTGAGTCTGCTTGGAGGGTATTGGGGATAAGATAACTCATTCTGCACCACAGCTTTTCCCCCCCCAAGCGGCTCGGGCCCCCCTACAGCCGATTCACAAAGAATCCTTTGCGAAAGGACATTGCCATACAGCTTGCAATTGCTCATTCTATATCCCGACATGTGTTTCAACGCCTCTCTAGTTTCAAAGCCCGCGGTAATCGAAGAAATCTACGGCAGCAAAATCCCCCAAGAGCGTTTCGACATCCCAACCTTCTTCCGCTCAGCCTTCGATCATCCCCAATGGCCAGTAATCAAACAAGGCAAACCCGCCCACTTCGATTTTCCCGCCTGGGGGCTCATCCCCGCCTGGACAAAAACCGCTGGCGCAGCCTCCGATATACGCAAAAAAACCATCAATGCCCGCTGCGAGACCATAAGCGCTAAGCCCTCATTCCGAGCCCTTGTAGACCGAAAACGATGCGGAGTGCTTGTGGACGGGTTCATAGAGTGGCGCTCGTACGGGAAAAGGAAATATCCCTACCGAATCTCCCTTCAGAGCGGCATGCCCTTTCTCCTTGCCGGTCTTTGGGACAGATGGCAGGCTTCCGGAAACGGCATGCCAATAGAAACCTTTACCCTTGTCACAACCGAGGCACGGGGAATTCCCGCTTTGGTGCACAACACGAAGCTGAGAATGCCGTTGATTCTAAGCGAAGCCTCAGCCAAAGCGTGGCTCGATAAAGATTCGGAGTTCCGAAGGATAGCGCCGGAAATATCGCCCCTGTTCCAGCCCCTGGTCGCCTGGCCTGTATCCCCCCTGGCCTCCCAGATGCGAAGAGAGCAAAATCTGCCGGAAATTCTTGAGCCCTACGAGTACCCCGAGCTCCCTCCGCTGGAAGCCTAATTGCCCGGATCGCATCGGATAAGGTGCAGCAGGGGGCCGCTCACCCTTTTCCCGCTAGGTTCGCTGGTCTGCCCAGCAGCGGCTCTGCATTGCCGCAGTATACTTGACTTGACCCCAAGTCATACCCTGCCCACCCATCTTAAGTAGAAGAACCAGGCCTGAATTGTTATTGCGCTGTCAAAAGGTGCCAAACCAATGGATTTTTCAAGTTCGGACTCATAGAAAATTTGCACATCGAGAATCTCATGTTCATCTAAGTGCTGCCCATCTGTTCTTGTGAGATCTCTAGCGAGATAAGTGTAGGTTTTATTTGCCATGAAGGCGGGATTCGGGCTCACCGAACCAATCTCAATTAGTTTCGCCGCCTCATATCCGGTTTCCTCCAGCAATTCCCTTGCGGCTGCATCCCGTGCGCTTTCGCCGGGATCAACGGCTCCAGCCGGGAATTCCAGCCCAACTCTCTGTGCCCCGTGCCGGAATTGTCTTACCAATAAAAGCCTGCGCTGCCCGGTTTCATCGGTAAGCTCCGGAATAATTGTAACCCAATTCGGCGAATCCACCGAAATAAAAGATGCCTCCCTGCCTCCCGGCGATCGACGCCTGGAAGTTACCAAACGGAAAAGCCCAGCATCATAACTGAGCCTGCTATCGAGGTTTGTCCATATAAGATGCGCATCATCGCTCATACATTCTTGGTCCCAAGTTCAGGCAGGTGGGGAATCTGCATTGGATACCGATCCCACTTTTCTGCTAATCTAATATCAATCATGGCTAACAAGCAAGATCGCCGCATCGCGCAAATAAACCGGAACATAGTCGACTCAATCAGCGGTATCAGCCAAATCAACCAATCTGCTGGCCCAAATCTGCCCTCAGCCGCGGCTATTGCCAGCATATTCGAAACCTTCAAGCATATACTCTTCCCGGGATTTCAGTACGGGGAGAAAAAGAATGAGCTTCAGATAAAACAGTGCGTCCAAGCGCTCACTCAATCTCTTCTCCAGAAAATGACAGCTCAAATAGTTCTCTGCCTCAACAATGAACCTGAAGTAAGAGCCCGGGAAATTGCCCTGGATATCCTGCAGACAATACCGGTTCTTAGGAAGAGGGCTGCAGGTGATGTTGAAGCCGCCTTCCAGGGGGATCCGGCGGCCAAGAGCCGCGACGAAGTGATACTCTCCTATCCTGGCTTACAGGCAATAATCGGCCATCGCCTTGCTCATGAATTACAGCTCGCCGGCATACCCCTCATTCCCCGCATTCTCAGCGAGTTACTGCACCAAAACACGGGTATCGACATACATCCTGGCGCAACGATCGGGGACAATTTTTTTATTGATCATGGCACGGGCGTAGTAATCGGCGAGACCGCCCACATAGGAGAAAACGTAAAAATTTACCAGGGTGTTACTATTGGAGCTTTGAGCATACGCAAGGAGTTAGCGGATAAAAAGCGCCATCCCACAATTGAAGACGATGTAACTATTTATGCCGGCGCCACAATACTCGGGGGGAAAACCCACATTGGCAAGGGTTCTATTATAGGCGGAAATGTGTGGATAACCACCTCCCTCCCCCCCTATTCCGTTGTGTATAATCGCGGAGCCGATTATCACATGCGCAGCCAATACTCCGATGGCTCCGGTCCGGATTTCTTCACAATTTAATCAATATTTACTGTCTGACCTTGAGGCGCTTTTCGCGCCAGTTTCGACAATCATCGCAGGCGCTCATGGGATATCCATATGAGCCGGGAGGGTGAGGGCATCAGTTTTCTATGTATCTGCTTACCGGTGCGATCGTAACATAGCTATCGTCAAAATCGTCAATCTCATGGATAATGCTCACGCTGTTATCCGCCTCGTTCCTATGAGTGAAGGGGCCCACTCTCACCCGGTATATCAGGGAGCCTCCCTCACCCTTGGTGAATACCCTCACGGGAAGGCCCATGGCGGCCAAATCATCACGGACCTTCTCCGCGTTCACTATCGCCCTTGTCGCCACCACCTGAACCCAGTACATATTCTCACGCACCTCTCTCGCTGTGCTCTGCCCTATCTCCCCCTGATAAGCCGGTTTTTCCGGAGCAGCGGACGCCAGTTCATCTCTCCGCGTCTCCAATACCGTTACGGATTTCGGAGTTTCATCATTGGACGCATCCTTGATCTCCGTATAATCAGTGACAAGATCCTCATCTTCATCCAATGGGGGGTACTCGGCATCCTCTCTGGCCCAGCTAATCGGATCAAACTCATCAGGGGATTCTTCTTCGGCCTTCGAAGGAAAGGCTGCGTTGGATTCGAATTCACTGCCCTCCTCCTGCATCAGGAGTACGCCGGCGACCAGCGAAATAGCCAATATCGCCAGGATGCTCAACACGGCCAATAAACTTGAATTTCCGGTTTGTTCGGAGCTCATCAACTCATCTCCCCTTTTATCACAGAAAGAACATTGTCCAGTAAGGAATGCAGGTGTTTTTCACTTCGGGTATTCCTCACCTTATAGATTTCGGCGTACCTGGAAAAAAAATTAGGGCTCAGTTTCCTTTGGCTTCGAAATCTCAGCCAGGTATCCCGCAATGATTTCCCATCCCTTTTCAAAACCCGCAAATAGCGCCGAAGCCAACCCGCCTCAAGCCAGATGAAGGCGTTGCATTTCTCCGCAAGAGGGATTCTATGGAGATTCACGCCATGAACCGCAAGAAGAGAATCCGGATATTCCGCAAGCCACTTCTGAGCCTCCGATTCCACACAGGGATAAGTCAATTCCTCCAAGCGCCTTAGAGCAAGCGAATCAGAGAACACAAGCCGCCCAAGCTTGACACGGTCTACCACACCATTGACAAGAAGTCCAGGTCCTAGGGCATCATCAATTAGTCCGCTCAGGGTTTTGAGGCATCGGTGGCTCACGGCATCCAAGTCCAGGCTTCGCAAGCCTAGCTCCTCCAATATGCCAGCCGCGTAGTTTTTCCCGGAACCACTCTTTCCCACAATGCCGAGGAGGATCAATGGATATCACCCCATGTATCCCCGGTTTCCACGCTGACACGAAGCGGAACAGCCAGATTCACCGCCCCTTCCATAGTGCTCTTTACCGCCTCCTTAAGCTCCGAAACAACGGGAATAGGAGATTCTATCAACAGTTCATCATGCACTTGAAGGAGCATCCTGGCTCCCGGGAAGCGGCTCATAACCATCGCGTTGACATCCATCATCGCTTTTTTCATAATATCCGCCGCGGTTCCCTGAATACATGTATTTACGGCCGCCCGCTCCGAGGCCGACTTTTCAACCTTGCTTCTGCTATTTATGCCGGGCAGGGGCCGGAAACGCCCATAGAGAGTTCTAACCCCCCCATCGATTTCCGCGTCTGTCACTGTCCGGTCTATAAAATCCCGTATTTTGCCATACGTGGAGAAATAGGCTTCGATGAAATGGTTCGCTTCCTTTCGACTGATGCCCAATTCGTTCGAAAGACGAAAGGCGCTCATCCCATACATCACGCCAAAGTTAACCGCTTTTGCCATCCTTCTCTGCTCGCCCGTAATATCCGAGGCATCAACGCCAAATAACTGAGCCGCGGTTCGGGCATGTACATCGACATTCTCGCCAAAGGCATCGGCAAGTCTCCTATCTCCGGACATGTGCGCGAGTACAGCCAGCTCAATCTGGGAATAATCCGCGGAAACAAAGATATAGCCTTCTTTGCTCTTAAAGGCCTTTCTGATCCGTCTGCCATTCTCATCCCTTACGGGGATGTTCTGTAAATTGGGGTTGTTGCTCGAAAGGCGTCCGGTGGCCGCCCCCACCTGTGAGTAACTTGTATGAATCCGTCCGTCTTCCGGATGCACCAAAGTTGGCAGCACATCGACATAGGTGGATTTCAACTTGCTTAGTGATCGATAGAAGAGTATTTTCTCCGGCACCGGACTTTCCTGTGTCAAATTCATGAGCACAGTGTTATCCGTCGAATACCCCATCTTTGTTTTCTTTCCCGGCTTCAAACCCAGCTCCTGAAAAAGCACCTCTTGGAGCTGCTTCGGTGAAGCAACATTGAATTCCCGCCCGCACAAATCGTGAATCTCCGATACTGCGGAGTCGATTTTCCTTCCCAGCTCCCTTCCGTATCGCTCTAGGGCCGAGAACTCCAAACCGATGCCTTCAGTCTCCATAGCGGCCAGGATTGGCAGCAGCGGCATTTCGATATCCCAGAAAATTGATGATCTTTTAGGATCGGTTTTCAGAATCTTCCCAAAAATTCTGAAGAGTCGGAGTGTAACATCCGCATCTTCCGCCGCATAGGCAACAGCATCTTCCAGGCTAACGGAATCAAAAGCAGCTCCCTTAGGCACCACATCACTGAATTTTATCGTATTGAAGCCCAGGTAGCGGCTGCACAGCGCATCCATGCCAACCGGCGAAGAGGCATCAATTACCCAGGCGGCAATCATAGTGTCAAACCAAGCACTCTCAACCCTAACTCCAACCCTGCGCAGCACTTTCAAATCGTACTTGAAATTCTGCCCAATAATTCGAATCCCTCCATGCCCAAGAATTCCGTTCAGCCAATCAACTGCCTCCCTTAGGGCCACACATTTGCAGCCGGCGCATTTAATCGGCAGATAGCCTGCCACTCCCTCGTTAACGGAGACTGAAATGCCAATCAGATTAGCCCGCATCGGATCCAGATTATCCGTTTCAGTATCAAGCGCCACCAGGCCGGCCCCCAGAATTCGCTTGGCCCACTCGTTCATCTGCTCAAGGTTCAAGATGGGTGAGTAATTTACCTCCCCCGCCCCGGACTTCGCATTTCCACCTCCAGGCTGCGTTCCTGTCTTCGACACGTTATACCCGCCCAAAGCAGCCGCCTCCCGGGCAAGACTCATCATATTTCTTTTCCGAAATTCTCCGGCCGCCGCCGCGAAATCGATGGTCCCGCTGTCAATGGAAGCAAACTCGTTTTCCAACGCCAGGCTGCGCACAATTCTAACAAGTTCTCGACTGAAAAATGCGCTCTCCTTCCCCTCCTTCAACTTAAGCAGGCGAGCGCCCTTGGCTGCCTCATCGATATTCCTATAAAGAGAATCAAGGCTGCCCCATTTGGAAAGGAGGGCCGCCGCCGTCTTCTCTCCAACGCCGTCAACTCCTCTTATGTTGTCCGAGCTATCACCAATAAGAGCCAGGTAGTCAACCATTTGGTCCGGTCTGACTCCCTTCTCTTCCAGCACCTGAGAGGGCCCAATTTCCTGAAATCCACCCCCCCTCCTTGGTCTTAGCATTTGAATTTTTTCATCAACCAGCTGCATGAGATCCTTGTCCGCGCTGACCAGCGAGCAGTCCCGACCGTATCTGCGGCAGATTTCCGCCATTGACCCCATTACATCATCAGCCTCATAGCCCTCTACAGAAAAAACCGGAATGCCCAAACAGCCAAGAATATCCCTTATAATCGCAACTTGGTCATGCAGGCTTTCGGGAGCGGCATCCCGAGTCGCCTTGTATTCCGGATAAAGTTTGTGCCGATGTGTGGGGCCGGCAGTGTCCATTGCAACCGCAATGTGCCGCGCCTTATAATCCTTTTTAAGAAAAAAAACGGTCTGGAAGAACCCGTATATCGCGGAAATATTGTTCCCGTTACTGTCGGTAAGCGGTCTGTGCGCTAAGGCGAAAAAAGACCTGTAAACCAGCCCGTAACCATCTAGAATGAACAATCTGTCTTTCATTCTCTATACACGGACGTCGATTTGTGAGGGAGAGGCGCTCATACCCGAGCGATTTCTTGGCCTGCCCAGCTGCCTGAGCTCATCCCGTATATGGGCTAACCGCTCCTGTATTGAGGCGCTTATCGCATGAAATTTAGCCGAGAGAAGCTGCGCGCTGGCTGCCAAGTCTCGGCTGCTGGGCGGAATAAGCCCGAGAGCCTTCACATCCCGCCGCCTTGAGGAAGCCAAGGTGAGGCTCCGTGCGACTTGCTCCCCGGCGGTTTTGATCTCTGCCAACAGGTTCTCCCATACGCTCAAGCCCGGCACGGCGGATTTCCCATCCGAAGCTTCGGCAAGAAGCGCTTCCAGCCGCGCTGCAGCGAATTCATATTTCATTATGCCTTGGGAAACAGAACGATCGACATCACGCCACCAGGGCGGTATTTCCTGTTTCATAGTTGACTAGCCAGCCAGATTGACGCCGCCTTTCTCCCGGGTTTCATGTGTGCCGGCAGCAATTTCCACAGAGGCCCAGGCCCCCCTGAGCTCGGTCATATGCCTGCAAACTTCTCTCAAATTGGAGCTTTCCTTAGAGAGGTTGGCGTCCACCAATTTCTGATTGAAATACATGTAGAGATGGAAGAGATTTTGGGCAATATCGCCCCCCTCATCAAAATCAAGAGAAACCATAAGCTCCGATATTATGTCCTGGGCTTTTACAATTGCATTGTGCGCCGCGTCCAACTTCGGATGCCGGGCATCAAGCTCTCTCGAGGCGTTTTTGAGCTGTCTGATGCATTCATCATAGAGCATGATTATCAGCTTCCCCCCTGAGGCGGTTTTTATGCCTGTTTGCTTGTATGCTTGAAGTGGATTCGTGATTTCCAAGGCGCTACCTCAAATTGCCGCTAAGCTGAACAGCCCGTCCAGTTCTTATCGGCCCCTTACCAAGGCATTATTAGAAAAATGTTTGGCCCACGGCCAATTTTTCCCCTCAAGATGTGGATGCAAAGCCTCCCAAGTCAGTCCTCCATTACGGATTATCGGGCGCAACCAGCCGATTTGTTCGCCCCGGATTCCGCCATGGGTCTCTAGCCGGATTTCCGATCGCATTACTTATAAGTTTATCATAAATGATTATGCCGGGGTGTCAAATAGGGAAATCAAATTCTCGCCAAGGCAACAAGGGTTTCTATCGATTTCCAGGTGCTGTCCGATATGTCTTCCCTTTGCAGGTGACCCGCTACAACTGCGTGAGCAACGGGAATTCCGGGATCCACTCCGGTAGACCAGGTGTTTTGGATGGATGCCGACAAGTTATGAATTTCAAGAAGCGCGCGCTGGGTGGAATTCCTACCCCGCTTCCAGCGGTGTATTACCGTGAAAATCTCCTTAAGACGCTTCTCCGCTTCGCGTGCATCAGCGAGTTTCATCAGGCTATGAAGCTCATTTCTCATGGCTTGTGAATAGGTTCGCTCACTCATGGTCCCGCCCCGCGTGGTCTCTTTTATCTTTCATATCCAGTAATCTCAAGGAGCGATAAAACGGCATCGGGATTGTGGATAAAAAAATCAAGTATCTTTTTCTTCACCTAATTCCTTAAATTGCGGGATTCGAGCAGTTTCCTTAGCAGGGACGGCCGGTTCGTTATTATACCATCAACTCCCCATCCTATGAGTCTATGCATATCCTCCTCATTATCAACCGTCCACGCATATATTTCCCAGCCCCGTTTCTGCAGTTTTCTTATACGCTTCTCTGTCAGCACTCGAATCGGACCAGCCCGCTCCGGCACCTGCAGGGTTTTTTTGTTCTTCTTGGGACGCAGTATAATTCCGAGGTATGAAAGCAGAACAATGGCCACCACGCCAAAGCAGGGCGCTGATACGGGTGCGTTCACGGACATTTTGGAAAAAAGATTTATTGTCCTATTCCGAAATGAGGCGGTTACACATCGAGTGACGGACTTGGTTTTCGTAAGCAGACTAACCCAGGCGTGAACTATATCCTTGTTTGTATCTTTCAAATGAACACTGAAACGGGTGTTTGGAAACATATTCAGGGCGTCTTCCATAAACAGGGGCTTTTCGATTCTATCCGAGCCGTCCCGAAGAGTTATCTTTGTCAGCTCCGACTTTGTGCACTGTGCAATTGGCTTGGGAGGCCCGCCCAGCCTGGAGAAGTCAGCATCGTGAGCGACTAACAAGTGACCATCGGAACTTAAACGAAGATCGGTTTCAATAGCATCAACACCGACGGCCAGGGCGGCTCTGAACGAGGATTCCGTATTTTCAACGGCAAATTCCGGAGCGCCGCGGTGCCCGATGATAAACGTTTTTCTCATTTTGCAGTATACATCCTTATCCCAGTCAAAATGATAGAAGACTTCACTTGGGCCCTCCTGGAAAGCCCTGCCCCCCTACAATGGGCGCGGCGGATTTGAAACATCGGGATAAATCCGGCTTATTGAGACGTTCCCGGATGCAGCGGGAGTTCGCTTGAAGATAAGTCAAGGCGGCCCCTTGGCATCCGCGGCAGCTCCGCAGGCTTGGCCGGGACTAAAAGGCTGGCCGATGGGCCTTGGCCTAAGGAGGGGTGGAAGATCATCCTGTAGGCGGGTATAACCCCGTAAATAATCGAAATTGAAGTCGGGCCTGGGCCTTTAGCATGGCAAGGCCGCCAATGGTTTTGCAGCCGGCGGCGCGGGCTCTCTTGAGGAAGGGGGTTTCATCAGCCCCATAAACCACATCGTATGCAAGGGAGCAGCCGGCTGGATCCCACCACGGAATGGGATTGATTTTCTCGTTCGGCGGCATGCCCAGGCTGGTGGTTTGAACCGCAAGAAAGACTCCTGATGACAATTTCGACAGGGCCTTCTTATCCAGCGGGCCCCATTCGGCCCCGAATTCTTCGGCCAAAGACCTAGCCTTGGCAATGCTCCGATTCAGTATTATCAGACTCATCCCGGAGTTGTGGAGGCTATGGGCTGCGGCGCGGGCGGAGCCTCCGGCGCCTATTATTAGGGCCCTTTTGTGAGATAGCTCCACTTCCGGGCTGATGGCTTCTTCCAGAGATTGAAGGAAACCTTCCGCATCCGTGTTTTCGGCCCTCCACCCGCCAGGGAGTCTTATCAGCGTGTTGGCGGAGCCGATTTTCCGGGACAGGCCGCTGGCAGAGTCGGCGAGAGACAGGGCCGTCTCCTTGTGCGGAGTGGTTACCGATAAACCACTGATGCCCCAAATATCACAGGTTTCCAGAGTGGCAGCGAGGTTGTCCGTGCGTATGGGAATATAGGTTCCCTTCACTCCCAGGTTTTGGAGCCACTGATTGTGGATTATGGGAGATTTACTATGAACGATGGGATTTCCCGCCACCGCGAAGAGGGGGGTGGAACTGTCTATCCTGCGAAACCGATAAACCTCCTCAAGGGTTTTGGGCTGTATTTGGCCCAGCCCTCCTGTTTTTCTGGGCTCGACTGGGCTTGCATATGTCCAGAGGGAGCCGAGCCGCTGGGACAGAATTCGGGAGGGGCCGCCATATTCACCCATGGCTATGAGTATTTTCTTATCCGGAATTTCCGCGGCGAAGGAGGCGCGGGCGAGGTTTAGCAATGCCGCGCTGCTGGCGCAATTTGCGGCTATTTTGGGGATGCTGCCCTCTGCGCCCAGACTGGAAATCAGCTTCGTCAATGCCAAAGCCGGGCCGGATAGCAGGCCATGGCTAAAATCATGCGCCGATCGAATTATTCCAACCCCAGCTGCTTCGGCGGCTCTGCGAACTTCCGGCAGCGGGCGACTTCCCTCGAGGTCTACAAAACTCCAGGCTGCCGAATCCAACAGCCTTAAGAATAGCCTTATCCTCTCGGTCTCTCTCTCGCCACTCCTTCCCCAGTTTCCTCCATCCTCCGCAAGGCGGATTGTCAAAACCAAGGGTATATTCACTCTTTCCGACAGTTCGGCCGCCCTGGCGCGCTCAGATGGCCTTAGGCAATCCACCCGCAGCTCGGCAAGGTTTATGTATTGGAGATGCTCCCTCACTTGCAGAGCCGCGCCCTCTATGTCGGGGGCGTTCAGGATTAGGCAGATTGCGCTCTCAGCCCTGTATGGGGCCGATGCGCCCGGTAGCACGCTCATTAGCACGCCCTCCATATTAGCAGTTAAAAACGAAGCGTGATACCATCACCCCTCATCGGAATTTGGGTGTTTATCCGGCTCTCGCCCCATAGGGATGCCTCGCGCCTTAAGAATAGGAGCTGTCTTTTCGATTTGCCCTGCCGGCATCTCGTGGGCGGGGCTTTGGAGCCTCAAGAATATCATCTTTAGCTCTTTTATTGTTCGATGATGTGAGTCTTACTTGAATTCCGCCTGTATCCGCGGATATGATGGAGCGAAATATCTTAGAGAATTAGGAAGATACATGTCAGAGGTGAAAAAGAAAATTACTATCGATGGCAATGGCGCCGCGGCGCATGTGGCTTACGCCTTCAGTGAGGTGGCGGCGATTTTTCCGATAACGCCATCGTCTCCGATGGGAGAATATGTGGACGCCTGGGCGAGCTCCGGTTTGAAGAATGTGTTCGGGAAAAGCGTGGATGTCATTGAGATGCAAAGTGAAGCCGGCGCAGCCGGGGCCGTTCACGGGGCGCTTGCCGGAGGCGCAATGACTACCACTTTTACAGCCAGCCAGGGTCTTCTGCTGATGATTCCCAACATGCATAAGATTGCCGGCGAGATGCTGCCAACTGTCTTCCACGTATCTGCAAGATCGCTCGCTGCCCAGTCGCTTTCGATTTTTGGCGATCATTCGGATGTGATGGGAACTCGAAACACGGGCTATGCCCTAATGGCCGCGAACAGCGTTCAGGAGACTATGGATCTCGCATTGGTGAGTCATCTCTCTACGCTCAAGGGTCAGATTCCCTTCCTGAACTTCTTTGACGGGTTTAGAACGAGCCACGAAATTCAGAAGATTGAGGAAGTCTCCTACGACACCATCAGGAGTCTAATCGAGCCCGGATACATTGCACGTTTTCGCAATAGGGCCATGCGCCCCGAAAAACCAGTGGCCCGGGTGGCCGCCCAGAACCCTGACGTTTATTTTCAGGGCAGGGAGACAGTCAACAGGTATTACGATGAGCTGCCGTCAATAGTGCAGGGGTACATGGACAAGGTCGGCGCTGTTATTGAGCGCAGATACAATTTATTTGACTATGTTGGCGATCCCTCGGCGGAGAGAGTGGTAGTCGCGATGGGCTCCGGATGCGATGCCATCGATCATGCCGTTAGGGCTCTGAATCAAAGAGGGGAGAGGGTGGGCGGAATCAAGGTTAGACTCTATCGCCCCTTCAGCGCCGAGCACTTGATCACAATGCTGCCGGATAGCTGCAAAAAAGTCGCGGCGCTTGATCGCACCAAGGAGCCCGGTTCCATAGGAGAGCCCCTGTACATGGATGTCGCCACCGCACTTACGCGGAGAAATATCAAGGTGATCGGAGGGCGTTATGGTCTATCGTCCAAGGAATTCACCCCGAGCCACGTCAAGGCGGTTTTCGATCACCTCAATGGAAAATGCACTCATAATTTCACGGTTGGGATTAATGATGATGTCACTAATCTCTCACTGAAAATAAAAGACGAGCTGCGCGTCGCCTCAGACGATGTTGTGAGCTGTATGTTCTGGGGCTTGGGCTCTGACGGCACGGTTGGCGCGAATAAGAACTCAATCAAGATAATTGGCGACAACACCAATATGAATGTCCAGGCTTACTTTGTTTACGATTCAAAGAAATCGGGCGGGATTACCACAAGCCATCTCCGATTCGGCAGGAGCGCAGTCAATATGCCCTGGCTGATCGAAAGGGCCGATTTTGTCGCCTGCCACAATCCAGCCTATATCGGCCGCTACAATATGCTGGGCCCCCTGAAGGAGGGTGGAACCTTTCTGCTCAATTCCAAGGCGCCGGCCGACAGGGTATTTGCCAGTCTGACAGCGGAAGAGCAGAAAATTGTTATTGACAGGAATATTAAATTTTTTGTCATAGACGCCCTAAAGATTGCCGGCGAGGTTGGCCTTGGCAGAAGGATTAACACTGTGATGCAGGCCTGCTTCTTCAAAATAGCCGGAGTGCTTCCGGAACAGGAAGCCATTGAGTTGATGAAGAGCGCCATAAAGAAATCCTTCTCTCAAAAGGGTGAGGATATAGTGAGGATGAATTGGAATGCGGTGGATAGAAGCAGCGAAGAGCTCATTGAAGTAGGCGTTCCCAAGAAAACCGCGGCGGATTCCTATGTGGCCCCCGAGTTAATTCGGGAAGATGCTGATGACTTTGCAAGGGACATTATACTCCCAACCATGAAACTGAGGGGAGACGACATTCCGGTTAGCAAAATGTTCTTCGATGGCGCCCTGCCCATAGGCACTGCCAAACTTGAAAAGAGAGGGGTGGCCCCCCGGGTGCCCAAATGGATAGAGGGAAACTGCATTCAGTGCAACCAGTGCGTCCAATCCTGCCCTCATGCCGCAATTCGCGCGAAGCAAATAGCCCCCAGTGACCTTGATGGGGCTCCGGAGACCTTTTCGACACAGAAATCCAGGACAAAGAGCGAGAGGGAGCTTCGCTACAGACTCCAGGTATATATCGAGGATTGCCAGGCCTGCGGTGTCTGTCTGGTAACCTGCCCAGCCAAGAAAAAGGCGCTCGAATGGAGCCTCATAGAGGTGGAGAGAGAGGCTGGTGAAAACGCCAACGAAGAATTCTTTTCTTCCCTCCCCGAAGATGTTTTGGATGGCGCCTCTGACACCTCGGTTAAGGGGCTTCAGTTCAAGCAGCCGCTCTTCGAATTCTCCGGCGCCTGCGCGGGCTGCGGCGAAACTCCATATGTAAAAATGATTAGCCAGATTGCGGGGGATAGGATGATAGCCGCGAATGCGACAGGCTGCTCCTCAATCTATGGCGGCACCTTCCCAACAGTGCCCTACTGCGTGAATAGCGAGGGCCGGGGGCCGGCATGGGGAAACAGTCTGTTTGAAGATAATGCCGAATATGGTTTTGGCATGCGGCTGGCCGTGGATAACAACCGCGCTCTTCTCAAAGCCAAGGTGGAGGAAATACTCAAGACAGACATCACTCCCGAATTCGGCGCCGCACTGGAAAAGGCCCTGGAAATTTTCAACAACACGGATCAGGAAGCTAAAGATCACCAACTCCTTGTCCAGTCCCTTTTACCGGCCGCAAAGTCATCGGCGAGGGGGAGGTCCTCTGAAATCATAGAGACAATCATCGAACTTCAGGATTATTTCGTTGACAAGTCGATTTGGATAATAGGCGGCGACGGCTGGGCATATGATATCGGGTACAGTGGGTTGGACCATGTGATAGCCCTCGGGAAAAATGTCAATATACTAGTAATCGACACCGAGGTTTATTCCAACACCGGGGGTCAGGCATCGAAGTCAACTCCAATCGGCGCCGTGGCGAAATTCGCCAATAGCGGCAAGAAATTGCCCAAGAAGAATCTGCCCTTCATGTGCATGAGCTACGGTTATGTCTATGTCGCATCCATATCTCTTGGGGCAAATCGCGCCCAGGCGCAGAGGGCAATGATGGAGGCGGAAGCCTATCCCGGCCCCTCAGTTATTTTTGCCTATGCCACCTGCATCACCCATGGAATTGATATGTCCATGAGCCAGGCGGAAATGAAGAGAGCCGTGGATTCCGGGTATTGGCCATTGTTTCGCTTCGATCCTCAGTCGGAAGAAGGCAGCAGGTTTCAGTGGGAATCCAGGGAGCCGACACTGAGATTTCAGGAATTCATCCGTGGTGAGCGGCGATACACTGCCCTCCGAAAAACGAACCCCGGCGAGGCCGCAATGCTTTTCGAGCAGGCGGAAGCAGACTCGCAGCATCGGATGAGCCTCCTGAAAAAGTTAGGGGAGTTGATGTAGCCCGGGAAATCTCTTGACGCCTAGATTGAGCCCTCATGACCGACACCCTTTGATGAGGCAGGGCGATGCCGGGTAACCCTATTTTCCAAGGAAACAAGACTTATAATCAGCAAAAAGATAGATTCGCCCAGAGCGTATTTCTATCTTGCCCATAGCATCTGGCATTAATGTGTTCACTTTTGCATCATTCCCCCATGACCGGATCGCATATTCGAAAAATGATAGCAATTAATATTAGGCGAATACGGAGGGAAATGAATCTCACCCAAGCCGAACTCGCGGAACGCACTGAAATAAGCTCTGGTTACATGTGCGATATTGAACGCGCGCGGCGTTGGCCAAGCGCGGGCAAATTGGCCAGAATTGCCGAAGTATTGAAGATGGAGCCCTATCAGCTTTTGCTTCCCAGTGAAGAATCTCCATATTTTGACCGCCGCAAAACTCTAACTACATTTAGCAAACAGGTTAGGGAGGCTCTCAATAAAAACATATCCGAGGTTTATGAAGACATGATTGGTGAAAACGATTCCATGGAGTTCAAGATTCCTAAGGAGGATTAAATCCCCATCCGCCCCCCCCTAATTCAAATTCGCGGAATTATTCGATAACATTCGTCACTTCTTGACAAGCATCAAAATTTGCTTTTTCATTGTCGGAAAAATACTATTAACGAGCTTTAGAATGATTACAGCCAGATTAAGGGTGGGAGGCAGGGAGTATAAATACTGTGATATTCAGGGATATTCCGAATCCGAAGGCATCAGCATCAATAAGCTTCCATTTTCACTCAAAATACTTCTGGAAAATCTCATCCGGCATCAGGCCAGTGACGTGGTGAGCGCGGAGGATGTTCGTGCCCTAGCATCGTGGAAACCCGGCAAAATTCCCCCTCGGGATATTGCCTATCACCCTGCCCGGATAGTGATGCAGGACTTTACAGGCGTGCCGGCCTTGGTAGACCTTGCCGCAATGCGGGACGCCCTGGCGAATTCCGGCGAAGACGTTTTGAAAATCAATCCTCAAATTCCCGTTGATCTTGTCATTGATCATTCAATATCGGCTGATTACTGCGGAAGCAGCGAGGCCTTCAAACTCAACGTAGAACTGGAATTCGAACGCAACCTGGAGCGCTATAGATTCTTGAAATGGGGGCAGGGAGCCTTTAAAAATTTTCGCGTTGTGCCCCCGGGCACCGGAATAATCCACCAGGTTAACCTTGAATACCTCGCAAAGGTGGTCTGGCTGCAAGATGAGGGCGGTGAAGTTTTTGCCTATCCCGATACGGTAGTTGGTACGGACAGTCATACAACCATGGTGAACAGCATGGGAGTCCTGGGCTGGGGTGTTGGCGGGATTGAAGCAGAGGCGGCAATGCTGGGGCAGCCGGTAACAATGCTGATACCGGAGGTGGTTGGCCTTCGTCTGGACGGCAGACTGCCGCCTGGCTGCACCGCAACCGACCTTGTCCTGCGCATAGTCAAGTTACTTCGAAGCGAGGGTGTGGTAGGCAAATTTGTTGAGTTCTTCGGGGAGGGACTTGATTCATTATCACTGGCTGACAGGGCTGCAATAAGCAATATGGCGCCTGAGTATGGAGCCACCTGCGGTTTTTTCCCCATTGACGGGGAGCTAATCTCCTATCTGAATCTCACCGGCCGTGAGCCCGATCATGCGGCGCTGGTGGAGGCCTATGCCAAGGCCCAGGGCCTCTGGCGGAATGATGCCGCCCCAGCCGACTACAGCAGGGTGCTCACCCTCAACATGGGCCAGGTGCTCCCCGCGGTGGCTGGCCCCAGCCGCCCCCAAGACCTAAGCCCATTGAAAGAGGCGCCGGAAAATTTCCGCCGGGCCCTGGGTAAGACATATGAGATACAAGATGCCCAGCTTACGGCAGCTTCGCCTATTCAGGGCATGAATCACGAGCTTAAGCATGGAGATGTGGCCATCGCGGCGATAACCAGCTGCACCAACACTTCAAATCCCTCGGTCTTAATCGCGGCCGGGCTAGTGGCGAAGAAAGCATTTGAAAGAGGCGTAAAATCAAAACCTTGGGTAAAAACCTCGTTCGCCCCGGGCAGTCGGGTGGTTACCTCGTATCTGAAGAGATCAGGCCTTGCCGCCTATCTCGATTCTCAGGGTTTTCAGCTTATCGGCTATGGATGCACTACGTGCATCGGGAATTCGGGCCCAATTGCACCGGCAATTAAGGAGGCAATCAATTCATCGGAGCTGGTTACCGTTAACGTACTATCGGGAAACAGAAATTTTGAAGGGCGCGTACATCCGGATTCAAAGGCGAGCTATTTGGCCTCACCGCCCCTGGTTGTCGCCTATGCGCTTGCCGGCACAATATTGATCGATTTCGAGAACGAGCCAATCGCCGAGGGTAAGAGCGGAGAGCCAGTTTACCTGAGGGATATCTGGCCATCACCCGGAGAAATAAGGGCAATCCTTAACGCGCATCTCATACCGGAGCTGTTTAGGAAAACCTACTCGGATATCCTCACGGGGCCCGAGCAGTGGAAGGCCCTCAAGGCGCCATCGGGCGCGCGCTACGAATGGGAAGAGGATAGCACCTACATAAGAAGGGCTCCATTTTTCGACGGATTGGCTAAAAGTGGGATGAGCGATGTTCTGGGCGCCCGCTGTTTGGCCATTTTCCCCAATTCAACTACCACCGATCATATATCGCCTGCTGGGAGCATTCCCCGCGACGGGCCAGCCGGAAGATACCTTGCGAAGAGAGGAATTGCATTCAAAGACTTCAATTCGTTTGGCAGCCGCCGGGGCAACCACGAGGTTATGATTAGGGGGGCCTTCGCGAATATCAGAATAAAAAATGCCATGGCGGATAAGAGGGAGGGGGGATACACCAGGGGATTTGACGGCCAAATTGTCACTATCTTTGATGCCGCGGAGAGTTGGAAAAAAAAGGGAGCGCCGCTCATTGTTCTAAGCGGAAAAGAATATGGCGTCGGTTCAAGCAGGGACTGGGCGGCCAAGGGCCCCATGCTTCTGGGCGTGAGAGCCGTCATTGCGCAGAGCTATGAAAGAATTCATCGCTCGAATTTAATCGGCATGGGCATCCTGCCCCTCGAATTTCAAGGCGGGGCTTCGGCCGGCTCCCTGGGGCTCAATGGGACAGAGGAATTCTCAATCACTGGCCTAGGGGATATTGAACCCGGCCAGAAGCTGATGGCAGCGGCAAAAACAGCTGCGGGGAAGAGAATTGAAATACCAGTGATCTGCCGCATCGACACATCAATGGAAATGAACTACTGGAAAAGCGGCGGCATTCTCGCATATGTGTTGAAGAATTTGCAGAAATATGAGGGATGACCTATGCTTATCAAGTATGATGTAGTGATTGTAGGAGCTGGAGGGGCAGGCCTATATGCTGCGCTTGAGGCGTCCGGAGCCGGGAAGACAGCCGTTATTACAAAGCTATATTCCCAACGAAGCCACACAGGGGCAGCGCAGGGAGGGATTGGCGCGGCGCTGGGCAATGTAGAAGAAGATAGACCCGAATGGCACGCCTTTGACACCGTTAAGGGCGGCGACTACCTGGTTGATCAGAATGCGGCGCTCATTTTAGCTGATGATGCTCCCCGCGCCGTATATGACTTGGAAAATCGCGGTCTCCCATTTAGCCGTACCCCGGAGGGGAAAATCGATCAAAGACGCTTTGGGGGTCATACGCGTGATTTTGGCGCTGCCGCGGTTCGCAGATCCTGCTATGCGGCCGATCGCACCGGCCATATGATACTTCAAACCCTATACCAACAGTGCATAAAAAACGATATTGTATTCCACGATGAGTGGCAGGTAATTGATGTAATCCTGGAGGGAACTAGACTAAGCGGTCTTATTGTCCTCGAATTGAGCACGGGAGAGCTGCATCATGTGTGCGCAAAAGCCGTCCTTTTCGCAACAGGCGGCTTTGGCAGGATGTTCAAGGTAACCTCGAACGCCATTGCAAACACCGGCGATGGACCTGCCCTGCTCTCTCGTGCCGGCGTGCCCCTTATGGATATGGAATTCTTCCAATTCCATCCAACGGGTATCAGAAAGATGGGAATTCTTATTACCGAAGGCGTTCGCGGAGAGGGAGGAATATTGCTGAATCGAAACGGTGAGCGTTTTATGGAGAGGTATGCGCCCACCCTGGCGGATCTCGCCCCGCGGGACATGGTGAGCCGAGCCATTATGACTGAAATAAGCATGGGCAACGGGATTAGGGGCGACAAAAAGATGGACGACTGGGTGAATCTTGATGCAAGTCACTTGGGCCGTGAAACTGTCGAGAAAAAAATCCCCGATATTGCCGACTTCTGCCGTACCTACCTCGGAGTCGATCCAGCCCTTGAGGCGATGCCGGTTCAGCCAACCGCCCATTATGCGATGGGGGGAATACCCACCGACATTGACGGAAGGATTACGGACGGGAGAAGGGTTTGGGAGGGATTATATGCCGCTGGCGAATGCGCATGCGTATCGGTTCATGGGGCAAACAGATTGGGCACAAACAGCCTAGTTGAGCTGATAGTGTTTGGAAGAAGGGCCGGACAGGGAATGGCGGAATTTGCCCGGGGATCGGAATCGGCTAAACCCAGCCCGGACGCAAGGCATAAAATCAGGGACTGGAAAGAGCGAATCGTCAAATTGAAAGAGGGCGGGAGGCACTTGGGCAGCATATACGAATCCATGAAAGAAACGATGATGACGAATGTTGGAGTTTACAGAGATGGTGAATCCATGGAAAAGGCGGTGAAGGATATAACAGAGCTCAGGGATGCCTACTCCGAAGTTGGCGTCCAGGATAGGCATGCTAATTTCAACAGTGAACTTTTAAACGTATTTGAGCTTGAGAACCTATTGGATCTTTCTCTTCATACCGCATCCGCGGCATTGACTCGAACCGAGAGCCGGGGGGCCCATTCAAGGAAGGATTATCCGGATAGGGACGATAACAAGTGGCTGAAACACAGCCTAGGTTATCTGGATGGTGATAGCATTAGACTGGATTCAAAGCCGGTGGATGTAAGCATGTGGGAGCCAAAACCCCGGAAATACTAGGGGGATAATCTTAACCTTATCTCAACCCAAAGGAGATTTTTCGAGATGCATGAAAAGGAAGCCTAGATGAAAGTAAAGTTGGATATATACCGACACAATCCTGAGCACTCTGAAAAAAGCCGACGCCAGATTTACGACGTGGAGGTTGAACCCACCGATAGGATTCTGGATGCTCTTATATACATATCCGGAAATGTTGATGGCACGCTGGCATTCCGTAAGTCCTGCGCACACGGCATCTGCGGCTCCGATGCGATGCGAATATCCGGGAGGGAGCGCCTCGCTTGTAAAACCCTGATACGCGAGGTGGTGAAGAATGACGGTGACATTATTACTATTGATCCCCTAAGCAACATGGAGGTTCAGAAAGATTTAATGGTGAATCAATCCGAATTCTTTACAAGATTTCGCTCCGTCGAGCCCTTTCTGAAACCCTGGAAGGCCCCGCCAGACTCTGCGGAGTATACTCAATCGCCCGAGGCTAGGAACCTGATCGAAGAGGCCACGAAGTGCATTAACTGTGGCGCATGTTATTCGGCCTGCCCCGTCCTCACCGTAAAACCGAATTTCATCGGACCGGCGGCCCTGGTAACCGCGGCAAGGTTTTGTTTCGACAGCCGCGATAAGGGACTTTCGGGGCGTCTGAGAATCCTCAATCATCCGGATGCTGTTTGGTCCTGTGAGAATCATTTCAACTGCAGCAGAGTCTGTCCGAGGGGCATCAAAGTCACCAGGCTGATAAACCTCTTAAAGAGGGCTGTTAAAAATGAACTTAAGGATAAACCATGAAAATTCACGAGTATCAAGCGCGCGACCTGCTTAGAGAATATAACATCCCCGTAAACGATTACAGATTGGTTTCAAACGCTAGGGAGGCTCGCGAGGCATCGATGGCATGGAAGCAGGTTGTTGTAAAGGCGCAGGTTCTGGCCGGCGGACGCGGCAAGGCGGGAGGTGTAAAACTCGCTAACTCTCCAAAAGAGGTGGAAGCTAAGGCAAAGACTATTTTAGGGCTCGAAATAGGGGGCTATCCCGTAAGCAAAATACTGGTTTGCGACTCCGCGCAGATTGAGAGGGAGCACTATTTGGGCTTGATTCTGGATCGATCTCGCCAGGGCGTAACGCTGATGGTGACAGATCAGGGCGGCATCGATATAGAGGAATTAGCCGAAAGCAATCCCGGCGCGATTCACAAACTAGCTCTGCGCTCGGACATCGACGAGGCAGTTTTGGACTCATTCTTGGCCAAGTCCATTTCTTCGAAAGAGCTGCGCAGGCAGGCCATCTCAACTGCCAAAAACCTGTATTCTCTCTTCTTGGAAAAAGACGCTTCCTTGGTTGAAATCAATCCCTATGCCCTAACACCCAGTGGGGAAATGCTGGCGCTCGACGCTAAGATGGTTTTCGACGATAATGCCCTGTATAAACATCCGGAAATAGAGGCTCTGAGGAACCCTGAAGAAGGCAGCGCCGATGAAGCGGAGGCCAAAACGAAGGGCTTGAGCTTTGTGAGTTTGGATGGAGATATCGGCTGCATGGTAAATGGCGCCGGGCTGGCAATGGCCACGTTGGATCTGATAAAACACTATGGAGGAAGGGCCGCAAATTTCCTGGATGTCGGAGGCAGCTCCAATCCTCAGAAGGCGGTGGACGCCTTGGAAATCATCCTAAGAAACAGTAGGGTTAAAGCCATTTTGATAAACATTTTTGGCGGTATAACTCGCTGTGACGATATTGCCAATGGTCTGTTAATGGCGCGAAAGAAGTTGGATGTTGACGTACCACTGATTATACGTCTGGTTGGCACCAACGAGGAGGAAGGAAGGACTATTCTAAGGGAGGATGGGCTTGATGCCATACACGATTTGGATGATGCGGTGAAGGCGGTTATCAAAGCAGGTCGAGGAATCTCATGAGCATACTGATAGACAGGAACACAAGGGTGATAGTCCAGGGAGCAACCGGACGCGACGGTTCATTTCATTCAAGAAAAATGAAGGAGGATGGAACTAACATTGTTGGCGGTGTAACTCCCGGAAAGGGCGGATCGAAATTGGACTCTATTCCAATATTTAACAGCGTGCTGGAGGCAAAAAAAGCCACTGGCGCAAATGTGAGCGTGATATTCGTGCCAGCCAAGTTTGCCTCATCGGCCATGATTGAGGCGCTAGATGCCGGTATGCCGCTCGTTGTGTGCATCACTGAGGGCGTGCCTGTCCTGGATATGTTGGAAATATATCACCTCGCTCACTCTCGATCGGCTGTGTTAATCGGCCCGAATTGCCCTGGTTTGATTAGCCCGGGACTGTGCAAGGTAGGCATCATGCCAGCTCCCATTCATCGGCAGGGCACTATAGGAGTAATTAGCCGATCCGGCACTCTCACCTACGAGGTGGTAAACGCCCTAAGTAATGCCGATATGGGCCAATCCACCTGCGTTGGCATCGGCGGCGATCCTGTAATCGGAACTGGGTACATAGAGCTTTTGGAGCGATTTGAAGCCGACAGGAATACAGACGCGGTTGTAATAATTGGAGAAATTGGCGGAGATGCGGAGGAAAGGGCAGCCGATTTCATCAGAGAGAAGATGCAAAAACCCGTTGTGGCCTTTGTATCCGGGCGCTCAGCCCCGGAGGGGAAGAGAATGGGCCATGCCGGCGCCATCATATCCGGCAAACAGGGAACCGCGGCAGCCAAAGAGGCCGCCTTCAAGATTGCAGGGGTTATGGTGGCAGATACGCCAAGTGAAATCCCAAAACTGGTTTCGAATCAATTGGAGAGATAGGCAGTGCGCGAATTTCTATCCGGATCGAACACCCTTTGGCTGGAAGACTTATTTGAAAGTGGTGAGGATCTATCGGAGTGGAAAAAGATTCTTGAGGAGGATGCGCTTACCAAGAAGAGCATTGAGGAGATTAGCGGGGCAGATAGAAGCAAGGATTTCCAGCATCGAGTCGACGCGCTTGTGGAAACCTATCGGGAGTTGGGCCATCTTTACGCCGCTATCAACCCTCTTGGATCGTACATGCCGCCCAATCTCAGATACGCCTGGATAACTCAACAAGGAATTGGGAAGGAATTGGAGCCGTCCAGATACGGGCTGGATGATGCCGAAATGGAGGAGATTTTTATCGCGCCGGCCTCTTTCAATCCCTCTCGAGCCACTCTGCGTGAGATTATTCATCGGATGAAGCAGGTTTACACCGGGCCCATGGGCTCCGAAATCGCCCACATCAGAAACAGGCCCATGAGGCGGTGGCTAATACAGCAGATTGAGAACCAGGATATCCTAAAGCCATGGGAAGACGAGGAAATGAGGCGCTGGCAGCGCGATTTGATTTGCGCCGAGGAATTCGAAAACTTCGTTCATTCCCGTTTCACCGGTCAGAAAAGATTCAGCCTTGAGGGGGCGGAGGTATTGATTCCTGCTCTACGTTACCTTTTCACCCAGGCGGGTAGGCGCAACATAAAGGATATTGTGATTGGCATGACCCATCGCGGACGGCTCAATGTCCTAACCAACGCGATGCGAAAACCAGTCACCGAAATACTTGCGATGTTCGAGGGGCTCTATTTCCCTCATACCTACGGCGGCGCCGGTGATGTCAAATATCACATAGGGCAGAGCACCGACTTTGAAATTGGCGATGGGCGAACTATCCACATTAGTCTGGTTTCGAATCCAAGCCACCTGGAGGCCGTCGATCCCGTGGTTCAAGGCAAGGCAAGGGGGACACAGCGATTAAAAAATGATGAAACTCGTAAACTGGTTCTTCCTGTGCTCATACACGGAGATGCTGCCTTTTCCGCCCAGGGCGTCGTGGCCGAAACCTTCAATATTTCTCAGCTCAGGGGATATAGAACAGGCGGCACCATTCACATAATCGTAAATAATCAAATAGGCTTCACAACCGCCAGCTCAGATTCCAGATCCACCTTTTTTGCCACTGATATCGCAAAGGTGATGCCGGTTCCAATACTTCATGTCAACGGCGATGAGCCCCCGGCTGTTATCCGCGCCATAGAGCTGGCGCTGAGATGGCGGCAGAAATTCGGCCAGGATGTGGTGGTGGACATAGTTGGATATCGGAGGCTTGGGCACAATGAGGCGGATGAGCCCTCCTTCACCCACCCGATTATGTACGAGTTAATACGCAATCATAGCAGCGTCTCCACTATATTCGGAGACATATTGGACAAGAATGGCGTATTTACGAAAAAAGAACAGGAAGACTTCAGACAGAGCTATGCAGGAGAGCTGAAAAAGGCCCGGGAGGAGACAAAAAAACTAACCAATTATCACGGATTCCAAACCCTAGGCGGAAGTTGGCTCAAGATAAAGCGCGATTATAGTTTAACCTTTCCGGACACCGGCGTACCTGAGGAAGAGCTAAAAATAATTGCCAAAAAACTCATTGAAGTCCCCGATGGTTTTGAGATCCATCCAAAATTGAGACGCTTTGTGAAAAACCGCCGCGGCATGATAGAAACCAATGTTGGCATAGATTGGCCCTTTGCTGAAAGCCTGGCTTTCGGTTCTCTGCTGCGGGAGGGACAATCCGTGCGGCTTTCCGGAGAGGATTGTGGGAGAGGCACTTTCAGCCAGCGGCACGCGGTATGGTGGGATGTATCATCAAGGTCTCCGCTGCAATACACACCACTTAGCCAGTTAGCCCGGGGAGGAGCCAAATTCAGTGTGTATGATAGCCCTCTTTCCGAGTTTTCCATCCTTGGATTCGAATACGGTTATTCCCTCGCGATGCCCGAAATTCTTGTTCTTTGGGAGGCTCAGTTCGGAGATTTTGCCAATGGCGCGCAGGTGATAATCGATCAGTTCATTAGCGCCGGCGAGTCAAAATGGGCGCGGCATAGCGGATTGGTGCTGCTCCTTCCCCATGCCTATGAGGGGCAGGGCCCGGAGCATTCAAATGCCTATCTTGAGAGATATCTCTCGCTGTGTGCGGAAAACAACATGCAGGTTGTCAATCTGAGCACGCCGGCTCAATATTTCCATGTGCTTCGTAAGCAGCAAATTCAAAAATGCCGAAAACCCCTGATAATAATGACGCCGAAAAGTCTTCTCCGACATCCCAAGGCCCGCTCTCCCCTCACTGACTTTTACACTGGACGTTTCAGGGCAGTTCTTGAAGACCCGGAGCGTTCGGACAAAGTGGAGAGGCTTGTTCTTTGCTGCGGTCATCTCTGGTATGATTTAATTTCCAAACGCGGGGAACTCGTCGCGGAAAACCCGAAATCCCCCGCTAGCAGAACGAGAATAATCCGACTTGAGCAGATTTACCCCTTCCCCAAGGAGGCTTTGGAAGAATTGATTAAGGAGAGCCCCGAAGCCAAGTTCTTCATATGGGCCCAGGAGGAGCCGGCAAACAGGGGTGCATGGAATTTCCTCGCCCAGCGTCTCTTCGATATCAGCGGTGAGCTTTGGCTCTACGCCGGCAGGGCCGAATCGGCCAGTCCCGCGAGTGGTTCGCACGAAAAACATGAGGAAGAGTTATCCGCCCTGATTGCGCAAATCTTTGGAACGAACGGTTATGGGAGAATGAAATGAAAGAAGTGGAAGTAAGAGTGCCCGCAGTTGGGGAATCAGTAACCGAGGGGCTATTGGCCAGCTGGTCAGTGAAGGACGGAGCGGCAGTGATTGAGGGCCAAGCCCTATGCGAGCTTGAAACCGACAAAACTACCATTGATATAACAGCGCCAGCGACTGGAATTCTTAAGATTACCGTTCCCGAGGGAACGGATGTTGAAATCAGTCAGGTGGTGGGTATGATTGATGTGGATGTAGGCAATCACAGAGGGGAACCCGACGTTAAGACAGAGCAGATGGATTTGAAAAAAGCTGACGAGAAAAGCGCGGCTAGTCAGGTGAAGGGAAGCCCATCGGCGAGAGCCGAAGCCGCAAGAGGCGGTATCGATATGAAAAGGGTTTCCGGAAGCGGCCGAGGTAAACTGATTAACAAGTCCGACGTTATTGCGGCGGGCTCCAATAGTATCTCACCAAGCATCCAAGATTCTTCCACATCCGCAAACCGGGATTATCGGAAGGAGAGCTCGCAAACCCGCGCCGTTTCTGAGACAACCCCCGGCCAGATTGGGAGAATGAACGGCAAGCTTACCGCTGGAGTAGGAGAGGAGCGAAGGGCACTGAGCCGAATTCGGAAGATGATCGCGGCAAATTTAGCTAAAACACAGGCGGAACTTGTCCTTTTGACAACTTTTAACGAAGCCGATATGAGCGCAATCAAGGCCATACGCGAGCGCTATAAGAATGCCTTTCAGGAAAGGCACGGTGTCAAACTTGGATTCATGAGCTTCTTCCTCAAGGCCTCGGTGGCGGCTCTAGACTTATTTCCCGAACTCAATGCCTATATCGATGGCGACGAGGTGGTATATCGGGAGTACATAAATATTAGCGTGGCGGTTTCAACTCCAAGGGGCTTGGTAACACCAGTGCTGCGTGATGTCCGGACCAAGGGATTTGGTGAAATTGAGAGGGAAATAGCGGATTTCTCTGCCCGCGCGGCCAATAAAACCTTGATGCCTGATGACTTGATAGGCGGCACTTTCACTATTAGCAACGGAGGCGTTTTTGGAAGCCTCCTTTCCACACCCCTGCCGGCGCCGAAACAAACAGCCATACTCGGGATGCACGCGATAATTGATCGCCCGGTGGCAATCAACAATGGGGTTCTTATTCGCCCAATGATGTATTTGGCCCTGAGCTACGATCATCGGCTCATTGACGGGAAAGAAGCTGTAGGCTTTTTGAAAGAAATCAAGAGTGGAATCGAGAATCCGGAACGCCTCCTCTTGGAGATTTAGGATGTCTGAGCATACCCACGATGTTATTGTCATAGGCGGCGGGCCCGGCGGATACTCGCTCGCTCTTGAGTGTGCCAGAAGAAATCAAAAAACCGCTCTGGTTGAAAAACGGAAAACACTGGGGGGAACCTGTCTGAACGTCGGCTGCATCCCCTCGAAGGCGCTTTTGGAATCCAGCGAATTCTATGCAAAAATCATCCGTGAAGCTGGAAATCATGGATTGCATGTGAGGGGAGTGGACTTAGGCCTCAAATCCATGATGGACCGAAAGAACGCTTTCGTAAGAAGACTGAGCGATGGAATATCCACCTTGTTAAAAGAGCGAAAGGTGGAAGTGTTCCATGGTAGGGCCACTGTTGAATCCCCCGGGAGGGTATCGATTCAAACAAAAAATGGAAGAGATGAAATATCCTCTCCTCGTGTTGCTTTGGCCACTGGGAGCGTTCCGGCATCCCTAGCACATCTCCCCTTTGATGGTAGGCAGATTGTTGATTCCACGGACTCACTGGCGTTTGAAGAGGTTCCGGAACGGCTTGCCGTGATTGGAGCGGGCGCGGTGGGCTTGGAACTTGGCAGTATTTGGAGCCGTCTGGGCTCAAGGGTCAAAATAATCGAGGCAATGGAGCAAATTGTTCCCGGCGCGGACTCACAGGCAGCTAAGGTTCTGCATGAGGCTCTGACGGAACAGGATCTGAGCATTATTACCTCCTCGACGGTTAAGGATGCAAAGATTGGCCCAAAAACAATCATTCTCAATGTGCAGAAACAGCCGAAAAAAAGTGGAGCCGCACCGTCTGAAGAGATCATTGAGGCGGATAAGGTTCTGGTGGCTGTTGGCCGCCGAACCGCTATTGATTCTGCGCTCTCATCGAATGTATCCCCAGCCCTTAATTCCGATGGCCGCTTCATCAGGGTGGACGCCAATTTTGAAACCTCGGTGGCGGGCTTGTACGCAATTGGCGATTTAATCGGAAATCCCATGTTGGCCCACAAGGCCGAGGAGCAGGCGCTGATCCTTGCGGCTATCTTTGCGGGTGAGCCTCCTCCGCCATGGTCGGGACCGATACCATCTGTTGTATACACGGCGCCTGAGCTCGCCTGGGCTGGCGAAACCGAAGAATCACTTAAGGCATCTTCCACGCCCTACATAAAGGGCAGTTTCCCCTTTGCCGCCAACGCCCGTTCGCTCACCGCTGGCTATCAGCAAGGATTCGTAAAACTTCTTAGCAGCCCGAAGGATGCAAAACTCCTTGGCGCGGTGATAGTAGGCCCCCATGCCTCCGAGCTGATCGCGGAGATTGTCAGCGTAATGGCTTTCGGTGGAAGCGCGGAAGATATTGCCCTTACCATTCATGGTCATCCAACCCTCTCTGAAACTGCTAGGGAGGCGGCTCTGTCGCTGCTTGGGCGCCCACTTCACAAAACGCGGTAAACGAGGGAAAATAAAAAGAACAAATTAACAAGGAAAATTAGATGGCGGAAATAGCTTATGCAAAGGGTTTAGAGGGTGTAATCGCGGGGGAAAGCAGAATATGCAAGGTTGACGGGAAAAACGGCCGTCTGTATTACTACGGGTATCAAATAGCCGATTTAGCAATGAAAACCTCCTTTGAGGAGGTTACATATCTACTCCTGCATGGCGCACTGCCCACCTTAGGGGAGCTATCAGATTTCTCAGCGAGAATGCGTAAAAGCCGGGAGCTCAAGTCTCCGATAATCGATATGATAAAAAATTTCCCGCGCAGCTCTCATCCAATGGAGCTATTGCAATCTACAGTCAACTTTCTTTCCGGTTATATCGAGCATAGAATTGAGCACTCCCTCAGCTGCAATTGCCGTCAAACCCTCCACCAGATAGCCCAGTTACCCGCGGTTATAGCGGCCTTTGACAGGTTCAAGAACGGGCTGAACTATATTCCGCCCCGCGACGATCTATCCCATGGAGCGAATTTTCTCTGGCAGCTCAGAGGAATCGAACCCGACAGTGAAGACGGTGAAATCATGGACAAATGCCTAGTCCTCCATGCCGAACACTCTTTCAACGCCTCCACATTTACCGCCCGAGTTGTCGCATCAACCCTGTCCACCTGCTATTGTTCAATTTCAGCCGCAATCGGCAGCCTGTATGGCAGCCTTCACGGTGGAGCTAGCGAAAAAGTAATAGCCATGGTTGAAGAGATTGGCGATGTCGAGAATGTAGTTCCCTGGCTCGATGCCGCCCTGGCGAAAAAACAAAAGATTATGGGTATGGGGCATCGTGTGTATAAGGCCAAGGATCCACGAGCCGTGATAATGGAAAAATTCCTTCAGACCCTCTCTAACAAATACAACAATCATGACAAACTTGAAATACTCAGAAGAATAGAAAAAACATTCCGTGAGCGAATGGAAGAAAAAGGAAAACCCATCTATCCCAATGTCGATTTTTTCTCCGGTGCTGTCTACAGCCTCCTGGGGATTTCCCCAAACCTCTTTACACCCATCTTTGCCATGGCCCGCTCATCCGGATGGCTGGCCCACATCCTTGAGCAGCGCTCCGACAATCGACTTTTCCGCCCCAGGGCGCTGTATGTGGGTGAAATTGATCGTCCCTGGCCAAAAGCGGAGAATAGGAGATAGATTACAGCCTTGAGCAGACCGTGTCGGATATTCCGGAGCCGTATATGAAATATCGTAGAGAATCAGATTCAATGGGCGAAGTTCAGCTTCCTGAAGATTCATGGTACGGCGCCCAAACGCAGAGGGCGGTTGAAAATTTTGGCATATCTTCCCTGCGCCTGCCTTATCCATTCATCAGGGCTCTTGCCTTGGTGAAAAAAGCCGCAGCAATAGGCAATCAAAAAATCGGTGGGCTGGATGAGAACATCGCCCGGGCAATCTCGGATGCAGCCGCCGAGGTAATTGACGGCGAACTAGACGATCAATTTCCGGTCGATGTATTTCAATCCGGCAGTGGAACCAGCACCAATATGAACATGAATGAGGTACTGGCCAACAGGGCCAATGCGGCCCTAGGCGGGCAAAAGGGAGCCCGGAGCCCCATACACCCAAACGACCATGTAAACATGGCGCAGTCTTCCAACGATGTGATCCCTACCGCTCTCAATATATCAAACCGATTAGCCGCCGGCAGATGCATTGAGAGCCTCAAGGTATTGGAATCCTCATTAGCGGCAAAAGAGAAAGAATTTGCGGGAATAATCAAGCTGGGCCGAACCCACCTGCAAGACGCGGTGCCGATGACACTGGGCCAGGAATTCGGTGCATTCAGGGAGCAAATTCATAAGGGTGTTAAAAGGCTGGCCGCCGCCTTTCCTCACTTGGAGGAACTGGCCCTAGGCGGTACGGCTGTCGGCTCGGGTCTAAATTGCCCCGAGGGATTCGCAGAAGAAGCCATATCCCACATTGCCGATAAAACGGGTATTCCCTTCAGAGCCGCGGCGAGCCGCTTCGAAGCCATAGCCTGCAGGGATGCGCAGGTTGAGTTGATGGGAGCGGTAAACACCGTGGCCATTTCACTTGGCAAAATCGCGGATGATCTTAGACTGCTTGCCTCCGGCCCTCGCTCCGGGCTTGGAGAAATCAAGATACCACACCTTCAGCCCGGGAGCTCAATCATGCCGGGAAAGGTGAATCCGGTAATCCCGGAAATGGTGATCCAGGCGGCAGCGTTCGCCCGCGGGCAGGCTCTTACGGTGAGCATAGGCGGCACAAACAGTCCCCTGCAGCTAAACATGATGCATCCCATAATCGCCTGGAGCAGCCTGAGCGCCATGGAAGTGCTGGCTGCAGCCGCCAAGGCCCTGGGCGAGCGATGCATAGATGGGATAAGGGCTGATGCCAAACGCTCCGCGGCGTGGATAGAGCAGTCCCTTGCTCTGGTTACGCCCCTGGCCCTGGAAATTGGTTATGATAAGGCCGCCGAGCTAGCTCACCAAGCCTATGAATCCGGAAGGACTATAAGGGAAACGGTGAAGAGCGCGGCAATACTCCCAGACGAGAGAATAGACAAGCTCTTAGATCCAAACTTCATGATACGAACGGAGGAGGAGTAGAACATTATGGCTAGCTATGTATGCGATGTTTGCGGCTATATTTACGATCCTGATGAGGGTGATCCCGAATTCAAGGTGCCGTCTGGGACAGCTTGGGAAGATCTCCCCGAAGACTGGGTGTGCCCCGTATGCGGTGCGGGTAAGGATCAGTTCACTCAGCTAAATAACTAAACTAGTTGTCCAAGTCTGGAAATTTCAACCAAGGAGCCTGTAAATTTTCCCGCGTTGGCCGAACAAATGGACGTTTCCAAAAATCTGTTCTGATTTGTTTTCTCTGTCCAGTTAGTAACGATGGAGCGTTTCATCAACAGAGATTAATCGGCGTGCGATAGGCGGCTTACTTCCAAGGCGGGCGATCTGCTGGAGCCAGCGTGTTTAGAGCCTTGATGCGCTCTGCCGAACGGGAAATACCGGTACTATAAGAAAAACTAAACGTCACAAAGGTGAAAGCATTTTCGGGCACAGGCCCGGCGCTCCCACCGCCATGTGCCTTTCCCGCCGCGCACTCCCTTCTCAAGGCCAACTGCATCGCGGCCGCCGCCTTCTTGCATCCTAAGTTAATAAGCCCCGACCCTAGACTAATTCCCCGAAAACGAATATTTTGCTCTCTGGTGTGAGAAAAAAACAGACTGCGGCCATGGTGTGAAAATTCCTCAGGCAATGGCTTGGAAGAAAAAGAAAACTTGGTCAAGAATAATTGGCAAAACACGGCTGACGGAGGGAAGATGGCCGCCTTGGGGCCTATAACGATGATTTTGAATCGGCGGCTTCTTTGCTCTCTTGCATTGCTTATGCTGCTGGGCGTGGGAGTCGGGGCAGAGGAGGAAGCTGCGTCTAAACCGGAGCGGCCAATTCCCCCCTATCCGCGGCAAGCTGCGTTGGAGAAGCCGGCTGCTCCGCGACAGAGCAAAGCAGGGTGGTGGATTGGCCCCATAGGTGGAGTTATTTGGGGGAGGGCCAGAGAAATTTTTTTCGATGATTCCGGAGTACGGAATCAGAATGACTATTTGAGCGAATTATTATGGGATCTCAAGCACACGCCCCTATTAGGCATCAAGTCGGACTGGCGGGGGAAAAAGGCGAACCACCTGAGAATGGAATTCAGCTTCGCGATTCCGAATATGCCGGTGGGCAAAATGGAGGACTATGACTGGTACTATACGGACAGGGATTGGAGCGATTGGTCACTTAGCAGTGTGAGACTGAGATGGGGATTTATCTTCGATGCTTCATATGAGGAGGTGGTGGCGAGTTCGGGCTTTTTTAAGTTGAAACTCGGCCTCGGATATCATATGGACTGGTGGGGATGGAAGGACAAAATAGAGGATTCGCTGTATTCAACTCGCGTGAAATGGGATGGCCGCAGCATCCCCGACAAATTTTACAGCGCCTTGGGTGATAAGTTTCGCGACGATGCCGATGTATTGGAGAGAGGGGTTAATGCAATTAACTACTTTGCCATGTATCATGCCCCCCTGCTAACCATACGCGGCAGCTTTGAGTGGGATGCCATCGCTCTAAGCGTCCTTGGACGAGTCGGCCCGGTGCTGGGTATCGGCAAGGATCACCACCTGTTGAGAACCGAATTTGGTCCGGATGGAGTCTATTTCTATGATTTTGCCTTTGGCGGCCCTTGGGTGGATACTAGCCTTGAGGTTGAATTAAGGATCACTCATCGTTTTTTGCTTTCCTTCCGGGGCGAGTTTGCCTGGCTAAACGAGATGCGGGGTCTTAAGATGATTGTTCCCACTAGCGGAAAAAAAATTTATCTCAGACGGAAGAAGGGGGGAATTGCTTTCCGGAGAGTTGGGGTAAATGTCTTTGCTCTCTGGAAACTTGGGGGCCCGCGGCTATGATGCCGGATGGTATCGCAAGGCGCTAAAAA
>Ga0056121_1000114_pt1 | contig 37578 bp, 40 predicted proteins | sample WorMetHEROISLAND_FD_83872 | JGI IMG/M metagenome (GOLD analysis project Ga0056121, IMG submission 83872) | Marine gutless worms symbiont microbial communities from Max Planck institute for Marine Microbiology, Germany - Olavius sp. 1 HERON ISLAND ...
CCACCGGATGGTCGCAGGTCGGACAGCGCACGCGAATCCGCTCACCTTCGCCCATCTGCTGCTGCCTTCTGTGGCTTCGGCCGCGCAGTATACGCTATTGCGGGCCAGCCCGGCACGTGCCGGCGGGGCCGGGGCGATAGCAGGCAACAAGGCGATCCGGGTGAAGCTGCTGTGCGACGAAATGCTGACGCGCCTCGGCCGCTGGCTGCGGGCGGCGGGCCACGACACGGCGATCGCCGCGCCCGGCAGCGAAGACGGCGTGCTGCTGCGCCAGGCGGTCGCCGAGGATCGCCTGCTGCTCACCCGCGACGGCCACCTGGCGGCCCATCCGGGCCGCGGACGGCGGGTACAGCGGCTGGCCGCGGACGGCGTCCAGGCCCAGGCGCGTGAACTGCGCGACCGTCTCGGTGTCGACTGGCTGCTGGCGCCCTTCACGCGCTGCGTCGTCGACAATGCCGTGCTGCGTGCCGCCACGCCGGCCGACCGCACCGCCGCCCCGGCCGGGGCGCTGGCCCAGGGCGGCCCGTTCACCACCTGTCCGCAATGCCGCCGCCTGTACTGGCCCGGCAGCCATCACCGTCGCATGCGCGCCCGGCTCGAAGCCTGGAACCGGGTGCCGCCGGCGGGCGCGCTGGCGGGTCCGCCAAGGCGGCGCTAGGGTGCGCTTGCCGCGGCAGGTCATGTTTGGCCCGCTGCTGCATTGTCCGGGCTTTGGCGCAGGAGGGACCGGTGCAGGACCCATCGTCGCGTGATCTGTCGTTCCCCGCCCTGGGGCCGGAGGGGTTTCTGAAGATCTGCTACCGCGAATGGGGCGAACAAGCCAATCTGCGGGTGCTGATCTGCGTGCATGGCCTGTCGCGCAACCGGCGCGACTTCGACGCGCTGGGCGCCGACATGTCGGATGCTTGGCGCGTGCTCGCGCCCGACATGCCGGGGCGCGGCGGCAGCGACTGGCTGGAGGACAAGACCGGCTACACCATGGACCTCTACGCCCGGGTCTGCGCCGCCGCCATTGCCCGCAGCGGCGCTGCCGGCGTCGATTGGGTCGGCACCTCCATGGGCGGGCTGATCGGCATGGCGCTGGCGGCGCAGCCGAACTCGCCGATCCGCCGGCTGGTGATCAACGACATCGGCCCGCGCATTCCCGCCGCCGGGCGGCGCGACAACGCCGCCGGCTTCGGCTCCGACCCGCGGTTCGCCGATATGGCCGAGGCCGTCGACTGGCACAAACGACATCGCGCCGGGTTCGGGCCGATGAGCGAGGCGGCCTGGCGGCAAATGACCGAGGTCTCGCTGCGCGGGCGCGCGGACGGCGGCTTCGCCCTGCACTATGACCCCGGCCTGGCCGTGCTGCAGCGCCAGGCGCTGGACCGGGACGTCGAGCAGTGGGCGCAGTGGGAACGCATCCGCTGCCCGGTGCTGACGATCTGGGGGACGGCGTCGAAGCTGCTGCTGGCCGGGGACCTGGAACGCATGCAGGCCACCGGGCTCGGAACCGAGGTGCTGGCGGTCGAGGGCGTCGGTCATGCTCCGGCAGTGGCCGGGGCGCGGGTGCTCGGTGCGATCCGGGACTTCCTGGCGGCACCGTGAGGCGGCACGACGCCGTCAGTCGCGGCTCAGGCCGTGGCTCGCCAGGGCGTCCAGGTAGGCCTGCCAGACGGCCTCCTGGCGGCGGCCGAGATCGTAGAGGTAGCTCCAGCTGTACAGGCCGGTGTCGTGGCCGTCATCGAAGCTGATGCGCACGGCGTAGTTGCCGACGGGCTCGACCCCGGCGATGCCGACGTTGCGCTTGCCGGCGACGATCTGCTTGGGGTCGGCGCCGTGGCCCTGGACCTCGGCGCTGGGACTTTCGACCCGGAGCAACTCGGCCGGCAGCGAGAACCGCCGGCCGTCGTCGAAGCTGACGTCGATCCGTCGTTCGGCGCGTTTGACGGCAATGTCTGTCGGCCAGGGCGTGCCTTCGCTCATGCGCCGGCGGCGTCCTCGTCGTCGAGACTGCGGGCCTCTTCCACCAGCAAAATGGGAATGCCCTCGCGGATCGGATAAGCCAGCCGGGTCGCTTCGCTGATCAGCTCCTGGTGCTCGCGGTCGTAGACCAGCGGCCCCTTGGTCAGCGGACAGACGAGGACTTCCAGCAGCTTGGGATCGACGGCGTTGACTTCCTTGTCGCCGTCGGGCGTCGCGTCGCTCATGGCCGGTACCTCTTCGCTGATCGCTGTCAGTGCACGATGGTGGGACCGTCGTCGTCGTCCTGGTCGTGTCCGCCGGCGCGCTGCAGCACCGCCATTTCGACCAGGGCCGTGACGATGCGGCTGCGTTCGGTGACATCGCCGCATTCGAGCAGCGCCTGCTTCTCGCTGGCACCGAACGGGCAGATCATCGCCAGATTGTCGACCAGCGGCCCGGTCGGCGCCTTTTCGATCGCGTGCCAGTCCGCCGGCAGCTCGATCAGCTGCAGATAGGCGCGCAATGCCGCCATCAGCCGGTCGCGATCGATGCCGGTCTCGTCCTGTTCGGTGTCGCGGTCGGCGGCATAGCGGTCCCAGTCGGCGATCACCTGGCGATAGCGGGTGGTGACGTCCAGTTCGCGGGCGATGCGGAACCGCGCCACGCCCGTCAGCGTGATCAGGAAGCGGCCGTCGTCGGTTTCCTCGAAGGCGCTGATCTGGCCGGCGCCGCCGACCGGGTAGATCGCCGGCGCCAGCTGATTGTGCAGCGGGTCGACGGGCTGGACCATGCCGATGATGCGATGGCTGTCCATCGCGTCACGCACCATGTCCAGGTAGCGCGGCTCGAAGATGTTCAGCGGCAGGCGCCCGCCCGGCAGCAGCAGCACGCCGCTCAGCGGAAATACCGGGATCTGGGTCGGCAGCACCGACTGCACAACGGTTTCGCTCACCGCGCCGTGCCTCCGGGTCAGGAGAACAGCATCGAGCTCAAGCGCCGGCGGCTGGCCACGGTCAGCTCGTCGGTCGGACCCCAGGCGTCGAACAGGGTCAGGAGCTGCTTGCGCGCCGCTTCTTCGTTCCATTGCCGGTCGCGGCGAATGATCTCGAGCAGCTGGTCGACCGCTTCTTCCCGCCGGTTCTGCGCCATCAGCGCGGTCGACAGCTCCATGCGCGCCTCGTAGTCGGCCGGGTCGCGTTCGATCCGCGCGAGCAGTTCCGCCGCATCGCCGGCATCGCCGGCCTGCTCGGCCAGCTCCAGCGCGGCCCGTGCCGACTGCACCGCGGCCTCGCCCTGCATCGCCGGCTCCAGGCCGTCGATCATTTCCCGCGCTTCCGCCAGGTTGCCCAGCGCCACCAGGCCCTGCGCCAGGCCGCCGATGGCGACCGCGTTCTGCGGGTCGGCGCGCAGCACCTGGCCATAGATGTTCATCGCCATCTCGGCATCGCCGGCCTCAGCGGCCTGCCGGGCCTGCTCCAGCGCCTGTTCGATCGGCGACGGCCCGCTGTCGCCGGTCAGGCGCTGCACGAAGCTCTTGATCTGGCTCTCCGGCAGCGCGCCGACGAAGCCGTCGACTGGCTGGCCGTTCTTGAAGGCAAACACCGCCGGGATCGACTGCACCCTGAGCTGGGCCGCGAGCTGCTGATTCTCGTCGACATTGACCTTGACCATGCGTACCGCGCCACCGGCCTGCTTCACCGCCTTCTCCAGGGCCGGGCCCAGGGTCTTGCAGGGGCCGCACCAGGGGGCCCAGAAATCGACGATGACCGGCACTTCCTGGCTGGCCTGGATCACGTCCTCGGCGAAGCCTGCGGTATCGGTTTCCCGAACCACGTCGGCGGGGGCGGTCATCTCTCCGATGAGCGGTTCCATATCGTGTCCTGATCCTTGTCTTTCGCGGTCTCGTTGGTCCCGTGCGGGCTGCCGCATGTCCCTAATTATGGGGCGTGGGCAGACGCATACAAGGGAGCTGGCGGCCCGGTCAACGCCCGCCGGGCGGCGGTCCCGGCCGGGCTCACAGACGCAGGATCCGCGGCTCGTGGCCGGTGGCGCGGATGAAGCGCAACAGGTCGTCGGGGGCGATCGCCGTGGTCATGGCATTGTCCAGCGGATGATAATGCAGCGGGTCGCACGCCAGCATCTCCTCGTCGAGGATCACCGTGACGGCGCCGGCGGCGTCGTTGATGAGGGCGAACGGGGTGACGGCGCCGGGCTCGACGCCGAGGAACTCGCGCAGCCGGTCGGCCGAGCCGAAGCTCAGCCGGTCCGAGCCGATCACCGCCGGCAGGGCCTTCAGGTCGATCTGCTTCTCCTCCGGCAGCACCACCAGATAGTTGCGCTTCTTCTTGTCGCGCAGGTACAGGTTCTTGTGATGTCCGCCCGGCAGATCGCCACGCAGCTGCCGGCTCTCCTCCACCGTGAACAGCGGCGGATGGTGGTGGGTGGTGGTCTCGATCCCCAGTTCCTCCAGACGGCGGAACAGGTCTTCTGGCGTAGCCGGCATGGCGGGCTCCCGAACAACTGCGGCGGACCATACTTGAGGCCGGCGGCGTCGATAAAGCCCCCCTGGCGACCCCGGCTACCGCGCCGGCCGGCGGCAAAAGCTTGCACCCAACCGGCCATTGGCGCTATATCAGCGCGCTCCGGACCCGTTCCGGCGACCCATGCGGGCGTAGCTCAGGGGTAGAGCACAACCTTGCCAAGGTTGGGGTCGTGAGTTCGAATCTCATCGCCCGCTCCAGTTTCCCTGCTGCAGGCAGGCACCAAGGCCCGGCATTCGCCGGGCCTTGCTCGTTAGGACCGGGCCCGGCATTCGCCGGGCCTTGCTCGTTAGGACCGGGCCCGGCATTCGCCGGGCCTTGCGCGTTGGGACCGGGCCTGGCCGCTGCCGGGCCTTGCTCGTTGCCTGCGCTCAGCCCGCCTGCGGGCCCAATGCGGCCAGCTTGTCGAGCAGCGGCAGCACCGTCTCGCTTTCCGCCGAGGGCAGCATGAACACGCAGCGGTCGACGCCGGCGTCGCCATAACGCCCGAGCTGGTCGCCGTCCTGCTCGGCGCCATAGACCGTGATGTCCAGGCTGTCGGGTTCGCGATCGGCTTCGGCCGCCATTTGCCGGAACTGCGGCAGCTGGGCGAGCAGATCGGCGCCGCGGCCGCCTAGCGGCATCCAGCCGTCGCCGTAGGCGATCGCCCGCCGGGCGCCGTGTGGGAAGCCGCCGCCGACCAGGACCGGTGGATGCGGCGTCTGCACCGGCTTGGGCCAGGCCATCATCGGCGGAAATCGGACATGGTCGCCGTCATAGGCCGGCTGTTTCTCGGTCCAGATCAGCTTCATTGCCTCGACCCGCTCGCGCATCAGGGCGAAACGTGTCTTGAAGGCGGTGCCGTGATCGGCCATCTCCTCGGCGTTCCAGCCGCCGCCGATGCCGAGGATGACCCGGCCCCGCGAGATCTGGTCCAGCGTGGCCACCTCCTTGGCGAGCTGGATCGGGTCGCGCTGCACCACCAGGCAGATCCCGGTACACAGCCGGATCGTCTCGGTGACGCTGGCGGCGGCGGCCAGCGAGACCAGCGGGTCGTAGCAATCGTAGTACTGCTTGGGCAGGTCGCCGCCGCCCGGCCAGGGCGACTCCCGTGACACCGGGATATGCGAATGTTCGGGGAACCACAGCGACTCGAAGCCGCGCTCTTCCGCCGCGGCGGCCAGGACCGCCGGCGCGATCGAATAGTCCGTGGGGAATATCGCGACGCCGAACTGCATGACCGGTCCTCCCAAGTTGCATCGCGGCGGCGGCGTGGCCGTCCGCCTGCGCTATCATCGACAGCGATGGCCGCGCGGTCCAGCGACCGCGACGTCGAACACAAAGAAACAGCGAACAGGAGCGCCGGCATGAGCGAGCAAGTCTACGAGTATCTCCAGGTTTCCGTGGCGGACGGCATCGCCCGCATCGTCCTCAACCGCCCCGACGTGCTCAACGCGCTGATCCCGGAGATGCTGGGCGAGCTGATCGACGCTCTCGACCGGCTCGAGGGCGACAGCGCCGTGCGCAGCCTGCTGCTGACCGGCGCCGGCCGCGGCTTTTCCGCCGGCGGCGACGCGGCGTTCCTCAAGGGCATGACCGAAAGCCGGCCGCAGCAGATCAAGGATACGGTCTATGCCTACTTCGGCCGCGGGGTGCAGCGCCTGAAGCTGTTTCCCAAGCCGACGGTGGCGGCCGTCAACGGCGCCGCCGTGGGCGCCGGCTTCGAGCTGGCGCTGGCCTGCGACTTCCGCATCGCCGCCCGCGAAGCCCTGTTCTACCAGTCGTGGATCAATCTCGGCCTGATCACGCCGCTGGGTGGCATGACCCTGTTGCCGCGCCTGGTCGGGCTGACGCTGGCGCAGGAGATCCTGATGCTGGGGCGCAAGGTCGGCGGCGAGGAGGCGGCCGCGATCGGCCTGGTCAACAAGACGGTGGCAGGCGAGGCGCTGGCCGGCGAAGCCGAGGCCTGGGCCCGGCGCCTGGCAGACGGCCCGCCGCTGGGCCTGCGGGCCATGAAGGAGGGCATCCGTCGCGGCTACGAGCAGCCGCTGGCGCAGGAATGGGAGCACAACGTCTACGTTCAGAGCCTGCTCATCGATTCAGACGACTATGCCGAGGGCGTGGCGGCGATGGCGGCCGGCCGCAAGCCGCAGTTTCACGGCCGTTGAGCCGGCCCGCCCGTTCCGGCAGCGGCTGCCAGGGTTTACGCTCTAATAAGCAAATTCTGGCAGTTTTGGGACCCTGGGACGTCATGTCACGGCGCTAGCCGTGGCGCGACGTCCGCCTGGGTATGAGGATGTGGATCGTGTTGCGCCAGTTGCTGCGCCGGCTGGTCCCCGGTCTCGGCGCTTCGCCGCACCGAGACCGACGGCGGCATGGCCGCTCCGACGTTGACGTCGGGGTGACGATTTCGCACGCCGGTGACACGTTCGCCGGCCGGCTGTCGGACGTCTCGATCTCCGGCGCCCTGCTCGCCTGCGACCGCGCGCTGCCTGAGGGCAGCAGCATCCAGATCACCCTGCAGCAGATCCCGGTGCCGGTGGCCGCCATGGTGGTGCACAGCCGCGGGCTGATGGCCGGGATCCGGTTCGACGACCCCAACAACGGCCTGCTCATCGCCGGCTGGAGCCGCGGCAGCACGCCGTCGGCCGTGCTCGGCACCCAGGAACCGCCGACGGGGTGGTCATGATCTCGAATCTGACCAACTCGCTGATGGCGCAGTCGCTGCGCGACAAGTTCGTCGCCTGGTGGCACGGCTACGAGATCGACGGGCTCGAGGAAGGCCTGTTGGGCCGTGTCGTCGGCCATGGCGACGCCGGCGATCAGCCGGCGCAGCCGGGCAGCGGCGAATGGACGGTGGAACGCGTCGGCGCGGTGCAGACGGTGTTCGGCGCCGGCGCCGACTCGCCGCTGGCGTTCGCCCGCGTCGCCGAGCTGATCAAGCCGCTGGGCATGAACGAGCAGATGTCGGTGCTCGAGATCGGCTCCGGTCTGGGCGTCGGCCTGCGGGTGGTGGCGCAGGAATCCGGCGCCTGGATCGACGGGATCGAGTTCAACCCGCCGATGCTCCAGGAATCGAACAGGCTGATCAGCAGCGACGGCCTGCAGAAGAAGGCGGTGCCGACGATGGAGAGCATCGATTCGGCGCTGATCCGCAAGCGCCGCCGCGACGTGGTGATCTCGCGCGAGGCCCTGCACCGTTTCGCCGACCGGGCCGAGATCCTCAGCGCGATCCGCGAGGTCCTGAAGCCGACCGGCCAGTTCCTCTACACCGACTTCATGGGCGACTTCGAAGCCGATCAACAGCCGGTGCAGGACTGGTACGAGATGCACCCCTCGCAGCCGACGCTGAAGACCCTCGACCAGGTGCGCGAGGAACTGGAAGGGCTCGGCTTCGACGTCCGGGTGGCCAAGGACGAGACGCCCGAGTACTGCGGCCACGTGCTAGAGGCGTTGAAGGAGTTCGCCCGCAGCCTGAAGGACAATCCGGTCTCGCTGGAGATGCGCGACTGGGTGATCTGGGAGGTGGAGTACTGGGCCCGCACCGTTACCGCCCTGGAGTCCGGTGGCCTGCGCTATTGCCGCGTGCACGCGGTGGCGCCGATCGACGAAGAAGTCTAGGCTTCGCCCTGACGCCACGGCCCCGTGCCAGCGTGTCTGGCCGCACCCCGGCCGCCTTGCCTTAGTTTCGAAAATCCCTGAATAATCCGCCGATGCGGGGCGTTGCCGTCACTGGCGGCGCGATCAGCTCAGGGAGACAAACTATGACCGACAGCGACGTCTTCCCGGTGCCCGGCGAATGGGCACAACGGGCCTATTGCGACAACGACAAGTACCTTGAGCTGTACCAGCAGTCGGTTGCCGATCCTGAGGCGTTCTGGCGCGAGCACGGCCGGCGGATCGACTGGATCAAGGCGTACGAGACGGTGAAGAACGTCGACTACGGGCCCGGCGACGTGTCGATCAAGTGGTTCGAGGACGGCACCCTGAATGCCGCCGCCAACTGCCTCGATCGTCATCTCGAAGAGCGCGGCGATCAGGTGGCGATCATCTGGGAAGGCGACGATCCCTCCGAGGACGCCAAGCTGACCTACCGAGAACTGCATGCCGCGGTCTGCAAGTTCGCCAACGGTCTGAAGTCGCTTGGCGCCAAGCGGGGCGACCGGATCACGATCTATCTGCCGATGATTCCCGAAGCCGCCGTCGCCATGCTGGCCTGTGCCCGGATCGGCGCGATCCACTCGGTGGTGTTCGGTGGCTTCTCGCCGGATTCCCTGGCCAACCGGATCCAGGACTGCGAGTCGACGCTGATCATCACCGCCGACGAAGGCCTGCGCGGTGGCCGCCCGATCCCGCTCAAGGCAAATACCGACGCCGCCCTGGCCGACACGCCGACGATCGACAAGTGCGTCGTCGTGCGCCGCACCGGCGCCGACGTGCCCATGCAGGACGGTCGCGACGTCTGGTACCACGACCTGGTCGACGCCCAGTCCGCAGATTGTCCGGCCGAGGAGATGGGGGCCGAGGATGCGTTGTTCATCCTCTATACCTCCGGCTCGACCGGCAAGCCGAAGGGCGTGCTGCACACCACCGGCGGCTACATGGTCTACGCGTCGATGACGCACCAGTACGTGTTCGACTACCACGACGGCGACATCTACTGGTGCACGGCCGATGTCGGCTGGGTCACCGGCCACAGCTATATCGTCTACGGGCCGCTCGCCAACGGGGCGACGACGTTGATGTTCGAAGGGGTGCCGAACTACCCGGATGCCTCGCGGCACTGGCAGGTGTGCGACAAGCACGGCGTCAACATCTACTACACCGCGCCGACGGCGATCCGCGCGCTTATGCGCGAGGGCGACGAGCCGGTGAAGCGGACCTCGCGGCAATCGATCCGCCTGCTCGGATCGGTCGGCGAGCCGATCAATCCGGAAGCCTGGATGTGGTACTACAACGTGGTCGGCGACGGCCGCTGTCCGATCGTCGATACCTGGTGGCAGACGGAAACCGGCGGCATCCTGATCACCCCGTTGCCGGGGGCGACGGCGTTGAAGCCGGGCTCGGCGACCAGGCCGTTTTTCGGCGTCAGGCCGGGCATCGTCGACAGCGACAACAACCTGCTGGAGGGGCCGTGCAGCGGCAACCTGTGCCTGCTCGATTCCTGGCCGGGGCAGATGCGTACGGTCTACGGCGACCACGAACGCTTCATCCAGACCTACTTCGTGCAGTTCCCGGGCCGCTATTTCAGCGGCGACGGCTGCCGCCGCGACGAGGACGGCTATTACTGGATCACCGGCCGGGTCGATGACGTGATCAACGTCTCCGGCCATCGCATGGGCACCGCCGAAGTCGAGAGCGCTCTGGTCGCTCATCCCAAGGTGGCCGAGGCGGCGGTGGTCGGCGCCCCGCACGACATCAAGGGCCAGGGCATCTATGCCTATGTCACCCTGAATGTCGGGGAAGATCCGTCGGACGACCTGCGCGGCGAGCTGGTGCAGTGGGTGCGCAAGGAGATCGGCCCGATCGCCTCGCCCGACTGGCTGCAATGGGCGCCGGGGTTGCCGAAGACGCGCTCGGGCAAGATCATGCGCCGGATCCTGCGCAAGATCGCCGAGAACGACTTCTCCAACCTGGGCGACACCTCGACCCTGGCTGAACCGGCCGTGGTCGACGATCTGGTGGACAACCGCCAGAACCGCTGACGCCCGGCGACGCGCCTACAGGCGCGGCCGGCGCCGGGCCCGCCGCGCTTCGCAGAACACCTTGGCGATCGTCAGGTCGCGGCGCAGGCGTTCGCCCTCGCGGCTGAAGTTGCCGGCCGACAGGTTGCGGCGGGCGCCGCCGGCGGGGACCACGCCTTCGTCGCTGAGCAGGCGCAAGGCGGTATTGGGATGCGTCGTCGTCACCCGGCCGCGGCGTCGCGAGGCGGCGACCAGCACGCCGACCACCTGGCCTTGCGGATCCAGCATGGGCCCGCCCGAGAGGCCGCCCAGGGCGCGCAGCTTGGCCGGCACCCGCTGCCGCTCGGCCCAGAACAGCGCCGCTTCCTCGATGTTGTAGCGGCCGCGCGAACGCAGGCGGACACGGCCGAGCAGGCTGGCGTGCACTTCGCCGCGCCGGCCCTGGGGGTAGCCGATGGAGAAGCCGTCGCTGCCGCGGGCCGGCATGGTGCCGCTCAGCGGCAGGGTGTCGGGCCTGAGGTTGGCGGCCAGCAGGGCCAGGTCCGCCGAGGGGTGCAGCAGCGTCCGGCGCACGCGCACGCCCTTCTTGGCGCTGGTCAACAGGCCGACCAGGGCACACTGGTCGACGACATGGCGCGCCGTCAGCCACCAGCCGTCGGCGATGGCGAAGGCGGTGCCGACGGAGGACTTCTTGGCCGGCACCTCGACCACGACCACCGGGTCGTCGGCCCGCTGCGGCGCCACGGGTGCCACCGGCGCGACCGGCGGCCGCCGCGTCTCGCGCCGGCCCGCGCCGTCGTCGTCGAACATGGCGGCTGCGCCGTAGGCCAGGGCCAGCAGGGTGGCGAGATAGGCCAGGGTGTTGAGAAAGCGGCCCATGACGGCGCTGCGGGCGCCCGCGTCAGCCGGAGACGGCGGCGGCGACGACCGCGGCCACGGCCAGCTTGATGGCGCTGAGCACCAGGGCCGGGGCCAGTTCGTCGTTCTCGATGCGCTGGGAGAGGTCGCGGATCAGCATGTCGGCGACGCGAAAGGCGGTGAGCTGCATGACCAGGGTCAACAGACCCCAGATGGCGATGTCGGCGACGTTGACGCCGACCGCCAGACACACCGCCAGCGGCAGCGCCAGGCCGAGGATGGCGCCGGCCAGCGAAACCGCGGCGGCGACGTTGCCGGCACGGACCAGGGCGACGTCGCGGTGCGGCGTGATCCAGGTGTAGATCGTCAGCCCGGCGACCAGCATGGCCACGGTGACGACGACATGCACCAGCAGTACCGGTACGCCGGCGACGAAGCTCTCCAGAACCGGACCGACCGCATCCATCGATCATTCCCTGCCGCGATGGGAGGCAGCTTGCCCAACCGCCCCGCCGCCGGCAAGGGGTTCGGAAACGCAGTCGGGCCGGCGCGTGCGCCGGCCCGGGCTGGCCTGGGGTCCGGGGTCCGGGTGCGGGTCAGGCGGCCTGCTTCTCCTGCCGGCCCTTGAGGTAGCTGAGCATGGTGTCCGCATCCGAGACCTCGAACGGATCGGTCGGGCAGTTGTCGGCGAAGTCCGGCTCGGCGAACAGCTTCCGGATCTCGCCGTCCTCGACGTACATGGCATAGCGCCAGCTGCGCATGCCGAAGCCCAGGTTCGACTTGTCCACGAGCATGCCCATCTTGCGGCTGAACTCGCCGTTGCCGTCCGGCAGCAGGAACACCTTGTCGGCACCCTGGGCAAGGCCCCACTGGTACATCACGAAGGCGTCGTTGACCGACAGACAGACGATCTCGTCGACGCCCAGGGCGGCGAACTCGTCGTACAGCGCCTCATAGCGCGGCAGGTGGCTGGTCGAGCAGGTCGGGGTAAAGGCGCCGGGCAGGGCGAACAGCACCACCCGCTTGCCGCCGAACAGCTCGTCCGTGCTCAGGTCTTTCCACTCGAAGGGGTTGGGGCCGTCGATGGCGTCGTTGCGCACGCGGGTCTTGAAAATCACGGAAGGGATCGTCTGCTGCATCTGCTGTCTCCGGGGACTGATTTGCCGTTGCCGCGGACAAGGTTTGCGAATGCCCGCCGTGGTGTGATGCAAGATATAATCATTCCAATAAACACTGCAAGGTGATAGGAATACGTACCGTATAGCGCGAAAGTTGGTGTCCAGGCGCGGCCGTTTCGCCGCGTCCGCCGCCGCGGCGTCGCTCAGGCCGTCAACGCCATGCGCAAGCCGCGCACCGCGTCGCCCAGGCGCGCTGCGTCGAACCCGGCATAGCCCAGCACCAGGCCCTGGCGCCGGGCCGGGCCGGCGTAGAAGGCCGATAGCGGCACGGCGATGATCCCGGCGGCGGTGGCCTGGGCGGCGGCGGCCCGGTCGTCGAGCCGGCGGGCCAGCGGCGGCGCCAGCTCGGCCAGCAGGTGCATGCCGGCTTCGTCCGGCGTGAGGTGCAACAGGCCGTCAAGATCGTCGGCCGCGGCCGCCAGCAGGGCCTGCTGGCGTGCCGCATAGAGCGCCCGCATGCGCCGCAGGTGGCTGGCGAAATGGCCCTCGGCGATGAACTGGGCGAGCGCCGGCTGCGCCAGCATCGAGGCATGATCGTCGAGCACGGCGCGGGCGGCCAGGAACGGCGTCACCAGGGAGACCGGCACCACCAGGTAGCCCAGGCGCAGGGTCGGGTACATCACCTTGGAGAAGCTGCCGACGTAGATCACCCGCTCGCTGCGGTCGAGCCCCTGCAGCGCGGCCAGCGGCCGTCCGGCGTAGCGGTATTCGCTGTCGTAGTCGTCCTCGAGCACCCAGGCGTCGTGCGCCTCCGCCCAGTCCAGCGTTTCCAGCCGCCGCGGCAGGCTCATCACCACGCCGAGCGGATGCTGATGCGACGGCGCCACGCAGACCATCCGCGCCGACGGCGTGGCGCGCGCGCCCTGCCCGATCGCCAGGCCCTGGGCGTCGACGTCGACCGGGACCGGCGTGGCACCGGCGGCCGCCAGGGCACCGCGGATGCCGGCATAGCCCGGTTCCTCGACCAGCACCGCATCGCCGGGATCGAGCAGCACCTGGGCGGTCAGGTGGATCGCCTGTTGCGCGCCGCTGACCACGATCACCTGCTCGGGCGCGCACAGCACCCCGCGGGCGGTCCCCAGGTAGTTGGCGATCGCCGTGCGCAGCGGGGCATAGCCGCCCGGCTCGCCGACCGCCGCCAGCCGTTCCGCCGGCGCGCGCCAGCTGCGCGACAGCAGGCGGGCCCACAGCGCGAAGGGAAAGGCGTCGAGCGCCGGCTGGCCGGCGGCGAACGGCACGGTATCCCGGCCCCTCGGACGGTCGATCTCCGACAGCGCCCGGCCGCGCCGCGACAGGGTCGGCCGGCGGCCGCGACCGCGGCGCGGGGCGGCGGGCAGCGGCCCCTCGGCTTCGGGCAGGGCGCTGGACACGTAGGTCCCGGCGCCCTGGCGGGTGCTCAGGTAGCCTTCCGCCACCAGCTGCTCGAAGGCGAGCGATACGGTGTTGCGCGACAGCCCGAGATCGCCGGCCAGGGTGCGACTGGCCGGCAAGCGGGTGCCGGCGACCAGGCGTCCGTCCAGGATCATCTCGCGAAGCTGGTCGTAGAGCCGCCTGTACAAGGGCTGGGCCGGATCGCCGGCGGCCGGATCCAGGTTGATGACGGCTGTCGGGAGCATGCGCCGGTCCTGTCGCGGGGTAAGAAAATTGGCCTTTTCATCTTTTTATAATTGGCTCTTTCGAGAAGGCCAATCTTTGTCGAAGGTGCGGCGCCGATAGTCACAGGAGGCGGCCATGTCCGACAGTTTCAGCCCCGGGGAACGGTCCCGGGCCAAGCGGGTGCACGAACGGGCGCACTACGACCGCGACAGCATCTATGCCGTGCTCGACGCCGGCTGCCTGTGTCACGTCGGCTATGTGATCGACGGCCAGCCCTACGTCACGCCGACGATCCACTGGCGCGAGGGCGACCAGGTCTACTTCCACGGGTCGTCCGCCAGCCGCATGCTGCGCACCGTCAAGCAGGGCATCCCGGTGTGCCTCACCGTCTCCTTCATGGATGGCCTGGTGCTGGCCCGTTCCGGCTTCCACTGCAGCGTCAACTACCGCTCGGCGATGCTGTTCGGCCAGGCCGAGGCGGTCGAGGACGAAGCGGAGAAGCTGGCGGCGCTGAAGACCCTGGTCGACGGCCTGCTGCCCGGCCATTGGCCGCAGATGCGGGCCCCGAACGACCAGGAGATGAAGGCGACGACGGTGTGCCGGCTCAACATCGAGGAAGCCTCGGCGAAGATCCGCACCGGCCCGCCCAAGGACGACGAGGAGGACTACGCGCTTGCCTGCTGGGCCGGGGTCGTGCCGATGCGCACCGTGATCGATCCGCCGATCCGCGATCCGCGCCTGAACGACGAGATCGCCGATCCGGACTACCTGCAGCAGATCGTCCAGGCCTAGGGTGACAGCCGACGCCGGCATCGCGATCGCCGTTGCCGAGGATGCGGCGGCGATCGCCGCCTGCTTCCCGGTGATGTCGGAGCTGCGCGACCGCCTGGGCGACGCCGACGAGCTGGTCGCCCGGGTGCAGCGCCAGCAGCGCGCCGGCTACCGCCTCGCCGCGTTGACGCGGGACGACCGGGTCGTCGCCTGTGCCGGCTTTCGGGTGCAGGAGATGCTGGCGCACGGGCGCATGCTCTATGTCGACGACCTGGTCACCGCCGCCGCCGAGCGTGGCCGTGGCCATGGTGCCCGCTTGCTGGCCTGGCTCGCCGACGAGGCCCGGCGCCTGGACTGCGCCAGCCTGCAGCTCGATTCCGGGCAGCAACGCAAGGCGGCGCATCGGTTCTACGAACGCGAGGGGATGACGCCGGCGGCGCTGCACTTCGTCTTGCCGACGGCGGCGAAATAACCCGGCACAATCGGCTGCGGCACGATGCCGTCATCCGCGTGGCGACAAAGCAGGCTATCATCGTGCCGGTGATGGCTGAGAGCGTCTTCCGCACCGAGGGAATTACCAAGGTCTATGGCAGCGGCGAGGTCGCGGTGCATGCGCTGCGCGGCATCGACGTCGAGCTCTATGCCGGCGAACTGGTGGTGATGCTTGGCCCGTCGGGCAGCGGCAAGTCGACCTTCCTCAACATCCTGGGCGGCCTCGACCTGCCGACCGACGGCCGGGTGTTCTTCGGCGCGCAAGAGCTGACGGGCCTGAACGACGCCGGGTTGACCCGCTACCGACGCGACCACGTCGGCTTCGTGTTCCAGTTCTACAACCTGATCCCCAGCCTGACCGCCCGCGAGAATGTCGCCCTGGTGACCGAGATCGCCGCCGATCCGCTGACGCCGGAGGCGGCGCTGACCCTGGTCGAGCTGGCCGATCGCATGGATCATTTCCCGGCCCAGCTCTCCGGCGGCGAACAGCAGCGGGTCGCCGTCGCCCGGGCCATCGCCAAGCGGCCCGAGGTGCTGTTGTGCGACGAGCCGACCGGCGCCCTGGACAGCCAAACCGGGATCGTCGTGCTGGAGGCGATCCAGCGCAGCAACCAGGAGCTCGGCACGACGACGGCAGTGATCACCCACAACGTCGGCATCGCCGCGATCGCCGACCGGGTGATCAACTTCGCCGACGGACGGATCAGCGGGATTCAGGAGAACACGCGCAAGCTGGCGGCGCGGGAGCTCAGCTGGTGATCGGCGCGCTCGACCGCAAGCTGCTGCGCGACCTGTGGCACGCCCGCGGCCAGGTGCTGGCGACCGCGGTGCTGGTGGCCTGCGGTATCGCCGTGTTCGTGATGTCCCAGGGCATGCTGTTGTCGTTGAGCGAGACCCGCGCGGCCTATTACGAGCGCTACCGCTTTGCCCATATCTTCGCCACGGTGAAGCGCGCGCCCCAGCAGATGCAGGCGCGCATCGCCGCCATCCCCGGGGTGCAGCGGGCGGAAACCCGGATCGTCGACTACGCCACCCTCGACCTGCCGGGTCTCGACGAACCGGCCACCGGCCAGCTGGTCTCGGTGCCGGCGCACGGACAGCCGGTGTTGAATGGCCTCGCCCTGCGCCAGGGGCGCTGGCTCCGGCCCGGCCATCCCGACGAGGTGATCATCGGCGAGGCCTTTGCCGAAGCCAACGGGTTCGGCCCCGGCAGCCAGTTCGACGCGGTCATCAACGGCCACAAGCGCCGGCTGCAGGTCGTCGCCGTCGCCCTGTCGCCGGAATTCGTTCACACCCTTGGGCCGGGCTTCCTGGTGCCGGACGACCGCCGCTTCGGCGTGTTGTGGATGTCGCACGAGGCGCTGGAAGCGGCGCTGGATCTGGATGGCGCGTTCAACGCCGTCAGCCTGTCGCTGCGCCGCGATGCGCAGCCGCGCGCCGTGATCGAGGAACTCGACCGTCTGCTGGCGCCCTACGGCGGGATCGGTGCGCACGACCGCGAAGACCAGTCCTCGCACGCGTTCCTGAAAGGAGAGCTCGACCAGCTGCGGGCCACCGGACGGATCATTCCGCCGATCTTCCTGGCGGTCGCCGCCTTCATGCTGAACGTGATCGTCGCCCGGCTGATCGAGACCGAGCGCGAACAGATCGGCCTGCTCAAGGCCTTCGGCTACACCGACCTGACGGTCGGCTGGCACTACCTGAAGTTCGTGCTGCTGATGGTCGCGCTGGGGGTGCTGCTCGGCAGCGTCACCGGCATCGCCTTCGGCCGCTGGGTCACCGGGATCTTCACCGAGTTCTACCGCTTTCCGTTCCTGTACTACCGGCTGGAGCCGGGGGTGTTCGTCGCCGCCGCGGCGATCGGTCTGGTCGCCGCCGTCGCCGGTGCGCTCGGCGCGGTGCGTCGGGCGGTGCGGCTGGCGCCGGCGACGGCGATGCAGCCGGCGCCACCGGTGTTGTACCGGCGCGGCCTGATCGACCGGCTGGCACCGATGGCACGGCTGGACGAGGCGACGCGGATGATCGTCCGCCACCTGCTGCGCTGGCCGCTCAGGGCCGGGCTGACCATGCTCGGCCTGGCGATGTCGGTGGCGCTGATGGTCTCGACCCTGTTCTTCTTCGACTCCGTCGAGCACCTGGTAGAGACCTTCTTTCATCACAGCCATCGTCCCGACGTCACGGTCACCTTTGCCGAGCCCGAGCATCCGCGGGTGCTGCAGGCGATCGCCCGCCTGCCGGGGGTGCTGCAGGCGGAACCGGCGCGGGCGGTGGCGGTGCGACTGCGCCACGGCCATCTGAGCGAGCGCACCGCACTGCAGGGCGTGCGACGGGACGGCGAGCTGATCCGGGTGCTGGACGCCGACCTGAACCCCGTCGTGCCGCCGGAAATCGGCCTGATGCTGTCGATGAAGCTGGCCAAACTGCTCGACGCCGGCCATGGCGACCGCATCATGGTGGAGGTCCTGGAGGGCCGGCGGCCAGTGCTGGAACTGCCGGTGACGGCGTTGATCCAGGAGTATCTCGGCACCCCCGCCTATATCGAGCAGGACGCCCTGCAGCGGCTGATGGCGGAGGGCCCGCGGCTGTCGGCGGTCGAGCTGCTGGTCGACCCGCACCAGGCCGAGGCGCTCTATCGCCGCCTCAAGGAGACGCCGCAGGTCGCCTCGGTGACGCTGTGGCGGGTGGCGCTGCAGAGCTTTCGCGACACCATGGCCGAGACCATCAACATCATCATCAGCTTTTATGTCGCCTTCGGCTGCGCCATCGCCTTCGGTGTCGCCTACAACAGCGTGCGCATCGCGCTGTCGGAACGGGGCCGCGAGCTGGCCTCCCTGCGGGTGCTTGGCTTCACCCGCTTCGAGGTCTCCTACATCCTGCTGGGCGAACTGGCGCTGCTGCTGCTTCCGGCCCTGCCGCTGGGCTGCCTGATCGGCTACGCTCTGGCCGCCGTCATGGTGCAGAACTTCGAAAGCGACCTGTTCCGGATCCCGCTGATGATCGAACCCTCAACCTATGGCCTGTCCGCCCTGATGGCGATCGTCGCCACGGTGCTGTCGAGCCTGCTGGTGCGCCGCCGCCTCGACCGCCTGGACCTGGTGGCGGTGCTGAAGACCCGGGAGTAGCGGGATGAGCGGCGCGCAATGGAGACGCTATACCGGCTGGCTGGTGCTGCTGGCGCTGGTGGCGGCGGGGCTGGTCTATGCCTTCCTGCCGCAGCCGATCCTGGTCGACCTGGCGACGGTGGAGCGCGGCCCGCTGCTGGTCACCATCGACGACGAGGGCGAGACCCGGGTGCGCGACGTCTACACCGTGTCGGCGCCGGTGGCCGGCCGCATGCTGCGCATCGACAGCAAGGTCGGCGACCTGGTGCAGGCCAACGACACGGTGCTGGCGGTGCTCGAGCCGAGCGACCCGGCCTTCCTCGACGCCAGGCGGCTGAGCCAGGCCGAGGCCGAGGTCAACGCCGCGGCTGCGGCCCTGGCCCAGGCCGAGGCGGAGCGCGAGCGGGCCCAGGCGGAGCTCGACTATGCCGAGGCGGAGTTGCGGCGGATGCGGGTACTGGCCGAGCGCGGCAACGTCTCGCAGAGCGCGCTCGACCGGGCGCAGATGGCGCTGCGCACCAACGAGGCGGCATTGAATACCGCGCGTGCCGCCCTGCAGGTGCGGCGCTCGCAGCTGGAGACCGCGCGAGCGGCGCTAATCGGCCCGACCGAGCGACTGCGCGGCGGCGAGGACTGCTGCATCAACCTGACCGCGCCGGTCACGGGGCGCGTCCTGCGGCTGGTGCAGAAGAGCGAGCAGGTGGTCGCCGCCGGTACCTCGCTGATCGAGATCGGCAACCCGGCAGAGCTGGAAGTCGTGGTCGACCTGCTGTCGGCCGAGGCGGTCCGGGTGGTCGAAGGCGCCGAGGTGCTGCTCACCGACTGGGGCGGCGGCACGGTGCTGCCGGGCCGGGTGCGCACGGTGGAGCCCTATGGCTTCACCAAGGTGTCCGCCCTGGGCATCGAGGAACAGCGCGTCAACGTGGTGATCGACTTCACCGGCGATGCCGCCGCCAGGGCCCGCCTCGGCCACGGTTACCGGGTGCAGGCGCGGATCGTCGTCTGGCGTGGCGCGGACGTGGTCAAGGTGCCGATCGGCGCCCTCTTCCGCAGCGGCAACGCCTGGGCTGCCTTCGTGGTCGAGGCCGGTCGGGCCCGCCTGCGCCGGCTCGAGATCGGCCGCAGCAACGGCGAGGAGGCCGAGGTGCTGGCCGGGCTCGCGCCCGGCGCGCAGGTGGTGCTGCACCCCAGCGACCGCGTCGTCGACGGCAGCCGGCTGCAGGACCGCGGCGCGACCTGACGACAGATGGCCGAATTCGTCCCCCTGGTCGCGGGCCTGGTCGACGCCCGCCTCGCCATCGCCCTGGCCGTCGCCATCGCCGCCGGCCTGGTGCGCGGTTTCGCCGGCTTCGGCTCGGCGATGATGCTGTCGCCGATCTACGCCATTCTGTACGGCCCGGCCGAGATGATCGTCCTGGTGATGGTCATGGAGCTGTTCATCAGCGTGCCCCTGGTGCCCGGGGCGCTGAAGGACGTGGAATGGCGCTTCGTCGGGCCGATGTCGGTGATGGCCGGGCTGTTCATGCCGTTGGGGACGGTGATCCTGGTCAGCGTCGACCAGGAGCTGCTGACGCGGGCGATCGCCGGGATCGTCCTGATCTTCGTCCTGGTGATGTGGTCGGGCTGGCGCTATCACGGACCCAAGCGGCTGCCGATCACCCTCAGCCTGGGCGCGGTCTCCGGCACGATGATGGCGACCACCTCGATCGGCGGGCCGCCGGTGCTGATCTACATGCTGTCCGGCCCCGACAGCGCGGCGGCGAACCGGGCCAACATCATCCTCTACTTCCTGATCACCGAGCTGTTCCTGATCGTGGTGCTGATGTCGCGCGACCTGGTCGGCCTGGACGGGGTGATCCGCGGCCTGCTGCTGTCGCCCGCCTACATGCTGGCCGGCCACCTCGGCGCACGCCAGTTCCGCCAGTCCAGCGAACAGCTCTACCGGCGGGTCGCCCTGGCGATCCTCACCGCGATCGCCCTGTTCGGGCTGCTGCGCTGACGGCGCCGGGCGGTCAGAAGTCGGAGACGATGCCCTTGCGTTCCCAGTCGCCGTAGCGGGTCGGCTCGGGCCCCTTGGGGCCGCCGATTTCCTTCGGTTTCTTGTTTTTGTCGTCCTTGGCGGCGGCGTCCGCGCCTTCCGGCTCGACCGTCTCGCCGTCCTTGCCGGGCTTGTCTGCCATCCGGAACTCCTGTGTGCAATTCCGCCGGGCGGCGCCGGGCCGTGCGCTTGATCGCCCGCGCAGAGTCCATACATATCAGTCAGTTAGCTTACAACTTAGCATTTGAAAGGAGTTCGGCAAGAGATGGGTATCGCCCGTACGGCGCTGTTGATGGCGGCCATGACGGCACTGTTCATGGGCGCCGGATTTCTGTTGGGCGGCGAGGCCGGCCTGCTGATCGCGTTTCTGATCGCCGGCGGGATGAACCTGTTCGCCTACTGGAATTCCGACCGCATGGTGCTGCGCATGTACGGCGCGCGCGAGGTCGACGCGCACAGCGCGCCCGAGCTTTATGGCCTGGTGCACACCCTGGCCCAGCGCGCGGACCTGCCGATGCCGAAGGTCTACCTGATCGACAACGACCAGCCGAACGCCTTCGCCACCGGGCGCAACCCGCAGAACGCGGCCGTGGCCGCCACCACCGGGCTGATGCGCATGCTCAGCCGGGAGGAGGTCGCCGGGGTGATGGCGCACGAGCTGGCGCACATCCGCAACCGCGACACCCTGATCATGACGATCACCGCCACCATTGCCGGCGCCATCGGCATGCTGGCCAACTTCGCCCTGTTCTTCGGCGGCAACCGCGACAACCCGCTGGGCATCGTCGGCACCATTGCGATGATGATCCTGGCGCCGCTGGCGGCGATGCTGGTGCAGATGGCGATCAGCCGCACCCGCGAGTATGCCGCCGATGCCGCCGGAGCGGAGATCTGCGGCCACCCGCTGTGGCTGGCCGACGCCTTGAGCAAGATCGAGCGCGGCGCGCACCGCATCGACAATCGGGCGGCCGAGAGCAATCCGGCGACCGCGCATATGTTCATTATCAACCCGTTGCACGCGCACAAGGTCGACAGCCTGTTTTCGACCCACCCGTCGACCGCCAACCGCGTCGCCCGCCTGCGCGAGATGGCCGGCGTCGCCGACCGCCGCGGTCCCTGGGGCTGACCCGCACGACGCCATTGCCCGGCCGGCCGTGGCCCGCCATGGTGCGGCCCACCTGAACCTGAGCGGGACACGAGCGGATGGCGGCAGCCAGGAAACAACGGCCGCGGCCGGGCGGCCGGGCGGGCGATGCCCGCGCCGCCGCCCTTTGGCTGCTGCACGAGGTGCTGGAGCGGCGCCGGCCGCTGGACGACGCCCTGGCGCAGGCCCTGGCGGGGGACGGCCGCATGGCGGCGCTCAGTGCCCGCGACCGTGCCTTCGCCCGCCTGCTGACCGGGACGGTGCTGCGCCGGCTGGGTCAGCTCGACGACGCCATCGCCCGCTGCCTGGACCGGCCGTTGAACCGTCGCGGCGCCGCCGCCCGCGATCCGCTGCGCCTGGCCGCCGCCCAGCTCATGTTTCTCGACACGCCGCCGCACGCCGCGGTGGACGCGGCGGTCCGCCAGGTGGCGCGGACGCCCGGCCTGAAAGGCCTGGTCAACGCGGTCGCCCGCCGGCTCGCGCGGGAAGGCGCCGACATTGCGGCAGCCCAGGACGCCGAGCGTCTGAACTGTCCCGACTGGCTCTGGCAGTCGTGGTCGGCGGCCTACGGCGAACCGGCAACGCGGTCGATGGTCGCGGTCCTGCTGGCCGATCCGCCGCTCGATCTGAGCCTGCGCGATGCCGGCGAAGCCGACGCGTGGGCGGAGCGGCTGGAGGCGGAGCTGCTGCCGACCGGGACCCTGCGCCGGCGCGGCGGTGGCGCTGTCGCCACCCTGCCGGGCTATGACGAGGGCGCCTGGTGGGTACAGGATGCCGCGGCCGCGCTGCCGGTCCGGCTGCTGCCGGCGCTGGCCGGGCAGCGGGTGATCGATCTGTGTGCCGCGCCCGGCGGCAAGACCGCGCAGCTCGCCGCCGCCGGGGCCCGGGTCACCGCCGTCGACATCTCGTCCGGACGCCTGCAGCGGGTTGCCGAGAACCTCGCCCGGCTGCGGCTGGCGGCGGAGACCGTCGCCGCCGACGCCACCAGCTGGCAGCCGCCGGCGCCGGCGGACGCCGTCCTGCTGGACGCCCCGTGCACCAGCACCGGCACGATCCGCCGCCATCCCGACGTCTGGCGCCTCAAGCAGCCGGACGACGTCGCCGCGGTGACCGGGCTGCAGGACCGCCTGCTCGCCGCGGCCGCGGCGATGCTGCGACCGGGCGGCACCCTGGTCTACTGCGTCTGCTCGCTGCAGCCCGAGGAAGGTCCGGCGCGAATCGACCGGTTGCTCGCCGGCGGCGCGCCGCTGCGCCGCCAGCCGCTGCGGCCGGCGGAGCTGGCCGGGCTCGGCGAGCTGATCGACGACGCCGGCGACCTGCGCACCCTGCCGCATCAATTGGGCGGGATGGACGGCTTTTTCGCCTGCCGCCTGCAACGCCAGGGCGGCTGATCAGGCCGCCGCTCCGGTCGCCGCCGATGCCTTGCACCGGCGCTTGCCGGCACAGGGGCGACCTGCTACCTAGCCGGCCATGCAGCAACCGACCCGTATTGCGCCGTCGATCCTGGCCGCCGACTTCGCCAGCCTCGGGGCCGAGGTCGCGGCGGTTACCGATGCGGGTGCGGACTATATCCACATCGACGTCATGGACGGGCACTTCGTGCCCAACATCACCATCGGTCCCGACGTCGTCGCGGCGCTGCGCCAGCACAGCGGCCTGCCGTTCGACGTGCATCTGATGATCAGTCCGGTCGATCCCTACATCGACGCCTTCGCCGAGGCCGGCGCCGACATCATTACCGCCCATGCCGAAGCCGGTCCGCACCTGCACCGGACCTTGCAGCGGATCCGCGAGACCGGCCGCAAGGCCGGGGTCTCGCTCAATCCCGGCACCCCGGCCGAGGCTGTCGACCATGTCCTCGGGCTGGTCGACCTGATCCTGGTGATGACCGTCAATCCCGGCTTCGGCGGCCAGAGCTTCATCGCCGAACAGCTCGACAAGATCGCCGCCCTGCGCCGGCGCATCGATGCCAGCGGCCGGGCGATCGACCTCGAGGTCGACGGCGGCATCAAGCCGGACACCGCGGCGCAGGCGGTCGCCGCCGGGGCCGATGTGCTGGTCGCCGGCACCGCCGTGTTCAAGGGCGGTGCCGACGCCTACCCCGGCAACATCGCTGCGCTCCGGCAGGCGCCATGAACCTGTCCGACGGCTGGCGGCGGCTGCGCAGCGCGAGCTACCAGACCGCCCTCTATCGCGCCACCCTGCGCGGGCACGTACCGGCCGGGCTGATCTGCGAACCGCACGATCCCTGGCCCGGCGACCCGGCCGTGGCCGATGCCATGTTCCAGGGCCGCTTCCGCTTTGCCGGCCGCGAGGCGCGGGCGCCCAACCAGCCGCCCTGGCGCCTGCGGGCCGACGATGCGGCCTGGATGCGCGGCCTGCACCGCTTCGACTGGCTGCGCGACTTCGCCGCCAGCGGCGGCGATATGGCGCGTGAGCACGCGCGCCGCCTGGTGCGCTCGTGGATCGACCTGTGCGGCGACTACGAGCCGCTGATCTGGGCGCCCGAGGTCATCGGCCGTCGCCTGCTGAACTGGCTCGGCCAGGCCGGCTTCCTGCTGCCCGGGGCCGACCCGGCCTTCACCCAGGCGTTCCTGGAATCGATCGCCATGCAGTGGCGGCACCTGCTGCGGGTGCGCGATAGCGCCGAACCCGGCCTGCCGGCGCTGGAAGCCCTGCTCGGCGCGACCTACGGCGCCCTGGTGCTGCCGAACGAGGCCGGCCGCGTCGCCCGCCTGCTGGCCGAGCTGGAGCGGCTGCTGGCACGCCAGGTGCACGCCGATGGCGGCTACATCACCCGCTCGCCGTCCGACCAGCTGCAGGTGCTGCGCGACCTGCTGGCGCTGGGCGACGCCCTGACCCTGGCCGGCGAAGCCATGCCGGGCTGGCTGCCCGGGCAGCAGGAACGGCTGGCCGGCATGCTGCGCGCCCTGCGCCATGGCGACGGCGGCCTGGCCCTGTTCAACGGCGGCTACGAGGAGACCGCGGAAGCGGTGCAGGAGACGCTCGCCCGGCTGGCCGGCAGTGCCGGCAAGATCCTGCACAGCGGCGGCGACAGCGGCTACCAGCGCCTCGCGGCCGCACAGTCGCTGGTGCTGTTCGACGCCGGCGTGCCCCCGGCGGGCGCCGTCGGCCGCCACGCCCATGCCGGCACGGGCGCGTTCGAGTTCTCGGTCGGCCGCCACCGGCTGGTCAGCAACTGCGGCAGTGGGCTTGGCCGCAGCGATGACTGGCAGGGGGCGATGTGGCGCACCGCGGCCCAGTCGGCCGCCAGCATCGGCGACCGCGACAGTGCCGAGCGCCAGCTCGACGGCGGCTTCCGCCGGCAGCCGGAGAAGCTGCGCTGCCGCCGCCACGAGGACGAGTCCGGCGCGGTCTGGCTCGAGTTCGCCCACGACGGGTTCCGCGCCAGGACCGGCTTCACCCTGCACCGCCGGCTCTATCTGGACGGCAGCGGCATCGATCTGCGCGGCGAGGACAGCCTGCACGCCAACGGCGACGGCCGCGGCGCCAGCCCGCGGAACGGCGACGAGCGGTCGGAGCTGGTGCTGCGTTTCCACCTGCACCCGGAGGTGCAGGCCTCGCCGGTCCAGGGCGGCTCGGCGGTATTGCTGAAGGTCGGCGGCAGCGGCGGCTGGCGCTTCCGCGTCGGCGGCGGCAGCGTGACGGTCGAGGAGAGCGTTTACCTGGGCCTGCGCGGGGTCACCCGGCGGGCCGAGCAGATCGTCGTCCGCGCCCCCGCCGTGGACGGCGCCACGGTGAAGTGGGCCTTCCGCCAGGCCTGAGTTGCGGCAGGTGTTGGCTGCGTCGGCGGCGGCACGAACTTGCCGGCCCGCCTGGGTATTGGCTGTTTCAGTCATTCCTGGTCCACTCTGCGACGACCGCAGTGAGACGCCACCTGGGCGATCGGATATGGCGAACCAAAGTGTCGACGTAGGACTGCCGGCCGGAATGTCGCTCAGCGATGAGCTGACGCGGCTTGAGATCACGTGGCGCTGGTTCAGCCTCAAGACCTTGCTCATCGCGGCGTTCGCGGTGCTGTGGAACGGCTTCATGTTTCACTGGTATGGCAACCTGCCGGCCAATGCGCCATTGATCGCAATTCTGTTTCCGCTCCTCCACGTCGGTGTTGGTGTTGGGTTGGCCTATCAGGCGTTGACCGGCTTCGTGAACCGGACGCGAATCCGAGTGGACGACACCATGTTGACGGTTCGCCATGGCCCGTTGCCATGGATAGGTAATCGGGACATCGACCGATGGGACGTCAAGCAACTCTACGTGTCCGAGCGAGTATCTCGTGGCAGGGGCGGTGCCAACGTGAGCTTTGACGTGCGCCTCGTCACCAATACCGGCCGCAACGTCAGGCTCGTCCGCGGTATGCCGGAGCGTGAACAGGCGCTCTACGTCGAGCACAAGATCGAGAATCACCTGAAGATCGACGATGCCGTCATGCCGGGCGAGGTGCCAAAGGCCAGGAACTGACAGCGCGTTGGACCGGGTCCGCGTCCTAAGTCACGACGATCTCTTCCACCCCGTCTTCGTCGCCGACCAGCACCCGTTCGGCCATGCCGCAGAACAGGCCGTGCTCGACCAGGCCGGGCAGGGCCGACAGCCGGGCGGCCAGGGCCGGCGGGTCGGCGATGGTCGGGCCGAAGGCGCAGTCCAGGATCCAGTTGCCTTCGTCGGTGAGAAAAGGGCCGCCGCCGTCGTCGTCCGTGCGCAACGTCACGGTCGCGCCCATTGCGGTGATTGCCTCGCTCAACGGCCGGCGGGCCATGGCGACGATCTCGACCGGCAGCGGGAAGGCGCCCAGCGTGGCGACCCGCTTGCTGACGTCGGCAATGACGACGAACCGGTCGGCCGCGGCGGCGACGATCTTCTCGCGCAGATGCGCGCCGCCGCCGCCCTTGATCAGATTCAGCGCCGGGTCGAACTCGTCGGTACCGTCGACACACAGGTCGAGCCGCGGTGTCGTTTCCAGCTCCGTCAGCGGGATCCCGAGCGCACGGCACTGGGCGGCGGTGCGCTCGGAGGTCGGTACGGCGACGACCGCCAGGCCCGCGCCGACCCGGACGCCCAGCAGCTCGACGAACTGTGCCGCCGTCGAGCCGGTGCCGAGGCCCAGGCGCATGCCGTCTTCCACCAGCGCCACCGCGGCGGCGGCGGCATTGCGCTTTGCCCGCTCACTCATGCCCGCGTCTCCGAACGTTGCGCACAATGTCACCATCCGGGCGCGCACGCGCAATGGCTTTCGTCCTCGCCTGGGAACCCTGACCCAGAGCGGCCGGATTTTCGTTGCCCTCGACCCGGCGGCCGACGTCGCCCGTTCACTGCGTGGCGGGGTGACGGAAGAGATGCTGGCCGAGATGAAAGCGGCGGCGAGAAGCGCCGCCTGAACGCCGCTGCCGACGAGAGATGCCAGTCCCGGCCGACAGGGGGACTGGCATTCGGCCCGCACGTGCGAAGAGGCCGACCCCGGTTGTCGCCATAGATTGCGTTTGGTCGCCGCAGATGCCCGCGATATGGTCCCGGCCATGGCGGATACCGCGAAACCACATCTCAATCCCTGGCTCAAGCTGGCGCTGGAGATCGGCCCGCTGGGCCTGTTCTTCTACGCCAACGCGCGCTTCGATATCTACGTGGCGACGGCGGTGTTCATGGTGGCGATCACCATCTCCGTCATCGCGATGTGGCTGCTGATCCGCCGCGTGCCGATCCTGCCCCTGGTCACCGGCGTGTTCGTGCTGGTGTTCGGCGGCCTGACCCTGCTGCTGCAGGACGAGCTGTTCATCAAGCTCAAGCCGACCATCGTCAACCTGCTGTTCGCGGCGATCCTGCTGGGCGGCCTGGCGTTCGGGAAGTCCTTTCTGAAGAGCCTGCTGGGCGAGATGTTTCCCATGCGCGAGGCCGGCTGGCGGATCCTGACCCTGCGCTGGGCGCTGTTCTTCGTGCTGCTGGCGGTGCTGAACGAGATCGTCTGGCGCAACTTCCCGACCGACACCTGGGTGGCATTCAAGGTGTTCGGCATCATGCCGCTGACGGTGGTGTTTTCGCTGACGCAGATCCCGACCATGACCCGTTACCGCGACGACGGCGAGGCGGCGGCGTGAGCGAGCCGGCGCAGATCTACACGCCGTTCGAGAGCCCCTATCGCATGACCATGGGGCTGATGGCCCTGGACGAGGCGGAGTGGCTCGAGGTCGACGATGCCCTGGCCGCAGACCTGCGCGAAAAGCAGCGCCTGCTGGCGGCGCACCACGAAGAAGTCTATGTCGAGCTGCCGGCCTCGCGGCCGGCGCAGCAGGAGCTGCTCGACCTTCTGGTGACGCATGTGCTGCGTCACCATGGCGGACGGTACAGCCGCGACGGCGGGCATTTGCGGGTGGCCGGCCTGGAGCAGCCGATCGACCTGGACGCGGCGGAGCCGAGCCCCCTGGAACGGGCCGCGCGGCTCGTGCAGGAAGACCTGTGCCTGATGGAACAGGGCGAGGGCGGCTGGACCCTCACCGCCGGCGCGGTGTGCTTTCCGACCCGCTGGAACCTGGCCTCCAAGCTGGGCCAGGCGCTCGACACCATCCACGATCCGGTGCCCGGCTTCCGCGAACGCCTGGCCCGGCCGGTCGGCCGCTTCTTCGACCACCTCAAGGTGGCACGCCCGGTCTGGCGGCTGAACTGGTCGCTGGTCGACGATCCGGCGCTGTTCCTGCCCGGCGGACACGGCCGGACGGCAGCCAATCCGGCCCTCAATGCGGGCAACGCCGGCGAGGCGATCTGGCTCAGGGTCGAGCGCCAGACCCTGCGGCGCCTGCCCGAGAGCGACGCCATCGTCTTCACCATCCGCATCCACCGCTGGCCGCTGAAGGTGCTGGCCGAGCGGCCGGCCGCGGCCGAGCGCCTGCGCCAGGCGATCGAAACCATGCCGGCGGCGATGCAGCGCTACAAGTCGGTGCCGGCGCTGGGTGCCGCGGTCCGCGACTACCTGGATGGGGTCGCGCCGGCACAATGAGCTTCGCCGGTCAGGGGCTGGCCTGCGCGCGGGGCGAGCGCATGGTGTTCCGCGGCCTGGACTTCGCGCTGGCGCCGGGCGAGGCGCTGGTGTTGCGCGGGCCCAACGGTGCCGGCAAGACCAGCCTATTGCGCCTGGCCGCCGGACTGCTGCGGCCGGCGGCGGGGCGGCTTACCTGGCAGGACCAGGACGTCGCCGAAGAGCCCGAGGCGCATCGCCGCCGGCTCTGCTTCATCGGCCATCAGGACGCGGTAAAGAGCGCATTCACCGTCGCCGAGAACATCACCGGCTGGGCGAGGATCCTGGACGGCCAGCCGGCCCGGCTGGCGGCGGCGCTGGCGGCCTTCGACATCGCCGCCCTGGCGGATACGCCGGCACAGTATCTTTCGGCCGGGCAGCGCCGGCGCACCGCCCTGGCCCGGCTGGTCTGCAGCCGGGCTCCGCTGTGGCTGCTGGACGAGCCGACGGTGTCGCTGGACGAGGCCGGGGTGCGCTGCCTGCAGGCGGTGATCGCCGGCCACCGCGCCGGCGGCGGCATGGTGATGGCGGCAACGCACATCGACCTCGGCTTCGAGGCGGTGCGCGAACTGACCCTGGCGCGGGCGTGAACACCTTCCTCGCCATCGTCCGCCGCGATCTGCGCCTGGCCGTGCGCCAGGGCGGGGCAACGCTGCTGGTGGTGGTGTTCTTTCTGCTCACGGTCAGTCTGTTCCCGCTTGGCGTCGGCCCGGAACCGGAAGTGCTGGCACGCATTGCCGCCGGCGTCCTGTGGGTCGCGGCGCTGCTGTCGGCGCTGTTGTCGCTGGACCGCATGTTCCAGGCCGATTTCGAGGACGGCAGCCTGGAGCAGCTGGTGCTTTCCGGCCTGCCATTGAGCTTGGTCGCGGCGGCCAAGATCCTCGCCCACTGGCTGACTACCGGCGTGCCGCTGCTCCTGAGCGCGCCGGTGCTGGCGGTGCTGCTGAACCTGGAGGCCGGCGGTTTCGCCACCCTGATGCTGGCAATGGCCCTGGGTACGCCGGTGCTGAGCCTGATCGGGGCGATCGGCGCCGGCCTCACGGTCGGCGTGCGGCGCGGCGGCGTGCTGCTGTCTTTGCTGGTGCTGCCGCTCTATATCCCGGTCCTGATCTTCGGCGTTGCCGCGGTCGATGCCGCCGGCATGGGGCTGGCGGCCAAGCCGCATCTGCTGTTCCTCGCGGCGATGCTGCTGGCCGCTTTGCCGCTGTGTCCCTGGGCCGCCGGCGGGGCGGTGCGCCTGGCCCTGGAATAGGCCGAACCGACGGGCGTACAGCAATTGTTCGCCGGGCCGGCGGTTTGTATCGTCAACCCGGCGGCGGCCGCCGGGCCCTCTGGCCGGGGTCACGAAACTGCGACCCGCTGCCTTCTTGCCTCGCCGCGGAGAGGACGATACATCACCGCCATGGCTATTCAGGCGCTTGCCAATCCGGCCCGCTTCAACCGCCTGGCGGGTGCCATCCTGCCGTGGGTGAAGGCGGCGACAGCGGTGCTGTTTATCGTCGGCCTCTATCTGGCGCTGGCGGTGGCGCCGGCCGACTATCAGCAGGGCGAGACCGTGCGGATCATGTTCGTGCACGTGCCGGCCGCCTGGATGGCGATGTTCTGCTACACCGTCATGGCCGTGGCCAGTGCCGTGGCGTTGATCTGGCGCCATCCGTTGGCCGACTTGGCGGCCAAGTCGACGGCGCCGATCGGCGCCTGCTTCACCTTCATCGCCCTGCTCTCGGGCTCGCTGTGGGGCAAGCCGATGTGGGGTACCTGGTGGGTCTGGGATGCCCGCCTCACCTCGGTGCTGATCCTGTTCTTCCTTTATCTCGGCTACATGGCCCTGTGGCAGGCGATCGAGGAACCGCAGAAGGCGGCGCGGGCGGCGGCGATCCTCGCCCTGGTCGGCTTCATCAACGTGCCGATCATCAAGTTCTCGGTCGACTGGTGGAACACGCTGCACCAGCCGGCCAGCGTGGTGAAGATGGATGGTCCGGCGATCCACGCCAGCATCCTCTGGCCGCTGCTGGTCATGGCGCTCGCGTTCAAGGTGTTCTTCATCGCCGTGCTGCTGACCCGCATCCGCACCGAGATCAACGCCCGCCGGCTGCGCAATCTGCGGCTTGCGGCCGGACAGAGCTGAGGCCAAGGGCAATGGCGAACCTGCAGGAATTCATCGACATGGGCGGCTACGGCGCCTTCGTCTGGCCGGCCTATCTGGTCGCGGCGGCGGTGCTGGGGCTGCTGTGGCTGTCGAGCATGCGCGAATGGCGCCGCAGCCAGGCCGAGCTGAGCGCGCTGCAGCGCGAACGCGACACGGCCGGCGCCGGCAGCGCGGCCGGCGGGCAGGAGCCGGCATGACCCGCAAGCGCCGGCGGCTTTACCTCGTTGCCTTGCTGCTGCTCACGCTGGGCGGGGCGGCGGCGCTGGTCCTGACGGCGCTGCAGGACGAGGTGACGTTCTTCTACTCGCCCAGCGACCTGGCCGAAAAGACGATCCCGGCGGGCCAGCGCTTCCGTCTCGGCGGCCTGGTCGAGGAGGGCTCCGTCGAACGCAGCGCCGACGAGGTGCAGGTCAGCTTCCGCATCACCGATACCGCGCGGACGGTGCCGGTGCGCTACTCTGGCCTGCTGCCGGACCTGTTCCGCGAGGGCCAGGGGGTCGTCGCCGAGGGCAGCCTGGACGCCGGCGGCACGTTCGTGGCCAGCCAGGTGCTGGCCAAGCATGACGAGAACTACATGCCGCGCGAGGTGGCCGACGCCCTGAAGAAGAGCGGACAGTGGAAGGGAGCCGGCGATGACTGACGGCAACGTAGTGGCGTTGGGTCTCGAGCTGATGCCGACCTGGACGGGCGACCGCCTGCGTCGGGAGTTCGAGGTCGTCGAGTTGAACGGCTTGGCCGACCGGCCGCCGGCACTGCTGGCGGATCCCGGCCGCTTTCGCGGCCTGGCGACGCGCGGCGACGTCGGCGCGGATGCCGCGCTCATCGACCTGCTGCCCAACCTTGAGATCATTGCCTGCTTTTCCGTCGGCTACGACGGCGTCGATCTCGCGCGCTGCCGCGAACGCGGTATCGTCGTCACCAACACGCCCGATGTGCTGACGCATTGCGTTGCCGACCTGGGCATGGGCCTGGTGCTGGCGGTGCTGCGGCGCATCGTCGAGGGCGACCGCTACGTCCGCGCCGGCCGCTGGCTGCGCGAGGGGGTGATGGACCTCGGCGCGGCGCCGCGCGGCAAGACCCTGGGCATCGTCGGTCTGGGCCGCATCGGCCTGGAACTGGCCGCCCGCGCCGAGGCCTTCGGCATGAACATCGCCTACTACAACCGCAACCAGCGGGCCGATGTCGACTATGCCTACCATGGCGATCCGGCATCGCTGGCGGCGGCGTGCGACGTGCTGGCCCTGACCTGCCCCGGCGGGGCCGAGACGCACCACCTGGTCGATGCGGACGTGCTGGCGGCGCTGGGCGGCGCAGGGGTGCTGGTCAACATCGCCCGCGGCTCGGTGGTCGACGAGGCGGCCCTGGTGGCGGCCCTGCAGTCGGGCACGATCGCCGGCGCCGGACTCGACGTGTTCGAGGCCGAGCCGCAGGTGCCCGAGGCCCTGTTCGCCATGGACAACGTGGTGCTGCAGCCGCACCAGGCCAGCGCGACCGTACAGACCCGCACGGCCATGGGTGACCTGACGATCGACAACCTGCTGGCGCACTTCGCCGGCAAGCCGCCGCTGACGCCGGTGGCCTGAGCACCGGCCATGGCAACCGAATACCTGCACGTTCCCGCGGCGACCCTGCAGCGCCAGATCGAGCTGATTCTGACTGCCTGGGGCATGCCCCCGGAGGTGGTGGCGCCGACGGCCGAGGTGATGGTCGAGACCGACCTGCGCGGCATCGATTCCCACGGCATCGCCATGCTGCCGCTGTACGATCAGCTGCGCCGCCAGGGCAAGATCGAGATGCGGCCCGAGATTGCGACGGTGCGCGAGAGCGCGGTGACCGCGCTGATCGACGCCGGCGGCGGCTTGGGCCATGCGCCCTCCGTCGAGGCGATGGATCTGGCGGTCGACAAGGCGCGCGCGGCCGGCCTGGCGGCCGTGGCGGTGCGTAACTCGAACCATTTCGGCGCCGCCGGGGCCTATGCCCTGCGCGCCGCCCGGGCCGGGCTGATCGGCATGGTGATGACCAATGCCGGCAGCCGCGCGATCGTGCCGACGCGGGCGCGCGAGCCGGTGTTCGGCACCAACCCGATCGCCTTCGCCGCGCCAACCGGCAACGGCGAGCCGTTCGTGCTCGACATGGCGACCAGCACGATTGCGGTCGGCAAGGTCAAGCTGGCGGTCTACAACCATAGGCCGTTGCCGGAAGGCTGGGTGGTCGATGGCGAGGGCGACGACGTTACCGACCCGACGCTGGCGTTCGACGGCCATGGCCGCATGAAACCGGACTACGGCGTGACGCCCTTGGGCGGCCTGCCGCGGCTCAGCAGCCATAAGGGATACGGCCTCGCGGCGATGGTGGAAATCCTCTGCTCGATGCTGCCCGGCACGCCCTTCATCGGTGCCCTGGCCGACCGGCGCGAGCACGAAACCGGACACTTCTTCCAGGCAATGGACCCGGATGCGTTCCGCGAGCCGGGCGCGTTCACCGCCGAGCTCGACGCCATGCTCGGCCACCTGCGCCGACTGACGCCGACCGATCCGGCCGCGCCGGTGCTGGTCGCCGGCGACCCGGAACGGGCGGCCGAGGCGCAGCGGCTGGACAGCGGCATCCCGCTGCCGGCGATCCTGGTCGCGTCGTTGCGCCAGGTCTGCGCCGATGCCGGTGTCGACTTCCTGCCCGAACACGCAATGGCGCCGGCGGCCGGCACGTGACGATGTCGCCCCCGACGGCTGCAACGGAGTAGAGTGAAGCCACCATGTACGCGGAACTGGGACACTTCGCCCTGGCCCTGGCCCTGGTCGTGGCGGTGCTGCAGGGCACCCTGCCCCTGATCGGCGCGCACCGCGGCCAGGCGTCCTGGATCGCCGTCGCCCGCCCGGCGGCGGCGGTGCAGTTCGTTCTGATCGCCGTGGCCTTCGCCGCCCTGACCCACGCTTACGTCGTCTCGGACTTCACGGTCCTGAACGTCTGGCAGAACTCGCATACCGACAAGCCGCTGCTCTACAAGATCTCGGGCGTGTGGGGAAACCACGAGGGCTCGCTGCTGCTCTGGGTGTTGATCCTCGCCCTGTTCGGCCTCGCCGTGGCGTTGTTCGGCAGCAACCTGCCGGCCGCCTTCCGGGCCCGGGTGCTGGCGGTGCAGGCGCTGATTGGCGTCGGCTTCCTGGCCTTCATGCTGTTCACCTCGAACCCGTTCGAACGGCTGCTGCCGGCGCACCCGCAGGGCCAGGGCCTGAACCCTCTGCTGCAGGATCCGGGCCTGGCGTTCCATCCGCCGTTCCTTTACCTGGGCTACGTCGGCTTCTCGATGGCCTTTTCCTTCGCCGTCGCCGCCCTGCTGGAGGGCCGGATCGAGCCCGCCTGGGCGCGCTGGGTGCGGCCCTGGACGCTGCTCGCCTGGAGTTTCCTGACCGTCGGCATCGCCCTGGGCAGCTGGTGGGCCTACTACGAGCTCGGCTGGGGCGGCTGGTGGTTCTGGGATCCGGTCGAGAATGCCTCGTTCATGCCCTGGCTCGCCGGCACGGCGCTGCTGCACTCGTCGATCGTCGTCGAGAAGCGCGACGCCCTGAAGAGCTGGACCGTCCTGCTCGCGATCCTGACCTTCTCGCTCAGCCTGCTCGGCACCTTCCTGGTGCGTTCGGGCGTGCTGACCTCGGTGCACGCGTTTGCCACCGACCCGGAACGCGGCGTCTTCATTCTCGCCTTCCTCGGCCTCGTCATGGCTGCTTCGTTGGGTCTTTACGCCCTGCGGGCGCCGCAGCTGCGCGGCGGCGGCCTGTTCGCCCCGGTCAGCCGCGAAGGCGCGCTGGTGCTGAACAACCTGCTGCTGTCGACGGCCTGCGCCACGGTGCTGTTCGGCACCCTCTACCCGCTGTTCCTCGACGCCCTGACGGGCGACAAGATCTCGGTCGGACCGCCCTACTTCAACGCCACTTTCGGCCCGCTGATGGTGCCGCTGCTGCTGGCCATGAGCGTCGGCCCGCTGCTGCCCTGGAAGCGCGGCGACCTGATGGGGGCGCTGCAGCGGTTGAAGTTCGCCGCCGCCGCCAGCGTGCTGGTCGCCCTGGTCACCCTGGTGATGGCGCATGACGGACCCTGGCTGGCAATCCCCGGGATGGCGCTGGGGACCTGGCTGGTGGTCGGCGCCATCGTCGAGCTGGCCGAGCGCAGCGGCGTCGGCCGCCGCCGCCCGGCGGAAAGTCTGCGCCGGCTGATCGGCCTGCCGCGGGCCGCCTGGGGCATGACCCTGGCGCACGCCGGGATGGGCGTGCTGGTGCTTGGCATCGTCGGCTCGATCTCCTGGGAAACCGAGCGCCTGCAGATCATGCGCCCGGGCGATCAGGTGACGCTGTCGGGCTACGACATCAGCTTCGACGGCACCCGCACCGTGCGCGGGCCGAACTACAGCGCCGTGGAAGGACGCTTCACGGTACGGTCCGGCGACACGGACGTCGCCGTCCTGACGCCGGAGAGCCGCAGCTACGCCGATCCGCCGATGCAGACCACGGAAGCGGCGATCCGCCCGCGCATGGCCGGCGATCTCTATGCGGTGATCGGCGATCCCGCCAGCGACGGCGGTTGGGCGACGCGCTTCTACTACAAGCCGCTGATCCACTGGATCTGGCTCGGCTGCGCGCTGATGGTGCTCGGCGGCGTGGTTTCGCTGAGCGACCGTCGCCTCAGGGTCGGGGCGCCATCGCGCCAGCGTCGTGCCAATGTCGCCCCGGCAGCGGCAGGCAGCGGAGCCGGCGATGACTGAGCAGGGACAAACGCAAACGGAAGCCGAACCGCGGCGCCGGCGGCGTGCCCTTGCCCTGCTGCCGCTGCTGATCGCCGTCGTCGTCGGCGCCTTCCTGTTCGTCGGCCTCGGCCTGAAGCCGCGCGAAATCCCCTCGGCGCTGATCGACAAGCCGGTGCCGACGTTCGATCTGCCGGCGCTGCCCGGGCGGGCCCCGGGACTGGCGGCGGCCGACCTGGAGGGCGAGGTCAGCCTGGTCAACGTGTTCGCCTCGTGGTGCGTGTCCTGCCGGGTCGAACACCCGCTGTTCATGGAGCTGCAGGCCAGCGGGGCGGTGACCATGCACGGCCTGAACTACAAGGACGAGCCGGAAGCGGCCCTGCGCTGGCTGGCGCGCCTGGGCGACCCCTACGAAGGCATCGGCGTCGACCGCGATGGCCGCACCGGCCTCGACTGGGGCGTCTACGGCGTGCCGGAGACCTTCCTCGTCACCGCCGACGGGCGCATCGCCTGCAAGCACATCGGCCCGGTGACGCGGGCCGACTGGGAGAACAAGCTGAAGCCGGCGGTCGCCGCGCTGCGGGCGGGACAGGCGGCGCGATGCTGAGAGCGCTGCTGCTGGCCTGCCTCCTGGCGCTGCCGGTGCTGCCTCTCGCCCCGTTGCCGGCGCTGGCGGTGGCGGTCGACGAGCCGCTGGCCGATGCCGCCCTGGAGGCGCGGGCGCGGGCGATCCACAAACAGCTGCGCTGCCTGGTCTGCCAGAACCAGTCGATCGAGGATTCCAATGCCGACCGCGCCCGCGACATCCGGGTGGTGGTGCGCGAACGCATCGCCGCCGGCGACAGCGACGACGAGGCCATCGCCTTCGTCGTCGACCGCTTCGGCGACTGGGTCCTGCTGAAGCCGCCGTTCAAGGCCGGCACGCTGATCCTGTGGTTGGCGCCCGCCCTGTTGCTCGTCCTCGGCCTGGTGCTGGTACGGCAGTGGTACCGGCGGCAACCCGCGGCGGTGACCGCCAGCGCCCCGCTCAGCGCCGCCGAGCAGGAGCGCCTCGCCGGTTTGCTCGACGAGCAGGAAAAGTCGTGAGCTTCTGGGTTATTGCTGTCGGCCTGCTGCTGCTGGCCCTCGTCCCGTTGCTGTGGCCGTTGCTGCGGCCGCCGCGGGGCGATGCGACGCGGCTGCAGCATGACCTGGCGGTCTACCGCGACCAGCTGACGGAACTGGACGGCGAGGAGGCCCGCGGCGAGATCGCCGCCAGCGAGGCGGCGGAGGCACGGCGCGAGATCGAACGCCGCATCCTGCGGGCCGCCGGCGACAATGACGACAAGGCAGCGCCGGCGTCGCCGCCGGCCGCCGGCCCGGCCGCGACCACGGCTGTCGCCGTCGCCTTGGCGGTGCCGGCGGCGGCGCTGCTGCTGTACCTTTCCCTTGGCCGGCCGATGGTGCCAGGCCAGCCAGTCGCTTCCCGCCCCGCGCAGACGGCACCCGCCCCCGAACAGGAACCGGCCAGCCAGGCGCCATCGCTGGCGCTGATGCTCGAGCGCCTGACCGCCCGCCTCGAGGAGGACCCCGACAACATTGCCGACTGGGTCCTGCTTGGCCGGACGCAGTGGGAGCTGGGCCGGCCCGAAGCGGCCGCCGACGCCTACGCCCGGGCGATCGCCCTCAACGACGGCGATCCGACGCTGCAGGTGGCTTACGGCGAAGCGCTGATGATCTCAGCCGAAGGCATGATCACGCCGGCGGCGCTGGCGGCGTTCCAGCGGGCCCACGACCTCGACGCCGGCCATCCGGGCGCGCGCTACTACCTGGGGCTGGCCGAGCTGCAGGCCGGCCGCCCTCAGGCCGGCTACGAACTCTGGCTGGCCCTGGCCCGCGACCTGCCGCCGCGTTCGCCGGCCTGGAACGAGGTGGTGCAGCGGCTGCAGGGACTAGCGGCGGACCTGGAGCTGGATCTGGCGGCCGATCTGCCGGCCATCGACGAGCCGGCCCCCGCCCCGCAGGCGACCGCACGGGCACCGGCCCCGGCGCCGCCGGCCGGGGCGCCGGGGCCGACCGCAGACGACGTCGCCGCGGCGGCCGACATGAGCGAGGGCGAGCGCGGCGAGTTCATCCGCTCCATGGTTCAGCGCCTGGCCGACCGGCTGGCCGAAGAGCCCGACGATTTCGACGGCTGGATGCGCCTGGGGCGGGCCTACGGCGTGCTCAATGACCAGGCGAAGGCGGCCGAGGCGTTCGCGCGGGCAGCCGCCTTGCGGCCGACCGATCCCGCGCCGCTGGAACAGCAGGCGATGGCGCTGCTGCGCGAGGCCCAGCCGGGCACGCCGCCGCCGGCGGCGGCG
>Ga0056121_1000115_pt1 | contig 37521 bp, 34 predicted proteins | sample WorMetHEROISLAND_FD_83872 | JGI IMG/M metagenome (GOLD analysis project Ga0056121, IMG submission 83872) | Marine gutless worms symbiont microbial communities from Max Planck institute for Marine Microbiology, Germany - Olavius sp. 1 HERON ISLAND ...
GCCGCCCGCAGGACCGCCGCTCGCAAGAGCCCGGCCCGGCGGAAGGTCGCGGCCAAGCGGCCCGCCCGTAAGACGACGGCCCGCAAGACCACGGCCAAGCGGAAGGTCGCTGCCAAGCGTCCGGCCGCCCGCAGGACCGCCGCTCGCAAGAGCCCGGCCCGGCGGAAGGTCGCGGCCAAGCGGCCCGCTCGCAAGACGGCGGCCCGCAAGACCACGGCCAAGCGGAAGGTCGCTGCCAAGCGTCCTGCCGCCCGCAAGACCGCCGCTCGCAAGAGCCCGGCCAGGCGGAAGACGGCGGCCAGGCGGCCGGCGGCTCGCAAGACCGCTGCCCGCAAGACCACTGCCAAGCGGAAGACCGCGGCCCGGCGTCCTGCCGCCCGCAAGTCGACCGCCCGCAGGGCCGCCCCCAAACGTCGCACGGTCAAGGCCAGGACCGCGCGTCGCACCACCGCTCGTCGCATGACGGCGAAGCGTCCGGTGCGTCGTGCCGGTATGGCCCGCACCCGGCGGCGTGCCGCTTGAGTTGAGTTAGAGCGGCTTAACCCGTTCGGGATGCCAGTCGTAGCGTAACGGATGGCAGCGCGTGGCCGCGGCTTTCGAGCCGCGGTCACGCCGCCCTCTGGCCCCGCGTTTGCCGCGGGGGTCTCCGCCGGCCCGCTGGGGCCGGTTTTCTTTTGCGCGGGCAGTTCCGGGGACACATGACCTAACTCGCCCGCGTCGCCGCACAGCACGGGCGATCCGCGTAGGAGTTAGGTCATGTGTCCCCGGAACTGCCACGCACCGCCCTCCAGCCGCCCTCACTCGCCGTCCGCCGCGCCCACCGAGGCCGCCGTCCGGGCGATCTCCTGGCCGTCGTTCAGCGCCTGCCGGCGTTGCTGCGCCGCCGCCCGCGCCTGGCGCGCCGCGGCCACCTGTTCAGGATTGCGTAACCATGTCCGCGGCACGCCGACGTCGGCCGGCACCTCGCGGGCGATGGCGTCGAAGTCGTAATGGTCGAGCATGCCCGGGCTCGCCTGGGCCAGCGGCTGCAGCAGCGCGAAGGCATCCTGCATCGAGCGCACCCGGGCCATCTTCTGCGCCCGCGCCAGCGGCGACAGGTAGTCGACCTCGATCCGCTCGGCGGCCATGAGCGCCGCCGGCGGCGGCCCGAAGGCGCCGGCGCGGAACATCATCAGCCAGGCGGTCGAGACCAGCGGATCCAGGAGCTCGCTCTGGATCCGCGCCACCGCCGGTCCGGTCAGGTGCTGGCGCCGTTCGCGCCGGTCGAGGATCTCCGTTGCCGTGACGGCGCCCTGTTCGCGGGCCCCCAGCACGTCGTCCAGGAACGCCTGGGCGATCGCCTGCCTGAGCTCCTGCTCCTTGGCGACCTCGACGCGGAAGTCGCCGCGTCCCTGCAGGGCGCGGATCTCGCCCCCGGTTTCCGGGTCGTAGACGTTGTGCGCCCCGGGCGTCAGCCTGAGCCGGCCGATCAGGCTCTCGTCCGGGAACAGCCAGGGCGGGTAGACCGACAGGATCAGCCCCTCCAGGCCGTAGCGCACCAGCGTGTTCAGGGTCTTGATGTCCGGCAGCGCCTCCATCGCCGGGCCGCGGCCATAGAGCTCGCCCGATGCCTTCGACCAGCGCGGCGCGAACAGCCGCTGGTCGCGGAAGCCGCCCGACGCGACCACGTGCTCGTTGCCGTGGTCCAGGTACACGCTGACCCAGGGGCTGTTGCCGCTCGAACGGTCGCCGGCGCGCGTCTTGCCGCCCAGCTGCGGGTCGTCGCGACGATGCACCGCGTGCAGGTAGAGGCTCTCGCTCTGCGCACCCTCGCCCTTCAGCTCGTCTTGGACGCTGGAATGGAGTTTCTCTTTGCCGAACTTCAGCGCCGCCTGCCGCGGCGTCAGCATCAGCCGGCGGAACACCGTGTCGACCTCGCCCTGGGCGTTCTCGTCGAGCCAGTATTCGCCCGGCGCCAGGGTGCGGAACACCAGCCCGTTGAAGCCGGGCCCGGTGAGCGGCCGCTCGTCGACGAACAGCCCGCAGGTGCCCAGCGTGATCAGGTCGGCATAGGCCTCGGCGATCTCGGCATAGAAGTTGGACGCGTGCAGCGCCGCATAGAGGTCGTCGGCGCTGGCATCGAGCCAGGCATCGACCTGGTCGTCCTCGATGCCCTTGGCCACCAGGGCGAACCAGCGCTCTGCCGGCGAGGTCATCTGCCCCATCAGCCACGACGCCAGCCGCCGCATGAACCGCGTCGGCGCCCCGTCGAACTGCCGCTCGGTGCGCTGCTCGCCGGGCGTGCCGCTGCCGTTCACCGGCGCCCGCGACGGCAGCACGTAGTCGAGCAAGTCCTGCCAAGCCGGTTCCCACGACGCACGCCGGCCCTGCATCTCCTGGAAGCGCTCGAGCACGGTGCGGATACGATCGGTGTCGGGCATCACGCCTCCAAAAGAAAAGGCGGCCGAAGCCGCCAGTCGTTCAGGTGGAAGAACCAGAAAGCCGGGCTACGCGCGCGCAGATATCTGCCAGTGCCGACGCCAGACGAGCTGCAGCACTGCCCCGGCGACCGCTGCAAGCGGCAGGATCAGCCAGAACGTGAACACGAAGAAATGCAGCAACGCGAACAGGTACAACGTCATCATGTCCCGCGCCGAAACGTCCTGCGTCGTTGGGTAGAGCGACTGATCCACCACGTAACCCGACCTGAGCGCCAGGACATAAATCGGGTAGAACGCTAGCCCCGCGAGGGCGCCCCCAATGGCGCCCCACCAGATGCTCCTCTTTGCCGAGATGAAGCGCGCGAGGACGACAGCGCCGACCAGCGCACCGCTGAGAAATGCAGACAACCAGAACTCAATGCGTCCAAACTCCGCGGCGGCGATCGCGCCGGCGCCGAGCATCGTGAACGCCATCCAGAGTGCACACACGATGTGCTTGGCCAGTCGAGTGCTCATACCGCCATTGGACTCTGAACACTACCAAAACGCCACCTGATCGTTCATCCCCCCAGCAGCGTCGGCCGGAACACGTTCGCCTTAACCCCGAACAGACCGAGCGGCGTTGTGCGAATCCGTCGGCCGCCGACGAAGCCGCCCTCGACGCCCAGGCCGACAGCACCCTTTGCGTCGTCAGCGTCTTTCTTCGCTCGCTGCCTGGACTTGGTTTCGGCTTCCTTCTCGGCCGCGTCCCGGCGCTTCTTTTCGTCCGCCAGGGTTTTCTGGCGCTCGGCCTCTTCGGCCGCCGCCTGAGCCTCCGCTTCCGCCTGGGCCTGCGCTTCGGCTTCCGCCTGCGCCTGCCGTTCGGCCTCTGCCTGTGCGGCGGCCTGCTGGGTCACCGCGGCGGCTGTGGACGGATCGCCACCAGCGCCTGTCGACGTGCCGGGCGGGCCGATGTCGGCGCCGCCAGCGTCGGAGGGGTTGCCGGTGCCGGATGGGCCGTCGAGGCCAGCGGCTTCTGCGACCGTTGCAAAGCCCCGGCTGATTGCACCCAACGTGCTGACTTGCGCCGCCTTCCCAAGGTCCTCATCGAACGTCGGCGACTGCATCATGGAATCCAGGGCACTGAAGAAGCCGCCGATGCCGCCCCCGGGGCTCTCGCCCGCAGAAGCCGTGCCCTCTGGATCGTTGCCGGCCGTCACGCCGCCTTCGACGCCCATCACGCCGGCCGCCGACGCGCCCTGCCCCGACCCAGCGCCACCGCCGCCACTTCCACCGCCTCCAGGCATCTCAGATCTCCTTCCAGATGGTCGCGCAGGACCGCCAGCCAGATAGCTCCGCGAAACGAGGCAGCCCCGTTGCCTCGATCACGCTGCAGCCGTGCGTCCGGGCCCAGGTCGTCAGTTCTGCCAGGGCAGGTTCGTAGAACCGCGCGAAGGCGCCCGCGCCGGGCTCGGCCGCCGCCAGCAGCTCAATGAAGCAGACCCGCATCTGCGGGCGCTGCACCAACTTCACCGCCATTGCCATCGCGACCCGGCCGTCATCCTCGTGCGCCGTCCAGATATGGGCCATCTCCGCAGCGACGTCGGCCTGCAGGTCGTCGATGGTCTGATATGCCGGCCCCTCGGCCATCGCGCGGGCCAGGATCGGCGCAATTTCGTCCCAACGCGCCCCAGCTTCGATCAGCGGCAGGCGGCGCACCACTGGCGCACCGACCCTGGCATCGCTACTTTCAGGATATGCGACGGTTTCGGACATTGGTCCTCGCATTGGTTGCAGCCGGCTGTGTTGCAGCGCAGGAGCAGGCAGCCCGCGCCGCGCCGACACCCGAGCAGGCGGCCCGCCACTTTGAGGCCGCCGTGTTCGGCTCCGATTTCAACCAGCCGCGCGACATCCTGGGGAAGTGGCAGGCACATTCGCCGTTCCGGCCCTGGATCCTCGATGTCGGCAGCGACTACGGTGATCGGTCGCGCGGCGATGTGGCCCGCATCGCTGCCGAACTGGGCAACCTCGCTGGCCTTGCCAACGGTGTGATGGACGAGCCCGAAGACGCGACCATGCTCGTCGCCTTTGCTGAACGACGGCGATTTCGCGACGTGATCCGGGCAACCCGCGTCACGTTGCCGCCCGGCGACAACGACGCCTGGCTCGACGGCAGCGCCTGCATCGGGCTGCCGGTTGGTGACCCCGATTCCGGCAAACTCAACGGCGCCGTCGTGATCGTCGGCACCGATATTCCGCTGAGGCGGCGTCGGCACTGCCTGCTCGAGGAGCTGTATCAGTCCCTCGGGCTCGTGGCCGACACCTGCATCGTCCGACCGTCAGTGATCTGCGAGGCCGATACAGTGTTCGAGCTGCAGCCGATCGACAAGCTCGTCTTGCGCACCCTCTACGACTCCCGCCTCGAGCCCGGCATGAGTCGCGAGGAGGCGATGCCGATTGCCAGAGAGATCATTCTGGAACTCTGGGACGGCGAGTAACCGACTGGCGTGCTGCACCAGGCTGTGGCGCTTCGCGTCCGTCTGCAGGCCACAACCGAACTCGACTTGCTGCTACCCTATGACCATGAATGGCTTCGAAGCGCGATCGAAGACGCGTCTGGACTTGGCACCAGGAAACCTCGCAACGATTTCTGCCTCCTGGTTCGTCACCCTGCAGGCGCTGATCGCTCTTGTCGCCGCCACTGCGCACGCCGAACAACCCCAGCGCATCTACCACTGCCAGCCGGCGCAAACCTACTTCTGCCGCAACATCCACGTCTCCTGCGCCGGCGTGACCGACATCCCGGCCGCGCCCTTCACCGTGTCCATCGCCGGAGCGGTCGCAGCGGTCGAATTCGAAGGCGCGGCAGCAACGAAATCCGGCAGCGTCGCCGGCGAGCACGATCTGGTGGTGCGCCTGTCGGACGGTCGCGACTGGATCCGTATCGAAGCCAACGGCCGCTACAGCCACCGTATCCACGCCGCCCGTGGCGCCGCCATGAGCCAGGGCCGCTGCGTGCCGGCGCCTGCCGGCTGAACTTACGCACCCACGCACCGCCCAGACCTGACGCCGCCACCGCGCCTGCCCTATCATGCGGCGCCGACACCAACCCGGGGGACAATTCGCAGCATGGCCAGCCTGGTCGCACGGCTCTGGCACGGCGACGTGCCGCTGGGCGAAGCCGTCTGGTTCTATGCCGTCGGCTACGGCCTGCTGATCAACATCATCACCAGCATGCTGTTCCTGATCGCCGTCGCCAACGAGGCCAACCTGGCCATGGTGCTGGCGATCCATGTCCTGCCGCTGCCCTACAACGCGCTGATGGTGGTCGCCGTGTGGCGCAGCGCCGGGCGCTACCCCGGGCCGCCGGCGCGGGCCCGGGCCGCGCGCCTGGGCACGCTGGCGCTGATGCTGGCGCTGAGCCTCACCTGAGCGCCGCGCCGCGGGCGGTCTACGCCGCCGCCGAGCCCGCCACCACCATGAGCAGGAGCACGGTCAGCGCCAGCGCGGCCGCCTGCGGCCAGCGCGCGGAGGGAAACAGCGTCTTCGGCCTGCGATACATCGTCCTCTGCCTCCGTCGATCTCGGTTGCAGGCAAGATGACGAAGAAAGCAGCGGCAAACTGTGAGCCGGCTCACACCCATAGCGTGTCGTGCGCATAGCCGACGACGACACCTGGCGCTACGCCATCGCGCGTCCCGAAACGGCTGAATTCCAGGCCGCACTGCAGTGCGCGGCCTCATCCCGCGGCACCGCCGGACCGCGCCACAGTTGAATTACAACGCTGTGACAACGCAATTTCCACATTGGCAACGGCGCCCGGCCGCATACCTGCAAGATCACCGGCGACGCCAGCAACCGTCGCCGCCGAGCGAGAGGGCCAAAAAAATGTCCACCACCTGCACATTCCGACGACCCAACCTGAAGACCCGCCGCTGCCTGCCGCCACGCCGGCCGTCCCGGCGCCTGCGTCATCGCGCCGACCCGCATCCGCGCCCGCGTCCCCGCGTGCGCTGCTGGCTGGCCGCCTTGCCGCTGCTGCTGGGCGCCGCCGCCTGCGTGCACAGACCCGCGCCGCCGGTCGCGCAGCCGCTGCCGAGCTACGAGCGCGTGGTCGCCCAGTTCCAGGTCGCCGCCTTCGGCTCCGACTTCTCCGACCGCGAGGTACCGCTGAGCCGCTGGATCGGCCATATCCGCTGGCGCGCCGACCTGCCCGACAACGCGATGGCGGCCGAGATCCGCCGCGCGCTGCCGCGCCACATGGCCGACATCACTGCCGCCACCGGCATCCGCTTCCGCGAGGTCGATGGCCAGGCGAAGGCCGAGGTGACGATCGCCCTGGCCCCACGCCGCGCCTTCGCCGCCCGGCTCGCGGACTTGATGACCGAGAACCCGGAGGTCACCCACCTGGCCCACGACAGCGCCTGCAATGCGGTCTACATGGTGTTCGGCGGCACCATGATCTACCGGTCGCGGATCCTGATAGGCGCGGACATCCCGGCCAGCCTGCGCCGCGACTGCGTGCTCGAGGAGGTCGTCCAGGCCATGGGCCTGCCGGCCGATGCCTGCCACTACCGCCCGTCGCTGTTCTGCGAGGCCGACCGCGTCTACCGCCTGCACGGCCCCGACGCGATCCTGTTACGCACCCTCTACGACCCCCGCCTGACGCCCGGCATGAGCCGGGCCGAGGCGATGCCGATCGCCCGCGAGATCATCTGGGAGCTGTGGCTCGAGTACCAGGGCTTCCGCCGGCCCAACCTGATGGTCTGAGCCCGGCGCCGACCGCCCCCGCGGCCGACCCGCGCCCCGTGGCCACAGCGGCCGCGGGGCGCCGCCCGTCGGACCGGGCAATGCGAGCATCGCGGCACCCGCGCCGACCCCCTCATGGCGGCCACGGCCCGGCCATCATCTCCGTATCGCCGCTGCCGCGTTGCTCCGATCGCACCCGCTCGCGCCGCCGGTGCAGCCTCGCCACCGGCTCCGCGAAGGTCAGCGCCAGGGCGTCGCCGCCGTCCGGCGAGAACCCCAGGCGCTGGCGGATCGCCTCCTTCTTTTCCAGCCGCAGCCGCGACAGGCTGTCGAAGCCGTAGCCCGGCGCGCACAGGTGCGCGTGCAACTCGTCGTCGTCCGGCAGGTCGGCGCCGCCGGGATCCCTGAGCCACTGCCTGAGCTCGCCCCAGATCTCCGCCCGCTTGTTGGCGTACTCGTCGTCGCGGGCGGCGGCGGCGCCGAAGTTGACGCCGTGCACCACCCGGCCATGGCCGAGCTCGCGCAGGCGGTCGTGCGCGCCCTTGCCGGTGCCGCCGGTGATGTCCATGAACACCGCGTCCGGGGCGAGCCGCTCGATCAGCCGGGCCAGCCGCCCGGCCAGGGCCATCTCGTCGTCGCCGCGCTCGCTCTCGTTGACCTGGTAGCCGGCGCAGCGCCCCTGGCGGTCGATGATCCGCGTGCGGTCGGGGCCGCCGCGGGCCGTGTCCACCCCCAGCACCAGCGGCGCCGCCGACTGGTCGGCGATCAGCGCCCGGCGCGCCCGCGTCACCAGGTCGGAGCGGATGAAGCTCTCGTGGCCGCCGGCCTGGAACGCTTCCTCGGCCGTCGCCGGGTACTCCTGGCGGAACATCCAGCAGATCTCGTCCGCCTGGCCGCCGCAGGCCCGGGCCAGCTCGGCGTTCTTCTGCCAGCACCAGTGCGCTTGACCCGGATCCAGCCGGTGCAGTGCGGCGTAGTCGGCGATCGCCGCCGGCGGCTGCCAGCCGTCCGGCGCGCCGGCGCGATAGGCCCGGTGCGCAAACCAGGGCACGAACACGGCGATATAGGGTCCCTCGCCGCGCTCGCCGGCGCGATAGAGGTCGTGGAACAGCCCGCCGACGCCGTTCGCCGTCGATTCCAAAATCACCTCGGTGTCGTCGGCCGCGGGCACGGTCTGCATCACCCCCGCGGCGTGCTGGCGGGCGTTCGGCCAGAACGCCACCTCCGAGCCGTGGAAATACTGCACCGTGTCCGAGCGGCCGGTTTCCGTCGCCCCGGCCGTGGCCACCACGTAGCCGGAATCGAGCCCGCGAAAGGCCAACTCGCGGGCGTTCGCCGCCCCCGTCGCCGCCCGCAGCGGCGCCGGGCAGTGGGCGTGAAAGCGCTCGACCATGGCGAACAGGTTGTTCGAGGCATCGCGCTTGTGCGCCATCACCATCGCCCTGACGCCGCGGCGGTGGGTCACCCGCCAGTAGAACCGCCCCGCCACGTAGGTCGAGCAGCCCCACTGCCGCGCCTTCAGCACCACCGCGCGCACCCGCCCGCTGTCCGCCCGCTGCGCTTCCAGCCTGGCATGCAGGTGCTGCTGGCAGTCGTTCAGCATCAGCGGCAGGATCTGCCCGGCCTTGCTGCGCAGCTGCAGGCAGCGCGCGGCATAGAGCGGAAACTCGTCACGCAGCTGGCGCCGCCGCTGGCGGGCCGGATCGCTCAGACCCGCCATCCGGGCCGCCATCGCCCGTCGCGGCCGCCGGCGCCGTTGCCGCCGCCACCGCCCGCTGCATATTGTCTTGCCATGCGCCGCTTCTCCGCCGCTGTCGCCGTCGCCGTGCTCGCCGCCCTGCCGCTCGCCGCGCCGGCGGCGTCGGACCGTCCCGCCACGGCGTAGCTCCTGGCGCAGTTCGAGGCGGTCGCCTTCGGCAGCGAGTTCGGCCCGGCGCACGACCGGGTCTGGCGCTGGAACGAAGACCTGCGCATGGCCATCGATGCCGACCGCCCGGCCGACGCCCGGGCCCTGCGCCAAGCGCTGGCGCCGCACATGACGGCGATCGCCCGCCTCACCGGCCTGGACGTGCGCTACGAGTCCGTGGTGGCCTGCGCCAACGTCGAGGCCGTGCTGGCCGACCGCGCCGACTTCGCCGCCCAGGCCGCGCGCTGGCCGCTGGGGCCCGACCACCATGCCGCGGCCACTGCGATCAGCGCCTGCATGGCCTTCCTGTCGGTCCGCAACCAGCACATCTACTGGGCCGGCCTGCTGTACGGCGCCGACCTGTCGCCGCTCTACCATCGCGACTGCCTGCTGGAGGAGCTGGTCCAGGCCATGGGCCTGCCCAACGACGCCTGCCACTACCGCCCATCGTTGTTTTGCCCCGACGACCTCGTCGATCGGTTGCAGGGAGCCGACGCCATACTCCTGCGCACGCTCTACGATCCGCGACTGACCCCGGGAGTACGCCGGCACGAGGCCATGCCGGTCGCCGCGACGATCATCCGCGAGTTGTGGGAGTCGGGCGCCGGACCGGCCAGGTCACCGTAACCATCCGAGATAGTTTGGAGTTTTCTGGGCAAACGGGCCGACCGGCGGCCGCCCCGGCACGCCATCGCCGCCGCAACCGACGCAAGAAACCAGTTAAACCTAATATTAAGTCACTATAGGAATAATACTCACGCGCAAAACGTCCAAGTCTTTGGCACGGGACACCCTGTACGTGTTGATGAAGCTGCTCACTCGCTCACGCAGGAACGAAGCGCAGGCACCGGCCCGTCCGCGCGGTCAACGCGGCGACAAGCTGGCCGACTGGCACGGCCAGTCGGGCAAGGCCTACGAGTACTGGGTCTATCCGGCCGATGCCCGCTTCAACGAGCACCGCCCGGCCAACTACATCTTTGCCCGGCGCGACGACGCGGGCGACTGGACCGCCCTGTTCGTCGGCCAGTGCGGCGACCTGGCCATGCCGCTGCTGCAGGGCCACTACCAGGAACGCGCGATCGAGGCTGCCGGCGCCACCCACGTGCACATCCACTACGCCTCGATCGACCTGCCCCGGCGCCTGGCCGAGGAAGAGGATCTGCGCCAGCGCCACAACCCGCCCTGCAACCGGCTTTAGCCAAGGCGCAGTGTCTCGCTCGCAACGCCTCGTCCTGAGCGGCCGCAAGGCCGCGTCTCGAAGGACGCGCGCGCTCAGTCCAGCAAATCGAGGATGTCCTCGTGCCTGAGCCCGGCACCGCCGGCGACGTCGCCACGGTCGCCGTAGCGTTCGGGCCGGCGCGACTTCAGCAGCAGTACGGCCAGGCTGTCGGAATACACCCGCTGCACGCCGACCTGTACCCCCTGGTAGAACACCGGCCGCTCGATGCCGTCCTTGGCCCGCCGCAGCACCGCGTCCTCAAGCGCGTCGACGCCGGCCTCGACCGCGTCGTCCCAGGCAACGGCAAAGCCCGGATCGTGGTCGCGCAGGCTCTTGAGGGCAGCACGGCCGGCACCCGCGGCCCGCGCCGCGCCGCTGAACGACAGGCCTTCTGCCAGTGCCGCCAGGAACGCCTCGCGCTGGCGCCGGCCCGGTCTTCGCGCTGCCATGGCCCGCTCCCCGGCGCCGACGAAAACGCCCGCAACGGCGAACCGTGCGGGCGTAGCTGTGCAGATAGGTCGGGAGATAGGCGAACCGCGCCAGGGTTCAAGGGGGCGGCATCGGCTTTGCCGCAATCTCTTGTTCTCAGGCGTCCTGTTCGCGCAGCCACGCGGCCGCGGCGTCCGCCTGCACCACCGCCTCGCGCACCAGCCGGTCGAAGTGGCCCGACAGCGCGCGCACGTGCTGGGTGGTGTTGAAGACGAAGAACATCTGCCCGACGTAGAGCGCCGCGCGACGGCTGCCGAACACGGTATAGGGCGCCGAGTAGATGCGCCGGGCGTCGAACAGGTAGAGCCGCAGCGTCGGGTAGAGCTCGTCCAGGATGCTCGCCATCTGCTGCTGCTGCGCCGCCCGCGCCGGCGCCGCCAGGCCTTCCCAGACGTCGACCCCGCGCACGAACGACAGCAGCGTCTGCACCGACATGCAGATCTCGAGGTCGGTTTCCGGCAGGCGGGCGTAGGCCAGCTTCTGGCGGGCGTCGACGATCGCCTGGCTCGGCGTCTTGCCCCCGGCATGGTCGAACTCGTGCTCCAGCACCGCGTCGGTCTTCATCGGGTCGGGCAGGCCCGTCGGCACATAGCGGATCTTCGACCCGGCCGCCTCCTGCCACCAGCCGAACACGTTCTCGTCGAGCGGCGTGCGGCTGCGTTCGGCGATCGTCATCGAGCCCTCGAGCACGTCCGAGGCGGTCTGCGGGGCGCCGGCCAGGCCGAGCAGCCAGTCGCTGGAGACCCTGAGCTCGTGGGCGATCTCGGCGAGGGTGTGACCGTTGGGCAACCGGGCGCCGCTGTCCGCCAGCAGCTGGCCGAGCGTCGAGCGGTCGACTCCGGAGGCGCGCGCCAGGGCGCCGGGCGTCAACCCGCTGCGGGCCATCGCCTGCTGCAGCCTGGCGCGGAAGATCTCTGCGCGTGCGGTCTTGTCGAACATGGGGGTCGCGCCTGCCTTTGTGACAATTGTCACCCAGGCGCGAGTCATATCACGCCCAAAGATCCGGGGACACATGACCTAATTCACCGGCCCCCCGGATCTCCGGCCTGGCATGGACCTGAATTAGGTCATGTGTCCCCGGATCCCGGCGGATCTGGGGCAGGCAGGCGCCGCTCAGGCGGCGGCGTCTTCGGCGCTGTCTTCGCCGCTCTCGCCGGCCGGGACCGTGGGCCGGCGCCGGCCCGCCGGCAGCCGCACCTCCACCGTGGTGCCTTCGTCGACCCGGCTGGCCACGTTCAGGCTGCCGCCATGGATCTCCGCCAGCGCCTTGGCCAGCGGCAGGCCGAGACCGGTGCCCTGGTACTTGCGCGCCGCGGCGCTCTCGATCTGGCCGAACGGCGACAGGGCGGTCTCGATGTCTTCCGGCTTCATGCCGATGCCGTTGTCTTCCACCCGCAGGTAGATGTCGCCGTCGTCGCACAGGCCGCAGACAAGGCTCACCTTGCCGCCCAGCGGGGTGAACTTCACCGCGTTGTTCAAGAGGTTGATGACGATCTGCTTCAGCTTGGTGGCGTCGGCCTGGATCGTCATCCCGCTGCCCTCCGCCGGGCCGATCAGGTCGACCTCGGCGTCGCGGGCGCGCGGGCTGATCAGCCGCAGGCAGCCGTCGATCAGCTCGTCCAGCTCCACCACCTGTTCGTCGAGCTGCTCGTGCCCGGCCTCGATCTTGGAGATGTCCAGGATGTCGTTGATGATCTGCAGCAGGTGCGCGCCGCTGTCGTGGATATCCTGGGCGTACTCCACGTAGCGGCTGTTGCCGATCGCCCCGAACACGCTGTCCTTGATCACCTCGGAAAAACCGAGGATGGCGTTGAGCGGCGTGCGCAGCTCGTGGCTCATCAGCGCCAGGAAGTCGGACTTGGCCTTGCTCGCCGCTTCCGCCCGTTCCTTGGCGTCCTGGATCCCCTTCTCGTAGGCCTTGCGCTCGTCGATGTCGATCACCGAGGCCTGGATCGCCGTCTCGCCGTCCCACTCGACCACCCGGGCCAGATGCTCGACCCAGATGCGCGAGCCGTCACGGCGGCGGTACTGCAGCTCGTAGCGCGACGGCACCGGCTCGCCGCGGGCCCGCGCATCGGAATAGCCGCGCAGTCGGGCGTGGTCGTCGGGGTGGAAGAAGTGATGCAGCGAGCCCAGCGCCATCAGCTCGTCGACGCTGTCGTAGCCGAGGATCTCCGCCAGCGCCTGGTTGACGAACAGCAGCTTCCAGTCGCGGTGCACGAAGATGCCCTGGATCGAACCTTCCGCCAGGTCGCGGAAGCGCCGCTCCGTGCGCTGGCTGCGGCCCTCCGCCAGCTTCAGCCGGGTGACGTCGGTCGCCACCCCGCGATAGCCGCGGAACCGGCCGTCGTCGTCGAGCACCGGCACGCCGCTGCTGCGCATCCACACGTCCTTGCCGTCGCGGCCATGCCGGCGGAAGGTGAAGTCGCGGAACGGACGGTGCGCGCCCAGCAGCTTCATGTGATGGCGCAGCTCGGTCGCGTCGATACCGTCGCCGACCAGCTCCTCGACGCTGAGGCCGACGTGTTCTGCCGCCGGCACGCCCAGGACCGTCTCGGCCTTGTCCGAGACGTAGCTGATGCGCAGGTTCTCGTCCATTTCCCACAGCCAGTCGGCCGAGGCGGCGACATAGTCCTGCAGCTGGCGCCGGCTCTCCTGCAGCGCCCGTTCGGCGGCGCGGCGCTTGGAGATGTCGAGCACGATGGCGACGAACACCGGCGGCTGCTCGGTCCTGAACAGCTGCAGGCGGACCTCGACCGGATAGAGCGAGCCGTCCTTGCGCTGATAGGCCGTCTCGAAGGTGAGCGCGTCGACCTCGCCGTCCAGCAGCGGCTGCACCATCTCGCGGAACCTGGCTTCCGGGATCTCCGGCTTCAGGTCCCACGGCGCCATGTCGCGCAGGGCCGCCATGTCGTAGCCGAGGTTGCGCTGCGCCCCGTCGTTGACCTGGCGGAAGCGGAACGCCTCGGCGTCGAACACGTAGATCTCGTTGCGCGAGGCATCGAGGATCCGGCCGAGGCGCTGGCGCAGGCCCTCCGCCCGCCGGCGCTCGGTGATGTCGGTGATGCTGCCGCGCACCAGCGGCTTGCCTTCCAGGTTGAGCCGCACCAGGCGGATCTCGCAGATCAGCTCGCGCCCCTGCTTGTCGCGGTGCAGCCACTCGAAGGCGACCGCCTCGCCGGCCACGGCGCGGCCGATGAAGTCGGCCGCCGCGGTCTGCGAGTCGCGTCCGTCAGGTTGCCGTTCCGCGCTGACCTCGACCGGCCCCAGCTTGAGCAACTCCTCGCGGCTGTAGCCGAACAGGTCGACCGCCTGCTGGTTGGCCTCGATGAACCGCGGCGTCTCGACGTCCAGCAGCACCACCGCCTCCGGCGCGTGCTCGACCAGGGTGCGGAAGCGCTCTTCGGCCTCGCGCAGCTCGTCCTCGGCACGGTGCTGCTCGGTCACGTCGGTGAAGGTGCTGATGAAACCGCCGCCGGGCAGCGGCCTGCCGACGACCTCGAGCACGGTGCCGTCGGGCCGGGTGCGCTCGAACCGGTGCGGCAGGAACTGGCGGGACAGTTCGATCCGTTCGCGCACCAGTTCGTCGACGTCGCCGGGCCCGTACTCGCCGCGTTCGGCGTTGTAGCGGAACACCACCTCGCCCGGCGTCCCGGGCTCGACCAGGTCGGGCGGCAGCTCGAGCACCTCGAAGAACTTGGCGTTGGTCAGCACCAGCCGCAGGTCCTTGTCGACCACGCAGATACCCTGGTCGAGCGAATCCAGGGCGCCACGGATCAATGCTAGGTCGGCATCGGCCAGACTCGATCCGGCGAGGTCGGCGACGTTCCCGGTTTCGGCCTCGGTGCTGGACACGCTACTCCCTGCCTTCGCTGGCAGCCGTTGCCCAAGGGCCGCCTGTGGCGAACCGTCCAACGCGGTAGAGCCGTCTCATTTCGGGAGAATCGCCGCCGGTAACCAATCGGCGTACGCCTACCCCCCAACGACAGGCAGCACATCGGACGAGTGCAAGAATTATACAGCTACTCTTGCGACAATACTTTGACGAACTCCTAAGAATTTCTGCCGTTTTTGTAAAGGATTAACGTTAACGCGGCGCCCGTCGCCGGCTGACGGCGGCTCAGGAGCGCCGCTGGCGGCCCGCCCGTGCCGCCTCGCGGGCCCGCGTGGCACCGTTCAGCCGGGCGATTTCCAGCAGCATCTTGCGCAGCATGGCATCGGCGAAATCCTCGTCGCCGTTGGTCAGCTGAACGAACGAGGTCGGCCCGCCGATGACCTCTCTGCGGAAATACTCCTTGAGAATGCGGATCGCCGAGCCTTGCGCCGTCACCAGGGCATTGATGGTGATGCCGTGTTCCAGGGCGGCGTCACGGTCGACCACGGCGACCCGGCCGATGTTGGAGATGCCGTCGCCGACCATGTTGATGACCCGCTGGTCGGCCGGCCAGGGCAACGACGCCATCTGCTCGGTGGCGACGGAGATTCCCATCGCCACGTCGGTCTGGGTGCCATGCACGACCTTGCGATCGCGTTCCAGGTCGCGCGCCAGGATCGCCGCCGCGCGCTGCGCATCGCCGGCGCCGCCGATCGCCATCCATGGCAGCACCACCTCGGTGCGGGCGAAGCTCGACCAGGTCACCACGGACAGGCCGAGCCGGCCGATCCGCCCGCTGCGCACGGCATTGAGGAAGCGCGGATGCCGCAGGGTGTAGATCAGGCCGCTGATCTGCGCCGCCGCCTCGTCGCCGCTGATCGATTCCGAGCGGTCGAGCGAGACCACCACGGCGATGTCGACCGCCCCGCCGGCGCGGTCGGCGTTGCCGTGTGCGCTGGCCCCGGCGAGACCCGTCATCGCCAGCCCGGTGAGTACGCGGCGTAGTGCTGTGCGCATCCGTTCTCGCCTCCTTCGCCCGCGCAACGGCATCGCCCGATGGTACTTGCCGCCGTGGCGGTCCGTCGAGCCTGACGAACCCCTCGCGCGTCGCTGTCAACGGCGGCGGTTTATCGTAGAATGGACGCGCGCCCGGCAACGACGGCTTCGCCGACCGATCAGGCTGACGCAGGCAGGAGGGCATCCATGACGACGCAACCGAGGCTGCAGCGGCGCGGCTTTCTGCGCGGCGTGTCCGCGCTCGCCCTGACCGGGCTGTTGACCCCCCGCGTCGCCAGCGGGGAAAGCTGGGTGCAGGCGCGGCCACGCCGGCCCGGCTATCGCGCCAGCTACTATGTCCCCGGCTATCACCCCAGCGCGGCACGTCATCGCGGCCAGCCGGCGCTGGCCTCGCCGTCGTTGCGCCGCAACCTGCCGGCCGGCTACGAGCAGGACATCGTCCTGCTGAGCCGCGTGCCCGAGGACGGCAGCCCGCCGGTACGCATGCTGATGCCGGTGAAGGGCCACGACGTCGACATCCACCCCGACGGCAGAATCGGCGTGTTCAACAGCCAGAACGGCGCGACCATGCTGTCGTTCGATCCCGTCAGCCTGGAGCTGGCGGTGCTGCACCGCTACGAGGACGGCGTCGCCGGCGGCGGCCACAGCGTGTTCCTGCCCGACGGGAACCACCTTGCCGTCACCGAGCGCAGCGCCTACCGCCCCTACAGCGGCACGCCGGAAGCGCACGAAGGCCGCATCGCCATCCGCGACGTCGGCAGCCTGAAGGCGGTGGAGAGCTATTCGAGCCACGGCATGGCCCCGCACGAGGTGCAGCTCATGCACGACGGCAAGCACATCGCCGTCGCCAACTACGGTTCGGCCTATGCCCCCGACGGCGGCAGCCAGCTGCCCTACGTGATCGATCCCTGCATCACCATCCTCGAGCTCGCCTCGGGCCGGCTGGTCGAGCGCATCCGCCCGCGCGAAGGCCGCGGCACGGCGGAGATCCGCCACGTCGCCGCCTACGACCGCGACCGGGTGTTCGCCCTGCAGAACAAGTTCGTCTCGCCGGGCGAACAGGCCGCCCTGCTCGCCGGCGCCGACGACCTCTACCTGCCGGACCTGGCGGCCAAGGAGGGCAAGGTGGAGACCGCCGTGCCGGTGCTGCACGCCGCCCGCGGCGGCGCGCCCGGCTTCGACGAGCTGGTCACCGGCGAGCTGCGCCACATGATCCGGGCCCAGAGCATCACCTACGACCCGGTTCACGACGAGGCCATCGCCACCTTCCCCGGGGCCAACCGGATCGTCGTCTTCGCCGGCCGCGACGGCAGCGTGCTGCACGAGATCGACAGCGCGGCCACCGGCGGCCTGCGCCTGCCACGCGGCGTCACCCTGCATCCCGACGGCGAGCACTACGCCGTCGCCGGCGCCTACAACGACATCGCCCTGTTCCGCCGCGGCAGCCACGAACGGATCATGGAACGCACCGTCTACGTGCTGCTGTTCGGCCACAGCCACATCACGGCGATCTGACGCCGCCGGGAAGAGTTCCGGGGACACATGACTTAACTCCCGACCGGCAAGTGGCCGCGCGCTCGCCAGGCGGAGAGTTAAGTCATGTGTCCCCGGAACTATCCGGCAATGGAAGGTCTGTAGACCCGCCCGGGATGGCGCAGCGCCGTCGTCAGGCGGCGCACACCTGGTTGCGGCCGGCTTTCTTGGCCGCGTACAGGGCCTCGTCGGCGACCCGCAGCAGTCCCTCGACCGAGCCGTCGGTGCCGCTCGCCGCGGCGACGCCGATGCTGACCGAGACGCGCACCGTCTGGCCGCCGGCCACCACCGGCTGGGTCAACAGGCGCTGGCGCAACCGGTTCATCACGTGGATCGCCGCGCTGACCTCGGTGTGGGGCATCAGGATGGCGAACTCCTCGCCGCCCAGCCGGGCCACCAGGTCGCTGGTGCGCAATGCCGCCCCGGTCAGCCGGGCCAGCGCCTGCAGCACGCTGTCGCCGACCTCATGACCGTACTGGTCGTTGACCTGCTTGAAATGATCGACGTCGAGCATCGCCACCGCCAGCGGGTGGCGATGGCGCAAGGTGCGGGCCAGCTCCCGCTCGGCGGCGTCGAGAAACGCCCGCCGGTTCGGCAGCTCGGTCAGCGGGTCGGTCATCGCCTCGTGCTTGAGGTGCTGCTCCAGGACCTTGCGGGCGGTGATGTCGCGCTCGATCGAGGCGAAGTGGGTGGCCCGGCCGTCCGGCCCCAGCAGCGGCACGATCTTCATGTCGAGCCAGAACTCCCGGCCGTCCTTGGCCCGGTTCAGCACGGTCTCTTGGATCGGCTGGCAGTTCTCCAGGGCGGCACGGATCCGCTGGCGCTGCTCGGCGGTTGAGCCGGCGCTCTGGAACAGCCGCGGCGTCTGGCCGATCACCTCCTCGCGCGAGTAGCCGGTGAGATCGAGCAGCGCCTGATTGGCGAAAACGATCTCCGGCCCCGGCTCGTCGAGCGGCTCGGCCAGCGTGATCACGACGATGTCGCTGGTGTGCTCGACGATTTGCCGGAACAGGTCGCTATTGAGCTCCATGGGGCCATTCCATATGCCGCGCCCATTGCAGTCTGACCCCGGCCGGTTAGGAATTCGTTAACGCGAATGCGCTCCGCGGCGCTCAGCCCACGCTCTCGATCTGCGCCGCCAGCCGCCCCTTGATCACCTTGCGCGTCGGCGTCAGCGGCATCTGCTCGACCACCGCCAGCCGCTCGGGCAGCTTGGTCTTGGCGATACCGTGGCCCAGCAGGTAGTCGCACAGGCCGTCCAGGGTGACGCTCTCGTTCGGATAGAGCACGACGCAGGCACAGGCCCGCTCGCCGAGCACCGCGTCGGCGAGCGGCACGATCGCCGCCTGGGCGACCGCCGGGTGACGCTCGAGCAGCTCCTCGATGTCGCGCGGGTTGTACTTCACGCCGCCGCGGTTGATCACGTCCTTGATCCGGCCGGTGATGGTGATGTTGCCGGCCGCGTCGCACCGCGCCAGGTCGCCGGAGCGGAACCAGCCATCGACGGTGAACGCCTCGGCGTTGGCGGCATCGTTGTGCAGATAGCCCGGAAACAGCAGCGGTCCGCGCACCTGCAGCTCGCCTTCGGTTTCCGCCGGGACCGGCGCGCCGGCCTCGTCGACGATCCGCGCCTCGGTGCCGGGCGATGGCCGGCCGGCGCTGTCGGCGGCCAGCGCGGCACCGTCGCCGGGCCGAGTGTAAAGCCCGGCCTGGGTCTCCGTCATCCCCCACAGCTGGGTCACGCCGCCGCCCGCCAGCTTCTCGTCCAGCGACCGGGCCAGGGCCGGCGGCAAGGCGCTGCCCGACAGGATCGCCAGGCGCAGCGAGTCCGGCGGATGCTGGTCGAACAGCCCGGCTTGCAGGCAGGCCGCCATGTGCGCCGGCGCGGCGAGCAGCACGCTGGGCCGCTTCGCCGCGATCAACTCGGCCAGCGCCGGCGGCGAGAACACCGGCAGCAGCAGGTTGGCGGCGCCTGCCGCCAGCGCCAGGTGCACGGCGTAGAGCGCGAACAGGTGGCCGAACGGCGGTGCCGACAGCAGCACGTCGTCGCCGGTGATGCCATGTTCGTCGAGCGACAGCCGGGCATTCGACAACACCGTCTGGTAGGGGTGCGGCACGCCCTTGGGGCTGGCCGTGGTGCCCGAGGTATAGAGCAGCAGCACCGGGTCCGCCGCGACCGGGCCGGTATCGTCGATGCTCGCCAGCGCATCGGCCGCCGCCTCGGCCAGGGCCGCGAACGCGACCGTTCCGCGGGGCACGTCGTAGCCATCGTCGCCGGCGACCACCACCTGCTCGAGCGCCGGCAGCGCGCCGTCCGCACGCAAGGCAAGCAGCGCCCGCGCCGGCTCGAAGTCGCCGATGCGATCGGCGCAGATCACCGCCCGCGCGCCGCTGTGGCGCAGCAGCGTGCGATACTCCGCCGTCCGGTGCGGCAGGTAGAGCGTGGTCATCACCCCGCCGTTCCAGGCAATCGCCAGGTAGGCGATGAGAAACGCCGGCGTGTTCGGCAGTTGCACGGCGACGACATCGCCCTTGACCAGGCCCAGGGCCCGCAGGCCGGCCGCGGCGCTGCGCACCGTCGCAAACAGCTCGCGGTAGCTTATCTCGCCCTCGGCGGTGATGAGCGCCGGCCGTTCCGGCGTCGCCGCCGCCCAGTGGCTGAGCCAGCCGCGCAGGGTATCGCTGCCCCATTGGCCGCTGGCGACGAAGGCCGCCACCTGCTCCGGCGGAAACTGCATGGCCGCGCGCAGGCCCATGGCGCCGTCGCTGTAGGCCGGACGGTCCTCATGGGCGGTGAAGCGGTCGGCGCGGAAGCGGCGCCCGCCGCCCAGCGCCAGCAGGCGATGGAAGTTGTTGGTCCGCATGCGCCGGACCTCTTCCAGATTGCGGATGTAGGTCACCTGCGCCAGGCTCAGGCCGACCCGCGCGGCGATCTGCGCATCGCTCATGCCCAGCGCGGCGCGCTGGCGTTCCACCGATTGCAGATCGAGCAGCCGGATCGGATCGCCGCGCCGCTGCTGCAGGTTGTTGGAAAGGCGGAACACCACGTCGCCGTAGGCGGCAATCATCGCTTCGGTGACGCCGATCTGCGCCCGCGTCAGGCCGCCGGCCATCTCAGTCGTCCCCCGGGGCGCCGGCCTCGGCGGCCTCGGCGCGGGCTGCCTCGGCCCGGCGGATCGGGTCGGCCAGCGGTGACCGGGTGGCGATCGGGCAGACCCGCATGCATTCGAAGCACTGCGCCAGCAGGCCGCCGGAGCCGACCGACATCTTGTACCAGAGCAGCTTGTTGTCGGCGTCCATCAACACCTGCTCCGGGTCGGCGGACCGGGCGGCGTCGGCCAGCATCCGCGGCAGCGCCTCGTACTGCTCGGACATCTCCGCGCAGGCGGCCATGTCGTAGTTCATCTCCACCTGCCGGCCATCCTCGTCGATGGTGCCGCTCAGGCACTGCACCGGGCAGAACTTCATGCACGGCGTGCGGCCGATCTGCCGGTACATATTGACGCACGACGGCGCCGGGCACGGGTTCTCCTCCATTGGCGCGTCGGGCGGCAGTTCCAGCTCGGTGAACACCGAGGCGAAATACATGTAGCCGAACTCGGGGTGCAGCAGTATGTCGCCGGCCAGCGAGCGAGCGCCGATACCCGCCACTTCGGCGTGCAGCTTCAGGCTCTGCAGCGGCACCCGGGTGCCGAACTCGTTGTCCATGTCCGGCGGGCAGTAGATCGACGGCGCCCCGAACCGGCTCTCGAGGAAGAACGACAGGCCATAGGCGACGGTATAGGCCCGCGTCTCGGTGCTGCCGAAATAGCCCATCGCCTTGGCGGGCACCGACCAGGCACCCTGGGTCTGGCCGCCGACGCCGATCGAGATCACCGATTTCACCCGGGGCATCAGGTCGCTCGGCCGGTGCCCCGGCGGCGCCACCTGCTCGACGACGTCGAGGTTGGCGACCCCGACCGCCAGTGCCCCCTTGCGGCGGACGTAGTCGAACACCGCTTCTTTGGCGGCCTGCGGTTCGATGGCCCGCTGTCCACGCTTGCTCATGGCAGCCTCCCTGCTGACAGGGAAGCTTATCCGCTTTCGCCGCTGCTGCCAGTATCGCCCACCGGGCCGCCGCCCGGGGCAATCTTGGCCAGCAGCTCGCCCGAACCCACGCCCCAGTGGCTGACCACGCCGACGACGTCGAGTCCCTTGGCCTCCAGCACCGAGACCCGCTCCGCCGGCAGGTAATAGACGTGGCCGATGGTGGCGGTCGGCGCCAGCGGCACGAACACCACGTGGGTGCCGTCATCCAGCCGTTCCATGACGAAACCGGCGGCCGCGAGGCCTTCCTGCAGGCGCACCACCGCCGGCGTCATGAACATGGTTTCGGCGTCGGCCTCTGCCCCGGCCATGCGGCCGACCAGGGTGCGGATCATGCCGTAGCCGGGGATCCGGTCCAGCAGCACGTGCCGGAACCAGCTGCCGACCGCCTGGCCCAGTTGGGTCTGAACCAGCAGGCCAACCAGGAAGCAGACGATGACGATCAGCAGCACCGCCAGCACCGTGCCCTCGGTGGGGCCAAAGGCGACCTCCAGCGGCAACAACTCCACCACCGGCTTCATCGCCGCGGCGACCTCGTTGACCACCGTGATCAGCACCACCACCAGGATGTATACCGGCAGCAGCACAAGCACGCCGCCCAGCAGCGTGGTCTTCACGAACCGCAGCAGACCCTGCATCTTGCCCTCCCCTGACGAACGCCTGGCGCCAGGGCACTGTAGCGCGGTTTGCCCGTACGCAGGGCGCCTGCCATGCTGGGCGTCCGGTCACGGACGGCCGGTCCGCCCGGGAGACGCCCCTTGCCTGCCAAACCGCCACGCCCGCTGAGCCAGGACGAGATCGACTGCTTCCGCCGCGACGGCATCGTCTGCCTGCGCGGGCTGTTCGACCGGGACTGGGTTGCCCGCCTGCGCGAGCTGATCGAGCAGGACATCGCCGCGCCGTCGGGCATGGTCAAGGACATCAACGCCCCGGACAGCGAGGGCATGTTCTTCGGCGACACGTTCGTCTGGCAGCACGTGCCCGGCTTCGACCGCTTCGTCTTCGACTCGCCCGCCGCCCCGATCGCCGCCGGGGCCATGGGTGCCGGCCGGGTCAACCTGATCTTCGATCAGGTGCTGGTGAAGGAGCCGGGCTCGACCACGCCCACGCTGTGGCACCAGGACGCGCCCTACTGGCCGGTCGCCGGCGACCAGATCGCCACCCTCTGGCTCGCCCTCGACCCGGTCGACGCCGACAACGGCGCCGTCGAGTACGTCCGCGGCTCGCACCGCTGGGGCCAGCGCTTCCGCGCCGTCAGCTTCAGCCCGCACGAGAGCTACAAGGAGGACCTGCCGGCGGTGCCCGACATCGAGGCCGAGCGCGAACGCTACGACCTCGCCTCGTTCGAGATGGAACCCGGCGACTGCACCCTGCACCACGGCCTGACCGTGCACGGCGCCCCCGGCAACCGCAGCGCCGGCACCCGCCGGCGCGCCTACATCACCCGCTGGGCCGGCGACGACGTCACCTACAACCCCCGGCCCAACCTGCAGCGCATGCTGCGCGACCCCGGCATCCCCGCCGGCGGCCGGCTCGACAGCGAGCTGTTCCCGCTGGTCTGGCAGGCGGACGGCTAGCGGGCATTCAGTTCAGTTGGAATGCCTGACTGTGGACCCCGGCTTTCGCCGGGGATTCACCAACCTTGCCTGACCTTCCCTGAAACGCCGGCGAAAGCCGGCGTCCATACCTGCGACAAAGCAATGGGTCGACCCTCGTCAGAGGACGCTGCCGCCTCCAGGTAAAGCAAACACGCTCTAGGTCGGGTTCTCCAGCTGCAGCACATGCTCCAGCCCGAGGCGCGCCGGCTGGTAGTCGGGGTCGTAGTCGAGCGCGCGGCGGAACGCCTGGGCCGCCAGCGCGTACTCGCCCTTCTTCAGCCACACCCGGCCCAGGTTGAAGTGCGGGTACTCGTAGCAGCAGTAGCGTTCGGCGACGGTCGCCTTCTCCAACCAGGCAATGGCCTCGTCCAGCCGGCCGAGACCGTAGAGGTAGTTGCCGATGTCGTTGTAGGGGTTGCCGTAGTCGGGATCGATCGCGATCGCCTTCTTGCACTCCGCGATCGCCTCGTCGACCCGGCCCATGAAGCTCAGCGAATAGCCGAGATAGGTATGCGCCTCGGCCGTGGGAAAGGACTCGATGGAGCGGCGGAACGTGTCCGCGGCCGCCTCGTAGTCGCCGCGGCGATGGTGCATCACGCCTTCCTGCCGCAGCATCTGCGCCCGTGGCAGGGCGTCGGGGTCTTCCTCCTCGGCGACCGCCTGGAGGCAGAAGCCGAGCAGCACCGCCAGCAGCGGCAGGTGCCAGGCATGGCGCGCAGATAGCGGTTTCATGCTGCAGCTCGATCCGACGAAGACCATGGACCTGCGATCGTGTCGATACCGCCAACAAGTAGAACGCAAGCAGCGGCCGACCGAAAGCCGCCCGCCGTTCTTTTCGTGCGTCGTCTCAGCCCCTGGCCGGGAGTTCGGTCAGCGTCGATGCGACGTAGACTCGCATCGCCTCCGCGCGGCCGCGGATCTCCACCTCGTGCGCGGCCATGCCGGCGGCGTCGATGCCGCCGCGGCTGATCACGTCGGCCGAGGCCACCAGCTCGCCGTCCAGGTCTTTGGTCATGGCCTCCAGTCGGCTGGCCACGTTCACCACCTCGCCGATCGCCGTCAGGCTGCGGCTGTTGGCATCGCCCATCTCGCCGACGATCACCGGGCCGACGTGGATGCCGACGCCGATCGCCAGCGGCGCGGGCAGTTCGGCCGCCAGGGCCTGGTTCAGCGCCGCCAGGTTCTCGCCCATCCGCCGCGCCGCCTCGACCGCCTGGCGGCAGCCCTCGCCGGTATCGCCGTCGAGCGCGAACAGCGCCATCACCCCGTCGCCGATGAACTTGTCGATGTTGCCGCCGGCCGCGCGCACGGCCTGGCCCATCGCGGCGAAGTAGCGGTTCAGCACGAACACCACGTCGTAGGGCAGCTTGTCGTTCGACATCCGCGTGAAGCCGCGCATGTCGGCGAACAGCACCACCGCCTCGCGCTCCTGCCCCATCGCCTCGTCGACCGCGCCCTGGCCGTCCGCGGCGCTCGCCGTTGGCGGCAGCAGCGGCGTCACCTCGAGATCGCGCGTTGGCCGCAGCTGGCAGGCCAGGCGCACGGTCGGCGGCGCGGCGATGCGTTCGAGCACCTTGAGCTCGGTGTCGCCGGCCGGCGGCAGCGCCTGGGCGCCGGCACCGACCCTGACGCGGCAGGTGGTGCAGCGCCCGCGGCCGCCGCAGACCGAGGCATGCGGGATCCCGGCCGCCCGAACGCTTTCCAGCACCGTTGCCCCCGGCTGCAGGCGGATCGGCGGTGCCCCGGGATAGCTCAGCATCGGCAGGTCGCCGGCACGGCCCCCGGCCCGGCGTACGGCCCGGGCGGCAAACACGGCACCCAATACGACGACGCTGGCGATAAGGGCCGCGGCGACGCTCGACAGCACCAAGGCACTGATCTCGGGCACGAGAAACCCGCTGTCGGCAAGCAACCGGGCGACCCAGGCCGGATCCCCGGCGTAGTCGACCACTTCGACACCGCGGGCGACATAGCCGGCCAGGGCCAGGGTCGGCCACAGCAAAGCCAGGGCAAAAGCCAACTGCCGGCGGCGCGCATACCACGGCTTCAGCTTCAGCCAACCGTCGATGCCGTTGCAGCCGTGGGTCCAGACGACGAGCAGGGTGATCGCCTGGAGCACGCCGAAGCTCGGATAGAGCACCCACAGGCCAAACAGCTCGATGGTGTAGTCGCTGCGAATGTCGAAGATTTCGATGGCCCCGCGAGTCGCCGCGATATGCCCGGACAGCAGGAACGGGATCAGAAAGCCGAGCACGTAGTGCACCGTCTCCGTCGGCTTCAGCTTCAGATGCCGCCGGCGGTAGAGCCCGTGCACCGCGAGCACGACGTGCACCAGCGCCGCGCCCAGCAGCAGCACCGTGCCCGGCCAGCTGCGCCAAGGCAGGGCGAACACCGTCATGCCGGCGTTCATCCAGTCGAGCGAGACCACGCCCATGGCATGGTTCGTCAGGTGTCCGACCACGTAGGCGAACAGGATCAATCCACTGACGAGCCGCAGCCGGTTGCTCATGTCGCAACCCCTCTCACTTCCCCGCCGCCGGCATGATACGCCCAGCCGGACGCCAGACAACGGTCCGCCGGCGGCAGCGGCCTGCTACACTTCCGCGCGAACTCCAGCGAACGTGCCGGCCGCCAGCGGCGGTGCACGGCTTGTGCCGCCGTCGAGAAGGGAGAGAGCAGCATGGCCCGTCCCCGGCATCGCTCGGCACGCTGGCGCTGGCGGATTCTGCTCACCGCTGTTGCGGTGCTGCTTGCCGGCGGCATCACCCTGTTCGCCACACTGCCAAGCCTGGTCCGCTACCTGCTGGTCGAAACCGTCGCCGATGCCGGCGGCACCCTGACCATCGAGGAGATCAGCCTGCAGCCGCTGCGCGGGGTGTTCACGCTGACCGGCGCCACGCTCGCCGGCAACGACGGCCCCGACCTGGTTCTCGGCAATGCCACCCTCAGGCTCGACTGGGCGGCCCTGCCGCAGCGCACGTTGCGGATCGAGCAGTTCTCCGTCGACGGCTTGTTGGCCCGGTTGCATGTCGACGACCGGCGCGTCGTCAGCATGGGCGGCATCACCCTGCCCGGTGTCGAGCTGCTCAGCACTACCAACGAGCCGGGCGACGTGGCCACCACGCCGGGTTGGCAGGTCGACCTCCGCACCGCGCGGCTTGCCGGTCTCGACCTGAAGGTGGTCGCGCCCCGCGTTACCGGCACGGCCAGCATTGCCGCCGTTGGCGTCGACGACGGACGCAACCTCAGCCTCGACGGCCTGCGAGTGGCCGACAGCGCCGGCAACTACGTCAACCTCGGCCGGCTCGCCTTCGCCCCCGACGACGGCGGCCTGACCCTGATGCAGCTCGACGCCAGGGCGGCGGAAACGACGATCGGCTTCGAGCGTCTGGATTGGCAGGTCGACTGGGCGGCCTTGCCGGAGAAACGCCTGCACACGCGCAATCTGCGGCTCTCCGGCTTCCGCGCCGAGGTGACGCAGGAAGCGGCGGCGCCGCTGGAGATCGCCGGCATCAGGCTGCCGGGACTCGACGAGCTCGAGCACATCATGCAGGCGCCGTCGGCACCGGCCGGTGACGACGACTGGCAGTACCGCACCGATGCGGCCGAGCTCCTGGATGCGAACTTCCGGGTCGCCACGCCCGAGTTCGCCGTGGCCTTGCACGTCGACCGCGGCGCTGTCGACGCCGACGGCATCCTGCACGTCGGCACCCTCGGCCTTGCCGACCTGCACGGGGTCGCCCGTCGCGACCAGGACGACCGCTGGTACGTTGCCGGGATCGAGGCGATCCCCGTGCTGTCGCTTCTTCGGCGCCAGTCGGCACCGGCAGACGACACCGCGCCGGGTCTGGGGTTGCAGACGATCCGCGTTTCCGGCCGCTCGGTGCTGCAGGTGCGCGACGACCACATCGAGCCGCCAGTGCGCTTCAACGTCGCGGTCCAGGAATTCGAGGTCAACAACCTCGGCAAGGCCGCGGAAACCGCCGACGCCAATGCCAGGTTCGAGCTTCTCCTGGACGAGACCACGCGGATCTCGCTCAGCGGCACGATCGCACGGCTTCAGCCGGGCGTGACCGGCCGGCTCGAGGGCCGCATTACCGGCCTGCCGATGCCCATGCTGTCGCCCTACATGGCGCGCCACTTCGGCTTCTTCGTCGATGCCGGCAATGCCGACGCGTCGCTCGTCGTGCGGATCGACGACGACGTCATCGACGGCACCGCCAACGTCACCGCCCAGTCGCTGTATGTCTCCACCGCCGACCGCGACAGGCTCGCCGCCTTCGAAGCCGACCTGCCGGTAAATCTCGCCACTGCGACCCGGCTGCTCACAGACGACGACGGCATCATCACCCTCGACATGGGCTTTGCCGGCAAGCTCGGCGAACCCGACTTCGCCTTGGATCTCGAGCTCGATGCCGCCATCAACCGCGCGCTGCAGGCGATGACGGGGTTGGCGCTGCTCGCCATCACGCCGGTGGGGGCGGTGATCGCCGCCGCGGTGCTCGCCGGCGGCGTCGACGATCCGATCGATCCGGTCGCCTTTGCCGACGGCAGCAGCGCCCTGGGCGAACGGGAAAAGGCATACCTGGACGAAGTCGCCGGCCATATGCGGGACCGGCCGGCGGCGCGGATCGGGGTCTGCGGCATCGCCGCGCCCGACGAGCCGCCAGGCGATGCCGGCAGTCTCGCCGCGCTGGCCGAAGCGCGGGCACAGGCGGTGCTCGACTACCTCCGCGCCGCCGACGTCGGCAACCCCGGCCGCTTCATTGCCTGCCGGCCGTACGTGGACGACTGGCAGCCGACGCCCGGCATGGACGAACCGGCGCGCATCCGTGCCCGTCACATGCGCCTCGGTCGGGCCCGCGTCGATATCTACATGTGACGAAATCCCCGGCCCTGTCGGGGCCCGAGCTTGGGAGACCCTGCCGCCATGCGCCCAGCGATCTTACCGGCCCCGCGGCGACAGCCCGTGCTGCGGCTGCCGGCGTGGCTCGACGCTGTCATCTCTGTCGGCATCGTCAGCGCCGACCCTGAAGTCCGCCGGCGGCAGAAGTTCGTCAACATCGCCGCCATCGCCGCGGCGGCGGACTCGCTGTTCCATGTGATCTACGACGCCGGCCAGGCCCAACCCGGCATGGCGGTCATGCATACCCACAACCTGGTGCTCACCGTGCTGTTCGCAACAGTGCCGCTGACGCACCGGCTGGGCGAGATCTTCGCCGCGCTCTACCTCGCCGCCGTCGTCCTGGCCGGCGTCTGCTTCGTGCTGTGAGCCGTCGGACTGGAAAGCGGCGGACAGGTCTACTTCACCGTCCTGCCGATGCTCTTTATCTGCCTCGGCCCGCGCCACTGGCGCTGGTTCGCCGTCCTGCTCGCCATCGACTACGTTCTGCTGCTGCTGGCGCTGGCCTACGCGCCGGCGGTCAGCACCGTTGCCCCGGGCGATGCCGCCTGGCGTCATCAGGTCGCCGGCCAGGTGCTGATTGGCGCCCTGACGGTAAACGCCCTGCTGATTGTCTACGCGCTGACCGCGCTGCGGCGTACCGAGCAGGCGCTCGAAACCGCCAACCGCCAGTCCGAGACCCTGCTGGCAACGCTGTTGCCCGAACGCATCGCGGCGCAATTGAAGGCGGCGCCCGACCGCACCATCGCCGAACGCGTCGACCGGGTCACTGTCCTGTTCATCGACGTCGTCGGCTTCACGGCCGCGGTGCGCGACGTGGCGCCGGAACGGGTCGTTGCCTACCTGGACCGGCTCTACACCGAGTTCGACCACTTGGCCGACGTCCATGTCGTGGAGAAGATCAAGACCATCGGCGACGGCTACATGGCAGCCGGCGGCCTGGACGGCAGCGCGGCCATCGGCGCGGCCGCCGTCGCCGGCTTTGCCCTCGACGTCCTGGCCACGGTCGATCGCCAGCCGGCTTTGGGCGGCCGTCGCCTGCAAGTGCGCGCCGGGCTGCACATCGGCACGGCAACGGCGGGCGTCATCGGCAGGCGGCGGTTATCCTTCGATATCTGGGGCGACGCGGTGAACCTGGCGGCCCGCCTCGAAAGCGCTGCGAAGCCAGGTGAGATCCTGGCCAGCGACGCCGTCGCGCGGGTGCTCGCCGATCGATTTGCGTTCTCGCCGCCGGGCGCCACCCTGATCAGGGGTGTCGGCGAGGTGACGACAGCGGCGCTGCGCGGCCCGATCGGCGATGGCCCGGGTGCCATGGCATGCTGACGCTATTGGCCTGCTAGCCACCGGCACCATATCACCTGGGCAGGAACCGCTGACAGGAGCGCCCCACGATGACGCGATACCCGTTGCTGGACCGGAGAACCCTGCTTGCCGCCGCCGCGGCGACGTTGCTGCTGCCGGGGGCCTGCACCGCTGCTCCGGCCGACGGTGAGGTGATCGCCAGCGAGCAGCATGCGTTCCGCCTCGTCAACGTCACCCGCGGTCTCGAGCACCCTTGGGGCATGGCCTTCCTGCCGAACGGCGACATCCTCGTGACCGAGCGGCCGGGGCGCCTGCGCATCGTCCGCGACGGCCGGCTCCTGCCGGCGCCGGTCGCAGGCGTGCCGGACGTGGAGGTCGGCGGTCAGGGCGGCCTGCTCGACGTCGCCCTGCACCCGGACTTCGCCCGCAACCGTCTGGTTTACCTGTCCTTTGCCGGTGGCGGTTCGGACGGCGCCGGCACCGAAGTGGCACGGGCCAGGTTCGTCGACGACCGCCTCGTCGACCTCGAGCCGGTGTTCGCGGTTGCCCGCAAGTCCTACGGCGGCCGCCACTTCGGCTCACGCCTGGTGTTCGGCGCCGACGGTACCCTCTATGTCACCTCCGGCGACCGCGGCAGCCCCGACCGGGCCCAGGACATGGACGATCATGCCGGCAAGATCCTGCGCCTGACCGACGACGGCGGCGTGCCGTCCGACAACCCCTTTGCCGGCCAGTCGACGCCCCGGCCGGAGATCTACTCCAGTGGTCACCGCAATCCCCAGGGCATGGCGCTGCAGCCGGGCACCGGGCGTATCTGGGCGGTCGAGCACGGTCCCCTGGGCGGCGATGAGCTCAACCTGGTCAAGGCCGGCGTCAACTACGGCTGGCCGGTGATCACCTATGGCCGCAGCTATGGCGGCAGCCGCATCGGCGACACCGAGAAGCCCGGCATGGCGCAGCCGGCAACTTACTGGGTGCCGTCGATCTCGCCCTCGGGCCTCGCTTTCTACGACGGCGACGTCTTTCCCGGCTGGCGCGGCGATCTGTTCGTCGGCGCGCTGTCGGGCCGGACCCTGGTGCGCCTGCGCCTGGACGGCGACAGGGTGAGCAGCGAGGAACGCCTGCTCGACGACTTCAACCGACGCATCCGCGACGTCCGCCAGGGGCCGGACGGCCTGCTCTACCTGCTCACCGACCAGGGCGACGGCGGCCTGTTCCGGCTCGAGCCGGCGTCCTGAGCGCCGCCGGCCGGGCGTCCCGAACCGGCAGCTTTTGCCCGCCGTTTACCCTGCGCCCGGCAGAAGCCGCAGACCGGTCGGTCGGTTGCAACTTAATGTGATCATTCACCTTAAGAAAACGCAGCAAGTTATTGTTATTTACTGTTTGCGCTAAGCATTCTTTGCGCCAAACCGGATCCTGCGCGGTGCGGGGCTTGCATCCCCATTGGCCATGACCCGCGCAACGCTGCGCGCTCTGTCCCCCGCCAGGGCAGCGTGCGGGCTCGGGGCCGTCGTGCCGACGGCCGTGGCCAGGAATGCCAGGCGAACAGCGATGGCCGGAGGGCGCTGATGCGACGTCCCGTCCGACCGCCGGCGCTGCCGTTGTACACCCCGGGCATGCTGCCGGGGCAAAGCGCCCCGACCGTCCGCGGCGAAGTCGTCACCCGGGGCATCGCCCACTGGGCCGAGCGGCGCCGGGGCGGCAGGTTGCCGTCGCGCCATGACATCGCCCCCGTGGACCTGCGCGGCCTGCTGCCGCAGGTGCTGTTGCTGGACGTGCAGCGCGTGCCCTGGGACTTTCGCTTCCGCGTGATCGGCGGCAACCTGATCTACCATCTCGATGCCGACTGGACCGGCGAATGGATGTCGCAGGTGCCGGAGACCTGTCCCCCGAACGAGCTGTTCCGCAACTGCCGCCAGGTCACCGAGACGGCGCAGCCCTATCGCAGCCGGACGCCGTTCTTCGGCTGGCACGCCCGCGTCCGCCAGGCCGACGGCGTGATCCTGCCCCTGGCCATGGACGGCGAGACCGTCGACAGCCTGCTGCTGTTCGTCGAATTCCTGCCCGCCGACGGTTCGACGCCATAACCTGGCGCGATCCTACGCCGGCCGCAGGTCCAGCAGCGTCAAATCAATGGCGTTTTCTGGCTAGGAAGCCGTTGCCGCAGTCGTCTGCCCCTGCCGGACGCGGAACATGACCTCGACCAGGAAAGCCGTGCTGATGCCATACATCATCAGCCCCGACGCCGCGGCAATACCGCCAAGCAGGCGCCAGTTCTCGTCCAGCACGATGTCGCCGAAGCCGAGGGTCGTGACGGTGACGACCGAGAAGTAGAGCGCCGGCTCGAGCGCGTCGAATGCACCAACGGCGATGAACGCAGCCGCCCAGAACCAGACGACGACCGTGTGCGCCGCCATGATCCATAAGGCGATGCCAACGAGCTTGATCGTGTTCTTCACGTGATGCGGCGGGCGCATCAGCCAGTCCCCCATGCGCGTGATCACGGCTGCGGCAACAATCAGAAAAAGTGACTGGAGGGCGATGGTGAGCGCGACCATCACGGTCCCGATGATGAGCTGAGCAAGCATGGCGAAATCCCAGGGACGCCGGTCAGGGTCCGGCCATTCAGAATTGCGCTTGTACATTACGGGTTGCGACACTAAGCAAACAACGGCGCCACAGCGTCCAACAGGCGGCAGGGACATCGGATGACAGTGACAATGCGAGCGATCTTCGCAGGGCTTATCGTGGCCCTGGCGGCCGGTTGCGACGAGGCGCCGGAGGCCACGGCGCCGGAACGTATTCGCGCCATCAAGCCCTACTACGTCAACGAGCCCGCCGGTTCCGACATACGGCGCTATGCCGGTTCGCTGGCGGCCACGGATACGGCAGTGCTGGCGTTTCCCCAATCGGGAACGGTCGCGACCGTCGAGGTCTCCCGCGGTGCTCAGGTCACGTCCGGCCAGGTCCTCGCCACCCTGGACCGCAAGCCCTTCGATCTCGAGGTCGAAGCCGCCCAGTCCGGCGTGGCCTCCGCCAAGGCTCAGTTCGTCGAGACGCGCAACCTGCTGGCAAGGCAACGCCAGCTGTTCGAGCGCGGCTGGATCGCCCGGGCCGCACTGGAGCAGGCGGAGGCGGCCTTCGACGACGCCGAGGCCGGGGTGAACCTCGCGCGAACCCGTCTCGGCACGGCCGAACGCGACCGCGCCAACTCGGTGCTGACGGCGCCGTTCGACGGCGTGATCGCCACGCGCGACGTCGATCCGTTCGAAGAGGTCGCGGCGGGCCAGGCGATGTTTTTGCTCAATGCGACGGGCGCGCTTGATGTCAACATGTCGATCCCGGACACGGTGGTCCGCCGCCTGGCAATCGGCACGCCGGTCACGGTGGACGTGTCGACGATCGCCGACTGCGGCTGCAGCGGGCGGATAACCCAGATCGGCGTCGTTTCGGGCGCGGCCAATGCCGTGACCGTGAAAGCGGCGCTGCTCGACAGCCATCCCGAGCTGTTGCCCGGCATGGCGGCCGAGGTCAGCATCCCGCTGTCCGGCGGCGAAAGTGCCCGTGGCTTCCTGCTGCCGCTGACGGCCATCGCCCCGGGCGACGATGCCGCGCCCGGCTATGTCTTCAAGTTCGACGCCGACGCCGGTGTCGTGCGACGAACGCCGGTCCGTGGCGGCGAGGGGCTGAGCGGCAATCTCGTCGAAGTGGTCGAAGGGATCACGGCGGGCGATGTCGTCGCCGCCGCGGGCGTCAGTTTCCTGCGCGACGGCCAGTCCGTAACACTGCTGGGCGAGTAAGCGCAGATGAAGCTCGCAAGCCTGGCGCTGGACAATTCGCGCATCACGGTCCTGGCCGTGGTGTTCATCGTGGCCGTCGGCATTTCCACCTACCTGACCTACCCGAGCGCGGAAGACCCGACGATCCAGATCCGTTCGGCCAGCGTCACGGCCTTTTTCCCGGGCATGTCGGCGGAGCGCGTCGAAGAGCTGATTGCCGTGCCGATCGAGACGGCGATGCGCGAGATCGCCGAGGTCGATGAGATCGAGTCCATCGCCAAGACCGGCGCGCTCAAGGTCAAGCTGACGCTGCATGACGAAGTCGACGACCTGCCGCCGGTATTCCAGGAGATCCGCAACGGCATCGACGATGTGAAGCCGGACCTGCCCCGCGGCACGCACGGGCCGTTCGTCAACGACAAGGAGGGGCTGACGGCGGTCGCCACGATTGCGCTGTGGTCGGACGGCCTGTCGCTCGCGGAAATGCGGGAGGTCGCCCGCGACACCCGCAACGTGCTGTACACCCTCGATGGCGTGCGGCGGATCGACATCCTCGGCATCCAGGAAGAACGCATCTACCTGGAGATCGACCCGGCAAAGCTGGCGCAATTTGACGTCTCGCCCACGGAGATCTTCGGCGCGCTGGCACAGCAGAACATCATCGAGCCCGGCGGCGAGGTCGTCGCCGGCGGGCGCACCGTCGTGCTCGAGCCCTCCGGCGATTTTGCTTCGGTCGAGGAGATCGGCGCCGTCCTCTTCCGCGTGCCGGACACGGACCGGGTGTTGCGGCTCGAGGAGCTGGTGACGATCCGCCGGGACTATGTCGACCCGCCCGAGTCGCCGGCATTCTTCAACGACCGGCCGGCGATCGTCCTGGCGGTTTCGACGGTCGAGGGCACCAACAACATCGCCTTCGGCGAGGACCTGACCGCGCTGCTGCAGGAGATCGAACAGACCCTGCCGATCGGCTACAGGCTCGAGTACGCAACCTTCCAGCCGGCGCTGATCGAGGCGTCGGTGGAAAGCGCGGTCTCGAACGTCTACCAGACCTTGGCGATCGTTCTGGCCGTCGTGATGGTGTTTCTGGGCCTGCGCACCGGTTTGATTGTCGGCTCGTTCGTGCCGCTGACCATGCTCCTCGGCATCATCGTCATGCGCCTCTACGACGTCGAACTGCAGCGCATGTCGATTGCGGCGATGATCATCGCCCTCGGCATGCTCGTCGACAACGGCATTGTCGTCGCCGAGGACATCCGGGTGCGGCTGGAACGCGGCGCGGCGCGGGCCGTGGCCGCGGCCGAGGCGGTGCGATCGCTCGCCATACCGCTGCTGACGTCATCCCTGACGACCATCTTCGCCTTCCTGCCGATGCTGCTGACCGACGGCAGTGCCGGGGAATACGTGCGCTCCCTCGCGCAGGTCGTCGCCATCTTGCTGCTGGGCTCGTGGCTTCTGTCGATGACGGTGACGCCGGCCATGTGCGCCTGGTTCCTCAAGGTGCAGCCGGCGGCTGACGACGGCGCCGAAGCGGCCGCGTACACGGGTCCTCTGTACCGCGCCTATCGACGCGTCCTGGTCGCCGTCCTGCGCTGGCGGATCGCCTTCATCGTCGCCATGGTGGCGCTGCTGATCGGTGCCGTGCAGCTCCTGGGCACGCTCCGGACCGAGTTCTTCCCGCTTGGCGACCGCAATCAGCTGCTGGTCTATCTCGATTTCGAGGCCGGCACCGACATGCGGACGACCGAGCGGAATCTGCGCAGGCTGACAAGCTGGCTCGCCGACAAAGAGGTCAATCCCGAGATCACCAGCCATGTCGCCTATGCCGGCCACGGCGGTCCGCGATTCTTCCTCGCCCTCTCGCCCGTAGACGCGGATCCCCATCGCGGCTTCGCCTTGATCAATACGCGATCGGTCGATGATGTGGGCCCGGTGATGGACCGAACCAACGACTTCCTGAACGAGAATCTGCCGGCCAGCCGCGGCGACGCCAAGCGCATGTGGTTCGGGTCGACGGAGCCTGGCATGGTGGAAATCCGTCTGATCGGTCCCGACGGCGACGTGTTGTCCGACCGTGCCCAGCGCCTGAGCGAGGCCTTTCACGCCATTCCCGGCACGGTCGGCATCAAGCAGGATTGGGAGAACAAGATCCTCAAGCTGGTGGTCGACATCGATCAGGCGCGCGCGCGCCGCGCCGGCGTGTCGTCGTCGGATGTCGCCGAATCCCTGCAGACCGCCTTTGCCGGTCTGGAAATCAGCGGCTATCGCGAGGATGACAAGACGATTCCGATCGTGATCCGTGGCGGAGAGGAATTCAGGTACTCGCTGTCGGGCCTTCAGCGCGTGCAGATTTACGGCTCCGCATCGAACGAGTTCGTCAGCCTGGACCAGATCGCCACCGTGCGCCCGCAGTGGCGTTTCAGCCGGATCCTCAGGCGGGACCAGGTCCGCACGCTCACGGTGGAAGCGCGCAATCGCGACTTGGCCGCGCCGGAACTGCTGGCGGCCCTGCAGCCGGCCCTGGATGCGCTCGACCTGCCGCCGGGCTATCGCTGGGAAGTCGGCGGCGAAATCGAGGACCAGGAGGAAGCCAACGAGAACCTGTTCGGTCTTCTGCCCCTCGCCTTTGCCGGCATCGTCGTGCTCGTGGTCGGCCAGTTCAACTCGATCCGCAAGGGCGGCATCATCATCGCGACGATACCGCTGATTCTGATCGGCGGTACGCTGGGCCTCGTCGTGATGGATGCGCCCTACGGTTTCATGGTGCTCTTGGGCTTCTTCAGCCTGGCCGGGATCCTGATCAACAACAGCATCGTGCTGATCGACCGCATTCAGATCGAGACGGCCGCCGGTGGTGATCCGCTCGAGGCGGTGATCACCGCGTGTTTGGCCCGGTTCCGGCCGATCCTGATGACAACGCTGACCACGGTGCTCGGACTCGTCCCGCTCATTTTGTTTGGCGGCGCCCTGTTCTACGGCATGGCGAGCGTGATCGCGTTCGGCCTCGTCATCGGCACGGTTCTCACCCTGGCCTTCGTGCCGGCGCTCTATACGCTGCTGTTTCGCATTCCCACGGCGCAACCTGCTGCTCCGGCCACGGAGAACGCTTAACCGTTGCGCAAGATCCGAAAGACGCAACGTTTGGCTGGCGTGCTGGTCACTCTCGCGCTGCTGTCGGCGTGCGGCGTGCAGGGTGATGACGTTGCCCTCAGCGGGAATACGCCCACAGGCTACAAGCAGCTCAACCGCGGCATCCCCGTGCTGCTGGGTGCCTCCGGCGCGGCCGTCACCTTCACCGATGGCGTCGGCGTGACCGCGGCGCACAATCGCATCGTCATCCGCCGAAAACTGTGGCGGCACCCCACCCACGACATCGCCTTCTTTCGCACGGACCAGCCGGTGCCGGAATGGGGCGAAGCCGAGATCGGTACCAGGGTAATCGCCTACGGCAACAGCATCCTGCGCCAGAACCGGGTGCTCGAGACCGAGGTGACGCAGACGCGCGGCGTCTGGTTGAGCTATCGGAACGACAAGGTTTTCGTCACGCAGGAAGGCTTCACGTCGGGCATGTCCGGCGGGCCGGTGTTCAACGAACAGGGCCAGGTCATCGGCATCGTGCAGGGGACGATCACCCGCAACCCGCCCAGGGATCACAACCTGTATGGTAGGGTGTTTCGCCGCAACGGACTGATCATACCGACATCGCAAATCAGGCAGGCGTTCGAGCAGATGTGCGAGGACCTGGAATGGATGGAACCGTGCGACATCGAACAACGGCCAGGTGGCCACGACGCGTACTGAAGTAGTTCAAGATCTGGAAAGGAGACACGAAGTGGAGACGTTGCAAGCCCCACGGTTAACACGCCTCGGCACACTGATTCTGGCCGGCCTGGTTGTGCTTGGTGCCTGTGCACCGACCACAAGGTCCGTCGATACGTCCGCAGTTACGACCGACACCACAGGACTCGTGCTGCAGGAGGACGAGCTGCCGTCGCTGGTCTTCGTGCGACCGGGCGCGCCAGCCTTGGGCGAGTGGAAGGGCTTCATCATCGATACGGTACAGGTCAACTACTCGGACCCGAACATCAAGGAGATGAATCCGCAGGATATCGGCCGTCTGCAGGACTCGTTTCGCACCAAGGTGGTCGACGAGTTGACCAACGCGGGCTACACGGTGGGAACACGCGCCGAACCCGGCAAGCTGCGGATCTCCTTCGTGATCGGCGGTCTGAAGGCGCCGAATCCTGTCCCCAACGTGACGACCGCCGTCTTTCCCTACGCGCTGAGCGTCGGCGAAGTCACGATCGAGGCCACCTTCCGCGACGCCGCGACGAATGAGCTCCTGGGGGTTGCACTGCAACGCTCGCAGGGCGCCCGCGTGCTCAATCCCACGCCATGGTCGAGCAATGCTGACGTGGAAAGGTCCTTCAGCGCGTGGGCAAAGTCGTTCCGAGAATCGCTCGACCGGGCAAACGCGAGCTAGGCCCGGGCACCGCATGGGTAGCGATGCGCGGTGCGCAGCGGCTTAGGACAGCTGGAAGATCGGTGGCGAGGCTTGCGGTGATCACCGCAAGCCTCGCGACGCTTCGACCGATCCCGATGACGGCGCAGACCACCGTGCGTTGTTCTAAGGCATGGCAGGCGTGATCGCCTTCGACCGCGTCGTCGGAC